>Ga0126378_10004225_pt1 | contig 10925 bp, 9 predicted proteins | sample PanSoiMetPlot_23_FD_92587 | JGI IMG/M metagenome (GOLD analysis project Ga0126378, IMG submission 92587) | Tropical forest soil microbial communities from Panama - MetaG Plot_23 | ecosystem: Environmental > Terrestrial > Soil > Tropical forest > Bulk soil | place: Panama | collected 2016-02-17
GGATCGTTCGCGGCGTCGCCTACGACACGCCAATCCTCGGCTATCGGGTGCCGTGGGTGAATCTGTTGCGCTTGTTTAGGGCGCAGGCGCACGAGGAGTTCAACTTCCAGCAATTCAACGCTGGCAACTACTACGGCGCGGTCGAGGACATGGTCCAGTCGGAGAACATTACCAAGGTTCTCTATCCGAACGACGAGCAGATCGAGGGCAAGATCCTGCGCCTGGAACAGCAGTACTTCTTTGTTTCCTGCTCATTGCAGGACATGCTGCGCTTGCACCAGCTGCGTCGGCGGGCGTTGGCCGAGTTTCACAAGTACTGGGCGATTCAGCTCAATGACACGCACCCTTCGATCGGGATCGCGGAACTGATGCGCCTGTTGGTCGACGTTAACCAGTTTGGATGGAACGAGGCTTGGGACATTACGCGCCACACCTTTGCCTATACGAATCACACCCTGCTGCCCGAGGCGCTCGAAAAATGGCCCCTGCCGATCTTTGCCCGGCTGCTCCCGCGCCACCTGGAGATCATCTACGAGATCAACCGTCGATTCCTCGACCACGTGCGAGAGCACTTTCCCGGCGACAATGCGCGGCTCGCCCGGCTGTCCATTATCGATGAAAGCGGTGCCAAATTCGTTCGCATGGCGCACCTCGCGGCGGTCGGCAGTCACAAGATCAACGGGGTCGCAGAGCTTCACTCCGAGCTGCTCAAGGAAACCGTGATGCGAGATTTTGCTGAATTGCAGCCGGAGAAGTTTACCAACGTTACCAACGGGGTCACGCCGCGCCGGTGGATGGCGGTCTCCAATCCCGGTCTCGCCTATCTCATTACCAGCAAAATCGGCGATGGATGGTTAGCGCACCTCGAACGCGATCTCCGGCACTTTGAAGAATTTGCGAACGATGAGGAAGTTCAAGACGCCGTACGGCTGATCAAGTATGCAAACAAGCGCCGTCTTGCCGAAATGATCGAGCGCACCGCCCGCATCAAGGTCAATCCGGAGTCGATGTTCGACGTCCAGACCAAACGTATTCACGAATACAAACGCCAACATCTCAACGTCCTGCACGTCATTACGCTCTACCAGCGCATCAAGCGCGATCCCGGCCTCGAGGTTCTGCCACGCACCTTCGTCTTCGGTGGCAAGGCGGCACCCGGCTACGCGATGGCCAAGCTGATCATCAAGCTCATCAACGCGGTAGGCGAGATCGTTAACCAGGACCCGGCGATGCGGGGGCGCCTCAAAGTCGCCTTCGTTCCCGACTTCAACGTCAAGACCAGCCAGCACATCTATCCGGCCGCAGACCTCTCAGAACAGATTTCCACCGCTGGCAAGGAAGCGTCCGGCACCGGCAACATGAAATTCGCCCTGAACGGTGCGCTCACCATCGGCACGCTCGATGGCGCGAACGTGGAGATTCGCAAGGAGGTCGGCGAGGAAAATTTCTTTCTCTTCGGGCTGACCGCCGAGCAAGTGGAGGCGCTCGTTCGCGACGGCTACCATCCGCGCGAATATGTTGCAAAGAATCCGGAACTCGGAGAAGTCCTCGGTCTGATCGAGTCCGGCGCTTTTTCCCGAGGTGATCGACAGACCTTCAAGCCGTTGGTCGATTCGCTCTTGAACCAGGATCCGTTTCTGGTCCTGGCCGACTACCAGTCCTACGTCAATTGTCAGGGCGAGGTATCGAAGGTTTATCGTGATGAGCGCAAATGGACGCGAATGTCGATCTTAAACATCGCGCGCTCGGGCAAATTCTCCTCCGACCGGGCGGTCCATGAGTACCGCGAGAGGATCTGGGGCGGATAGGGCGGGGCCTGGCGGAAATGCATGCAAGCCGCGGTCGAACGGGCGAACATCGATCGCGCACTAGCGTGTGCGGACGGTCGCCACTCGGTCGCGTATCGAGCTATTGAGCAGGCATCATTCGCGAGCGCGTCCGCAGCTGCTCGGCCATCTTTCGGAAGTCGCTGTCCCTCTTCTTGCGCATCAAGTCCGCGGCGCAAACGCCCCGAGTGTCTCTTAGGTCGCCTCTGGCTCCGTGGGCTATCAGCATCGAGAAGAAGCGCTTGTCGCTTCTCTTCTTGAGCATGTAGTGGAGCGCGGTCATACCCTTACGGTCCTGGTAGTTGACATCGGCGCCAAGTTTCAAGAGTTCCTCGGCCGCCTCGAAGTGGCTCCACTTGATCGCACCGAGGAACGGAGACTCGTTCTCCGCGAGATCGTCCACCGAAGAATCGTTGACATCAGCGCCATGGCGCACGAGCAGGCGGATGGCTGGAATATCGCGATTGAACGCCGCTGCCCACAAGCAATAGTTAGGGTTCGAACCCCGTCTGAGCAGGTACTCGGCTAGGGACAAGTTTCTGCCCCGCGCAATCGCGAACCACAACGGCGTTGCCTTCCACTTTCCTTCCGTGAAGGCTTCCTGATTGATGGAGAGGCCGGCATCGACGAGCACTTCGACCGTTTGGACACTGTCAGTCGCCTCGCGTTGGTCAGCACCGATATCCACGCCGCAACAAAGATGAAGCCAATTGCGTCCCCTTGCGTCGCGATGCTTGAGCAATTCGGCGTTATCCTGGAGCGCTCGCGCAACCCCCCTCCAGTCCATCGACCTGACCATCGCAAGCATTTTCGTTTTCGAAACGGAGCTCGGTTCCGAGGGTCGGGAGCGCGAAGCTAACGCTCGACCGGCAGGCCTGCTTCGTGCCATTCCAGCATTCCGCCCTTGAGATTGCTCACGTGATCGAACCCAAGCGCTGTCAGGATGGCGGCAGCGGTGCTGCTTCGCACGCCGGCACGGCATACCACCACGATGTCGCGATTTTTAATCTCCTCCAGCGTGCCGGCTTGCTGCGGCAAGGCCTTGAGGGGGATCAGCCGGCTGCCGTGGATGTGTCCCAGCTCGCCGCCATACTCGTCTTCTTCGCGCACATCCAGCACCAGCGGCGGATTGCCACTTTCGATGCGCGCCTTCAATTCAGGCGCGGCGACCTGACGAATCGCTTCGAGCTGCGCGAGTCTGGGGAAGGCGACCGAATCATCGTCGATGGCCGACTGGTTCGCTTGCAGTGACTCCTGGATCTTGTCGGGCAGAGCCAGACGCAGGTCGTTCATGATGTGGATGTATTCATCACGCGAATGGCCTGCGAGGCGCGGATTAGTAGTCTTCTCTTTGGCAATTGTGGAGGATTGATTGCCGCGATAATCGTGCGCTGGAAAAACCAGCGTGCTATCCGGCAGCGTAAACAGCGCGCCGATAATAGCGTCGTATTGCTGGCCTGCATCGCCTCCGGCGAAATCGGCACGTCCTGTGCCGCCGATGAGCAGGGTATCGCCGGTAAAAACGCGTCCTTCCACGTAGATGCTGATTCCGTCTGGCGTGTGCCCGGGCGTGTGCAGGATTTTGAGGCGGAGGTCTCCGACCTCCAAAACATCTCCATGCGATACGTGGACGTCGACATGCGGCGCGGGCGCATGCCGCTCCATCACGATTTTCGCATCCGCGAGCCACGCCATGTCCCAAGTTCCGGTCAGGTGGTCGGCGTGGGTGTGGGTGTCGATCAGGTAGTCAAGCCTGACTCCGTGATAGGCTGCGGCAGCCAGATAACGCGAGGTGTTTTCGCGCAATGGATCGATCAGCGCCCCGCGTCGGGTGCGTTCACATCCAAGCAAATACGTCTTGCACTTTCCACGATTGAGCTCACGAAACAGCACGCCCCGCTCCTAAATGGTGACTAGCGAGGAGAGTATTAGGAACACAGACGAAAGGTAAGCGCTTTAGAGCCCGAGGAGACGCTCCTTCGCCAGTCGGTCGGTGTCGATTAAGTCAGACCAAACGGTGTACGAGAAGCAGGCCGCTAGCCACTTACGTTGAGGCTTCGGGCTCTAAAGATGACTTCGAATCTTCTGCTGTCTTTTGACACTTTTGTTGTGTTAAAAAAATTCACGCAAATTTGCGGATTTTTGATCGTGCCTGTTGCTGGGTGACGACGGCTGGCACCAGCGGTTTGCAGCCGCCAGGGAGAGAGACCCACGTCCTGAGTCACCTGGGTGCCTAAAGGGAGGCGCACATGAGGCATCGGCGATTTGTACCCCTGCTGGGGTTTCTCCCGGCAATCTTGTTGCTCGCCATCAACGCATGTAACGGCAGTTCAAGTTCGGGTGGTCCCGGACCGACCGCCACCCACACGGCGACCGCAACTGCCACCGCGAGCAGTACTGCACCGGCAACCCCGACGGGAACGACCACTGCGACCAGTACCGCACCCGCGACCCCGACTGCGACACCGACCGCCAGTGGAGCCTGCACGTCAGGAACGCAGCGTGAACTCGATGTGACCAACAACAGCAGTCAACCCGTCTGGGTGTCCGGCGGGGGCGGAGTGCTTCGCGCCATCTGCGTGGTAAGCAGTACGCAGACTTGCCTGATAGACAATTTCAACGGTAGCACCGGCGCCTGCATGTGCGGCACGGCCAGCGGGAGCCTCGCCTGTCCTGGAACTTCGTCTCCGTCTCCGGACGGTAAAATTGCCGGTGCACGAGCAGTTCCCAATGTGGACCGGGTGCCGGTTGCGGTACCGCCACTAGCCTTTGCTTCTACACACTCCCCACTCCGACCTCATTCAGCGGCTTTAGTCCATCCGGTCCGTGGAATTGGGAGCTGCCTGCGTCAGGAGATACCGCGATCTTTTGTCTTCCTGAGGGTACCGTCACGTTCAATGGTCAGCAGGTTACCTCCGCGGTGTGGTGGAGCGGCGGAGTTGGGGCTCGTTCTGGATGTCACGCTGACGGAACCAACTGCCTGACCGGAAACTGCAACACTAACCCCTTTGTTCCCAATCAAGATTGCCCAGTGGGAGTCGGCGGACAACAACCCGCAACGATCGCGGAGTTTACCCTTCAGAGCCAGGCCACGGACTTTTACGACATTACCGACATCAACGGCGCTAACATCGGCGAACAGATGGGGCCGTTACCGACCTCGACCCAGACCCCGGGCGCGGTTCCAGCCTTCTACTGGTGTTCGACGCCGGGTGGGAACTGCAAGTTTGACTACGGCACCTTTTTTACCGCGACCGTTCCGCTCGCCCAGCCCATTGACGGTACGCTTCTGCTGATGCTGATCGCGCAGGGATGCACCCAAGGTCCCGCACCGGCTGCAGGTTGTCCGCCTGGCTTCCAGTGCAACGGCAACCCCAGCGCTACCAATGGCGTGTGCTTCTCGCAGTGCACCAGCAGCTCGCAGTGTCCCCTGACTCAGCAGTGCGTCATGGCTTCGAACGGTAATTCTTATTGCCAGTGTAACAAGCAGAGCGATTGCCCCGCGGGCGAGTTTTGCGGCAGTCAGTTCATTCCGGGGGTGGGCATTTTCCAACAGCAATGCGGAAGTTTTGAAGGTTGGTGGTCTGCCGATGACTTTTGCGGGAACCCCAGCAACATCATCGGGAACCCAAGCAGCCCGGTGCTTAACTGCGGAGCCACGATAACCAACGGGGACGGCGGAAGTACCAATCTCTCCCAGTTGTTCGGATGTACGGGCGCCAACGCGACTTCCTGCTACGAGCCGGCGGCTATCGGCGGCTGCTGTGGGTGCGCAACTTCTTCCGCGAATAGCCTCTTTCCGGACTGGCCCACGGAAACCAGTCTGGCTTGCGTGAGCAACAATCCGGTTTGGGCCGCGGACACCCAGCCGTGGCTGGTGAACCTGAAGCTGGCTTGCCCATCCGCGTACAGCTATCCGTTCGATGATGCCACCAGCACCTTCCAATGCCAGGCGCAAGGCTCGACGAATCTTCTCGGTTACTCTATCGGATTCACGGATTTGCCGAAGCCAACTTCCGAATAGAGGAATCCATACGGACTGCCCTCACGTTTTCACTCGGGTGCCCTGACGGGGGCGATTTCTTTTTTTGTCCAATCGTGCCCGCACTTCGGCTACAATTGGGGAGATCGTGGATGCCCGGATCGGGTGTCAGGGTTCTGTGTGGCTATGAAAACCGAACGCTCGAAAAGCAGTGGCGCCGGCCGCCCGTCGACCTCGAAATCAAGGTCCAGCACGGCGAGCCACCGCCCAGCGCTGTCGCTCGTTCCGAGGCGCCCGCCGCAAAAGCGGCGCCGCTTCTCGAGTCGCACGGCTCTGATTCTTTACGCGGCCCTGCTTGGCGCGGCAGCGATCGTGATCGCGCTCCTTTATGCCGCTGCTCCGGTACATGCCGACCATCCGCCCGCCAACCTCGATCCGATGAGTACGGTTAAGGGCGTGATGGTCCAGACCATCGCGGTATTCAAGGAGAAGGACACTGCCCCCACCGACCGCCGCGCTAAACTCCGTACCATCGCGGAAGCGCACTTCGATTTCAACGGCATGGCACGTTCCACGGTCGGATATCACTGGCGCACCCTGACCGACGATCAACGCAAGGAGTTCGTCCCGCTCTTTACCACCTTTATCGAGGACGTTGCGCTCACCCAAATCGAGCAATATTCGGTCGAAAGGGTACAGCATGACATTCAGTCCTCCGTCATCGTATTCGACCGCGAGCACGTCGATGGCGATCACGCCGAGGTCTTCAGCACGGTCACCCTCAGAAGCCGTCCGGAACCTCTACAGGTCAGCTACCTGATGAAGAATGTCGATGGCGACTGGAAAATCTATGACATCGATGTCGACGCGATCAGTGTAATCGCGAATTATCGCAATCAGTTCAATCGCGTCCTCAATGATCAGGGCTATGACCGGCTGGCCAGCCTGCTGCGCCAGAAATCCGAGCAGCTTGGCAGCTCCCTGGCCAACTAGGTTGGCGGCCTACCAAGTTCGGTGTCTGTCGCTTGTCCCAGACCGAAGCGAAGAGCCGCGCACGGTTCTGCGATTGTTTACGACTTTTTCCACGGCAGCCCGACTTTGTAGGACACAGTCGCGTGGGTGGTCCGAGTCCTAGCGGCTCGATTTTCCCCGCCAGAGAATGAAGTCGGGCGAGTTCTGGGTGAGGCGGTTTTGCAAACGAACTTGTAAGTCAGGACACTAGCCCGCGAAATCATGATTCTGAAGGTCGCACGACTCGGATTCCCCTCTCTGCGAACTGCCGCTCAACCGGTAGCAGTCGACCAGATCCGAAGCCCCGAGTTCCAGCGACTGATCGAGGACATGGTCGAAACCATGTACGAGTATCACGGCGTGGGTCTCGCGGCCCCGCAGGTCCATTTACCCATTCAGTTGGCCGTGCTTGAGGTCCAGAACCATCCGCGCTACCCGGACATCCCGCCGGTCCCCCTGACCGTGCTGATAAATCCCGAGGTTTCGATCCTGGATCGCAGCACGGTCGACGAATTCGAAGGATGTCTCAGTATCCCCGACTTGCGGGGGTTGGTCCCGCGCTTCAAGGAGCTGCGCGTTAAAGCGCTTGGCCGCAATGGCGAGCCGCTCGACTTTACCGCCCAGGATTTTCACGCCCGCGTCATCCAGCACGAAACCGACCATCTGAAAGGCGAGGTTTACCTCGACCGCATGCCAAACCTGCGTCAGCTCGGTTTTCTGGACGAATGGCAGCGCTTCATGCTGCCAAAAAAGGAATAAAGACGGAATAAATTAAGCGGAGGCCGCCGCGGAGCAAAGGAGCGTGTAGCAGCGGTCTTGACCAACGGGTTTTTCTCACTTGGGCGGGTTCAATTCCAGTTCGATATTTGTGGGCAGTTTTCCGGTCGCTTTCACGCTCGCGATGGCCTTGCGAAGCTCGTCGTTCTGGGCCGCCAGATTTTGTCCTTCGCTCTGCACTTTGGACAATTCAGCTTTGAGCCGGGTATTTTCGTCGCTGAGCTGCGAAAGCTGTTTGTTCATCGCCGCAATCTGCTCCTGCAGCGCCGCTTGCCGCGCATCGTTCATCTTGGACCACATGAAGAACGCGATCGCAGCGATGATGAGGACCACCAGAGCGCCTGCCAGAAATCTGCCCATTCTGCTTCCAGCTCCTTATCGAGGATAGTCGTCGCCGGCTGCCGCTTGAAGCTCGACGCCCGAGGCGGGGGCTCGCCTGCCGGCCCAATTGCTCTATCATGAAGTGAATTGACTTCCTTTGCTTCGCGTTTTTACAATGAGCGGCGTCCCGGCCACGGCGCTGCTCTGCGGGGAATTTGGCCGACGCACGATCCGTTAGCTTGCAGCTGCAGTGCCGCAGCGCAATATCACGCGGGGCAAGCAGAAGAGAGTAAATGATAGAGGTCCAAGACCTTACCAAATACTTCGGCGCGACGCGTGCAGTAAACCACGTCTCCTTCAAGGTCGAGAAGGGCGAGATCATTGGGCTTCTGGGTCCCAACGGATCTGGCAAAACCACGATCATGCGCATCCTGACCGGGTTTTTCCCGCCCACCGCGGGCCGCGCGCTCATCGGCGGGCTCGATGTCGCCACGCAATCGCTAGAGACCCGGCGGCGCATCGGTTATCTGCCGGAAAACATGGTTCTTTATCCGGATCTGAACGTCAGCGCGCTCCTGCAGTTCGCCGCACGGGTGCGCGGCCTGGACGCCAGGACCACACGCGACCGGATGGAGTATGCGATCAAAACCTGTGGCCTCGAGGAGGTTCGCCGTAAGCTGATAGGCAAGCTATCCAAGGGTTATCGTCAGCGCGTCGGCATCGCGCAGGCAATTCTGAGCGATCCAGAAGTACTGATTCTGGATGAGCCCACGGTCGGCCTCGATCCCCGGCAGGTGGTCGAAATTCGCGAACTCATCCGCTCGCTGGCCGGGCGATCTACGGTGCTGCTTTCAACTCATATTCTGCCCGAAGTGAACATGACGTGCCGCCGCGTCGTCATTATTGATCGCGGGAACATCGTGGCGCAGGACACTCCGGAGGAGCTGACTGCCAAATTGCAGGGTAGCGAGCAGACCCAAATCACGGTGGTCGGACCCGTGGATCAGGTTCGCCCCGCTTTGGCCGCCGTGCCTAACGTCCATGAGATCCAGGACCGCCCGGTCGACGCGACTCAGCCGGGTGCCTGCAGCTTCATGGTTTTTTCCAACGGCCAAGGCGACGAGGTCCGCTCCGCGCTGGCCGCCTGCGTGGTGCAGAAGGGATGGAGTCTGCTGGAAGTTAAACCGATGGCGCTGACGCTGGAAGATTTGTTTATGCGCCTTGTAACCAAGGAAGAAAGAGTCTAGTGCCGAGCCCAATCCGCATTGCGATCGGTACCGGACCGTCGCGGCGCGCAAGCATCGCGTATCGAGGTCAATAATCATGTCAAATGGCGCAGCCACCCTGGAGGCTGCCCGCACGGCTGGCGAAGCCGGACGGGTTTCGGCTCGCGGGATGCGGGTGGGCTTTTCGCTGGGCCGGATGTTGGCCGTTACCCGCAAGGAATTGCAGTCCTACTTTGCCTTTCCGCTGGTCTATATCGTCACCGGACTGTTTGCCTTCATGGCGGGTCTGTATGCGTGGACCGATCTGGACTTTTTCGAGACCATCGCCTTCGCCAAGGACATCATCCAGAACTACTGGCAATTGCTGTTCACCGACATCCGCTTCTGCCTGCTGCTCACCCTTCCATTCCTCACGATGCGACTGTTCGCCGAAGAGCGGAAGCTCGGGACCATCGAGTTGCTGTACACCTATCCGCTCCGCGATGGGGAAATACTGGGCGGAAAGTTCCTTGCGAGCGAAGTGATCCTGCTGATGATGCTCGGCCTGACCGTGCTGTATCCGGTCTATCTGTATTCGGTGCATCGCTTCCCGCTATTCCCGCTGGTCTCGGGTTATCTCGGGTTATTTCTGATCGGTTCGGCGTTCCTCGCGTTCGGGCTGTTCGTGTCGTCGCTGTGCGAGAGCCAGGTAATGGCCGGCATTGGGACGATCCTGCCGCTGCTGTTCTTCTGGGTGCTCAACTGGAATGAGACGTCGTTCCAGGGCAACTGGATTGAGGCGCTTCGCTCGGTCTCGCTGTTTGACAACTTCGGCACCTTCGCCAAAGGCGTGATCGATCTGAATCACGTCACCTACTTCATTTTCTTCGTGATATTTTTCATCTACCTGACGCTGCAATCGATGGAGGCCAGGAAATGGACCGGCCGCCGGTAGAAAAGGTCCCTACCCGTGGCTCGCTGATCAAGGGCTACTTGTTGCTGATCTATACCGCGATTGCCTTCGCGGCGGTGCTGATCATTGCCAACGCGATAATCAGCAATCACAACGTGCGCTGGGACTTGACGCCGAACCAGCGCTACTCGTTGTCCGATTTTGACAAGCGGGTCCTCGGCGGCCTGACCCACCCGGTCAAGGTGATGGCATTCGTGCGCACCGAAGACCCGGCCTATCTCGAACTCGCGGAACTGTTGTTCCAGGCTGCCGCATTTACGCCCCTGCTTCAGTATGAGGTCATCGACGTCAACAAGGCGCCCGGGCTTGCGCGACAGTACGGAGTGTCGAGTTACGGCGAGGTGGTGGTCGAGTCGCAGGGGCGCCGGCGCGATTTCGACAACGCGCGTTCGGAGCTTCTGATCCCGGCGATCCTGCAGATCTCTTCGAATGAGTCAAAACACATCTATTTGACCGTAGGTCATGGCGAGCGCGACTTGTTCAACGCCGATCGCAACTCGGGTTTTTCCCAGTTTCGCGGGCTCCTCGAACAGAACAATTACCAGATAGACAACGTGTCCTTGTTCGCAGGCGGGGTCCCCGACGATGCCAGGGTGCTGGTCTCGATCGGTCCGGAGAAGGACTTCCTGCCTGAAGAGCTCGCCGAACTCGCCAAATACCTGACAAAAGGCGGGCGCTATCTGGTGTTGCTTGATCCCTACGGATCGCCGAGCCTCGCCAAATTCCTGACCCAGTATCATCTCGAGTTCACCGATCAGGTCGTAGTCGATCCGGCCTATCGGCTCACTCAGGGCGAGATTTTGACCACCCGTATCCCGCTCCACTCTGAC
>Ga0126378_10004228_pt1 | contig 10921 bp, 13 predicted proteins | sample PanSoiMetPlot_23_FD_92587 | JGI IMG/M metagenome (GOLD analysis project Ga0126378, IMG submission 92587) | Tropical forest soil microbial communities from Panama - MetaG Plot_23 | ecosystem: Environmental > Terrestrial > Soil > Tropical forest > Bulk soil | place: Panama | collected 2016-02-17
AGTTGCCGCCGCGATGGCGACGGCGAGTGCCAGGATCGTCCGACCGAGTGGTCGCGACTTTTTCATTCAATTCCTCGTTTCAGCATCGGAGTCGCTACTCGCGTCCGCCCTTAAGGTATTCAAGGATAGCCTGGGCGTTCTCCGCCGGCATGTTCGAGAGTCCCCGCATGTGCATGATGATCACGTTCCACTGATAGGGCGCGAACTCGGAACCCGGCCGGGCATTGTGGCATTGCGCGCAATATACGGGCCAAAGCCTGGCGCCTTCTTTGAACAACTGGCGCCTCTGCGACTCCTGCTGTTGGGCATTGACCGCCCCCGGGCACAATCCGCCGATCCCGATAACCAATACGCTCAGAAGCCATGCGATCTTTCGCACGTTCATCCCTCCTCAGAATCCAATCGTGAACTGGCTAAGGAACGCACGGTCGTTAGGAGTTGCGCCAACTCCCGTGGCAACGCCGTTGGAATTCACGAACATTCCCCCCGCGTGGGGCAGTTCGATATCGAACTCGTTTTGCCAAACGATCGAAGGAGCTATCCAGTAGTCGAGGCCCAATGCTACTTCGCGAGCATGCGGCGCATACAGAGAAGGCGATCCGTTCAGCCCGAAGTCGGGAATGAAGCCCACCTGGACTCCGCCGAGGCCGATACCGGTGGCGCCCTGGACGTCGTCACTTGAGACGAAGTGCTGGTTCACGCCTGAGTAGCGAACCAAAGGCTCGAATTTGCTGAGGTACTTGTTGACCTGATCATCGAGGCCCGGCACTTTCAGGTCGGTCAGGAAATAACCGAATTGAACGTACCAACCCTCGCGGTTATCCTGCGGTTGGCCATTCGGCATTTGTCGATACGATCGCAAGAATTCGCCGCGTGCCTGCAGGTTGCCATAGAGATACGCGAAGTCGAGGCCCCACGAGGTCATCCAGTTGCCGCTGAGCCACTTGCCGTCGTAAGTCGATGCGCCGAGTTCGAGACGCCCAACGTTCGCATCGAGCGGCAGCGGGTAGATGCGAAGCCTGGCACCCATCGATTTGCCATTAGTCTGCTTGTTTGCTGCCGCAATGGGTGAAGTGACGGCAGCGCCCAGAACATTCGACGTATAGCCGGGACCCTGGCCGCCCCAGACGGTGTAGTCAAAGTCCTGCCCAACCTCGCCCCACTGCAAACCGCCGCGGGCTTCCACGCCCATCTCGGCCGGCGGCACCACGGGTGCGACGCCAAACGGCAACGGAGCAGTTATGAAGCGGTTCACCCACATCGGACTCTGCGTCTCGTACCAGTCGCCGAAGGGCTGATCGAAGAGTCCCGCCCCGATTGTGAGTTTGTCATACGGGAACAGGTAGAAGAGAGCCGTGGACAGATCGACACCGGTGCCGGTCTGTCCGAATGTGCCTGAGAGCACGCCTTCGAACATCATCCAATCGTTGGGCCGGTATAGAACCATGGGTTCCCAATCCAAGAAGAAAGCGTTCTGAGTCTGATTAGGAAATCCGGTGTACGCGGAGCTTTGCTGGTCGTAGACAAAGCCGACGCCGGCTGAGCCAGTTAGGGTGAACGTGTGACTGCCCAGATATCCGCTAACGGCGCTGGCCATGGTCTTGGGGCTCGGTCCGGCCTCGACCTGCGCCTGCAGGCTCTTTACCTGCTGGGCCGCCTGCGATGCGTTACTCTTGATTTGCGCGTTCGCGGCTTTGAGCTGGGAGTTTTGACTTTCAAGCTGGTCAACACGCTTCTCCAGCTTTTCCATAAGTTGAAGGTCGCGCGAGCGATCGGCCTCCAGTTCGCGTATCTCTCTTCTAATCTCGCTTAGGTTCTCGCGCCCCGCCCCCTCGAGGCCCCAAGCCCGAAAAGCTGGTGCCAAAAGCACTCCCATGAAGAGAATGGCTGGTCCGAAGTATCGGCTCCCCCACATCGCGGCCTTCCTCCTGGTGCCTGCTCTGGCTCGGCAGAAATTGTCGCCGAGTTAGTAGCAACTCGCCCTCACGCAAAGTTCGCGCCGCCGCCGTCTGTAAATCTGCTTCAAACGAAGATTCATCTGACCAGTAACCCGATCGTTCCCATTTTTGATTGGTTCTACGGCTACTCTGGAATCCTGGTCGTGGCTCGCGCAGGTCGCTGGGAGAGTGTCAGCTGCGAGCGCAGCTTAAATCAGGGAAGCTGAGACCCTGAGCCACTGTAGCCTTCGGATACACTGTGACATTTGGTGAGCAGATATTTCGTTGCGCGACTGACACGCAATCGATGAGTGCCTTCACATTCGCGGTTCGTCCCTGATTCGTTTGCAGGACCTGCCGCGGGCACCGAGCCGGGGTCATTGCGCGGAGCAGCGGTCCACCAGTGGCGCGGCTTCAATAGGCAGTTTCACGGACGAGAAGCGCACCATAATTCAACACGCGCTCGAATCTACCCAAGGCAACAGGGTGCAGAGGGCGAAGCTGCCAGGAATCTAACGCAAGAAGCTGTGAACGAAGATTGCCAAGGATGGAATCAAATAGATCGAAGCGGCAGCCGGAAATCCAGGGCGTCCAGAGTCCACCCTTCCTCGGTGCTATTCAAGGATTCGGTGGGCACCCGCAAGACCCAGGACTTCGTTAGCTCCTTGCTGGATCGTCGAGACCCGCGTGTCGCGGAACAATTTTTCGATAAGGTTGCCGGGCGTAAATCCGTCCGCGCCAAACAACTGCACTGCCTGGTCGGCGACCTGAAAGGCAGTCCTGGTGCAGTAGGTCTTGGCCGCGATAGCGTTTTCCAGCGAGGGAATCGCCGCTTCCCAGTTGTAGACCAGCGTGGCGCGGGAGAGCGCCCTGCACGCCTCCACCTCAGTGAACATCTTAAACAGCCGTTCCTGCACGAGTTGGTGCTCACAAATTCTTTTTCCACCCTGCCAACGGCGCTTTGAATGCGTCAGTGCCTCTTCGTAGGCAGCGCGCGCGGTGCCGGAAATAACCGCCGCCATCGAGGAGTGTGCGATCGCAAGTAATCTTGCCACCTCCTGCTCGAAGCCTTCGCCCTTAAGGGCCCAGGCGCGAGGAACCCTCACATTGTCGAAGACGAGCGCGCCCTGGTTCATGTCCCGCTGGCCAAGTTTGCCTGAAGCTTCTTCGCGCGAGATTCCCGGGGTGGTCAGCGGAATCAGAAAGAAGCAATGCGCCGCCTTCGATGGGTCAATCGCTGCGGAGCACAGTGCGTGGGTCGCGATTCCTCCATTGGTTACCCAGGAAGCCTTTTGTCCCTCGATCACGTACTCGTGCCCGTCCGCCCTCGCCACCAACTGGGCACGCGTGGTTGGGTAACGAAACTCGTCGCCGCCTACCAAAAAGTGGTCGGAGCCGTGGCGCGGTTCGCTTAACGCCCAACACCCGATCCAACTGGCGTCACGGTTTTCGGCGAAGGGCTTCACAAACTGCGCGATCAATTCGGATCTTCCATCCGCGATCGCAGCTGTCGCGGGTAGGCTCGATGCGACCAGACCTAGTCCGATACCCGCGCTTCCCCAACACAACTCCTCGAGCAGAATGTGAACGCCGATGGCCGGCAGACCGAGCCCGCCGTGGCGCTCGGGTATGAGGGCAAGATGATAGCCGAGTCCATAGGCGGCTTTGAGTACCTGGCCCAGACGAGAATCCGCCACGCTGAAGGGATACGCTTCCGCACCGCGGTCGATAGCCATGGCTGCAGGTCGCATCACTTCCATGGCAAAGTGGTGCGCTTCACTGCGCATCGATTCACACTGTGCGGGTAGCCCTAAATTTAATTCTCGATAGGTTTCCATTGTTCCTGCCCTGAAGCGATCTAGCGGAGTGCCAGGAAAGATAGCGCAAGGCTGACCCGCCGCATGGTCGTTCGACTTGCTCGCCTTCGTGAAAGTTTGTTCAAATTCCCGTTTTTGGGTTCATATATCCCCATATACGCCGAGGCCCGCGCAGCGGTGCGATCGAGGACTATGGTGCGACCATCTGTTTCGTCGCCTGGATGATGTTCAGCAAGGCCTTTAGTAGATCGCTCGTGCTGACGATCCCGACCGTGCGGCCGGATTCAACGACCGGTACCGCACCGATTTTGTGCCGGATCATCAGCTTGGCCGCAACTTCCACCGAATCCGAAGGGCTGGTTACGACAGGGCAGCTGGTCATGGCCGCGTCCACAAGGGTCGACTCCAGATAGCCTGTGTGATGGCGCAAGTCACGATCAGTAACTATGCCTATCAGGTTGCCGCTGTCGACGACCGGCAGCTGTCGAAACCCTCCTGCGGCCATCAATGCTCCTGCCTTGGCCAGACTCTCGCGGGGACCGACGCAAACGGGATTCGGCGTCATCCAATTGGTTACCTGCATATGGTGTACTCCAAGTTGTGCTATCGGATTGCCACGCAAATGACCTGCCAACGAGAGTTGGTTCATCGTCCGTGGTGTTAGAAGCACTTGGGCATCAGGGTCATCATGCGGTGGCTCATTAGGATACACGACGCCGCCGTGCAATGTGGATTCGCGGATGAGCCATGGTTTGGCGATGTCGAGGAAATCGCCCTAGCCGGTTGCCAGAGTAAAACTTGGGCTGAACTCAGCGACCGCCGAAACTCATGATCTCTTACAGCAGTCTGGCCCGGGAAGCGGTGCGAAAAGTTACGCGCTTCGCGTCGAGCCGCGAGTCGGAACCGACCTGCCCGACCAGCGGCTCTGGCGTAGTCGCTTGAATGCCCGGGCACTCGCGTTGGTCCCGTCATCATCCACCATGAGGTTTGGGCCAGTTGTTCCGGTCGACCTTCCACGCGATCGAAATCTCGGTGATCGATGATGCCAGGCGCTTCTGAGGTCGCGCGTTTTGGCGCTAACAATGTTCGCGCCATTCGCAACGCAGCGGGATTTTGCCATCGACATCGTCGATGCCGGCTGCGCAGAACCGTGTGAAAAACCTGCATCCAGGTTTGTCTAGCTTGCCTCATGTCTGCACGAGACAGTTTCCTTCGGCAGCTTCGATCCTTCCCCGATCGAGCCGTTACGATCAGTGTAGACATAGTCGTGGCCTAACACATTTCTGCTGTATCGTTTGGATACAACCGACACATGAATGACCAACGGGCCCGCGAAGCGCAGGGCTCAGGCAAGCAGGCACGTGACTTGCTGAAAAGTTCGTGGGCAGCGAAGGATCGAACGAGATCCGGCTGGGAGGAATTGACCTTGGCATTACCCGAAAAATGGCATCCTGCGAGAGAACTCGAAAGGTTCAGACATCAAGTGAACGATTTGCTCGAACATTCCGGACTCGATCACCACAGGCAGAAGAATTTGGAATCGCCGGCGCTGCGTCCCGCACTCGAATCGTTCCTGAATGGCGATCAGCTCACCATCCGCGTTGACCTTCCGGGCATCGATCCGGAAAGCATCGACGTCACGGTGATTGGAGGATTTCTGACCATCAGAGGTACGCGCGAAGACAACCAGGATTCCGGGCATGCGCAATACTATCGGCGCGAGACCCGGTACGGAGTATTCGAGCGAACCATTCAGTTGCCCGAGGGTGTGAAAGCCGAGGATTTGAAGGCAACCCACAAGAGCGGCGTCTTGGAACTCACCGCGATGCTCCCCAAGGAAGGGGCTTCCAAGCAAGTGAAGGTCCAGGTCCAGAAACAGGAGGGCGCGAACTCCGCGGGCGATCGGAAGCGCTGATAGGTGCGCTGTGCGCGACTTCTCCTTCTGGTGGCCGGGGAACGTTCGGGGACTTTTCGATGGCGGACAGGTAAAAGGACAACGTTGCGATGCATTTCATTAAGAGCCTGAGTTTCGTGCTTGGCATGCTGTCGCTGATCTGGGTTGGCGGTCAGGCGACCGCCGATGAGGTAACGCAGGGCAAAGCGCTATTCATGCAATACTGCGCATCGTGCCACGGTCCCAACGGCGCCGGCGATGGTGCGCTTGCTTCGAGTTTGAGTACGCCGCCTGCCAATCTGCGTTTGCTCTCACTGCGTTTTGGAAACCCACTGCCCCAGGACGTCATAGCGCGCTTCATCGACGGTCGTGCTGATGTTAAAGCGCATGGGCCGCGCGACATGCCGGTGTGGGGCGAAAAATTCTATGCGGAGTCGAATGGCGACGAGCCCAAGGTTACGCAACGCATCGCAAAGCTGGTTGCATTCCTGCAATCGATACAGACGGGGGCACGCACCGCATCGGCAAACCTTGAATGGACGGCTTCGAGGAGAGCGAGAAACTAAAACCAAATCCTAATTCTCTTTCCCTAACGCAGGGCGAATCATGACCGGCGGAGAAAATCGCACAAAGAACCCGACGAACAGCGCCAGTGCGCTTATCCGGGAGTTGAATCGTTCTCAACTCGGATCGTGCCCGCTCAATCCGGAGATCACGGGTCTGCGATTGACGCGCAAATCCAGATTCGCTCAAGTTGGGCGTACTCAGGCAGAGATGTGGCGGCTATCGAACCGACCTAATCGCATCTGGTGGATGGTGAAAAACGCCGGGGTGCTTCCTTGGCTGACCCTAAAGGAGGCCTGCTACCGCGTCAGGGTACGCAGGCTCCACGAGACTTTTAATGCGCTTTACACACGGTCTATGGGACCATTCGCAATCTCGAACAGAGGAGGTCTTGCGCTATGGCTATCTTAGGACTCGATCCTGATGTCGATCCGATTGGCGCCCTGTTGAGCTTGCAGGGCGAACTGGAACGATTCATGCGGAATCCTGCCTTTGGGACAGGACTGTCAGGGTACGGCGTTTTCCCGCCAATCAACATCTTCGATTCGACCGAGGGTGCGGTGGTGGTGGCGGAGGTTCCTGGATTGGACGCTTCGAAGATCGAGGTCGCCGGAGAAGGCCGCACGCTGACGATTAGCGGCGAACGGACGTTTGCACCCGACGTGAGTGGGCGCGGATACCATCGACGTGAACTCAACGAGGGTAAGTTCTCCCGCTCAATCCAGATGCCCGACGATTACGACGTCAGCCGCGCGCAAGCGCGCTACGAGGCCGGGTTGCTGGTCGTCCGGATCCCCGTAGCCGAACGTGCGAAACCACGGCAAATCGCAGTGCAAAGTGCATGAGCGGAGGTGAACAGCCATGGCCGAAATCACGACCAAAGAAAAGCAGGAGCTTTCCAAGCCCCAGGAGCAGACGCGCCCGGGGCGATATTACGTGCCCGACGTGAATATCTACGAGTTCGACGACTCGTTGAAGCTGTGGGCGGAGATGCCTGGAGTCAAGGAGAAGGACCTCGACGTCACGCTCAAAGATGGCGTGCTGACCATCATCGGCAAAGTCGCAACTGAGATGTATGCCGGACTCAGGCCGAGGTACACGGAGTACAATGTCGGCAATTACTATCGTGAGTTCGCCCTGAACGAGAGTATCGATGAATCGAGAATCAAGGCGACCTTGCGCAATGGTGTGCTGGAGTTGGAGTTACCGAAGAAGGAACAAGCAAAGCCGAAAAAGATTGAAGTCCGTAGCACCTAGCGCGAACTTGAATCAGAAACCGCTCCCGTGAAGGTTGGGTCATCCGCGACCTGCACGGAGTGATAAGCACCCCTTTGCAGAGGGGCGCACCGCTCCGCCGAGGGAGGGCGATCGTCACCAAACGCTAAGGCGGGAGGGAGCACTGTCCTGCGGCGATCCGCAATGGCTCTACCCGAGTGTCGGTCTCACCCTCTCGACTGAAAGCTCATCCTCTGCGGCGAGCGACACGTCAGGTTAGTGCGCAGCGCAGATGCATTTCGAGGATCTGGCGCAGCGACGGTTGCCGTCGGTCTGGGGTCGGCTCGCCACTGCCGAGCCAACGGAGCATGAACGTGAAATAAAGAGCGAACAGGTTATGCGCGAGAAGCGCAGTGTCGATGTCGGCGGGTAGTTCTTTGCGTTCTTTTGCGCCGGTAATCAGTCGGTCCAGTTTCTCGAAAATAGTCGCCATTACGGCGTCGATGCCCTTATTTTCGCCGTGAACGAAGGCCAGTTCCTTGGCAAAAATACGCGCCAGACCCATGTAGCGTTGGTTTTCCTTCAACATAATGCCGAAAACGTAGGTCAGCTGATCGATCAATGCTGCTTTGGGGACCTTGGTAAAAGCGCGCTCGATACTCCGGCCTACCTCCTCTTGAAACATCATTACAAGCAGGGCTTCCTTGGACTTCGCGTGAAAGAACAGCGTGCCTTTCGCGACGTCGGCTAATTCGGCGATTTCACTGGTGGTCGTGCCGTGAAATCCCTTGGACAGGAATAGCTGGCGCGCGGCTCGAACGATGCGCTCCCGTTTTTCCCGCTTGCTGCGTTCGGCCCGGTTTAGTTCGACTACGGCCACAGATTGTCTCAAAACGTTCCTCCCTCACCCTGCGCGTGAGTGGTTAGTCGGGTCGTCCTTGTTTCCTTCCCATTGATGCTCAAATTCGAAGCGGTCTCGTATACATGGGAACCTCGGAGGGATTCTCACGCCATTGCGCCGGTTGCACGTCGATGTAGATCTCGACCTCGTTGCCGTCCGGGTCGAGCAGGTACACGCTGTGAGTCACTCCATGATCGGACATTCCGACGATGGGCACCTCGGCCTCGCGCAGACGCGCAATCGCGGCGCGTAGCATATCGTCGCTCTCCCCTATTTTCAGTCCGAAATGGTAGAGGCCCACACGTGGTTTAGCTGGAATGGGCGCGGCTTCATGACCGACCTGTATCAGCAAGAGCTCATGATGAGTGCGGCCGGATGAATATGCCGCGACTCCCCGTCCATGTACGATCTCCTTCCATCCAAGAACGTCGCGATAGAATCGCCGCGAGGTATCAAGATCTTTCACGTAAAGAACAATATGCCCGAGCTCTTTCACTTCCATGGCTATCTACCTCCTCGGAAGGCACACTCCTTTCGCAACCAATTCCGGGAACGTGCTGCGTACCATCCCGGTTCGGCGCCAGCCGTCGGTCCCAACCGCGATGAGCTTGCCCGGTTGCCGGTAACGAATCGATGCTGGCACCAGGACTAACGCTCTACCACCGTGGAGCCCTCTTGCAAGCCTCGTGACCGTCGCTTTGTCCATCTCGACATTCGCTTCGGCTCTCTTTGTCAGACCAGTGCCGGATAGGAGCCGCCGCCACGTGGATACTTTGCCCGGAGATGTATCCGGCGTGCGTCGCTGCACAGGACGCACAAATGGCCCCGAATTCGCGCGGGTCGCCCATTCGCTTCGCGGCCGCCCCTTTGATCTGATCCGCACGCGCCTGGTGATGCTTTCCTGTTCCACGCGGCGTTGTGCCAGCCAGTGCTGACGATCAGTGTCGATAATGAAGAGGACGCTCTCGCGGTCTTGATGGTCGGGCTACAGGCCCGATCTGCGGAAGCCGGTTGTTGATCGTCACGTTGTCGCGAGCGCACTCGACCGACTGCCCTTTCATAACGGCGGCCAGTTCCTGCACGCGCACCCGAAGAAAAACGCCGTCGTAGGATGCGGCAGCTTCACCATTGCCGAGGTGATGTTGATGATTCGTCCGAAGCGACGCTTTCGCATGCCCGGCAAGAGGGCCCGCATCAGCATCAGTGGCGCGAGCAGGTTCGCTTCGAGGCCCGCCAACGAGTCCTCGTGCCCGAGTTCCACGAAGCTGCGTGGCGAAGGACCCGCATTGTTATTGATAAGGATGTCCGCCTCCGGACAAGCAGGGCCGAGCGTCCCGCGTCGGTTGTTACATCTGCGGTGACCGCGGTCGCCTGCCACCCGCCTTGTGGAATTTCTCGAGCGTCCCCGCGAGCTTTCCTCGTCCTGTCCATTTATGAAGACCTGCACGCCTTCGACATCGACCTCAACGCGCTTCTGTCGCAGGCGGCCCCAATCCGCTCTGCTTCATTAGCCTCGCACAATTCGGGATGATCGTTCGAGAGAGCGTTTTGGCCGAAACTCGTCGAGCTTAAGCCCCGCCACCTGAGATGCGGTCGACGGCTCTGTCTCTGCACGCATCAGCTCATCCATGATGCGATTGAACTGCGCAAGTCCGGCGTCCATCGACAGCTTCACCATCTTCACTTCCGGGTGAAGGTCAATATTTCTCTGCTGCGCCTCGATCATCATTCGGTCTTCGACGAAAGCCCTCTTCCCCAGGTCGTAGAAGAAGTCCTTCAGCTCGGCTTCCTTCACCCATGGACCGTATGCAAAGAAGTAGCAGGTCCGATCGTGTGTCAGCGGGGTTACCGCCTGACAGGTGAACTGGATATGTAACGGTTCGACGCCAACCGCTTCCTGGTCGGGGAACCGTTCCGCGGTGCCGGTTGGATAAAAGGCCGCTTGTAACAGAAATACGCCGGGAACGATGAAGTCATACGTCTGCCAGACGTCGAAGCTCAGCTCGCGGAGGCGCGGCAATATTCTTGAAGGTCCGCTTATGCCCCAATTTTGGATTCGCACTCCGCGTGAAATCGGCGTTACGGTCGGCTTGAACATCTTCTTGGGCGTGATTGTGCGCCCGAGGCTGTTCGCATGCAGGAATCCGATGTGCGAGAGGTCGAGCAGGTTGTCGTTGATCAGAGTGTAGTTCGCCTTGTAGTCCATCCGCCCCGGATGCATTGCCCAGCGCGGATCGTCGATCCCCACGAAATCCGGAATCAGCCCTTCATCGGCCGCGGCGGCATCGCCCATCCAGATCCATGCAATCGAGTATTGGTCGCGAATCGGATAGCTGCGGATCTTAACCTGCGGCAGAATTTTCGTCTCACCGGGGATCTCGATACATCTGCCCGACGGTGCGAACTTGAGTCCGTGGTACATGCATCGGAGATCCTCGCCTTCAAGCCGACCCATCGACAGTGGGGCCAATCGATGGCAGCACCGGTCCTGCAAGGCAACCGGCGTCTCATTTGCTGCGCGGTAAAGTACTATCGGCTCATCAAGAATCGTTAGAGCGTAAAGTTTTCGGGGTTCGAAATCCCGGCTCCATCC
>Ga0126378_10004230_pt1 | contig 10919 bp, 9 predicted proteins | sample PanSoiMetPlot_23_FD_92587 | JGI IMG/M metagenome (GOLD analysis project Ga0126378, IMG submission 92587) | Tropical forest soil microbial communities from Panama - MetaG Plot_23 | ecosystem: Environmental > Terrestrial > Soil > Tropical forest > Bulk soil | place: Panama | collected 2016-02-17
CCACGCTTGCGGCGGCAGGCTTGCCCGTCACGCGGGTCGAGGAGATCACCGGCTTCCCGGAATGCCTAGACGGCCGGGTCAAGACGCTGCACCCCGCCGTGCACGCGGGCCTGCTGGCGGACACGACCGTGGCAAGCCACCGGGAGCACCTCGCCAGCCTCCGGATCGAGCCCTTTGAGCTACTCGTATCCAACCTGTATCCGTTCGAGCAGACTGTGGCCAGCGGCGCCAGCCCGGCGGAGGTCGTTGAGCAGATCGACATTGGCGGTCCGGCGATGGTGCGGGCGGCGGCCAAGAATCACGCGACGGTCGCCGTGATCACCAGCCCGGCCAGCTATCCGGAGGTGCTGACGGCGCTGGACCACGGCGGGTTCACCCTCGAGCAGCGCAGGCGCCTAGCGGCGCGTGCTTACGCCCACACGGCCGCATACGACGCTGCCGTCTCGTCGTGGTTCGCGTCGGCTTACGCTCCGGACGTCGTCGGCGCCGAGACCGGGTGGCCGGACGTGATCGCGGCGGCGTGGACGCGCCGGGACGTGCTGCGGTACGGCGAGAACCCGCACCAGGGGGCGGCGCTGTACCTGCGGGCAGGCGAGGCGGGCGAGGCGGGCGCCGGGATCGCCGACGCGCAGGTACTGCACGGCAAGCCGATGTCCTACAACAACTACGTGGACGCCGATGCGGCCCGGCGGGCGGCGTTCGGCTTTACCGAGCCGTGCGTCGCGATCATGAAGCACGCCAACCCTTGTGGCATAGCAATCGGCGCGGATCTCGCGGAGGCGCACCGCAAGGCGCACGCGTGCGATCCGGTGTCCGCCTACGGCGGCGTCATCGCGGCGAACGGCACCGTCACGAAGGAGATGGCGGCGCAAGTCGCCGAGATCTTCACCGAGGTGATCATCGCGCCCGACTTCGAGCCCGGTGCGCTCGAGATCTTGATGGCCAAGAAGAATCAGCGACTGCTCCGGTGCGCGCCGCCAGCCGCGGGAGCGGGCGACCTGCAGTGGCGGCAGGTCAGCGGCGGCATGCTGGTGCAGACTCCGGACACGGGGACTGAGCCTGGCGACTTCGCTGCGAACTGGCGGCTCATGGCCGGTGCTCCCGCCGACGCCAGTCTGCTCGCAGACCTGGAATTCGCCTGGCGTGCCTGCCGCGCCGTGAAGTCGAACGCCATCCTGCTGGCGGCCGAGCAAGCCAGCGTCGGCATCGGCATGGGGCAGGTCAACCGCGTCGATTCGTGCCGGCTTGCGGTGACGAGGGCAGGGGATCGGGCGGTCGGCTCGGCGGCCGCGAGCGACGCCTTTTTCCCGTTCGCTGACGGCCCGGAGATCCTCACGAAAGCCGGCGTGCGCGCCATCGCCGAGCCGGGCGGCTCGGTCCGCGACGACGAAGTTATCGCGGCCGCGGAAGCGGCGGGCGTGGCGCTTTACTTCACCGGAGTCCGGCACTTCTACCACTAACCGCCGACACGTCGTGTTAGGCAGCCCTCGGCTACTTAGCACCGGCAGTCATCGGGCAGAATGAGCGCTCGATGAGTGCGAAAATTCTGGACGGCAGAGCCACGGCCGCGGCGATCCGCGCCGAGCTTGCCGCGCGGGTAGCCAAGCTTGCCGAGGCCGGCATCACGCCTGGCCTAGGCACCGTGCTCGTCGGCGACGATCCTGGTAGCCGTTCGTACGTCGCGGGCAAGCACCGCGACTGCGCACAGGTCGGAATCGTGAGCATTCGGTGCGACCTGCCGGCGACAGCCTCGCAGCAGCAAGTCGAGGACGTGGTCGCCCAGCTCAATGCCGACCCAGCGTGCACCGGTTACCTCGTGCAGTTGCCGCTGCCTGCCGGTCTCGACGCCCAGCGCATCCTCAGCCTCATCGATCCGGACAAGGACGCCGACGGTCTCCAGCCGGTCAACCTCGGCAAGCTGGTCCTTGGTGAGCCGGGGCCGCTGCCGTGTACGCCCAAGGCCATCGTGGAGCTGCTGCGCCGCTACGACGTGCCCATCGCGGGCGCAGACGTCACGATTATCGGCCGGGGTATCACCGTCGGCCGAACGCTCGGCTTGCTGCTGACACGCCGCAGCGAGAACGCCACCGTTACCCAGTGCCATACCGGCACCAGGGACTTGGCCGCACACACCAGGGCTGCTGACATCGTCGTCGTCGCCGCTGGCACCCCCGGGCTCCTCACCGCAGATATGGTCAGACCGGGCGCTACCGTGCTCGATGTGGGCATCACCAGGACAGAGGCTGGCTTGGTCGGCGACGTGGACGCCGGGGTAGCCGAGGTGGCAGGCTTCCTGGCGCCGATGCCAGGTGGCGTCGGGCCGATGACCAGGGCCATGCTGCTCGCCAACGTGGTCGAAGCCGCGGAGCGGCAGGCGTCCGGCGCTAGTCCCGGTTAGTCGGGCTACTAGCCAGTAACATATGCTCGCTGAGGTACGTCGAGGGAAGGTCGGCAACGGGTCATGAACATCGTCGTCTTGGTCAAGCAGGTACCTGATACCTGGTCGGAGCGCAAGCTCCGGGCGTCGGACAGCACTTTGGATCGGGACGCCGCCGATGCCGTGATCAACGAGCTCGACGACTACGCGATCGAAGAGGGCCTGCGCCTAGCCGAGGCCAACGGCGGCGAGGTCACGATCGTCTCCATGGGCCCGGAGAAGGCGGCCGACGCCATCCGGAAGGCGCTATCGATGGGAGCCGACAAGGCTGTCCATGTGACCGACGAGGGGCTCCGCGGTTCGGACGGATTGGTGACCTCGGCGGTGCTCGCCAAGGTGCTCGGTCGCACCGGATTCGACCTGGTCGTCCTGGGCTCGGAGTCAACGGACGCCCGGATGGGAACGCTCGCGGCGATGCTGGCCGAGCGGCTCGACGTCCCGCAGATGTCGTTCGCCAGCAAGGTCGAAACGGACGGGACAAAGATCAGCATTCACCGTCAGGCCGACTACGGCTACGACACGGTCGAGGGCATGCTGCCCGCGGTCGTCAGCGTGGTCGAGAAGATCAACGAACCGCGTTACCCATCCTTCAAGGGAATCATGGCGGCCAAGAAGAAGCCGGTCGAGACGCTGAGCCTGGCCGATCTCGGCCTGGACGCCAGTGCGGCAGGCCTGAGCGCAAGCGCCACCGAGGTGGTCAGCTTCGCCAACAGGCCGCCGCGGGCGGCCGGCACGATCGTGACTGACGAAGGCGACGGCGGGGTTAAGGCCGCCGAGTTCCTCGCGACACGCAAGTTCATCTGAGCGCCAACAGGCTGACGCGGAAGGCTGCCCCCGAATGACTGAGATTCTGGTCCTTGCCGAGCACGACGGCGAGAGCGTCAAGAAGGTCACGACCGAACTTCTGACGCTCGCCCGCGCACACGGCGAGCCGGCCGTTGTCTGGACGGGCGACGGCGCCGACGGCGCCCGCGCGCGGCTCGCGGAATTCGGCGCGACGAAGGTCTACGTCGCCGACAGCACCGACTATGCCGACTACGTGGGGGCACCCAAGGCTGAGCTGCTGGCCCACCTCGTCACCGAGAAGGCACCCGCCGCGGTGCTGGTGGCTGCGACGTCAGAAGGCCGCGAGGTGGCCGGCCGGCTGGCCGTCAAGACGGGTTCCGGCGTGCTGACCGACGTCACCGGCTTGTCAGATGGACTGGTCGGGGAGCAGTCGATCTTCGGCGGCGCGATAACCGTCCAGTCCAGGGTGCGGACGGGCACACCGATCATCGCGGTCCGGCCGAACGCCGTCACTCCGGCGGCGGCGCCGGGTGCCGCCGAGATCGAGGCCGTCAGCTTCGCCGTCAGCGGCCAGGCAAAGGCGGCACGCGTCACCGGAAAGGTCGTCGCCGAGCGCGGCGAACGACCGGAGCTGACGGAGGCCTCGATCGTGGTCTCCGGTGGTCGCGGCCTCGGCTCGGGTGAGCACTTCGCGCTGATCGAGCAGCTGGCCGACTCGCTCGGCGCCGCTGTGGGCGCTTCTCGCGCGGCCACCGACGCCGGCTGGTACCCGCATCAGTTCCAGGTGGGCCAGACGGGTAAGACGGTGTCGCCGCAGCTCTACGTCGCGATCGGCATTTCGGGCGCGATCCAGCACCGGGCTGGCATGCAGACGTCAAAGACGATCATGGTGGTCAACAAGGATCCCGAGGCGCCCATCTTTGAGCTCGCCGACTTCGGCGTCGTAGGCGATCTGTTCAAGGTCGTGCCGCAGCTCGTGGAGGAGATCGCTAAGCGGTCCGCAGGCTGACGCCTTTGTCGGTGATCAGCATCAGGCTCTGATCGCCGTTAGGCTGGGCGCATCATGTCAAACGCCAGGGACGCTTCCGGTCACGACCGGATTCAGGAGCCGGAGGCCAAGGTGGCGCCGGCCTCGCCGGTGTACCTCGACCACGCGGCGACGACCCCGCTGCTGCCTGCCGCCCTGGCAGCGATGACAGCGGAGCTTGCCCAGCTCGGGAACCCATCGTCGCTGCACAACGCTGGCCGCCGGGCACGTCGGGTCGTCGAAGAGTCGCGCGAACTGATCGCTGAAGCCTATGGCGCACGGCCGAGTGAAGTGGTCTTCACGAGCGGCGGAACAGAGGCGGACAATCTCGCCGTTAAGGGCCTGTACTGGGCGCGTCGAGCTGCTGAACCGGCCCGGCGGCGGGTGCTGGCCTCCGCGACCGAGCATCACGCCGTCCTGGACAGCGTCCGGTGGCTGTCCGAGCACGAGGACGCCCAGGCGGACTGGCTTGCGGTAGAGCCAGATGGCGTCGTCACCGCGGCAACCCTGGCAGCTGCGATCGAGGCAGATCCAGCCACCGTCGCGCTGATCAGCATCATGTGGGCGAACAACGAGGTCGGCTCCGTCCAGCCGATCGCTGAGCTTGCCGCCCTCGCCGCTGAGCATCACATCCCCTTCCACAGCGACGCCGTTCAGGCGGCTGGCCAGCTTCCGGTGAATCTTGCGGAGACCGGTGCAACGGCGCTGACGATCACGGCGCACAAGATCGGCGGTCCAGTCGGTGTTGGCGCCCTGCTGCTCGCCAAGGGCACCCAGCCCGTCCCGGTCCTGCACGGTGGCGGCCAGGAGCGCGACGTCCGGTCCGGCACTTTGGACGTGCCAGCCATCAGGGCGTTCGCGGCGGCAGTTCAGGTGGCTACCGAGCGGCGCGAGGAGGAGGGCAAGCGGGTCGCAGCGCTGCGCGACGACCTCATTGCCCAGGTGCAGGCGGCCGTCCCGGACGCGGTACTCAACGGCACACCGCCGGGGCCAGGCCGACTGCCCGGTAACGCGCACTTCTCGTTCCCTGGCTGCGAGGGCGACGCATTGCTGATGCTGCTGGACGCGCGCGGCATCGCGTGCTCAACTGGCTCAGCCTGCACGGCGGGCGTTGCCCAGCCGAGTCACGTGCTGCTGGCCATGGCGGCTGATGAGGCCAGGGCTCGCGGCTCGCTGCGATTTTCGCTCGGGCACTCATCCGAGCAGGCCGACGTCGACGCGCTGGGCGCTGTGATCGGCGAGGTCGTGGAGCGGGCCCGCCGGGCGGCCCGGTAGCCCGCGGGGTGGCCAGGCTGCACCGATGGCGCCGTTATCCTGGGACGGGATGACCACTCTGCGTGTTCTTGCTGCCATGTCGGGCGGCGTCGACTCGGCAGTTGCCGCCGCCAGGGCCGCGGCGGCCGGGCATGACGTCACCGGCGTGCACCTCGCGCTGTCCAGCAACCCTAGCTCGTACCGAACCGGAGCCCGTGGCTGCTGCACGCTCGAGGACGCCCGCGACGCCCGCCGCGCCGCCGACGTCATCGGCATTCCGTTCTACGTGTGGGACATGGCCGAGCGCTTCCATTCGGACGTCGTCGAGGACTTCGTCGATGAGTACGCCCGCGGCCGCACGCCGAATCCATGCCTGCGGTGCAATGAGAAGATCAAGTTCGCTGCCGTGCTCGACCGTGCGGTGGCGCTGGGCTTCGACGCCGTCTGCACGGGACATCACGCCAGGCTCGAGTCCGTCCCCGGAGCTCCCGGCCGGACGAGGCTTGTGCGGAGCGTCGATGCGGCCAAGGACCAGTCCTACGTCCTCGCCGTGCTGAGGAGCGACCAGCTCAGCCGCGCCATGTTTCCACTAGGGGACACGACGAAAGAGCAAGTGCGCAAGGAGGCCGCCGACCGCGGCCTCGGGGTCGCCGACAAGCCAGATAGTCACGACGTGTGCTTCATACCTGACGGCGACACTAGGGCCTTCCTGGAGCGGAGGCTCGGCAGCGCACCAGGCCCGATCGTGGACGCGGACGGCGCCGTGCTCGGAGCGCACGACGGGACGTTCGGATTCACCATCGGGCAGCGCAAGGGCCTCGGGATAGAGCGGCCAGCCCCGGATGGCAGGCCGAGGTTCGTGCTATCCATCGAGCCGGTGTCGCGGACCGTCACAGTGGGACCGGCTGACGCCCTCGGCGTGTTGGAGATCGAAGCCGCTCGGCCGGTATGGTCGGGCTGCCTGCCTCCGGCCGGGCCGCTGGATTGCCTCGTTCAGTTGCGTGCACACGGTGAGGTACACGCAGCGGTGTGCGAGCAGGCCGACGACGTCGTCCGGATCAGCCTTCGCGAGCCGGCCCGCGGCATCGCGCCAGGCCAGGCGGCCGTGTTCTATGACGGCGACGCGGTGCTCGGGAGCGCGACAATCAGCGGTTCGGCTCGACGAGCCGGCTCGGCGCGCTAAAGAGCGGTGGCCACGCGAATGGGATTACGCTCGTTAGTTTTTCGAACCGGGCGGCCGAGGGGTAGCCGTCGTCCGCGTGGTACCCACGCTGAGCGAATCCCTGGTGCTGGTAATACCGGTGCAGAGCGCGGTTCGAGGTCCACGCGCTAATCCTCATGGTGCGCGCGCCATGTGCCAGCCGGCCCGTGCGGCCGGCCCAGTCCAGCAGCGAGCCACCGAGGTGCATTCCGGCGTACTGGCGCGCTACGACGAGACGGTGAACGTAGAGTGCACGCCGGGATGGCCGGACCTGTTCGGACGCCCAATACGGGTCGTCGTCGAGATCGGCCGTCAGGGTCGCGGCCGGTGTTTCCTCGTCCCAGCAGAGCCAGGTCTTTCCCTGGCCTAAGGAGAGCAGGATCCGCCCATCACGATCAGCCCGGTTGGGCCACGGCTGAGCCCACTGGTCGGTGCCCTTGGTCGCAAGCCAGTCGGCGGCTTCGTCGATGAGGCCGATGATTGTGTCCAGGTGGGCGGGCTCGGCGCGCCGCACGACTAACGGCCAATCGGGCATAGGCCTATATATTACGGCGCAGCGCCCTTACAAGCACGGGTCGTAATGCTCATATCGGTACTGGGCGGACGGTCGCCCGTGTCTCTTGACCATGCCACCTCCTCCGTCACCGCTGGCTCCAGAACAGGCCGCTGCACTGGTTTTTCCATCGGCGGCGGCCAGGAAACGGCGGCGAGGCAACCAAGCGCCGGTGGCGGCTGCTGGGCCTGCGGCCGCGGCCGCGCAGACGTGCATCAGTGACGGCCCGCAGGCACCCGTGCAGCTGCGTTCATGTACGGTACTTTTCGCCGGCCGGCGCTGCGCACTGGTCCTAGCCTGAACCAGCGCCGGCGGCATATATCTAGCTCGGCACTCCGCGAAGGCGGAGCTGCCGCGAGCGCAGCGCCTGGCTGCCTATCAGCATGGGTCGTAGTGCTCGTAGCGATACTGCAGCGACGGCCGACCGTAGCGCTTTGCCATCACACCTCCTCTTGCTTCCTGTCGGTATCACCGGGCGATCCCGGTAGCTCAACGGGGACCCTGCCGGACGTCATGACGAACTGGTTGCGATCCGCCGGATACGTGGTGACGGTGACGCGAATCGGCTGGCGCGTCTTGTCGTAGCCGGTCCTGGTGAACTCGAGTACCGCTATGCGCCCGTCATCCGGAAGGCTGAAGAAGGCAGCCTCGATGGCATTCGGCACTCGAACGATGATTCGCTCACGCCAGCCGACCTGCTCGACGCCGATCGCTTCCTTGATGTAGCCGACAGCGCCCTCGGCGATGTCCTCGGCCTGGATGAGCCGGATGGCACCTCGCTCCACGAGGTGCATCGGGTAGTACGTGGTCTGTAGCGAGTACGGCAGCCCGTCGATGAATCGCTGTTGATGCCGGCTCACCACGCTGGCGTCATCGGGGAGCCGCAGCTCGATGGCGGGCAGGCCTGCCGCCCGCTGTATCTCGATCCGCGGCACCGTAACATCGGGTCGCCGCAGGCGGCTCTCGACCTCCGAGGCATACGCGGCCGTCGTATCGTCGCCGACGTATGGTGTTCGGTCGGAGGACAGCCTGGTCACGAACGGATCGATCTTCTGCTTGACGAAAGTGCCCTGGCCAGATCGCGTATAGACCAGGCCGCGGGTGACGAGCCACTTGATGGCGTCGCGGACCGTATTGCGGGATGCGCTGTACTCAGCCTGAAGATCTAGCTCGGTGGGCAGCGGCTGGCCGTCGCGGCCGATCTCGCCGCCCTCAATCTTCTGGCGTAGGTCCTCGGCGATCTGCTTCCACATGGGATCAGCCATCACGCCTCCCGCTTCCTCCACCGCGGTCCCAATCGTTGGAACGATACCAGCGGTTCAGATTATTGGTGATTAGCCCTTGCTATGGATCTTCCGGCCTGTCACGATGAAGGTGCCAAAGGTTGGGATGGCACCAACAGTAGGTCTGATCCTAGCAGTCCCAGCCCGGCTCCAGAGGAATTCCGAAGGGAGACTTGCCGAGTCGCCAACCGGGTCGAAAGGGGGAAGCGCATGGCAGCCATAGACGCGATCGTCTTCGCGGTCGCCGCCGGATTCGCGTTCGCAGTCCTGATCACGATCATTGTGATCATCGGAGTCCACCGGGAAGAGCACCGTCTGACTCTGACAAGGAGCACGCCGCCCGGGGCCATGGCCCGGCTGGCGCGTTACGTCCTCGGCTGGCGAATCCGGGAAGATCGCCGCGACCCCGGAGGCCCCCGATACAACGATGATCGAGCTGAGGCTCTCGAGCACATCGGCATGGGCATCAGAGGCTAGCGGCACCCAGGACCGCTGCTGCCGTACCACGACGGGGGCGTGGTACGGCAGCGGCATGTTATGCAGATTTCGTACCTCGACGGCGCCGTCGGTGAGCGCCACTAGGCTCAGGCTTGTGAGCGAGCACAGCCTGTCATTTCCGTGGCCGAGCGCGAGCGCGACCGGGATCGGGTCGATGCCAGGTACCGATCCGCTCGCGACGTGCCGCGCAGTGTTCGACGAACTGCCGGAGCTTCCGTATGTGCCCGAGCTGCCAGATCGCGGGCCAGGAGCAGACATCATCGGGCGGACCGCGGCGCTGCTCGTCGATATGCCGGTAGCGACGACGTCGCGCGGCTGGCAGCTGATCGACCGGCCCGGCCGGGACGTAGCTAGGGCGGCCAGTTACCTGTCGCTAGACCTGGATGTGCTGGAGGAAGTGGCCGACGGTTACGCCGGCCCGCTCAAGATCGCTGTCTGCGGACCCTGGACGCTGGCCGCGAGCCTCGAGCTGATCCACTCGGCTAATCCGGCCCTCGCAGATCCCGGCGCCGTCGCTGACCTCGCCGAGTCGCTGGCCGAAGGCCTGGCGGCGCACGCGGCCGACGTTCGCAAGCGGGTGCCAAGCGCCCACCTCATCGTTCAGGTCGATGAGCCGTCGCTGCCGGCGGCACTCGCTGGCCGGGTGCCTACGGCGAGCGGACTGAGCGCCGTCCCCGCGATCGATACGGCGGTGGCCAGCCAGCGGCTTGGAACAGTACTGACAGCGTCGGCCGCGTACACAGTTGTGCACTGCTGCGGGGAGCCGGCGCCGTTCCCTGAAATAAGAGCAGCCGGCGCCGCAGCGGTCAGTTTCGATCTCGCACAGCTGCAAGCGAGCGATACCGATCGCGTCGCGGAGCTAGCTGAGGCAGGGCTCGGTATCTTGGCCGGCGCGCTGTCGGCCGAGCACGCGCAGCGGCTGCTGACTGGGCCGCAGCTGCTGCCCCGGCAGACCGCCGAGCGGGTGGTGACGCTGTGGAAGCGGACGGGGCTTGCGCCAGGCCGGCTGACGGAGCAGGTTGTGATCACGCCGGCCTGCGGGCTCGCCGGCGTAGCACCCGCCGCCGCCCGCGCGTCGCTCCGGCATTGCCGTGAGGCAGCGCGGATCCTGCCCGAGATGATCGAGCCCAGTTGATCGAGCCCAGTTGACGGAGGAGATCGAGCGATGACGCAGCAGGATCCACGGCAGCGGCATGCGGAGCTGGCTACCGAGCTGCTCGAGCACCAGTACCGCTACCACGTCCTGGACTCGCCGCTGATCTCCGACATCGAATACGACACGATGATGCGCGAGCTCGAGAGCATCGAGGAGCAGATCCCCGAGCTGCGCACGCCGGACTCGCCGAGCCAGCGGGTGGGCGGGATGTTCTCGACCGACTTCACGCCCGTCCAGCACCTTGAGCGGCTGATGAGCCTGGACAACGTGTTCACGGCCGAGGACCTCGACGCGTGGGTGGCCAGGGGCGAGCGCCTTGGTGGCGGGGGTCCGTACCTGTGCGAGCTGAAGATCGACGGCCTCGCGGTCGCGCTTGTGTATCGCAAAGGCCGACTGCAGCGAGCAGCGACGCGGGGCGATGGCGTCACCGGTGAAGACGTGACGCCGAACATCAAGACGATCAAGGCCGTGCCGAACCGGCTGTCTGGTTCGGGGTGGCCGGACGTGCTCGAGGTCCGGGGCGAAGTGTTCCTGCCGGTGACAGCCTTCGAAGAGCTGAATCTGCGGCTCACCGAGGCCGGTAAGCCGCCGTTCGCCAACCCGCGTAACTCGGCGGCCGGCTCGCTGCGACAGAAGGACCCGCGGATCACCGCCTCGCGCACGCTTGACATGATCTTGCACGGCGTCGGGCGGGTTGAGGGCCTGGCCGAGCCCCCGCAGACCC
>Ga0126378_10004231_pt1 | contig 10919 bp, 9 predicted proteins | sample PanSoiMetPlot_23_FD_92587 | JGI IMG/M metagenome (GOLD analysis project Ga0126378, IMG submission 92587) | Tropical forest soil microbial communities from Panama - MetaG Plot_23 | ecosystem: Environmental > Terrestrial > Soil > Tropical forest > Bulk soil | place: Panama | collected 2016-02-17
ACCTGTGCGACCGGGTCGCGGTGATGTACCTGGGCAGGATCGTCGAGGTCGCGCCGACCGAGCAGCTGTTCAGCGACCCGGCGCACCCGTACACCAAGGGACTGCTCGCCGCGATCCCGCGGCTCGCCGCCGACGCGATCGGGCGCGATGCGCCCTCGGCAGTCGCCGGTGACATGCCGAGCGCGTTGCGCATCCCGGCCGGCTGCCGGTTCCGCACCAGGTGCCCGATCGCGCAGGAGATCTGCGAGGTCGAGGACCCGGCGCTGACGCCCGCGGCGCAGGATCACGCGCACCAGGCGGCGTGCCACTTCGCGTTCTCGGCCGCGCCATCGCGGGCCGACCTGTCGGCTGGCGTCCCGCGCCAGCGATTGCGAGAGGAGTAGCCATCACACCGCTCACCACGCCCGTCGTCGTGGCCAGCGAGCGCGGCGAAGTCGGCATCGCAGCGGCCATGGAGTTGCTGCGCGCCGGCGGCAGCGCGATGGACGCGGTCGAGGCCGCGCTTCGGGTCGCTGAGGCGAACGAGGCTGACCATTACGTCGGCGTCGGCGGTCTGCCGAACCTGCTCGGCGAGGTCGAGCTTGACGCGTCGATCATGGACGGGGCGAGCCGCAGGGTCGGCGCCGTCGCCGCTGTTACCGGGTTCCCGCATCCGATCTCCATCGCCAGGGCCGTCTGCGACCGGCTGCCGCAGCACGTGCTGCTTGTCGGTGCTGGCGCCGAGCGGTTCGCGGACGAGGTCGGGATCGAGCGCGGCCCGACGCTGACAGACGAGGCAAAGAAGTTGTGGCGTGAGGGCCTCGAGCCCGCAGGTCTCGAAGCCGCAGGGGAGAAGAACGGCGAAGGCGAGGTGGCCTACCGGCGTCAGGTGATCGACCGGCTCGCGGCGATGGCGCCGCCAGTTGGGCCGTGGGGGACGACGAACGTGCTCGCGCTCGACGCGGCAGGCAACCTCGCCGTTGGCGTGAGCACCAGCGGGTACCCGTGGAAGTACCCGGGACGGGTCGGCGATTCCGCAGTCATCGGCGCCGGCAACTACTGCGACAACCGGGTCGGCGCCGCCGCGTGCACGGGCCGGGGCGAGCTGGCCATCAGGGCCTGCACCGCACGGTCCGTGCTTCTCGCGCTCGAGGCGGGAAACGGACCGGAGCAAGCGTGTGCCATCGCGCTTGCGCAGACGCTTGATCTGCCAGATGAGTACCGCGCGCCGATTCAGGCACTGTGCCTGACTCCCGACGGCCGGCACGGCGGCGCGTCAACGCGGGCGGGTTCGACGTACGCCGTGATGGCGGCGCGCGACGAGGCCTACCGGATCGAGGAGCGAACGCAGATCTGAGGAGCGAGCGCGGAGATGAAGGTCTTCCTGTCCACCGACATGGAGGGAACCGCGGGCGTCGTCGACTGGGAGCAGTGCGTCGGCGACGGGCCGGAGGCAGTAGCCGGGCGGCGATTGCTGCTCGCAGAGGTGAACGCGGCGATCGAGGGCGCCTTGGCAGGTGGCGCGACGGAGATCGTCGTCAACGACTCGCACTCGACGATGCGGAACATGCCGGCCGGCGAACTCGCTGGCGGCGCCTCATACATCTCAGGAAGCCATAAGCCGCTGTACATGATGCAGGGCCTGGACGGCAGCTTCGGCGCGATCTTGTTCATCTCCTACCACGGGTCGGTGGGCGCGCCGGCCGGCCTGTCGCACACCTACAACCCGCGCGCTGTGGTCGAGGCGCGGCTCGACGGCGTCGTCACCGGCGAGGCGGGCATCAATGCCCTGGTCGCTGCGCATTATGGCGTGCCGGTCGTGCTGGTGACCGGGGACAGGTGCGCGTGCGAGGAGACCGCCGCGCTGATTCCAGGCGTGCAATGCGCGATCGTCAAGGAACACGTCAGCAGGCTCGCGGCGCACAGCCTGCACCCGGACCGCGCGTGCGCGCTGATCCGCGAGACGGCACAGAAGGCTGTCGCGGACGCGCCGGGCGCCGGTCCGCCGCCGCTTGCTTCGGCCGTGCTCGAGATCTCAGTGCGGACCGCGGACATCGCCGAAGCGGCGACCTGGGTGCGTGGCGTTGAGCGGACAGGCCCTCGCGAGCTGCGGTTTACCGGTGACGACCCGCTTGCCGTCTACCGCTCATTCTGCGCAGCGATCCTGCTGACCAGGACGGTGGCGGAGGCTGTGTGAGAACGGCTGTCGTAACCGGCGCGGCTGGAGGAATCGGCGCAGCGATCTGCCGTCGGCTGGCGGCGGACGGCTTCACCGTGGCCTGCCTCGACCTGCGCGAATCGGAAGTGACCGCGCTGGCAAAGGAGCTGGCCGACGAGTCAGGTTCCGCGGCTGCCCGCGGCTACGGCGCAGACGTGCGCGACCCCGCGTCGGTGCGCGCGGCCGCCGAACGGATCAGGCATGACGTTGGCGAGCCCTGGCTGCTCGTCAACGCGGCCGGCGTGTTCAGCATCCAGCTGCTGCCAGACCTTGATGAGCGGGAGTGGGACAGGATCGTCGACACGAATCTGAAGGGCCCGTTCCTGACCTGCCGCGAGTTCCTGCCCGCGATGATCAGGGCGGGCGAAGGCTGCGTCGTCAACATCGCATCGACCGCTGGAGTGCGTGGCGGACGTCGGCGGGCGGCCTACTGCGCGTCGAAGGGCGGGCTCGTGCTCCTGACACGAAGCCTCGCGATCGACCACGGACCCGACGGAGTGCGGGTCAATTGCCTCTGCCCTGGCCTGATCGACACGCAGATGGCCGACTGGATCAGGCACGACGATGCCGCGATGGCGCAGTTCGACGCGAGCACGCCTGCGGGAAGAATCGGATCGCCCGCGGAGATCGCTGCCGCCGTCTCGTTCCTCGCGTCGGCTGACGCCAGCTACCTGCAAGGCGCCGTGTTGACGGCCGATGGCGGCGTTACCGCGTGAGCAGCATGTTCCCTGTGGAGAACCGCGCGGGCGGGACGGCTGACACGCCGCGTGCGGCGGGCCGGCGCAGGGCCTCGAGGCTGGTCGACATCGCGAAGGCGGTCGGCGTGCACACCTCGACGGTGTCGCGGGTGCTGAACGGCGACCCAACGCAGTCGGTCAGGCCGGAGATCTACGAGCAGATCCTGCTGACCGCGCGGCTGCAAGGCTACCGGCCCAACGCGCTCGCGAGAGCACTGAAACAGCGAAGGACCAGGGCTTTCGCCTTCGTGGTTCCGCTGCTGCGCAACCCGATCTGGGTCAGGCTGCAGCGGGGCGCGCTGCAGCGGGCGGCCGAGCTCGGCTACGTCGTCATGATCATGGAGGAGCCCGCGGACGACCAGAAGCCGCCTGGGTCTTACCGCTACCTGGTCGACGAGAGCCGGGCGGACGGTCTGCTGATCGCCACGTCGCTGCGGATCGCCGAGCACGCAGATGGCGTCATGATCGCGCCGCACGTCTACGTCAACAGGCGGGGGCCGCAGAGCGGCAATAACGTCGTGATGGACGAGCCAGGAGCTGTGCGGCTGTTCATCGACCATGTGGCGAGCTTCGGCCACCGCAGCGTCTGCCTCATCGACGGCTCAGCCGCCGTCGACACCGTGCACCGCAGGGTCAGCGCGGCGAAGAGGATCTGCGCGGCCCGCGGGATCAGGCTCACCGTACTGCACGCGGATGCGACGGAAGAGGGTGGCTGGGAGGCGGCAAGAAAGTTGCTGCGCGGCGCCGAGCGCCCGACCGCCTGCGGCGTCGGTAGCCTCAACCAGGTATTCGGGGTCATGGCCGCGCTGCGCGCGGCCGGCGTCCCGGTTCCCTGGGCAATGTCACTCGTGAGCTTCGACGAGGATGAGTGCCTGGCGTTCCTTGATGTCCCTGTCTCCAGCGTCGCGATGCCGCTGGCCGAGCTCGGCAGCGCGGCAGTCGACGCGCTGATCGCCAGGATCGATGCGGAGCCGGAGCGTGACGTACTGGTTCGCGAGCCGATGCGCCTCATCAGCCGCGAGTCGGTCGCCGCCAGACGCGACTAAACGCGGTCAGTCTCGGCAGCGCATCCGCTCAATGGACGCGCCAGCGGCCGCGCGGGTTTGCAGGCCAGGTGGGCGGGCGGCCGCCGGCGCGGGCTGCGGCCGCCCGCCTGCTGGAACCTGGTGCCGCGGAGCGGACCGGAGCCCCACGGCACCAGGAGCCGTGAGCGGCGATCGGAGACCGCCGCCGCGGGGTTAACCGCTAACCAGCGGGTCCGTTGCCAGGCTGTCCTCGCCCTCGAGCAGCGCGGGCGCCCGCTCGAGCACGTCAGGGCGCCACGCACCGAGCACCAGCGCGTATGCGACGCCGGCCAGGATCAGCCCGATGGTCAGCCAGGGCAGCGTGTTGTACGGGCTCGCTTGCCCGGGCTTCAAGTCGCCCCAGACCGGAAGCGCAAGAACAGCCACACCGATCAGTGGGGTGACCACCCAGAGCCAGATGTTCTTGTGAATGCCCCTGCGGCGGAACTTGACCCACTCGACGACCAGCGCCGCGTTCGCCACCAGGTACATGATGATCAGCCCGAGGATCCCCCAAGTCGCGAGGAACCCCGAGGCGGTCGCCGGCTGAGTGAAGGCCGTGGAGATCACGCCGATCAGGATGCTCGGGGCAACGAACGCGATCGCGGCCGCGGCAGGCGTCTTGAATCGGGGGCTCACCTCGGCGAGCGCCTTCGTCAGCAGTCCGCCGCGAGCCCCGGCGAAGATGACACGCGAGGTCTGCGTATTGGCGGCGACGTACGAGCTTGTCACGCTGGACAGGAACACATAGGTGATCAGCGGCGCGACGAACGGCATGAACGCCTGCGCCGCGGTCCTGAACGGGTTCGGGTCGACGGCCAGCGCGCCCGCGTGCCCGACGCCGAACGCGGTGACGAGCGCGTACGAGCCGATCACGTAGATGATGCCGCTGACGAGCACGCAGCCGAGCACCGCGATCGGGACGTTGCGCCGCGGATCGCGGGTTTCCTCGGCCAGCGGTGCGGCCGCCTCGAATCCGCCGTAGGCGACAACGGCCAGGCTGAAGGCCAGCAGCACGTCGGTCGACTTGCCGCTCGGCCAGGTGAACGGGGTGCCGGATAGCCCGCTCGCGCCGCCCCTGGCGAGGATCGTCAGGCTCAGCGCGAGCAGCAAGATCACCTCGAAGACGTACAGCGCGACCGTGACCCGCACCCCGAATTTGAGCCCGAGCACTACCGGCGCCACCACGATCGCGCCGTAGATGATCGTCACGATCTGGGTGATGCCCCAGATGTGCGGATTACTGAAAACGTTCTGCACGATGTAGCTGCCGACGAAGATGTAGATCCCGCCGAACGCGATGATGTACCCGAGCACGCAGATCACCCCGATCGCCACCGCCACCTTGGTGCCGATCGCCCTGGTGATGTAGGTGATGAACGAGCCGGCGCTCGGGTAGATGCCGGAAAATTGGGCCAGGCTGCTGGCGGTCGCGCCCATTCCGACCGCCGAGATCAAGAAGATCAGCGGCGCCGACGCGCCGGCCAGGCCGACCATCAGGCCGGTGGTGAAAAACAGGTTGAATGCGGGGGCGACCTGGGCCAGGCCGGGCATGATGATCCCGAACGTGCCGAGTTGGTTGCGCGCGAGGCGTTCGGAGGACAGGGTGACGGCCATTATTAGCCCCTTCCGTGCCGTCTGATGAAATCGAGGAATGTGTGATTGAACTCGGCTGGGTGCTCCCACAGGCAGGCGTGGCCGCCCTTGGTGGTGGCCCATTCCGAGCCCGGGATCTGCTCATGGATCCGCTTGGACAGGGCGACGGGGATGAGAATGTCGTTCTCGCCGGCCAGCACAAGGGACGGCGTGGCGATGTGGCTCAGTCGGTCGGTGGTGTCGTGGTTCTGGATGACCGCGAGCTGCGCCAGATACGCGTAGACCGGCTGGTCCATGTAGCGCATCGCGGTCTCGAACTCGGCTAGATCCCCGCCGCGTTCCTCAAAGAACGGCAGCGTGAAGGCCCAGAGGGTGACGTCGCGCATGACGAAGGGCACGCCGAGCACGGGCGCCATGTCGGCCCACATCGCGAACATCCGGGAGCAGAAAGGACCAGGTGCGGCATACGTGCAGCCGAACGTCACGGTGCGCAGGTCTCCTGGGTAGGCGAGGGCATACTCCTGGGCGATCATGCCGCCCATGGAGACACCCATCATGTGGAAGTCGGTAATGCCGAGCGAGTCGACGAGCGCCTTAGCGTCGTCGGCGAGCATCCGGCTCGTATAGGGCCCGGCTGGCTTTGAGCTCGCACCGATGCCCCTGTTATCGATGCGAAGCACCCGGTAGCCGGCCCCGAGGAAGTCGTCCATCTGGGCGAACCAGGTCTCGATGTCGTCGGCGAGGCCGTTGATCAGGACTATCGTCTCGTCGCCTTCGCCGTCGAGCGCGTAGTGCAGTTCGATGTCATTGACCGTTGCCATCGGCATCGGAATCACCTCCTGATCGGACGCGAATTCGGGCATGCAACTCCCTGAGCATGTCTTCGGTCAGGGAGAAGTGCTCGGCCGCGATGGCGGCCGCTCGGTCTGGGTCCCCGGTAATGACCGCGTCGGCGAGCGCGGGATGCTGGGCCAGCGCAAGCCTTCGCGTCAGCGGCGAGTACGGCTCGGCGTCGAAGCCGAGGCTCACCTCGCGCCTGACGCTCGCGCTGAGCTCGACCAGCCTTTCGTTGTGCGTTGCCCTGGCAATTGCCTGGTGCAGGGCGTGATCTGCCAAACGCGAGGCGTCCCTGTCCTTCGCCCTGGCGTAGTCGCCGATCGCGCGCCTGATCGCCCCGATGTCCTTGATCGTGCGGCGTTGCGCGGCGGTGCGCGCGATGGCCTGCTCGATGAGGCTGCGGAAATCTAGCACGCCGGTCAGCTCCTGCCAGGCGGGGACCAACGTACGGCGGATCATCTCGTCGACGTCGGGACCGCGGCTGGCCGTCACGAACGTGCCGCCTGCCCTGCCCCGCCTGGTTGTCACGTACCCGGCGGCCTGGAGTCGCTGCAGCGCCTCGCGGACCGTTGTCCTGCTCACCTCGAGCATCGCGGCCAGATCGCGCTCGGTCGGGAGCCGCTGGTCTGGCACGAACTCGCCGAGGGCGATGGCCGTCACGATCCGCTCGGCGATGCGCTCGCCCGCTGTCGGCATGGCGATCGGCGCCAGGTACTCGGTCATCTGCCCGGCCCCGTTCCCGCGCGGCGGGCAGATCCCGCGAAGAAGTCCGCCATGAACCTGGCGAGCGCCTTGGCGCCGGTGACGATACTGGCCAGTTCCACGGCTTCGTCCACAGCATGGATGTTGCGTGCGCGCGGTCCGTACGCCACTGCCGGCACGGCGAATTGGTTGAGATAGAACCTGGCGTCGGTGGTCGCGCCGAGCGGCGCCCGATGCGGCTGCACCCCGGTGGCGGCCTGATGCGCCGCTGCCATGGCGTTGGCCAGCCAGTGATCAGCGGGCAGCAGATGGCCCTCGGCGCGGAACCCGACCGGCCTGATCGTCGGCGGCCGCGCGGCAAGCCACGGGTCGGCTTTGCCCGCCATCAATACCGCGGCGCTGAACCGCTTGAGCGCCTCGTCTGGGCTCCAAGCCCGCGGAAACCCCACCCGCACCCGCAGCCGCGCACGTCCAGGAACGCTCGAAGCCCAGTCGCCCGCTGTCAGTGTGCCGACGCTGACGTTGTACGGCCGGGCGATGTCGCCGAATGCGGGATCGGCCTGCTCGTTGATCTCGTCTTCGAACGCGTCGAGCGAGGCCAGGATCGCGGGAATGCTGGCGACGGGGTTCTGCGCCCGGTCGGCGGACTCGGCATGCGCCGGAATGCCGGCGATCTCGATCTCCGCCCAGAGGACGCCGACGCCGCCAAGCAGCAGGTCAAGGTCGGTCGGCTCGAGCAGGACGACCGCGTCACCGAGCACCCCGGCCTGGCAAGCCGCGAGTGTGCCATTGCCCGTGCACTCTTCCTCAATGACAGAAAGAAAAGACAGCTCGCCGCTCAGCGCGTCCGGCATCGCCGCATGAAGAGCCGTCACCGCGAGCAGTCCGAGCGCGAACCCGCCCTTCATGTCTCCTGCGCCTCGGCCGGTCAGCCAGCCGTCCGCGCGGACAGGGACGAACGGGTCAGACGACCAGAGCGCCGCCTCTGCCGGGACGACGTCGATATGCCCGTTCAGCAGCAGGGATGGTGAGCCGCCAGGGTTGATCCGCCCGAGCACATTCGGCCGCCCCACATACGAGCACTGCGCGACGCCGGCCGGAGCAAACTCCGCGGTCTGCTCGGGAATGGGCAGCTCAGTGATCGAGAATCCGAGCCGGGCTAGCTCGGCAGCGACGACATATTGCGCTCCGCGCTCGTGACCGACCGTGCTAGGCGCGGCAACCAGGCGCTCGAGGAAGGTGAAGGCGTCGCTCGCGTGCTCCTCGATCACCGCATCGACCGCCGCCCACTGAGCTGGCTCTTGCCCGGTGATACGGGAGGACTCAGCCATGCCTCAGGGCCCTGTAGTGCGGGCCCTGCGGTGCCGCGGAGCTTTGTCGCGCCGCAGGGATCTGTCGTGCCGCCGCGCTCGGTCGCGGCGAAGGGCTACGTCGTGCCGCCGAGCTCGGTCGCGCCGAAGGGCTACGTCGTGCCGCGGAGCTCGGTCGCGCCGCAGGGCTCTGTCGCGCCGCAGGGCTCTCGGCCATGGCGTGCTCGCAGTCATGGTCTAGTGGACTGATGTTTAGACCATTTTTCACCGAGCGCGGACTGGACGTCAATCGGGTGACGCGCGTGACGTGCGTGACGTGCGCTCGGGCGCTCCGTCAGGCCCGGCCTGACAGGAAGCGGCGGAGCCCGACATGTCACGATCGCGATGGAACCTGCCGCCGCGCCGGGCCGTTCACTTGGTGAACGAGGTGGCGCGTTCTCGGTCTCGGCTCCTGAGCACAGTTGGCCGGGAATCAGATATTTGTGGCCGGTCAATCGCCCGAATCGCGAATCGGTTAACCTGCCGCTTGGGTGGCCAGCGCCACTGCTCGGGAGGGCTTGATGATGCGCATGCGGTCGCGGCGGGCGAAGATCGTCGGCTGGATCGCGATTTGCATGGCCTCCATTTTGATCGTCGTCGCGGCTGGCGTTGTCGCGGCCGTCAGATTGGAACTCGGCGGTATTACCCACGTGCCGAGAATCGATACCGGGCACCGGCCTCCGCAGTACACCAACGCGCTGAATCTGCTGCTGCTCGGGGCCGACACCAGATCCGGTCCTCATTCAATCGGCGGGCCGGTCGGATGCAGCTGCTCGGACACGATCTTGCTCGCGCACATCTCGCCGGGCCATCACACCATGATCGTCGTGAGCATTCCTCGCGACACAGTGGTTCCGTTGTATGCGTGCTCGCCATGGAAAGGCACGCCTGGCCAGCAGGCCGACCCCAATGCGCTCGAACGGATCAACGCCACGCTGGCCGCGGGCGGTCCCGAGTGCGTGCGCGAGACCGTCGAGCAGCAGACCGGGATCTTCATTAACGATGTCGTCGAACTGAATTTCACCGGTTTTGAGCGGGCGATTAACGACATCGGCGGGGTCAATATTTGCCTGCCGTACGCGATCCACAACGTCATCACGGCCACCGAGGGATCTGGCCTTGACCTCAAGGCGGGAAGGCATCACATCGACGGCCGGGTCGCGCTGGAGTTCTGGCGCACCCGCTACAACGTCGCCAACGGCTCGGACATCGCCCGGATTGCTCGCGACCAGTACCTGATGGCGCAGATCGTCAAGGGCGTGCTGCACAGCGGGCTGCTGCACAGCCCAACCAAGATCCTCAGCGTCATCAGGGATACCGCGAACGCGATGACGACGGACGCGAGCTACAGCGAGTTGCTGCACATCGCGACCAGCCTGAGCGGAATCTCGAAGCAGGACGTGCAGTTCATTACCGCTCCCTGGGTGCCATATCCGTACGATCCGAACGAGGTCGAGTTCGCGCAGCCGCAGGCCAACGCGGTCTTCTGGGCGCTTGCCCATGACACCGCGGTGCCGGCGACTAGCAGAAGTAAGCACGTCGTGGTGGCGAGCTTCAAAGGGCCGCTGAACGGTCCGATACAGGACGGCCCGGCCGGTGCCCTGTACACGCTGGTCCCTTCGCAGGTCAAGGTCATGGTGCTCAACGGCTCGAGCCGCTTGGACAAGACCGGCAAGGTAGCTGCGAGCCTCATCAGCCGCGGGTTCGATGTGCTCGGTACCGGCTATTCGCCGTCAACGGGCTACCACAGCTCGGTGATCGAGTACGGCCACCACGCCGACCTGCCGGCCGCGCGCACGCTGCGGGAGCAGTTCACTGGCGCCTCGCTCAAGCTGGTGCCTGGGGTGGCGCGCGGCACGGTCGAGGTCGTCGTCGGGTCGCATTTCACCAAGCTCGCCGCGCCCAAGCCGACCTCGCGCTCGTCAATCGCCTCGATGTCGCACAATTACGGCGGCATTACCGCCAGCGTTTCCTGCCGTAACAGCGCCTTCTACGCAAGCAACGGGGTGCCCGCCGGCCAAGCGCATGCTTGCCCCTGCCGGTAGCTGAACGGCCGCGCGCGCGGTAACGTCCGGTCCTGGTGCCGATCCCCGCCGGAGGTGACGATGCGGTACGTGAGCCTAGGCCGAACGGGCCTGCGGGTCTCCCGGATTTGCCTCGGGATGATGAGCTACGGGAACGACAGCGACCGGCCCTGGGTGCTCGACGAGGACGCCGCGGAGCCGATCGTCAAGCTGGCCGCCGATGGCGGCATCACGTTTTTCGATACCGCCGACGTGTACTCGCGCGGAGCGAGCGAGGTGGCCACCGGGCGGCTTGTCAGCAAGTTCTTTTCCCGCGAGGAAGTCGTCGTCGCGACCAAGGTGTATGGCGAGATGGGCCAGGGCGAGAACGAGCGCGGCCTGTCACGTAAGCACATCATGGCCGGCATCGACGC
>Ga0126378_10004232_pt1 | contig 10917 bp, 10 predicted proteins | sample PanSoiMetPlot_23_FD_92587 | JGI IMG/M metagenome (GOLD analysis project Ga0126378, IMG submission 92587) | Tropical forest soil microbial communities from Panama - MetaG Plot_23 | ecosystem: Environmental > Terrestrial > Soil > Tropical forest > Bulk soil | place: Panama | collected 2016-02-17
ATTTTCTCTCTCGACGGTGCAACAGTCTCCCAGAGTCCGTGGGGAGTTGACGACGACATTGGCCGGCTGAACATGATGACGACCGAGTCCCGAGTGGCGGTACTGGCTGATGCGGACCCGCGGCGTGTATTCGACCTGGCTGTCGATTATTTCCTGGGAATGCCATCATGGGTTGCAGCTGGCGATCCCCGATATCAGATCTGGATGACCCACACCCCCGAAGGGTCGGCAAACGACCGGATGTCGGGCGCGAGTGCCGCCGTGCACGAGAAATACAGCTACTGCGGTGACTCGATAAGCATGTATACGCATACTGGCACTCATATCGATATGCTCAATCATCTCGGCTATTATGGACGTTTTTGGAATGGTCGGACGGCTCAACAGGATCTTGGCAGTCGACATTGGCTGCGAGGCGGCGCGGGTGCATGTCCGCCCATCGTCGCGCGGGGAGTACTGCTAGATGTCGCTGCCCTCAAGAACGTGGCCTGCCTGCCGGACAGTTACTGCATTTCGCCGGACGATCTTCAGGAGGCGTCCAGATGCCAGGGAACGCCACTGAGGCCGGGCGACGTGGTGCTCATTCGCACCGGCCGCATGTCCGTCTGGCCGGACGTCGAAGGCTATCTGAGATCCACCCCGGGAATCGGCCTCGCGGCCGCGCGCTACCTCTGCAAAGAGGCGGGTGCCATGTGCATCGGGACGGATGCCGCCAGCATCGACGTTGATCCGCACCTCGAGGAAGACACATTTGTCCCCGTGCACGGCTACCTGTTCGCCACCGAGGGCGTGCCCGTCATCGAAGTGCTGAATCTCGAGGAGCTGAGCGCGCAACAGGTGTTCGAGATCGCATTCATCGGCATGCCGTTGAAACTCAGCGGGGCGACTGGTTCTCCCATCAGGCCCATCGGGTTTCCGCTGACGCACGCCTAGCGTTCGGTCGATCGATGCGAGTCGGGATCTGCCAGTTCGCGGCCATACCCGGGCACGTAGGCGGGAACGCCACGGAGATGATGCGGTTGCTCGAGGAGGGCCAGCGCGGCGGCGCTGACATGCTCTGCTTCCCGGAACTGAGCTTGCCGGGATACCTGCTCGACCGGGCTAGCTACACCCCTGCGTTACTCGGAAATCTGCAACGCGCAGAGGAGGATGTCAGATCGACGGCGCAAAGTCTCGGCGTCGGCGTGGTGTACGGGACCGCCAGGGCGTCACGGCGAGGGCTGCAAAACGTCGTGGTGATGTACTCCGCATCAGCGCACGAGTGGGTGTACGCCAAGAGTCATCTGCCCGCACCGGAGCGCGAGGTGTTCGCCCCGGGTGATGCCATCGTGTCGGCGGACGGCGAGTGGGCGCTCGGATGCTGCTATGACCTGGCGTTCCCGCAATTTTGCGCAGCGCTAGCTGACTCAGGAGCCCGCGCGTTCCTATTTCCGATGGCCTGGGAATGCGAGCGTGCCTACGTCTATGAGCAGCTTGTAGGCGCGCGAGCTATCGAGAACCTCGCTTACGTCATCTGCAGTAACCAGACAGGAGACATCGGCGCTCTCAGCTTCTATGGCCGGAGCAGAATCGTCGATCCCTGGGGTGAGGTCGTGGCCAGAATGGGACGTGAAACCGGCGTGATCTGCGCGGAGATTGACCTGAGCCTCGTTGTCGCGCTTCGGGACCGCGGGGATGCGCGGGCCTACCCGCTGCTCGCCGACCGGCGGCCACTCGACAGAAACCCGCAGTCGTCCGCAGCCGGTCAGGCGTGGTCGCGAACATGATTCTCGAGAACGATGCCGCCGAGTGTCCGCACGATTGGCAGCAGATCATCGCCGCGACGCTTCACGAGCGCGGCGTCACCGCCGCCGCGTACGTGCCAGACACCCGGCTCGACGGCATCCTCGTCCGTCTGGGTCAGCTCGGCACTTCGCTGCGCTCGCTGAGCCGAGAGGAGGAGTGCATCGGCTATGCCTGCGGTCAGCTGATGGCTGGTGCCCGGGCGGCCGCGCTGTTTCAGAGCTCGGGACTGGGCAACGCCGTCAATGCCCTCGCCGGGCTGGCGGTTCCGTACCGACTCGGCGTTCCGCTGATCATTTCCATGCGGGGTACGCTCGGCGAGGCGAACCCGAGCCAGATACCTGGTGGCCGGATAGTTGTCCCAATTCTGGATGCGCTAGGCATCCAGTCCTTCATGGTTCGTCGCGCGGATGAGGTAGGTCAGGTTGTCGCCGGCGTGCTGACGCTTTGCTTTGATGCTCACGAGTCGGCGGCGGTTCTGCTCGGCCCCGAACTAGAGGGTTGCCGTGAACGCGCGTGACGTGGCCGTCGCACTGCTGCGTCTCATGCCTGATTCCATCTTCGTGTCATCACTCGGGACCGCAACGTCGGCGCTTCGCGCCGCCTCTCACGACGGCCCGCATTTCTATCTTGGCGGCGCCATGGGTTCGGCACTGCCAGCGGCGATGGGGGTGGCCGATGCTCTACCGCAAGCGTCCGTCGTAGCCCTAGTGGGAGACGGCGAACTGCTGATGAGTACGGGGATGCTCTGGTCCCTTTCGGCGTACCGGCCTCGAAACTTGATAGTCGTCGTGCTCGCAAACGGGGTCTACGGAATCACGGGCGGTCAACCCTTGCCGCTCCCAGGCGGATTCGTGCAGGCAGCGGAGAGCCTGGGTGTCATTGCAGCCCGCCGTGTAGCAAGCGAAGAGGGCGTTCGGGAGGCACTGGCCGAGCTAGGAAGACCCGCCCTGATCGAAGCCAAGGTGGATCAGGATGGCTGGCCCGGGCCGTCCCCGTTCGTCGATCCAGCCGCTGTCAGAGTGGCATTCCGCACGAGAGTAGATGCGCTGGCCGAGCGGCGGGTGTGACCTAGATCGCGCGCTGAACGTGGACGAAATCGCTGCGGCCGCGGCTTGTACAAGGCGTGAGGGGACGCACGGTGAGCAGCGAATGACCACCCTGATCGCTTCGATCACGCTGATTCACGTCGCCGCTTTTGTCGTCATGATCTTGATTAGGGTCCGGCGCACCGAGGGCGCTGGAACGGCGGGCGACAGCGCGCTTATCACGCCGTGCGCTGTGTGCGGCGAGCCGGCTACCCGCCGGAGCTACGACGGGCTCGACCCGAATGAGCAACGCGACCCGCACACAGGGCGTCCGTACTCCATCAACATGGCCCACTACCAGCCGCTGTGCGCAGTCCACTGAGACAGCCCACGTTCGGCGGGACAACCTAGACGGCAGAACCAGCATCCAGTCAACCGAGCGCGTTCCGGTGGTATATCAAGTATTCAAACGAATATTTGACAACTGAGGTCCGGCGCCGCACCATGGAGTACGTGGCTAACAGAACTGCTAAGGACGCGATGTTCGACGCCTTTGCCGAGGTGGCGAAGGCGCTGTCGAGCGGGCGACGGGCGGAGATCGCCGACCTGCTTGCCCAGAGCGAACGTTCGGTAGAGGACATAGCCGCCGAGATCGACCAGAGCATCGCGAATACTTCGCATCATCTGCGCGCGATGGCGCGGGCTGGCGTGGTGGTCACCCGCCGTGACGGAACCCACATCTTCTACCGGCTAGCCGGCGACCGAGTGGCCGACCTGTGGGCGGCGATGCGTGACGTGGCCGTCGAGCACGTGGCCGGGCTGGACCACCTCGCCCGCGCGTACCTCGGTGAGCCGGACGGCATCGAGGTCGTCAGCCGGGAAGAGCTGGCAGCCCGACTGGACAGTGGCGAGGTGATTCTGCTCGATGTCCGCCCGTCGGCTGAGTACGACTACGGCCACATCACGGGAGCCCGGTCGACGCCGATCGCAGAGCTTCGCCAGCACCTGGCTGCGCTCCCGCCCGACGCCGAGGTCGTCGCTTACTGCCGGGGGCCCTACTGCGTGTACGCCGATGAGGCAGTGCGTGAACTGGCGAGCCATGGTTTCCGAGCCCGTCGGCTCATTGACGGGTTCCCTGAATGGAAGCGGTCAGGTCTCCCCGTTGCTGCCCTCGCCGGGGCTGGAAGGAGTTAGCGGGTGGCTGGAACAGCGATCATCCCCGTCGTCGATGCAGGCCTGGGGAACTCTGCGTACGTCGTCGACCTGGGTGACGGACGAGCACTTGCCGTCGACGTATCGCGGGATCTGCGGGCGGTGCGCGCGATTACGCGATCGCGCGGCGTGCAGATCGCGTTCGCTGCGGACACCCACCTGCACGCCGACTTCCTTTCCGGCGCGGTTCAACTCGCCGCCGAGGACGGCGCGGAGATCCTCGGCTCAGCCGCCGGGCGTCGCCAGTTCCCGCACCGCGGCCTGGCCGACGGCGACGAAGTGGACCTAGGCGGGCTGACGCTGCGGGCGTGGTCGACGCCGGGCCACACGGGCGAGCACCTTTCGTACCTGCTGACCGACGGCACCGACCTACTGGGCGTGTTCACCGGCGGGTCGCTGATTGTCGGCGCTGCGGCCCGCACTGACCTCGTCAGCCCGGACCAGACCGAAACGCTAGCGAGGGCGCAGTACGCGTCGCTGCGTCGACTGGCCACATTGCCGGACGCCACCGCGGTCTACCCGACGCACGGAGCCGGATCGTTCTGCTCAGCGCCGCCGAGCGCCGAACGCACTACGACCATCGGCCGGGAGAAGGCAGCCAACCCGCTCATGGCCGCCCCGGACGAGGACGCGTTCACGAAGATGCTGCTGAACAGCCTCGGCAGCTTTCCCACATACTTCGGGCAGCTGGCCGAGCAGAACCGCCAGGGTCCCGCGCTTCTGCAGGGCGAGCCGGCGCTGCCGGCGCTCTCCGCGGCGCAAGTAAAGGCGTTGAAAGATGCGGGAACGCAGATCATTGACGTGCGTCCGGCCGCTACGTACGCGGACGCTCACATTCCCGGGTCCCTGGCCATTCCGCTGCGCGATGCGTTCGCGACGTGGCTGGGCTGGCTCGTCCCCAGCCTCGAAACCAGTCTCATCTTCGTCCGTGATCCGGACCAGGATCCTGCCGAGATCGGCTGGCAGGCGCTGAAGATCGGCTACGACAATGTTGCCGGTGAGCTGGCCGGCGGCCCGTCCGCCTGGACCGAAATCGGCCAGCCCTTGGCATCAATCTCCCAGCTTGAGCACATGCAGGTGGATCCAGCCCAGGTGGTCGACGTGCGACAGGCGAACGAATACCGCGACGGGCACGTGCCCGGCGCGCGCCACATCGAGCTTGGCGCGCTGCGCGAAAGCGCACTCGGGCTCGCAGGCGAGCCAGTTGTGACGATGTGCGGTCATGGCGAGCGCGCCACCACTGCAGCCAGCGTGCTCGAACGAGCCGGGCACTCCAGAGTCGCCATCGTCCTGGGCGGCCCGGATGACTGGTCACAGGCAACCAGCCGGGCGCTGGAGGGCGGGGCGTGACTTCGAGGTTGCAGCAACCCGTGTCCAAGTTGCCGGCATCCACACCTGGCACCTCAGCCACGGCTGTTCAGCCGGAGCCACGGTACCAGCTCGGCCTGCGCGCGAACCTGGCGCAGTTCGCGCTGCTCGTCGCCGTCAACGCCCTGGTGGGTGGCACCCTGGGGCAAGAACGCACGGTCGTGCCGCTGCTGGCCACTCGGGTCTTCCACCTGGCAGCTTTCACCAGCGCGCTGACCTTCATCCTGGCGTTCGGGGCCGTCAAGGCTGCCACAAACTTCTTCGCTGGGACGCTGTCAGACCGGTTCGGGCGCAAGCCGGTGCTCGTCGCGGGATGGCTTGCCGCCATCCCGGTCCCGCTGCTGCTGATCTGGGCGCCGGACTGGGGCTGGGTCGTCGCAGCCAATGTCCTCCTGGGCGTGAGCCAGGGCCTCACCTGGTCCACGACGGTGATCATGAAGATCGACCTGGTTGGCCCAGCGCGCCGCGGCCTGGCCATGGGCCTGAACGAGGCCGCCGGCTACGGCGCAGTCGCCGTCACCGCGCTAGCCACCGGGTACCTGGCCGCCGCCTACGGACTGCGCCCCGCGCCGTTCTTGCTCGGCGCCGCCTATATCGCGCTGGGCCTGGGCCTGTCCGCTGCCGCCGTCCGCGAGACGAGGGAGTACGCCAGGTTGGAGGCTGCGAGCCACGTGCAAGCTGACGGCCAACCCGGTGAGCACCTGACCACTGGCCAGATTGCCTGGCTGACCAGTTTCCGGGAGCGCGCGCTGTCGGCAGCTTCCCAGGCTGGCATGGTCAATAACCTCAACGACGGGCTTGCGTGGGGGGTATTTCCAGTCCTGTTCGCCCGGCACGGGCTGAGCGTGGCGCAGATCGGCGTCCTGGCTGCCCTGTACCCGGCGGTCTGGGGCGCTGGCCAGCTGATCACCGGCGCCCTGTCAGACCGTATCGGCCGCAAGCTCCTCATTGCGGCGGGCATGCTGGTCCAGGCCGGCGCGATCGGGCTGGTAGCCCTCGGTACCACGTTCGCAACCTGGGCCGTGGCGGCCGTGCTGCTCGGCGCTGGCACCGCCATGGTGTACCCGACGCTGCTGGCTGTCATCGGCGACGTTGCTCACCCGGCTTGGCGAGCGAGGTCTGTCGGCGTCTACCGGCTCTGGCGTGACGGCGGGTTCGCTGTCGGTGCACTGCTAGCCGGGGGGATCGCCGATGCCTTCGGGCTGCCAGCGGCCATCTGGACGGTCGCCGCGCTCACCGCGGCCTCCGGTGTCGTCGTGGCGATCCGCATGTACGAGACCCGGCCCACGGCAGTCGCCGGGGCATCCCTGGCCGACTAGCAGGTACGTCGCCGGGCCGCGGGGATTGCGGGCGGTCCGGCTGGAACATTCCGCCAATTCCGGTGGACTCCGCCCGGCTGGCTGGGCCGGCCACGGAAAGAGCCCAGCGGCCGGCAACCATGATCAAATGGTGCGAGCGCGAACATCGCCCAGTCCGCCGCCAGCCGCGGCGGCCCCCCAGCGCAATGAGCGGTTCCTGCCCGGCCCGCTCGCCGGCCGGTACGCCCCGTCGGCGAGCATGGTCGTCCTCTTCCTGGTTCCTTATCTGGGGTTGTCGGCGGCCTTGCTGCCGCTCGCGCCGATCATCGCCGCGCAACTGCACACGAGCCTGCAGACCGTCGCCGTTGCGGCAGGCCTCGCCAACGCCGGATATGCGCTGGGGACCGTGCTTGCTGTCCAGTTCGCGCAGCTCTTGCCCCAGCGCCGACTGCTCTTGGTGTACGCCTGCGCGCTAGTCGTCGGCTCGATCCTGGCAGCAGCTGCGACTGGTCCTGGCATGTTCATCGCCGGGCACATCCTGCAGGGCCTCTGCACCAGCATGCTGCTGATTGCCGCTGCGCCGCCGCTCTTCCTGGGCTTCCCGACCGCAAAGCTGCGCTATACGGCGGTGATCTTCAATATCTGCATCTTCGGAGCCGTCGCCGCGGGTCCGCTGGTTGGCGGCGCTCAGGCTTCGTTCCATGCCTGGCGCCCGCTGTTCTGGATCGTGGCCGGCATAGCTGGGGTCGGCCTGGTGATGTCGTTGCTGACGTTCCAGGATGCGCCGCCGGCTGACCGCTCGGCCCCGCGTGACGGCCTGGCAATCGGCCTCGCTGCTAGCGGATCGGTTGCGGCGTTCTGGGGAGCATCTGAATTGCTCACCCATCGCTTCCTCGACCCGGCCGCTATCGTCCCGCTGCTCGCGGGGCTGGCGCTGATCGTCGTCCTGTGGGTCTACCAGTACCGGGCCGCCCGGCCCCTGCTCACAGTACGGGCGCTGGCAAGCACCATTCCGGCAGGCGGGATCGTGATCGCGGTCTGCGCGGCGGCTGCTGCCACCTCCGCGATCGGCCTGACGGAGACGATTCTCGCTCCCCACTACTCGCCGCTACATCTGGGCTTGCTGTTCGTACCCGAACTGGCCGCGGCCATCCTGACCGCGGTTGTACTGGGGGCCGTGTTCAGCACCCGGCTGATCCATTACTACGCCCTAACGGGCCTGGGCTTCCTGGCGGCCGGGATTCTCGTGCTTCGCGGCGCGATACCTCCCACGACAACGCTCGCGTTGGTCGGTTCAGGGCTGATTGGCGTTGGCATCGGCGCATCAGTGACCCCGGCGCTGTTCCTCGCCGGCTTCTCGCTCCGCTCGGCTTCTGTGCAGCGCGTGTTCGCCATACTCGAGCTATTGCGGGCGGTCGCGGCCTTTATGATCCTGCCGATCTTGCTGCACTTCGCCACCACTTCGAGGGGGCTGGCGACTCCGGAGCTGAGCATCGCGCTGTGGATCTGCTTCGGCCTGGCCGTCGGCGGAGCCGTTGTTTTCGCGCTCCTCTATGTGCTTGGCGGGGTTCGGCCGACGGCGCCTGCGCTCCAGCGGTGGATGGGCGGCCAGGAACCGGCGTGGGAATCGCCGCCGCTGCTGGCTGTCCTCCGTCAGCGTGCAGTTGCGCCAGCCCTGGCGGTCGCGCCTGCCACGGCTGGCGCAGACGGCAGTAGCCGACTAGCTGCCGCAGCGGCAGGTCACCCAAGGCGCTATGCAAGGCACCGCCAAGCCGATCATGAGCCGCCTGTCTTGTTCGCCTACGATGGCTCTGACCTGGCCGACACGGCAATCGCCGAGGCTGGTCGGCAGCTGCCTGCCAAGCGCGACGCCATTGTCCTCACTGTCTGGCGTACGTTCGGTGTCGGGTTCATCCCAGAACCTGAGGCGCACTTCGACGCGGCATGCGCTGATGATGTCCGCGAAGCCGCCGAGCAGACGGCGGCCCGCGGCGTCCAGTTGGCCGATGCGGCCGGATTCCGCGCATACTCTCTGACGGTCCAGGGAACCCCCGCTTGGAAGGCCATCGTCGACGCCGCTGATGAGCACGATGCAAGCCTCATTGTGGTCGGATCCCATAGCCGCGCTGGGCTCGGTGGCAAAGTGTGCGGAAGCGTCGCGAGAGACATAGCCGACCGGTCGCAGCGGCCGGTCCTGATCGTGCGCCCGGGGCGAGATTCGGACGGCAATGCTGTGGGTTCACTTCCTGCGGCCGCCGCCAACGCCGATGCCCGGGACTGAGGTGAACACGCCGCTGGGGGTGTAACAGTCGAATCAAGGAAGTCAAGGGGAGTCGATGGGATCAGTTCAAGTCCGCAGGGCCTATGAAGAGCCGCTGCCCCAGGATGGCACCAGGGTTCTTGTCGACCGGCTTTGGCCGCGAGGGCTTACCAAGGCCAAGGCGGCGCTCGATGAGTGGTGCAAGGACGTCGCGCCTTCCGACGAACTGCGCAAGTGGTACGGCCACGACCCGGGCCGGTTCGCGGAGTTCAGACGCCGGTACCGGCGGGAACTAAAAGACCGCGAGCATGCGGACGCAGTTGGACACCTGCGCGACCTCGCGAGTCATGATCCACTGACGCTGTTGACCGCGACCAAACAACCTGACATCAGCGAAGCAGCCGTGCTTGCTGACGTGCTCCAGCGCTGACAGGTGACTTCGTCACTGGCGAAGGTTCGTCGCTCCCGCGAGGCTGCACCGTTATTAGACTTCTGAGAACGGAAGGTGTACGCCGCCGCAGAGCCGAAGGAGGAGCCTTCGATGACTGATCCACTGGCAGCTCTGAGCGAGGCCGGGGTTTCGATCTGGCTCGACGACCTGAGCCGGGAGCGCCTCGTCGATGGCAATCTCGCGGAACTCGCCGCGCACGACCATGTGACAGGCGTGACCACTAACCCGAGCATCTTCGAGAAGGCGATAACCGGCGGCGACGCGTATCGCGATCAGCTGGCTGAGCTGTCGGCCCGCCGGGTGAGCACTGGGGAGGCACTGCGGACGCTCACGACCTACGACGTGCGCTGGGCGTGCGACGTGCTGCGGCCGGTGTTTGACGCCACGGATGGCGTCGATGGCCGCGTATCGATCGAGGTAGACCCCCGGCTAGCGCGCGACACACGGGCCACGATTGCGGAAGCGCGGGCTCTGTGGTGGCTGGTGGATCGCCCGAACCTATTCGTCAAGATTCCTGCCGCCCGGCAGGGGCTGCCCGCGATCGCCGCCTGCCTGGCGGACGGCATCAACATCAACATCACGCTGATCTTTTCGCTGCGCCGCTACGACGAGGTCATCGGAGCCTTCATGGACGGGATGGAGCGCGCCCACCAGGCCGGCCACGACGTGACATCCATTAGCTCCGTAGCTTCGTTCTTCGTGTCCAGGGTGGACAGCGAGGTAGACGCCCGACTCGACAAGATCGGGAGCCCGGAAGCTGCGAAGTTGCGCGGACGGGCTGCCATCGCGAACGCGCGGCTCGCCTATCAGCAATATGAGCGAGCCTTCGCCGGACCGAGATGGGATGCGCTCGCGGCCGCCGGTGCCCGCAAGCAGCGTCCGCTCTGGGCGTCAACGTCGACGAAGGACGCGGCGTATGACGACACGCGGTACGTGACCAGCCTCGTCGCCCCGGATGTGATCAACACCATGCCAGAAGCGACGCTGCGCGCGGTCGCCGATCATGGCCAGATACCAGCAGACTCCATTCACGGTACGTACGAGGAGTCGCAACAGGTGCTCGACCAGCTACGGTCGCTCGGCATTGACTACGACGACGTGATGCACGTCCTCGAGGACGAGGGAGTCGCCAAGTTCGACGCTGCCTGGGAACTACTCGGCGACCACCTGAACACCAAGCTCCAGCCGGCTCCGCTAGAGGCGCAGCGCTAACCCGCGACCGGTCGATCCGCAACTCCTCGATCACTGCCACCCATCTGTTACCCGCTAGGCGGCCGGGATGGTGTGGCTGTGGAGGGTTTTGCTGCCGTCGGGGCTGATGGCGGTGGTGGTGCCAACTGTCGGTTATTTAGTCCAACGCCCACCAAATGACGTGCGGCCGCCAGCTGGTAAGGCGGTCAGCTTGCCGGTACGCCACTTGGGCACATTGGAGATGCGTTCGCGGTCAGTGCCCATGTCACTGCTACGGCGACGGGTAGGCCGGCCAGGCACGGACCGACGGACTTGACGTGCCATGGC
>Ga0126378_10004233_pt1 | contig 10917 bp, 6 predicted proteins | sample PanSoiMetPlot_23_FD_92587 | JGI IMG/M metagenome (GOLD analysis project Ga0126378, IMG submission 92587) | Tropical forest soil microbial communities from Panama - MetaG Plot_23 | ecosystem: Environmental > Terrestrial > Soil > Tropical forest > Bulk soil | place: Panama | collected 2016-02-17
CGGGAACTTTCCTGCTGCGCATTGTGGTGCGCGATTCCGAAGGCGCACAAATGGCCGCCATGAACCGCGGCGTCGTCATCCCCTTTTGAGAACGCCTGTTTTTCCAGTTGCCGACCATCCGCCCAAAACTTGGCTTTCCGAATGCTAGCTAGGAGTTACTTTGCGCGTTTCAAGACATAAATCACCCAGGGAGGGACTCTCGTTTCGCTGACCCACACATAAGGCTCATCGCCATTGGCTAGAGGTGCAAACACTTGAACCGCTTCGAGACCCCCTTCGCGATAGAACGTTCGGTAGGATTCGTCGGTGCAGAGGATGTCCTCGACGGGCCTGCGATCCTGGTGGTCAGTAACAACGATGTGCACGACGTCGCCGCTGCGTGCGGCTGCGTTCTCCGGGAAATCCCTGGTGGTGAACGATGCCCACTCGTAGGTGTAAATCTCGGGGGAGGAAACTAGGTTGATGAGGGTTCCACAAGGAGCCAGCAGCTTTTCAAGGTCGCGGAAGATTGTTGGCTTCGTTCCTTCCGGAATGTTGTCGAAAGTGAAAGCGGAGAGCACGAGATCAAAGGACCCAACAGCAAATTGGTTGAAATTGTCGCCTGGCACGAGGCGGTAATCACCTGAAAGATCGGTGGCGCGTGCGATCCGCAGCATGTCCTCCGAGATATCGACTCCAGTCACATGGAAGCCGAGTTTCCGCAGGAAACGTGTCGATCTGCCGGTGCCACAACCAAAATCGAGAGCCCTCGTTCCGGTCACATGCTTGGTCAGGATCGTCGGTAGATCGCGGAATGCCAAGTAATAGGTGTTGGCAAATTCAAGAGTGGCGTACGCGTTGGCGCGGTCGGCATCCGCGTAGCAGTTGACGGAATTGTTCGCCACGGGCGTCCTCTCATTCTTCGGTCGAACGCGCGCCCATAATCAGTATGTTAGGAATTTAGCAGGTCAGTACCAAGCTCCATATTGGCAGCGAACTCGCCATTGCCGTCAGTCCCAAGCGTTTGACGGGCTAACCAGAAAACTGACTCGCTACCGCTCACCAGCGGTTGTTGACACAAAATTTAAGCCAAGCGTATAGTCGTGTCACCGGCTTGCTTCAAGCTTATTCCGAGCGCCGCCTGCCCCTCCCATTTAGCCGAGGCGCGAGGATGCAAAGTAGGGCGTGGATGTCTCGCTCGCGGCCATTCCCGGGGTTAAGGTACGTCGCGCTAACGGTACTTTGCTGCGCCAATCAGATTCTCGCCACCCAGGTCGTGGCACAAACCCCCGCTGCCCCGCCTCCGGACTTGACCACCAAAACTGACAAGCCATCTCAGCCGGCCCAAACCCCCGCGCCGCCTGAGACTCAGGAAGTCTCAAGTCGCGACACGCCGGCAACCTTCAAAGTTCGCGTAAATAACGTTTTGGTGCGAGTCGTCGTGCGCGACGCCAAAGGCAAGATCGTTCCCAATCTGAAGAAGGAAGATTTCCAGCTCTACGACGGCCGTAAACTCCAAACCATTTCGTCCTTCACCGTCGACTCGCCACAGGCGCACACCGCCTCCATGGTCAACTCCTCCTCCGCAGCCGGGCCTTACTCCTCTAGCGCCGATGCCATTGCCGGAAAGGCTAAGGTGTTGCCGCAACGCTTCGTTTCCATGGTGTTTGACGATATCCACATGTCCTTGCAGGACACTTCATTCATTCGCGACTCCGCGACGCGCTTTTTCGGTGCGCTCGGTCCCGGCGATCGCGTGTCCATCAACACCACCTCCGGCCAGTTCAGTCAGGATTTTACGGACGATCACGCGCTGCTCGAAAAAGCTCTTTTCGCAATTGTGCCGCGTCCACTCACTTCACACACATCCTTCGACTGCCCGGACCTCAACTATTACCAGGCGGACCTTATCGTCAACAAAAACGATCCCCAGGCCCTCGCTGTTGCCGCCGAAGAGACTTTGCAATGCGCCTTTAACGGAGACAGGACCAAGCTCGCGGCGGCTACGATGGACGCGCAAGCCGCCGCCCAGCATACCGTCAGCGAGGGCGATAACGAGTCTCAATACGCCTTCCGCCATCTCGAAGAAATCCTCAGGCGCATGATCAATTTGCCAGGGCAACGCGTCATAGTTTTCGTTTCACCGGGATTTCTCCAGGGCACGTTTCCAACGGAGGCTTCCCTGATAGTCGATCGCGCCACGCGCGCCAATGTCGTCATCAACACGATCGACGCCCGCGGCCTTTATGTTCCTGATGTGGGTGGCGACATTGCTACTCCTCCCTCGGACACCATGCGCACCGCTGGTTACAAATCTCTGTATCGCACCAGCGCGCAAAGCGCCCAGGACGACGTGATGGCCCAGTTAGCCGATGGCACCGGCGGCACTTTTTATCACAACCGCAACGACGTCGATGAGCTCATGCGCCTGGCTGGCGCTGCCCCGGCCGTTTCCTACCTGCTGAGCTTTTCTCCGCAAAACCTAAAACTCGACGGCCACTTTCACACGCTGAAAATCGCCCTGGTCACCAAAGAAAAATACAGCGTCCAGGCGCGCCACGGTTACTTCGCGCCGCGTTCGAATGCCGATCCCGCCGAAGCCACCAAGGAAGAGATCCAGGAAGCTCTTTTCTCCCAGGAGGAAATTCACGATCTTCCCGTGGACCTCCAGACGCAATATTTCAAGAAGGACGAAGCCGCAAGCCGTCTGGCTGTACTAACCCATTTGGACATGAAGTCCCTGCACTTCCGAAAGGCGCTTGGCCGCAACAACAACCAGTTGACCATCGTCACGGGAATTTTTGACGAGAACGGCCAATACGTCACCGGAATCGAGAAAATCATCGACATGAAATTGCAGGATACGACCTACGAGCGGCTCAGCCATTCCGGGTTTACCGTCAAATCCAGCTTTGACGTGAAGCCCGGCACGTATTTGGTTCGCTTGGTGGTTCGCGACGCAGAGGGCGCGCAGATGGCCGCGCGCAACGGCGCCGTCGTCATCCCTTATTGAACGTCTGAAGGGAGATGTTGGATGGCCAGAGTTGTACTGGCGGGTTTTTAGGCCCGCGCTTTTTTCTTCAGAATTTAACAGCGCGCTGGGAATTCGGAGCTTTGATGGGGGATCAAATGAGACTACAAGGAACCTTTTCGACAACATTTTTGCTGGCCGCCGCTTTGGGGGTTTTGTTCTGTGCTAACGCAGCTCCCGTACGAGCACAGGACCAGCCCGCTCAGCCGCCAACCCCGCAGCAGGCGGCTCCTCCGCCTCCAAGCGCTCCCGCAGCGGACCAGCAGCCCGCCGCCGTCATTCGCAAAGAAACAAAGCTCGTGCTCGTCGACGCCGTGGTCACGGACAAGAAGGGCAATTACATCCGCGACCTGGCGCAAAATGATTTCAAGGTCTACGAAGACAACAAGGAGCAGGCCATCAACAATTTCTCCACCGGCGCGGATGTTTCAACGCAGCCCAACGGCCAGCGCCACTACCTCATCCTGTTCTTTGACAATTCCACCATGGCCGCTCCCGACCAAATCCAGGCGCGCGGCGCAGCGCAGAAATTCATCGAGTCCAACGCCGGTCCCGACCGCTTGATGGCCATTGTGGATTTCGGCGGAACGCTCCGCATCGTTCAGAATTTCACCGCCAATGCGAATCTTCTGCGCGCCGCTGTTTCCGGAGTGAAAGTATCCGTAGTGGATCCCAACGCGGCTCCCGCGGACGCTGCCGTCACCGTCGCTTCCGCGAACCCTTCGGCCGTTGGGCTGCCGCCGATTGGACTATCCGCGCTGGGCAATGCTGAGGCGGACTTTGGCGCGCGCTCCATGCTCCTCGCGCTGCGCAGCCTCGCCAAAAACTTGCGCACCGTACCCGGGCGAAAGATCCTGGTTCTTTTTTCCGGGGGTTTCCCGCTCACCACGGAAAACCAATCCGAATTGACCGCCACCATCGATGCATGCAACAAGGCCAACGTGGCGATCTATGCGCTCGATGCTCGCGGCCTTTTTTCCGGCGTCGGCGCAAGCTCCTTGAACCGCATGGCTCCGAGATCTGGCAACGTAATCGCTTCGAATCAACCTTCTGCGGGGACGGTTCGGGTAACACGCACCGCTTCGGAAACGGTGCGCGTAAACGTTTCGAAACGAACAACCCCTGGGGCCCTGCGCGCCGCTTTCGTTTCTTCACGCCAGTACTCGCACGTATCCCCGCATCGCTTCGCGAGCGCGGCTTCCGTTTCTTCACGCGCGCGTGTGCGCCGTGCGACTCACCGCCCGCGGCTCGTCCTCGTGTCCTACTCGCCTGATCCGCAGCGCGGAGGAGGCGGCGGCACCGGCGGAGGAGGTACAGGAGGTGGAGGAGGTACAGGAGGCGGAGGGCGAGGAGGTGGGGGCGGCACGGGTGGAGGCGGCGGTACAGGAGGCGGAACGGGAGGGGGAGGGAAAGGTGGTGGAGGCACGGGCGGCGGAGGAACTGGAGGTGGGGGCAAAGGGGGTTCGGGAGGAGGTAATGGCGGTGGAGGAGGAACGCGAGGAGGTGGGGGTGGCAATAACGGATACAACAACTACGCGAATTCCATCTACAACCAGCCGCGGACGATTGTTCCGCCATTTCCGCCTTCGGCGTCCACGAATCAGCAGATTCTAGCGGCGCTGGCGGAGGGCACTGGCGGCTTCACTATTTTCAACACAAACGATTTGCTTGGCGGACTCGAGCGCATCAGCCGCGAACAGGACGCGTTCTACATTCTTGGCTACGCACCGCCAGACACGCCTGAGGGCAGTTGCCACACGCTGAAAGTGAAGATGAATCGCGGCGGGCTCAACGTGCGCTCGCGCAGCGGCTACTGCAACGTTCGCCCCACAAACGTGCTAGAAGGCAAACCGCTCGAAAAGCAGCTCGAAGCACGCGCGTCAGGCAGCCAGGCAGGCTCGATTCGCGGCGCGCTGCAGCTTCCTTATTTCTACACCGCGCCAAACACAGCGCGCGTCAACTTGGCGATGGAAATTCCTTCCGATGCGTTTCAGTTCAACAAGGAAAAAGGGAAGTACCACGCCAGCTTGAATGTTTTGGGCATCGCGTATCGCCCGGACGGAACCATCGGCGCGAAATTCAGCGACACTGTGAACCTCGACCTCGAAAAAGACGAATGGAAGGAGTTCACGAAATCGCCGTACCAATATGAAAATCAATTTGACGCTGCGCCGGGAAAATACAAGATGGCCGTGGCGTTAAGCGCCGGCGGCGACGCCTTTGGAAAATTCGAATCGCCGCTCGCGATTGACGAATATGACGGAAAACATTTCGGCTTGGGAGGAATCGCGCTGGCCAATGGCGCGCAAAAGGTCAACGACATTCCCGAAAGCCTCGACGCAGTATTGCTCGAAGATCGCACACCGCTGGTTGTCAAGGGCATGCAGATTGTTCCTTCCGGCAGCAACCGCTTCAAGCATACGGACAATGGGGTCGACTACAGCGAGATTTACGAGCCGCTGATGACCGGGGACAAGCCGCCCGTAGTGGCCATGGGCTACACCGTCTTCGAGCGCGCCAGCAACAACAAGCTTTTCACCACAGGAGCGCAACGCTGCGACGACTTCATCAAGAAGGGAAGTCCCGTCATTCCCATTGGAATGAAAGTGAAAGTGGACGAATTGAAACCCGGCTCGTATCGGCTGGTACTGCAAGCGGTCGATTCCGCGAATAATCACGCGCCCGACCGCACGGTCGATTTTGACATCAGCGAATAATCAATTGAGTTTGAAGGTTAAGAGATTGGAAGGTTAGAAGGTTCGGAAAAAAAGTTGTAGTAGACGCCAACCGCAATAGAAGGTTGGGCAGAAGGTAAGGAAAGTCAAAACCCGCATCATGAAAACCGCAGGGTGCGGCAGCCGCACATTCCTTCGGCATCGCTGGCCTCGGAAGCCGAAGTAGACGGGAAATGCAAAACCCAAGACCCAGGTTTAAACATCAAACCTGGGGCACCCGCTTCTTCTCTCAATATGGTTTCTCAAGTATTGTCGCAGTGATACCTCTCGGCGAAGCCATGTCAACAAACTCCATTTCAAGCTTGCCCTCCTCAGGAGAGGTGTGGGTTTTGACCTACTCTTTGTTTCACCTGTTTTGGTCCGCGTCTTCAATTCTTATCAAATCGCGTCGATGTGAAATCAAACCGAGCTCTATCCCCCTGCATAGAGAAAAGCTCACAGCTTGAGGCCCCACAACTTGGCCGCTTCTTCCGCGATCACTTCGGGCATCTCTTCGGGAAAAAACAGATTCGCCTCTTCCAGCCGCCGCACGCCGCGCGAACCGGGAAGCGTTTTGTCCAGCCATTCCGCCCATTGCACCCCGAAAAACGCGTCCTTCAATCCCCACACCATGCGCGCCGGTCCCTTCCACCGTTTCAAATCTTCGCGGATCGCGACCAGGTCGTTCGCACCCAGCGCCACGAAAAATTCATTCAATTGCGACATTCTGAGCGGTGATGCAACAATCGGTCGAAGATACATCTCGATCGTCTCATCCTGTAACCGTTCCGGGTATGAGAACACGGTGCCAATTCCGCGCGACGAGCGCGCCAGCGTTTTGTCGGCCAGTTGAGGAACGATCACTTTCTCCGCGAACACACCCTGCTTCGCAAGTGCGACGAGTGGGAGAATTCCGGCGGGGGGATTGTTTTCATCCACGTCGCAATTGGTCAGGAGCAGTGAACGGACGCGTTCCGGGTACTTCACGAGAAAGAGTTGTGAAACAAGCCCGCCACTATCGTTGCCCACGAGATCCACTTCCCGAATCTTTAGTTGCTCGAGAAGAGCGGCGAGCATTTCCACCTGAGTATGCGGCGTGATCGGCTGTCCAGCAGGGACTTCGGTATAGCCCAGACTCATCATGTCCGGAGCGATGCACCTTCGATGTTTGTGCAGCCTTTCCAGCGCGCCGCGCCACTGATACCCGTTCAGCGGGTAGCCGTGCACAAACACAGCCACCGGGCCATGCCCGTGCTCCACGTAGGCCACTTTGCTCATTGGCAAGTCCGCGAATTTTCGCGATCGCTCATACCACGCGGCGTCAATCCGCTCTGGTGCTTTTGCAAATCCCCTCGGATTTAGAGCCATCGTCGCCACCATGCCTGAAGAAAGAGTGAGAAAGTGTCTGCGTTTCATGAGTGAAGTGTAGCTTCGCTCGCGCGCACTTACGCGCACATTCGGACACTGTCGAGCACAAATTGGCGGGAAAAACTACAAGCCATCTCATAAATGGAATTGAGGAAGAAGCATTTCCTCAGGGGCGCTTCGCGCCCTGGGCTGAAGCCCAGGGTCCACACAACCTAGTTGTGTCGGAGCTGAAGCTCCGACCCCCAACGGCTATTTATGAGACAAACTCTAGTCGGCGGCTACAGAGCTCTCGGCCAGCAGGCGCTTCATGGCTCGCGGCGCCACTCCCAGCACGCGCCGCATGTGCCGCGCCATGTGACTCTGATGCGCAAACCCGGCTGCCAATGCAATCTCTGTAATCGTAAGCCGGTCCTGCATTAGCAGCGTCTTCGCGCGTTCCACGCGGCGTTGAATCACGTACTGATGAACCGGCGTCCCCATCGCTTTCCGGAAGAGCGTTTTCACGTGCGAAGCGCTCACTCCCGCAACCGCGGCAATTTGTTCCAGCGACAAATCTTCCGCGAGCTGTTCCTCAATGAACGCCAGCACCTGCTTCAGCCGGCGCCCGTTCAAACCTCCGTTGAGCCTCTCGCTCCGCGCGCATGCCATCTCCGCAACCGAGCTGTGCCGCGCCACGACTCGCGAAGCCACGGCCAGCGCCAATCCCTCCAGATACAGGCGCCCGGACGGATACCTCAGCTCCATTTCGCGTTTCGATGCCCAACACAGGGCTTCGAGCTCGGCATCGCGAATTTGAAAGCGGTCCCGAATCTCTACTCGCTCCGCATTTACCCCAGACTGCTCTGCAACAGTGCGCAGCAGTTTTTGCGGAAGGCTAACTAGCAGCGCCGCATCGTTTTGGTCCTGCATTTCCCAATGGCTCGGAGTGCGCGCCGGAATTATGTCAATGTCTCCATGCACCGCCGTCCCGCTGTACCGCTTGCCGTCCCGCCGGCAATTGAGCTTTGTCGCGGCGCCGATGTGAATCGCCACCAGCGTATTCTCAAAGCCGGGCGCGTCCAGCACGCCCCTCGGGTCCTTGCGAAGCAGAAACGCCACGCCGTCCGCCGTTCGCTTTTCCGCCAGCACCACAGGCAATTGGTTATCTTGTGGCATCCTGTTCCCTCACATTGCCAACATGACATTATTGATGCCGCTGGAATCCATCCGTTAGCACAAGCCGCTGAGTCCCCGCTAGCGCCCCACCGGCTGGAGTCCCACGGTTTGCATCTCGGTCCCGTCTATAGTTAAGTCTTTTGTATTCAATGTGTTATGCTGCGTAACCCTTTGAGCCCTCGCGCGCGCGGATGCGGAACTTTTTGGCTTGCCGGGGGTTAATCTAAAAGTGTCCAGTTGCGCCTGAAGTTGCTGCCAGGCAGGAGAATGCGAATGAGCCTGCACGATTCCTGGTCCTGTACTCGCTTTCTTCGATTTCCCGCCATTGCCGCGACGCCTAAATCCGTTCTCGCATTGACTCTGTCCTTTGCATGTGGGCTCTCGCTCGGTATCGAGCCTCGCGCGTTTGCCACGCCGGTGCCTCCCGCCGCTAAAGAGAAAAAGCCGAGACTCGATCCCGCCCTGAAGGGCTTGCCAATCACGGAGCTCAACGCCGACGAAGCGATTCTGCATGCGTTGAATCGCTTGGCGTATGGACCGCGCCCTGGCGACGTCGAGCGCATTCGCCAAATGGGCCTCGCGAAATGGATTGAGCAGCAACTGAATCCCAATTCCATCGACGACAAAGCGATGGAGGCCCGGCTGCAGGATTACCCGACGCTGCGCATGTCCACCGCGAAATTGATCGACGAATATCCGCAGCCTAAGCCGCAAGAAAAGCCTCGAGCGCAACTTGTGGCACAAAACGGCACCGGAGTGGAGGTCGGTGGCACGCCCGTGCCGGCTTCGACGCCGCAAGCGCAGCAGGCGGCATCCGTGAACGAAAACCCCAATGCTCCCGCTCCGATGAAGGAAGATCCGCAGGCCAATCCGGCCTCAAAAGGAGCAGGGAAGCCTGCCGCGGCAGGCAGGCGCGACTTGCTTGGCGGAGGCGATCCCAACGCCGTTCCGCGCGCGATTGCCGACGACAGCAAGCGGCCGCCGCGCATCGTCGCCGAACTCTCCATGGCCAAAATGACGCGCGCGATTTACAGCGAGCGCCAGCTGCAGCAAGTCATGGACGATTTCTGGTTCAACCATTTCAACGTCTTTGCTGGAAAAGGTGAGGACCGCTACTACCTTACTTCCTACGAACGCGACGTGATTCAGCCGCACGCGCTTGGAAAATTCAAAGCCCTCGTCACCGACACGGCGAAAAGTCCCGCGATGCTTTTCTATCTGGACAATTTTCTCAGCGCCGATCCGCGCGCGGCAGAGCGCCAGGCGATGGAGCGGGCCATGCGTCAGCAAGCCCGTTACAGAAGAGGACCCTGGCCGCCGCGTCCACCGGCAAATCCAAACGCCAAGAAGAATGAGCGCGGCCTGAACGAAAACTACGGCCGCGAGCTGATGGAGCTGCATACGCTCGGCGTTGATGGCGGTTACACGCAGAAGGACGTCACCGAAGTCGCGCGCGCGTTCACTGGCTGGACGATCGACAAGCCGCGAGTGTACGCCGATTTCAAATTTGATGAACGGTTGCACGATCCCGATCCGAAAATGGTTTTGGGCAAAAAGATTCACTCCGGCGGGATGAAAGACGGCGATCTGGTAATCGACATGCTCGCGCATCATCCGAGCACGGCGAAATTCATTTCGACCAAGCTTGCGCGGCGCTTTGTGTCGGACGCTCCGCCCACGGCGCTGGTGAATCGCATGGCTGAAACTTTTCAGTCGAGCGACGGCGACATTCGCGCGGTCATGAAGACCATGATTTGGTCGCCTGAATTCTGGTCGCGCGAAGCATATCGCGCAAAAATCAAGACGCCTTTCGAACTGGTGGTTTCCGCGACGCGCGCGCTTGGCACCGACGTCGATACGCCTATGCCGCTCGTGCAGTGGGTCGGCCGCATAGGCGAACCCCTTTATCAATGCCAGCCGCCGACCGGCTATTCGGACAAATCCGAAGCGTGGGTCAATACCGGCGCGCTGCTGAATCGCCTGAATTTCTCGCTCGCGCTTGCAGGAAACAAAATGCGCGGCGCGCGCACAGACGCAGCTTCATTGCTGGGAACGGATTCTTCCGCGGATGCGAAGACAGCGCTCGATCGGGCGGTGCAGATCTTTCTTGGCGGGCAAGCAGCGCCGGCAACGGTCGAGACCCTCCAGAAGCAACTGGACAACCCGCAAGTTGTGCAAGCGAGACTCGACGATCCGCGACGGCCGGTGGACTTGGGTGTGATCGCGGGCTTGGTGCTCGGCGCGCCGGAATTTCAGAGACGATAGCGCGGTGTCGGAACCAACCCTTTCTGCACAAACCGCAGAAAGGGTTGGGCACCCGCACAGAGAAGAAGATCGAGTTGGCGAGGTTGACATGAGTTACGAATGCTGTGAAGGCCTGCGCGGGCTGAAATTTTCGCGGCGATATTTCCTGAAGCAGGGCGGCGTAGCCATGGTGGGCCTGAGCGCGATGCCCGCGTTCTTGCAGCGCGCCGTGGCGGCCACGCCGATGCCGAACAAACGGCAACTGGTCGTGCTCTTTCAGCGCGGCGCGGCCGACGGACTGAACATCGTCGTGCCGTTCGGCGAGGCCAACTACTATCGGATGCGCCCGAGCATCGCGATTCCTCAGCCGAAGCGCGGCGCGACCGATGCCGCCATCGACCTCGACGGATTTTTCGGATTGCATCC
>Ga0126378_10004235_pt1 | contig 10915 bp, 11 predicted proteins | sample PanSoiMetPlot_23_FD_92587 | JGI IMG/M metagenome (GOLD analysis project Ga0126378, IMG submission 92587) | Tropical forest soil microbial communities from Panama - MetaG Plot_23 | ecosystem: Environmental > Terrestrial > Soil > Tropical forest > Bulk soil | place: Panama | collected 2016-02-17
TCCGACCAGCGCCGGCCCGGCATCGTGCGGCCGGTGAATTCGTCGATGATGACAGCTTCGCCGTTCCGGACCAGGTAGTGCGTGTCGCGATGAAACAACGCCCTGGCTTTGAGCGCCTGGTTGATCTGGTGTGCCTCGATGACGTGCTCGAGGTCGTAGATGTTCTTGATGCCGGCCATGCGCTGCATCTTGGCGATGCCTTCCTCGGTCAGCGAGGCGGACTTGTACTTCTCCTCGACGATGTAGTCGACATCTTTTTCGAGTCGCGCAGCGTAGCGGGAGAATTCGTAGTACCTGTCCGTCGACTCCTCCGACGGGCCGGAGATTATGTGCGGCGTCCGCGCCTCGTCGATGAGGATTGAGTCCACCTCATCCACGATCGCGTAGTACAGGTCGCGCTGCACGCGCTGGCTCAGATCCCGGGCGAGATTGTCTCGAAGATAGTCGAAGCCAAACTGGGCGTTCGTGCCGTAGGTGATGTCGCAGCGATATGCCTGTTCCCTAGGTACCGGCCGCAGATGCTGGAGTCGCCAGTCCGGATGCGTCTCGTCCACATATTCCGGATCGAACACAAACGAACCGTCGGGTTGGCTGGGATCGCCAACCACCACGCCAACGCTGAGGCCGAGCAGGTGATAGAGGGGGCCCATCCAACCGGCGTCACGGCGACCCAGGTAGTCGTTGACGGTGACAAGGTGGGCGCCACGGCCGAGCAACGCGTTCAGAACCAGCGGCAGGGTGGCGACGAGGGTCTTGCCCTCGCCGGTCTTCATTTCCGCGATCTTGCCGTTGTGAAGCACGATGCCTCCCACCAACTGGACATCGAAGTGACGCATGCCGATGGCACGCACGCTGGCTTCACGGGTCAGCGCGAATGATTCGATCAGCAGACTGTCGAGGTCATCGCCGGCTGCGGCCCTCTCGCGAAGCTCAGCGGTGTGAGCACGGAGCTCCTGATCGCTACGAGCCTTCAGGCCCGGCTCGAGCTCGCCGATCGCTGCCACCGTCCGCAAGTGGTGTTTGACCTCACGCACGTTGGGGTCTAGCAGCTTTGTGAGCAGGGCCATCTACGTCACCACCGGCTCGATGACCGTCAGACCGCCGTCAGGCCGGCGGAAGCACACGTTGACCATCCCAGACGTCTCGTCCAGGAAGACATAGCACGGGTTGCGGCTCAACTCAAGAGCAGCCTCGGCCTGAGCCAGCGACTCCGGCTGCAGCTTGAGGCGGATGCGTTCGAGCTCAGGCGCCATGGCGTCGTCGGGCTCCCCGTCTTTGGGAGCCGTCATCGCTGCCCGCTTCCGCTCCAGCTTGATCTTCTCTTTGATCTTCACGACCTGGCGGTCGATCTTGTCGAGCGCCAGGTCAAGCGCCGCGCGCGGGTCGGCAGCCTTTTCGTTGGCATGGGCCAGGGGGTGTCGACGGCCATCGGTGTGGACGGTGATCCACACCGAGCAGTCCGGGCTCGACCTGCGCCTCGACTCCCGTTCGAAGTCGACTTCAACGTCCACGATGCGGTCGAAGTGCCGGCTCAGCCGCGACAGCCGCCTCTGGGCGTAGCTGACCAGTTGGTTGGACAGCCCATCGGTCCGGTCGTGCACCAGCACCCTCACGGGACGATCATACCCAGCCGTCCCGAAGGTCCAACCTGAGGTACGGTCGGAACCCGGCCGAGAGATTTGGGCCCCCAGGTGGTCCAGATCCAGAGACCCGCCGACACGGGTCCCCCAGCTGTTTCACCTCTAGTGCTCACAAGACGACGCGGGCGACCGTTAGGCCGAGCACACGCCCCGAACCACCGGCGCGCAGTGCGGCCGCGCACGCCTCGAGGGTCGCGCCGGTTGTCGTCACGTCGTCCACGAGCACGACCGGCTCGCCGGACAGGCGCGGCCCCTTCCACCCGAAGGCATCATCCACGTTCGCCCGCCGCCTGAGCCGGTCCAGGCCCACTTGAGGGGGTGTGTCTCTGAGCCGGGCCAGGCGGCCGCTAGGTACGGCCAGGCGGAGCCGCTTCCGCAGCTCGGCGGCCAACAGCTCGGCCTGGTTGTAGCCCCGCGCGCGCCGCCGCTGCGGATGGAGCGGCACCGCGACGAGCAAAGCTCCCGGGGGAGGGTCAGCTGCCAGGTGGCCCACGCAAAGGCCGGCCAGCGTCGGCGCCAGGGCGCGCCAGCCCTCGTACTTGAAGCGGTGAATCGCTAGTTCGAGGGGTCCATCGTAGGCGGCGGCTGACCGAACACGCCAGAGCAGCCGCAGCCTGTGCCGGCAGCCACACTCGGCGCCCGTGAATTCCACCTCGCGACCGCAGGTCGGGCAGAGCGGCGCTTCGAAGAACCTTATGCGGGCCATGCAGCGGTCGCAGAGCCATGCGCCCAGGACTCTGCAGGAGCCGCAGCGTGGGGGGAGCAGCCAATCCAACCACCAGGCGCCTGAGCCTCGAGAACGACTGTTCGAAAGACACGCCTCCAGCGTAAGCAGGCTGTCAACCGTGCCTGTTAATCCGCCATGGCCGCGTCGCCGCGCTCGCAGGAATTAGCCGGTCAAGCCGGTTCGATCGTGAGCGCCTCGCCACGCTCCAGGGGCAGACCGGAAAGGGTTCCCGCGGGCAGCTCGATCACGCTGTGGCCACCGAGCACCAGCGGCACCAGCCGCCAGGGCCGGAGCCCCCGGCGCACTCTGACGATCCGCAGGTGCCGGTCCACAAAGACGGCATCGATCGCGAAGCGCATGAAAAAGGTGTGGATGCCGCTGCATGGCGCGATCCACATCCCGATTCCCGGCTGGAGATGGCGCCGGAACATCAACCCCACACCCCGTCCGATGAACGTGCGCGGCACGAGCAGCCGCTCGGCCAGCACGCGACCTGACCGGGGGTGCAACAGCCGCAGCGCGCGGTCCTCCACAGCGATTGCCTACGCTACGGGCCGATGCCCGATTTCGTGTCCGCGGGCGTGCGCCTCCACTACGAGCTGGCGGGGCCCGACCATGGTCGCCCGATCGCGCTCGTTCATGGTTTCTGCAGTGACTACGAGCTGAACTGGGTCGGCACCCGGTGGCAGGAGACTTTGACCGCCGCCGGTTGGCTGGTGCTCGGTCTCGACTGCCGTGGCCACGGACGCTCCGAGAAGCCGCACGACCCACCTGCTTACGCCCGGACGATCATGGCCGACGACGTTGCCAGGCTGCTCGACCATCTGGACATCGCTGACGCCGACTACCTCGGTTACTCCATGGGTTCCCGGATCGGGTTGGAAGCTGTCATCGCCCATCCCGACCGCTTCAGCCGGGCCGTACTGGGAGGTGTGGGACGGCAAGGGGAACGTGACCGGTCTGAGCTGATTGCTCGCCGCATGCGAGGCGACGACAGCGTTAGCGATCCGGCCGCCGAGATGTTCTACCAGTTTGCGGCGGCCCGCCCGATCAACGACCTCGAGGCGCTGGCCTGCTGCATTCTCGGACCGCAGCCACGCCTGAGCCCGGACCGGCTCGCCTCCATACGTGTCCCGGTTGGGATCATGGCCGGCGACCTTGACCGGATCGCTCGTGGGGCGCCCGAGCTGGCACGACAGATACACGGCGCCCGCTTCGTGTCGATCACCGGGCGCAACCACATGAACGCTGTCCCGGCGCGTCAATTCAAAGAGGCTGCCCTGGACTTCCTCGCTCGGCGCAGCGGCGTCTCATGACGACGTATCAGCCCTTCTGGAGCGTGTTTATGACGTCCTGGAAGGCATTGTTGATCTGACCGCCCATTAGGCTCAGCACGCCGATGACGACGATAGCTACGAGGACCAAGATCAGCGCGTACTCGACCAAGCCCTGGCCCTGCTGGTTGGCACGTGGCCCGTGCGGCCTGTGGTTGCTAAGCACGCCAGATTCAACCTCCTGTTTTACAACTTGCAGTCGGTGAACGTACGACCCCGCTCCGCGCACCCGAACGTTCTTGAAACTGTCATAGGGTACGCGGAGCCAACGCCCTCTGTGGAGGCCGCAACTCCCGTCAGGACGGGGCCGCCGGCGCGCTTCGGCCCGGGGGCGCTGCTCACAGGCTCAGTGCTGATCACAAGCCTCGCTGCGTTCGTCAGGCCGGTGACCGACGGCGACTTCTGGTGGCACGTGCGCACCGGCCGCTGGATCCTGGAGCACAGCCGGCTGCCCGGGCACGACCTCTTCACCTACACGGCGTTCGACCACCGCTGGGTTGACTCCGAATACCTCACTGAAGTTGTCATGTGGCTGGTTCGGTCTCGGTTCGGGCTCGCCGGGGTGAGCGTCGCCTTCGGCGTCGTCGCCTGGTTCGGCTTTCTGCTCGTCGCGCTCTCAAGCCGGCCAGATCGGCAGCCGTACGTGCTCGTCGGGCTGGCGCTGGGTCTGGCGGCGGTCGCCGGGTACCCGGTTTGGGGGCCGCGTCCGCAGGTCATCACGTTCGCACTGGCTAGCGTGGAGCTACTGTGGCTCCGTAGGTTCCTCGAAGGCTCGAGCGACACCCGTGGCCCCCTCCCCCGGCTCCGCCGGGTACTCCCCCGACTTCGCGGGGGAGAGACCATCCTGTGGCTTCCGGTGCTCATGGCCGTGTGGGGCAACCTGCACGGCGGCTGGCCGACCGGTTTCCTGTTTCTGGCGATCGCAATGGTGTGCTGTCTTCTACGTTGGCTCAGCGACCGCAAGAACATCGAGGCCCTCAGACGAACTCGCACGCTGGCGCTCGTCGGTGCCGCATCAGCAGCGACCGTCCTGATCAATCCCAATGGCGCCGCCGTCTACGCCTACCCTGTGGAGACGCTGACGAGTGCGGCGCAGCAGGGCCTGATCGCAGAGTGGCAGTCGCCCGATTTTCACCTGGCGGCGCTTCGGGCTTTCGAGGTCATGCTGCTCCTGGTGGTCGCGGGTATCGCGTTGAGCAGGCCCTCGCTTTTCGACGTGCTGTTGGTCCTCGCTGGGGTCGTACTGGCTCTCGAGTCGGTACGCCACATTGCGCTTTTCGTGGCCGCCGCGACGCCAGTCCTGGTGACGACATGGTCCGACATCTGGCGCCGGCTCGCGGTGCCCCGGTTCCCGCCGGCCGCACCACCCAGGCGCTGGCTGTCCGCGGTCACGCTCTCCGTGCTGGCGCTGGTCGCCCTCGGGGTCGGACTCCGAACCGCTGACGGCCTCGGGCGCCAGTCTTCGTTTACCAGTCAGACCGTCCCGGTCGGTGCAGGCGACTGGCTGGCCGCCCATCCCGAGGTGGGCAAGCGAATGTTCAACCAGTACTCCTGGGGCGGCTACCTGGCTGACCGCTTCTATCCCAACCCAAACCGCCGAGTCTTCGTCTTCAGCGAGGGAGTGCTGATGGGCGACGATCTGCTGCTCGACTACCGCCGCGCCGCCGCAGTCGACCCTGGCTGGCAGGAGGTGTTGGACCGGGCGGGAGTGGACTACGTGGTGTTCGACACCGGCTCGTCACTCGATGAGATGCTTGCGGCGCAGGCCAACTGGCGCCTCGTCTACAGGGACGGGACCGCCGTGATCTATCTGCGGTCGAGCTGAGTCTGGATTCCTCGGCGCCGCCGGTTCCCTTACGGCCGCTCGAGGACCTTTGCCGGCGCGAGCGCCAGGGACTGGAAGCTCACCAGCCCGAACCGCGACCCGGGCCGGCGCCGCGAAGCCGCAGCCACAGCACTGTCATGAGCGCCTTGCGGACCTCCCCCTGAGACACCTTGGACTTACCGGCCATACGGTCCACGAAGCGAATGGGCACTTCACACACCGGGAAGCCCTCCATGACACAGCGGTAGACCATCTCGATCTGGAAGGAGTAACCCTGCGACACGATTCGATCCAGGCCGATTGCCTCCAGCACTGTTCGCGGATAGCAGCGATACCCGGATGTGGCGTCCCGGACCCGGAGGCCGAGCAGGGCCCGCGTGTACAGGTTTGCGCTCCACGAGAGCAGTCTTCGGTGCCAGCTCCAGCCGGACACCGAGCCCTCGTGCACGTAACGAGACCCGATCACCACTCCTTCGCAACGCTGGGCTGCGGCCACGAGCTCCGGCAGGTGTTCCGGCCTATGCGAACCGTCTGCGTCCATCTCGATGATGTAGTCGTAGCCGCGCTCCAGCCCGCAGGTGAAGCCCAGGACATAGGCCGAACCCAGGCCTTGCTTGTGCGGACGGACCTCCAGCCGGATCCCGGGATCGGACTTTGCGAGCCGAGCGGCCACCTCGGCCGTCCCATCCGGCGAGTTGTCGTCGACCACCAGCACGTCGTAGCCGGTCTCCCGAACCATGCGGATGGCTCGTTCGACATTCTCGACTTCGTTATAGGTCGGCAGCACCACGAGCACGCGGGGTGCGCCTGGCGTCATCTTCCCAACCGAATGTGGAGCACGTCCGTAAGCATCTGCCTGGAGTGCCTCACCGTCTCGACTCGAGAGGTGCTGGAGTTGATCCAGCGGACGGGCACCTCGCTGATCTGGTAGCCAGACCTCCTGGCGAGAACCAGGATTTCGACGTCGTATGCAAACCCCTCGGTTCGAAGCCGGCCGAACAGGTCGCGTGCCACGTCGCCCTTGAACAGCTTGAAGCCGCACTGGGTATCCCAGATGCCGGGCAGCAGCAGGCCCTGCACCAGCAGGTTGAAGCTCTTACCCATGAGTCGCCTGTGTAGAGGTTGGTCCACCTCGCGTGCCCCTCGCTTGGCCCGCGACCCGATGGCCAGGTCTGCCCCAGAAGCGATGGCGGTCTCGAGCTTCGCCATCTCCTCGATCGGAGCCGAGAAGTCGGCGTCGCTGATCAACACGAGTTCGCCGCGGCTTCGGGCCACTCCCTCAGCCACAGCACGGCCCTTGCCCCGATTCGCAGGCATGAGGACGGCGCGGACGTCCTTGTTTTGTGAAGCTGCTTCGCGGATCAGCTCCGCGGTCTTGTCGCTGCTGCCGTCGTCGACCAGCAGGAGCTCGAACGCTGGCCCCCGCAGCTCCAGGTAAGCTTCCGCCTGCTCCAGAGACGAGGGCAGGCGCGCAGCTTCGTTGAAGCATGGCACGACGACGCTGAGCTCCACACGCCCCAATCGTAGCGGCGCTGGGCTTGGTCAGCGCTCAGGCTTCCGTAAGACGGCCAGCGCGTAGAAGGCTGGCAAGACCGCCATCCGCGGTGCCCGTTTTGGTTGAAGCGCCAGCCGCCACAGCCACTCGAGGTGGGCGCGCCGGAGCAAGGCTGGGGCCCTGGGCACCCGACCCGCCACGAAGTCGAACGTCCCTCCAACCCCGATCGCGACCGGGACCTCGAGCCGCTGCCGGTTGCGCGCGATCCAGAACTCCTGGTGTGGCGCCCCATAGGCGACCAGGAGGAGGTCGGGGGCGGCTGCGGCGATTCGGCGCAGAGTCTCTTCGTCGTCATCGGGTCGTGGCGAGCCGGCAAACGTCCCCGCCACCTTTAAGCCTGGGTTTTGCTCCTGCAGGCGCCGAGCGCACTCAGCCGCCACGCCCGGTCGCGCACCCAGAAGAAACGGCCGCCAGCCGCGACTGGCGCAAGACCGCGCCAGGGCAGGGACCAGGTCGCTGCCCGTCACACGTTCGAACTGAGGGCACCCCCGGCGGCGCATTGCCCACACCACTCCGATTCCGTCGGCGATGCAGAGGGAGGCGGTCTCCAGCACCGCTCGGAACTGCTCGTCAACCCGCGCTCGCATGACGAACTCCGGGTTGACGGTGGCGACGACGTGGGTTGGCCCGCGCTCCAAGACCATGCGCTCGATGGCGGCGACTGCGCCCGCCATGTCAACGCAGTCGACCCGTACGCCCAGGATGCGGACGGTCGCGGCATCGATATCATCTGCCGGTGCCGCGCCGGCTCGTTGTCTGTTGCGATCTCTCACGTCTGAAGATGGAACGGCCGGCCGGACCAGCAGTTTACGCCAGCACGATGCTCGACCTCCTCAGGCAAAGCACCGACGTCGAGGTCGTCGGTCGCGAGGGGACCCACTACGCTGACGTGATCCTGTCGCTGGACGGGCGCTTCCGCGCCGGCCGCGGGCAGCGAATCGTCACGGCGGTCCTCGACCTGGGCTACCTGTTCGAGCGCAGCGCCTACTCATGGTGGGAGTGGCTGGCCCAGAACTGGCGGGTAGCCTCGGCCGTCCGGCGCTCGGACCACCTCCTGGCGCCATCTGCGGCCGTGCGCTTGGGGCTGGAGCGCTACCTTCGGGTCAAGCCAGCCCGCGTGACGGTCGTGGAGGCGGTGCCCCGAGCATGCTTCCACCGGGCGGCACGCGAGGATGTCGAAGCTATGCGGCAGCGCCTCGGCCTGCCTGCCAGATACTTCCTGTTCGTCGGCTCCCGTGTGCGGCGCAAGAACCTGGCGCTTCTGGCGAAGGCATGGCAGCTGGCCGCACCTGCGCTCGGCCCAGACGTGGGCCTGCTGCTGGCCGGCGCTGGTTCGACAGGTGTCGCGGGCGCCCGAGACCTCGGCTTCGTACCGCTGGAGCACCTGCCCGGCCTCATCACAGGCGCCGTCGCGTGGGTGAATCCGAGCCTCTACGAAGGCAGCTCCATTGGCGCTCTTGAGGCGCTGGCCTGCGGCACGCCGGTCCTGGTGGCCGCGACCGGCGCCCAGGCACACGCCGTCGGCGACGCGGGCCTGGTCCTTGACCCCCACCAGGCTTCGGAGTGGGCTGAGGCAATCGTCACCCTGGCTGGTGACCCCGCCTTCAGAGGGCGGCTAGGCACGGCTACGCTCAGGGCTGCCGCCGATCTCAGGGCGCTGGTCCCTCGACCGGAGGGGCTTCTTCAAGCGCTGCTTGGGGAGGCCGCAGGGGAAACGTAACTTTTCGCTGCACCCCGTGGCCGGAGGTCTGTCTGGTTGGAGTCAGGACGACTATGGGCTCGACCTGTGTCAGGTCGGCGGCGAACTGTTCCAGCGACTCACCGCCGTTTACACGGACGCGTGTCCACACGAATCGGTCGCCGGCAGAGTGGGAAACACCAGGCTCGGTCGTGGTTGCGCTTTCGAACCCAGCTGATCGAACCTCCCTCACCACGGTGTCGCTGAACTTGCCGGACGGGTAGCAGAAGTCGACCACGGGATGGCCTAACAGCGACTCCAGCTCGGCCTTGTTGTCGAAGACCTCGTGATGAAGATTGCCGGCCGAGACTCTGGTCAGGTCAGCATGAGAAACCGTGTGCGCGCCGATCTGGATGCCGCCGGCGTCCATCTCCAGCAGCATTTCCACCGTGATGTATCGCGGCGAGTTGAGGAATCCCGAGACCACATATGACACAGCTTTGAACTGATAGGCGCGCAGTATCGGGAAGGCCGTTGTGTACATGTCCCTGTAGCCGTCGTCGAAGGTGAGAATCACCGGCCTGGCTGGCAGGCTCTGGTTGCCCACGAGATAGCCACGGAGGTCGTCGAAGTCCACCGGGTGATACGCGTGCTCCGCGAGCCACTGCATCTGATGCGTGAAGTCTGCCGGCGTGACCGACAGGTTGAAGCCCAGACGATCTCCCGGGTCCGGATTGACCCGGATGTAGTGATACATGAGAATCGGCACCCGCACGGGGCTGCGGCCGGGGGGCACGACCGCCATCGGCTCCGGTGGCGCTGCGGACTCGATCGGCGGCCGCGCAGCGATAGCAGGAGTCGGCCGAACCAGAGCGCGGATGAGGGGTTGAGCCTGGGATGGGCGAACGTCGTTAAGCGTTGTCGCCTGCACGATGGCAGCCATTGCCAGGGCGATAAGCACACCCGCTCCCGACCGCGCAAGAGTGGGGTGCGTGTGCATCCGCAAATTAGGTTAGAGGTGATCCGCCACACTTTGCAGGTTCATGAAGACGATCGCCGTCGACGCCAATCCTGCCACGCGACCAATCCAGACTGGAACCGAGGTCTATGCCCGGGAGGTGGCGCGCAGGCTGCCGGGGGCAGCCTCGGAGCTGCGCTTCGTCTTCTACGCCGCGCGACCGGGCGACGTTCCTGGAATCGACTTCACGGTGCTGCCCGGGACGCGCCTTTGGTCGCAGGTGCGGCTCCCGCGCGAGCTCTGGCGCCGGCGCCACGACCTCTTGTTCGCCCCCTCGCACGTGGTGCCGTTCATTGCTCCCGGCCTGGCCCTGACCGTCGTCCACGACCTCGCATTCGAACGCTATCCCGCCGCTTATAGCCATGAGGCGCGCCTCTACCTGAGGCTGACCACTCGCTGGGCGGAGCGTCGCTGCCCGCGGCTACTCACGGTTTCCCGGTCGACGGCGAACGACCTGGTCGAGCTTCATGGGGTAAGCCCTGACCGGCTCACCGTGGTCCCGCTGGGCGGAGGCGAGCCGCCGCTCTGCCGAAGCACGCCGGACGCGTCTAAAGAGCGCTTGGTCCGGCTCGGGATCGACCGCCCGTTCGCGCTCAACGTAGGCCGCGTGGAGTCGAGGAAGAACCAGGTTACGGCGCTGCGGGCGATCGAGCGCCTGGCAGACCTGCTGCTCGTCTGCGCTGGTCCCGTGGCCGACACCAAGGTAGCCGCGCAGCTTCAGTCCCCATGCTGTCGCATGCTCGGTCCTGTCGCCGAGGGCGACCTGGACTTGCTCTACAACTGTGCCGAGGCGCTCGTCTTTCCCAGCCTGTACGAGGGCTTCGGTCTGCCGGTGCTCGAGGCGATGCGGCGGGGCTTGCCGGTGGTGACAGCCGCCGTCTCCTCCCTGCCCGAGGTCGGAGGCGATGCGGCGGTCTACGTTGATGACCCCTGCGACGCGGAGGCGCTGGCCGCGGCGATAAGCAGGGCGTTGGGGGACCGCTTGCGACTCCGCGAGATGGGAATTGCTCAGGCCGCGAAGTTCACCTGGGACCGGACGGCGGCCGGCGTGGCCGGCGTGATCCGCGAGCTGGTCGCCTGAAGGCGGCGTTCGGGAGTCATCGCTCCTCAGGCCGGCGGACTCAGACTTCGCGGCGCA
>Ga0126378_10004236_pt1 | contig 10913 bp, 8 predicted proteins | sample PanSoiMetPlot_23_FD_92587 | JGI IMG/M metagenome (GOLD analysis project Ga0126378, IMG submission 92587) | Tropical forest soil microbial communities from Panama - MetaG Plot_23 | ecosystem: Environmental > Terrestrial > Soil > Tropical forest > Bulk soil | place: Panama | collected 2016-02-17
GGCGGTATTCCCTGGCTTGCAGGGCGGACCGCATGATCACACGACTGCGGCGATCGCGGTAGCGCTGAAAGAGGCCGCGACCCCGGAGTTCCGTGCTTACGCGCACCAGATTGTGGCCAACTCCAAGGCCCTGGCCGCGGCGCTGATCGAGCGCGGGTACAGCCTGGTGTCGGGAGGAACGGACAACCACCTGATCCTCATCGACCTGACTCCGCAGGAGATCGGCGGCAAGCCGGCTGCCCGCGGCCTTGACCGGGCCGGGATCGAGGTCAACTACAACACGGTGCCGTTTGACGCCCGCAAGCCGTTCGATCCGTCAGGGCTGCGGATCGGCACCTCGTCGATCACCACGCGCGGACTCACCGAGTCGCACATGCCTCAGGTCGCCGCGTGGATGGACGAGGCGATCAGGGCAGCGTCGAAGCAGGATGACGCCGTCATCGACAGGATCGCCGGCCAGGTGCGCGAGCTGCTAGCCGACTTCCCCATGCCGGGCTTTGGCGTCCAATCCTGAGGCCGGACCCCGCCGCAGAGTACGGCGCTTAAACCGCCATTTAGCGAAAGACTTTTCCCTGATTGGCTCTTGCCTTTAAGCTGAATCGAATATAGTTTCGAACTAACCATAGCTGCCTGTCCTTCCCCCGGGTAGCCGACCGAGCGAGAAGTCGGCACAGGGCGTTCGCGGCGAGTCGGGTTAGGCCGCCACCGCGACGGGCCAGCGGGCCGGCTCCAGCCCGCGACAGCGGGATCGTGCAGGCAGGTGAGCAGTGAGCTGGGTCCGATGAGCTGGGTCCGTTCGGAGCCGGTGGAGGTCTGGCTGATCGACGGGCGGCCAGCCAGGTTTGTCTGGCGGGAGCGGCTGTATACCGTGCTGTCGATCCTTGAGCGCCCTGGCGCTGATCAGACCGGCGGGCATGGCGAAACCGGCGAGCACGACGAAGCGCAGGTCAACTGGCAGTGCTGGAAGGTGACGGCGTCTGCGGGGCGGAACGTGCCGGCCGACATTTACCGGCTGTGCAATGACCCCGTCACCGGGCGCTGGTCGCTTACCAGGAATGGCCGCTGACGGCCGTGAACCGACCAGCTATAGCCCGATCGTGTTCGCGGCCCGACGCCAGTCGATTGTCGGGATCATTGCCTCCGGCCGTACGCGGTGCGCGAACCGTTTGGTGATTTCGAACAGCGACTCGATCAGGGTGTCGGAGAGCAGATGCGGATCAAGCCCGAGTTCGACCAGGCCTGAGTGGACCACGTTGTAATGATGGCCCTCCTCCTCCACGCGCGGGTTCGCGAGGTGCTCGATCGTGACCTTTTCCGGGCTCACCTTGGCGATAGTCTCGGCCATCTGGGTGATCGACAGCGACTGCGTCATCTGGTTGAAGACCCGGAACTCGCCTCGCTCCGCCCTGTTCTCGCAGGCGAGCTCCAGGCAGCGGACGGTATCCCTGATCTCGATGATGCCGCGGACCTGGGTGCCGCTGCCGTAGATGGTCAGCGGCTCGCCGAGCACCGACTGGATCACGAACCGGTTGAGCACGGTGCCGAAGACGGCGTCGTAGTCGTACCTGGTTGCCAGGCGGTCGTCCCTGGCCGTTTCGGGAGTCTGCTGGCCGTACACGATGCCCTGGTTCAGGTCGGTCGCTCTGATTCCCCAGATCCGGCAGGCGAACTCGATGTTGTGGCTGTCGTGCACCTTCGACAGGTGGTAGAACGATCCCGGTCGCTTCGGGAACAGCACCCGGTCCTTGCGGCCCTTGTGCTCGATCTCCAGCCAGCCTTCCTCGATGTCGATGTTCGGCTCGCCGTATGCGCCCATGGTGCCGAGCTTGACAAGGTGGATCTCCGGATCGATCTCAGCTATGGCGTAGAGCACGTTCATCGTGCCGACAACGTTGTTGACCTGGGTGTAGACCGCGTGCTTGCGGTCGGCCATCGAGTAGGGCGCTGCGCGCTGCTCGGCGAAGTGCACGATCGTGTCCGGACGGAACTCACCCACGACGTGGTGGGTGAAGTCCGCGTCGGTCAGGTCGCCGATGTAATACTCAAGCTCGTGTCCGGTCAGCTCGTGCCAGACGCGGATCCGGGACTGGAGAGTCTCGATCGGCACGAGGCTGTCGACGCCCATCTCGAAGTCGTAGCCGCGGCGGGCGAAATTGTCGAGGACGGCCACATGGTGTCCGACCTCGGACAGGTGCAGCGCGGTCGGCCAGCCGAGGTAGCCGTCGCCGCCGAGAACCAAGATCTTCACTGTCGCTCCTGCCGATTGCGTCGCAGGCTATATTGTCGCAGGCCAGAGTGCGGTCATCCGGCGCGTGACTTCCTGCATCAACCATCGCACACGGGGTAGGAACTTGTGCCAGGCGACCGGCAAAGATGACTGGTCAGGATGAGGTCCGCGCATCCTCAATGGATGCGTTCTGGCTTCCGGCCGAACCGGTTCCCGTAGTGTGGGTATGTCCGTGTAGACGTGACCGTTGACCAGCCTGTCTTCGCGCAGCAAGGACATCAATGCCAAAGCTCATCGACAAGCTGCCAGCCGCGCTCGCCAATCGGCTCAAGGCCCCCGTCATCCGGCAGTTCGTCAGGTTCGCGATGGTCGCGTGCGTCTCGCTGGGCGCGAGTGAGCTGACGCTCAGCGTCGCCTACCTGGCGGGTGCCACCGGGGGAGTCGCCGGGCTGTGCGGCTGGCTGGTCGGTGCGGGGACGAGCTACCTGCTGAGCCGGTGGGCGTGGCAGCGCAAGGGCCGACCGCACCTGCTGAAGGAGACGCTGCCGTTCTGGGCCATCTCGATCGGGACTGCCGCCGTGCTGTCGCTGACGTCGCACTTTGCGGCCAGCTACGCCAAGCATCACGGCATGCCCAGGCACGAGGCCGTGGTCGTGGTCGCGGTCGCATACCTGATCGCCAACTTCGTGACGTTCATGACCAGGTTCTTGATTTTCCATTACGTGCTCTTCGCCGATGGGCGCGTGCCCGCGGCTGGGGCAGCTGGATCGGCTGTCGCGGGGATCGAGGGCGAAGCCCTCTCGCCAATCGCGGCGATGGTGCCAAGCACCGACGAGAACGACGAGCGGCGGTTATCCCGCCCGGGTCCTGCGGCGCTCTCGCCACCACGTGCCCCCGATGACCCCGGCGAAATGCAGCCCGTAGAGCGCGTTGTGCCCCTTCTTGCTGTGCCCGACCTTGCGCTTGTGGATTGTCGCAGGCCGCTCGGTTACCCGGTAGCCATGCGCGAGCACGCCGATCAGCAGTTCGGCCGCCTGGTACTGCGGCTGCTCGAGCCGCACGGCGCCCGTCACCTCGGCGCGCATCGCACGGAGCCCGAACGACGGGTCGGTGATCCGCTGGCCGGTCAGCAGGCTGATGGTCAGCGCGAACACCCGGACGCCGAGCTTGCGGACCGGGTCCTTGGTCTCCTCGCTGCCCTTGGTGCGCGACCCTGACACAAAATCGGCCTCGCCAGCCAGAATCGGCGCCAGCAGGCCGGGAATCTCGGCGGGGTTGTACTGGCCGTCGGCATCGGTGGTGACGATGTACCGCGCGCCGCCCTCACGCGCCAGCCGGTAGCCAAGCCGCAGCGCAGCGCCCTGACCCCGGTTGACCGGCACCTCGCAGACCAGCGCCCCCGCGGCGTCGGCCTCCTTGACCGTCGCGTCGGCTGATCCGTCCGACACGACGATCTTGGCGACGTCAAGGCCGGACACGACCGACGGCAGCGCCTCGATGACGGGGCCGATCGCGCCTTCCTCGTTAAAAGCCGCGATCACGATGGCCAGCGGCGGCAAGTTCGACGCACGTGCGCCGTACTGCCTGCTGAACGTCTCGATTGCCGCGGTGTCAATAGCCTCGTGGTCGATGACCTCGATGCCTGCCGCACGACTCTGACCTGATGTCACTTAGCTATCTCCGAGAATTCTGGCCACACGTCGCGCGGCCGGCCTCCACGATATCGTTCACCGCCACCGGTTCGTCGCATCCCAAGGAACGAAGCACCCGGGCCGTCCCGTCCGGCATGAACGCTCCTTGCAGCCCGGATTGCCGATTCTGAGGATGAACGAACCGCTGGGGCTGATCGTGCCAGCTAAGCGGATCGCGTCGTTCACGGATGAGGGCGCCCGGTCGCCGGAGACTGTGTCATGCTGAGATGCCGGCAGCCGGTATCCAACCGGTTGCCCTGCGTAACGAACAGCTCTGTGCGACGACGGCCCGGCACGGAGAACTACTGACACGGGGGAACTGTGGGTCGCGATGACGACGGCGCGCTGGCTGCCGATGGCCTGGCGGCGGAGGAAATGCGAGCCCTGCGATCGCGGATCGACCTGTCGGGGCTGCCGCCAATCACCCGTATGGTCACCGAGCGGATCATCATCAGTAGCGCTGAGTTTAGTTATGCCAATGAGCTTGTCTGCTCTGAACCATGGCTCGAGGCGGCGGTCGGCGCGCTCGCGGCCGGCGCCCCGGTCGTGGCCGACGGGCCGATGACGGCGGTTGGCATTCCCGGCGAGCTGACGATCTGCAAGGCGGGGGAGTCCCTGACCGAGCGACTCGCGCGGACAGCTGGAATCCCGAGGGCGGCGGCGGCGGTCCGGCTGGCGTTCGGGGAGGCGGGGCCGGGAGCCATCTGGGTAGTGGGCAGCGAGCCGGTCGCGATCTACGAGATCATGTCGAGGAAGGTCGAACCATCGCTCGTGATCGGACTGCCGGCCGGCTTCGTCGCGGCCGTCGGGGCGAAGCAGGCCCTTAGGGACAGCGGATTGCCCGCGCTGACCAACGTCGCCGAGAAGGGCGGACCATCGGTCGCCGTCGCCGCGTGCCTGGCGCTGCTGGCCGCAGTTCGCCCGGCGGATCAACCTCAAGCGGTGCCCGCGGCTGGAAGAGCTGGGTCATCGCGCTGATCTGGGCAAGCCTGACCTGGGCAAATGCTGCTGTGGCAGTGGCTCATTTTGCTCACAGCCGACGGTAGCCTGCGTCTGCGCGCACAATACGCCATAGGCGTGTACTTTCACCGCGGTGGCGGCATCTGCCATGTCATGGCCGGACAAGCCGGTGACTGGTTGGATGGGTGCTTGCGGCGGTAGTTCGCACAGCGGAGGCCGGTTGGCATGAAAGAGGGACAGGGAGCGGCTCCCGCATCGGTGCCTTGGGAGAGCGCCGACGCGGCCGCCCACGTTCCTGCGCGGCAATCCGCGGACACCGATTCCGCCGACCAGCCTTCCCGTCCCGATCACGCTGTGCAGGTTGAAGCGGCGGCAGAGCCGCACGTTCGGGTGGACGCGAGGAAGCTCGAAGCCGCGTTGCTTGAGCTCCGCGACGCGGTAGGCAAGACCCAGTTGCTGTTGGACTGCCCTGGCATCGAGCAGGCCAGGGCGGAACGACAGCAGCTCATCAGCCAGGTTGAGGATTACCTGCTGCCGCGGCTGCGCGAGTCGGGCGCGCCGATCCTCATCGCGATGGTCGGCTCGACGGGAGCTGGCAAGTCCACGCTGCTGAACAGCATCGTCGGCGGCCAGGTGAGTGCCACAGGGATCCGCCGCCCGACGACCAACAGCCCCGTGCTCGCCTGCCACCCCGATGACGTCGGCTGGTTCGCCGAGAACGTCTTCCTGCCCACGCTGCCGAGAGTCCGCCAGCAGGGCCTCGCGATGCCTGGACGTGACGGTCTGCTCGTGCTGGCGACCAGCCCGGGGATGCCGCGCGGAATCGCGCTGCTCGACACGCCTGACATCGACTCCGTCGTGGCGGCTCACCGCCAGTTTGCCAGGCAGTTCCTTGACGCATCCGACCTGTGGCTGTTCGTCACGACAGCCCGCCGGTACGCCGACGCTGTCGTCTGGGACCTGCTGAAGGACGCGCGTGAGCGCGGCGCGTCCCTTGGCATCGTACTGTCCAGGGTTCCGCCGGCGGCCATCGGCCAGCTCACCGGCCATTTCGGGGCGATGCTCGAGGCGAACGGGCTTGGCGGCGTGCCGCGGTTCGTGGTTCCCGAGACGGTCGTGACCGACGCTCAGCTACCAACGGGGGTGTGTGCGCCGGTCAGGTCATGGCTGGAGGACACCTCGCGCCGCGACGACCGCCGGATCGCGATCTTGACCCAGACGATGTCCGGTGTGCTTGATTCCTTCGAGGCCAGGGTTCCCGCGCTGGCGGCCCAGGCACAGACGCAGCTTGCCCTGTGTGCAGAGCTTCGTTCGGCCGCCGACGCCGCGTACTCCGCCGCGCTCGCCGAGCATGACGAGACGATCAGGAGCGGATCGCTCCTTAGCGGCGAGGTGATCGCCCGCTGGCAGGACTTCGCCGGAACCGGCGACTTGATGCGCACACTCGAGGTCCGCAAAAGCAGGCGTGTGTCGCAACGGTCGAAGCGGCACGGTGCGATCACGGGCAGGGCGCAATCGCTCAAGGCCGCGCTCCGGATCAGCCTGGAGGCGCTGGCCACCTCGCTGGCCGACCGGGCTGCCGAAGACGCCCTGGAACGCTGGCAGTCCAGCCCGGCTGGCGCGGGCCTGTTGGCCGAGGCCCGGCACGCGCAGCGGCTGCCCCTCAGCTCAGACCTTTCTTATGCATCGCTGCGCAAGTGGGAAGGCGAGCTGCAATGGGGTTTCCCAGGGGTGGCGTCCGAGCTGGCGGCATCCCTGCCGCAGGGCGGTGTCGACGCGCTCGGCCGCTCATCGGCCGACCTGCCCCGCCGGGTCACCCAGTCCGTGTCGGCATGGCAGGACCATGTGCTGAACCTGGTCCAGACCGAAAATGTCACGAGGCGGTCAATCGCCAGGGTTGCTTCGTTTGACCCTGAGTCACTCGCGCTGGTTCTTACCATCGCGGTTCTTGGTTATGGTGCAGGTGAGGCTGTCGGCAGCGAGGGCGCGAGCGCGGCCCCGCAGCGCTTGCTGACCTCGCTGTTCGGCGCCGGGCTGCTGCGTGATATCGGCGGCCAGGCCCGGCAGGATCTGCATGAAAGGATCGGCCTGCTGTACTCGGAAGAGGCACTGAGATTCACGGCGCTGCTCGACGCCGCCGGCACTCCTGACGAGACCGCGCCCGCCGACCTGTATCAGGCCAGTTATTCGTTGGAGTCGGCGCGATGAACCCGCGAAGCCAGGCAACAGCCGACCGGCCGGCCGAGGTCGACATGCAGGTCGGGGGAGACCCGCCGAACGGCGCGACCGAAACCCAGCCTGGGCCCGCTGAGGCTGTCGATGTCCCGGGCGGGGCGGAGCAGCGGCCGGCCAGGAAGCGGCTGCCCACCCGTGTGCCGGCCGGCCGGCAGTCCCGGGGTCAGGCGCGCCCTCAGGTCCGCAGTAGTTCCGTACCAGTGCGACCGATCGGTCCGGATCAGCCTGCTGGCGACAAGACATCCGCTGAGCGGCCAGGCGGGCTGCAGGAGCAGCCGACCCAGGAGTCGGTGTCCGGCCTGTCGGCCAGGCTGATGGCGCTGGCGAGGATGATCCAGATCGGGTCCGCGAGAAGCGGCAGGGACGCGTTCGGAGAGAAGCTGCTAACCGATGCCGAGGGGGTGCTCGCGCGGGCCGGCGACCGGATGCGGCTCTCCTCGAGCCATACCGTCGTCGTGCTGGCCGGGGGCACGGGCAGCGGGAAGTCCTCGCTGTTCAACCGGATCGCGGGAGCCGACTTCTCCGCGGTCGGCGTGACCAGGCCGGTGACAATGGACGCTCACGCGTGCATCTGGGGCGACGCGGGCTCGGCTGCGATCCTCGACTGGCTCGACGTCCCGTCCAGGTACCGGTACTCGCGAGCCAGCGAGCTGGATCGCGGTGAGGACGAGCTTGGCGGGCTCGTTCTGGTCGACCTACCTGACCACGACTCGGTGATTCATCATTCGGGCGGCGTGGTCGACCAGCTCGTCAGCATGGCCGACGTCATGATCTGGGTGCTTGATCCGCAGAAGTATGCCGATGCAGCAGTCCACCAGCGGTTCTTCGTGCCGATGGCCGGTCACTCATCTGTGCTCGCGGTCGTGCTGAACCAGTCTGACCTGCTTGACCAGGCGCTAGCCCACGATTGCGTGGCCGACCTGCGCAGGCTGCTTGATTCGGAGAACCTGCACGACGTGCCCATCCTTGTGACGTCGGCGGTCACCGGTGCGGGTCTGGACGATCTGCGCAAGCTCCTGGTCGATGGCGTTGCGGCGCGGCGAGCGGCTGCCGCCAGGACCTCGGCGGATGTGGACCGGGTCGTCTCGCGGTTCGAACCGTTTGCGGCCGAGGTCGATGCGCCCGTTGGCCGCGTTCCGCTGACCAGCAAGCTACGCCTCGCGGACAGGTTCGCCGCAGCCGCCGGGATATCCGCGGTCGGTGACGCGCTGCGCAGCGCCAGGGAACTCAGGGCGGCCGACTTCATCGGCTGGCCAGTGGCTTGGTTTGTCCAGCGCGTCGTAGGCCGGAATCCGTTGCGCAAGGCGCGTCTCGGAATGCTCTGGAACGATCTTCGCTCCATCACGTCGGGGCCGGCCGGGGCTCAGCAAGCCGAGATCGACAACGCTCTGACCGACCTGGGAAACGATCTGGCTGATCCGCTGCCTCAGCCCTGGTCGCGCACGGTCAGGGCGGCGGTCAGGTCTCGCGCCGACCAGATTCCGTCCGCTCTCGGCGCCGCGATCGCTGAGGTCCTTCCCGACGAGGACAGCGTCTTCTGGTGGTGGCGCATTACCGGCGTGTGGCAGGGGCTGTTGCTTGGCGCCGCAACCGTGGCGATCGCCTGGACCGGGCTCATCGTCGCGTTCGGAGTGTTTCACGCCGCGACCGGCGCCCCTGCCTTGCTAAGCCGGACCAGCGCCCTTCCGTGGGTCATAGCCGTGGCGGGCGTGGCGCTCGCACTGGGCGCGGTGACGGCGACGGTGTGCATGCAGCTGGTGCTGTCGACGGCCGAGCGCGAGAACACAGAGGTCACTGCCGCGATGAGAAAACGCATCGCCGCGGTGGCAGCGGAAATGGTGATCCAGCCTGCCGACGAGGAACTGTCCGAGCTCGAGCGGTTCAGGGAAGAGACGAGGATCGCTGCGCGGGGCATGGAGGCAGTATCGGACGCGAATCCGGCGGCGACCCCGGCGGGCGAGGGCCTAAGCAACGCGCTGGCGGAACCGGCCATCATCCCATAACGCGCTCGCGTTGGGCCCGCCTCATCCACAGCCATGCGGTCGGCCGGTGACCGCATCCACAGCCCGCGAACTTGCCGCCCCTGGCGCATAGATAAGCCGCGATCGTAGGCATCACGAAGCGGTGGCGGCGGCCAGGCGGCCACCCCTGGCGCGGCAGTCCCGGCGCGATCGACGCGCCGCTGCCGCTGAGTTCTGGAGGATCGCGATGCTGAATGAGGCTCAGATCAGCCTGACCGGTTACGTGGCTACTCAGCCGCTCGTGCGTACGGTCAAGACGGGTGTCACGACGGTCTCCATGCGAGTCGCATGGACGCCACGCAGGCGCGACAGGGTCACCGGCGAATGGGCAGATGGCAACACGTCCTACGTCACCGTGAACTGCTGGCGCAAGCTCGCGAGCAACGTGGCGATCTGCGTGCGCAAGGGCGATCCCGTCGCGATCCAGGGCCGCGTGACGGTCCGGCCCTACATCGACAGGGACAACAGGCCAAGGATCGCCGTCGAGATCGAGGCAGGCTCGGTGGGACACGACCTTAACCATGGCGTTTCTGAGTTCAGGCGGATCAGGCCGAAGACCGGGATGACCGCGGCGGAGTTCGCGGCGGCACAGAACTCCAACGGCGAGAACGCCAGCGGTCAGAATGCCAGCGGCGAGAACGCCAACGGCCAGGGAGAAGCCGGACCGGGCGAGAACAGCCGGTTTGAGAACGGCCGGTTCGAGAACGGCAGGTTCGAGAGCGCCCAGCGCGTAATCGACGGGAGCGACGGAGGTGGTGACGCAGGTGAAGCATGGTCGGCGGATGGCGAGAGCATCCCGATGCCCGAGGAACCGGACCACGCATTCTTCGACGACTCGGCGATCGACGACGGCATAACGCACCCGCTCGAGACGCACCAGCCCGAGACGCACCAGCCCGAGACGGTGGCCTCCTGACGCCGCAGGTGGCGCCGGTCCTGCCGCAGCGCGGCAGGACCGGCGAGCCGATAGTACCTGGCGACGTGCGAAGCGCGCGTGCGCTGCACCTACCCTTGATGACATGCCCGAGTTCATCTACCAGATGCACGCCGTGCGCAAGGCGCACGGCGACAAGGTCATCTTCGACAACGTCACGCTCGCGTTCCTGCCTGGAGCGAAGATCGGCGTCGTCGGACCCAACGGCACCGGCAAGTCGACGCTGCTGCGGATGATGGCGGGCACCGAGCAGCCGTCGAACGGCGAGGCGCGCCTCATGCCGGGGTTCTCCGTGGGCATCCTCGAGCAGGAACCGCATCTGGACGAGACGAAGACGGTTCTCGGAAACGTCGAAGAGGGAGTCGCGGAGACCAAGGCGCTGCTCGATCGCTACAACGAGATCGCCGAGCAGATGGCGACCGACTACTCAGACGAGCTCCTCGAGGAGATGGGCAAGCTGCAGGAGCAGCTTGATCATCGCAATGCCTGGGACCTGGAGAGCCAGCTTGACCAGGCCATGGACGCCCTGCGCTGCCCGCCGCCCGATGCGGACGTCAGCGTGCTGTCAGGCGGCGAGAAGCGGCGTGTCGCGCTCTGCAAGCTGCTGTTGTCCCAGCCCGACCTGCTGCTGCTCGACGAGCCGACGAACCACCTGGATGCCGAGAGCGTCCAGTGGCTTGAGCAGCATCTGGAGAAGTACCCCGGCACCGTGGTGGCGGTCACCCACGACCGTTATTTCCTGGACAACGTGGCGCAGTGGATCCTCGAGCTCGACCGTGGCCGCGCCTACCCGTACGAGGGCAACTACTCGACCTACCTGGAGACCAAGGCCGCCCGGATCAAGA
>Ga0126378_10004241_pt1 | contig 10909 bp, 11 predicted proteins | sample PanSoiMetPlot_23_FD_92587 | JGI IMG/M metagenome (GOLD analysis project Ga0126378, IMG submission 92587) | Tropical forest soil microbial communities from Panama - MetaG Plot_23 | ecosystem: Environmental > Terrestrial > Soil > Tropical forest > Bulk soil | place: Panama | collected 2016-02-17
TCGGCGAGCTTGCGCGTGAGCACCGCAGCGCCCATCGGCGGCGGGAGCTTTGCCGCCTGGCCTGACCAGAGCGGGGAGAAGTCTGCCGAGCCTTGTGCCTCTGCCTTGGTCCGCAACGGCGCGATAGCGGCTCGTGCCAGCGGAAAGTTTGGCGCTGCGGCGTCGATCGGGCCTTGCTCGCGCATGAAGCGGTTGACAATGCCGCGCGCAGGCTTGCCCGTTAGCACGTTGGTGATGGCGGTCTCGCGGGCCGGGTCGGCGAGTGCCTTCCTGTGAAGGGGAGAGATTGTAGACTCGTTGCAGGTGAGATAGGCGGTGCCGATCTGCGCGGCAGAAGCGCCGAGCGCAAAGGTTGCCGCGATGGCTTGCCCGTCGGCGATGCCGCCAGCAGCGATGACCGGAACTTGCAGAGAGGCGGCGATGGCGCGTACCAGCGCGAAAGTTCCGACCTGCGTCGCGACGTCAGTCTCGAGGAACATGGCGCGATGACCACCGGCCTCGGCGCCTTGGGCGATGATCGCATCGACATTGCGCTCGGCAAGCCACAGCGCTTCGCGCAAGCTCGTCGCCGAGCTGATGACTTTGCAGCCTGTCGCCCTGACGCGCGCAAGCAGCGGCTCTGGCGGCAGCCCGAAATGGAAGCTCACAGTGTCAGGCCGAACATCCTCAACGGCGGCGCAGTCCGCCTCGCCGAAGGGCGGGTGACCTGCGGGAAGCGGCAGAGGGGGCGGCGCTAGGCCGAGCTCTGCGAAGTAAGGCGCGATACGTGCGAGCCACGCCCGATCCTTCGCGTGGTCAGGGAGCGCAACAACCTGGCAAAAGAAATTGAGATGGAGCGGATTGTTGCTGCGCGACCTGAACGCGGCGGCATCAGCGCGGATCAGGTCGGGGCTCAGCGCAGCGCAAGGCAGAGACCCAAGGCCTCCAGCCTCTGCGACGGCGACGGCAAGATCGACGCCAGCAAAGTTCGCCATCGGTGCCGCGACGATCGGCAGCTCGATGCCGAACAGGTCAAGTAGCCGCCGGTCAGGCCACATTTCCGAAGTCATCACTTGCCGGTCGAGTCGCGACGTTTGCCGAGAAGGCGCAGGCGAAGCGCATTGAGCTTGATGAAGCCTTGCGCGTCCTTCTGGTCGTAGGCGCCGGCGTCGTCCTCGAAGGTGACGATCTTGTCTGAGTAGAGCGACTTCGGGCTGGAGCGGCCGACGACGATGACGTTACCTTTATAGAGCTTGAGTCTGACCTCGCCTTCGACATGCTCCTGGCTCTTTTCGACCAGCGCTTGCAGCATCTCGCGCTCGGGCGAGAACCAGAATCCGTAATAGGCGAGCTCGGCGTAGCGGGGCATCAGCGAGTCCTTGAGATGCATGGCCTCGCGATCGAGCGTGAGCGACTCGATCGCCCGGTGCGCGACGTAGAGAATGGTGCCGCCCGGCGTCTCGTAGATGCCGCGCGACTTCATGCCAACGAAGCGGTTCTCGACGAGATCGACGCGCCCGATGCCGTTCTCCTTGCCATAGGCGTTGAGCTCGGTGAGGAGCGCGGCGGGCGAAAGGCGAATGCCGTTGATCGAGACCGGATTGCCTTTCTCGAAGCCTATTGCGATCTCGACTGCCTTGTCAGGCGCTTCCTCTGGCGACAGGGTGCGCTGATAGACATAAGGCGGCGGCTCTTGCGCAGGGTCCTCCAGCACTTTGCCCTCCGATGAGGAATGCAGAAGGTTGGCGTCGACCGAGAACGGCGCCTCGCCGCGTTTGTCCTTTGCCACGGGGATCTGGTGCTTCTCGGCGAACTCGATCAGGTCGCTGCGCGACTTAAATTTCCATTCCCGCCACGGCGCGATCACTTTGATGTCGGGGTTGAGCGCATAGTAGGTGAGCTCGAAGCGCACCTGGTCGTTACCCTTGCCGGTGGCGCCATGGGCCACCGCGTCGGCGCCGGTCTCATGCGCAATCTCGATCTGGCGCTTGGCTATGAGCGGCCGCGCGATCGAGGTGCCGAGCAGGTACACGCCTTCGTAGAGCGCATTGGCGCGGAACGTGGGAAACACGAAATCGCGCACGAACTCCTCGCGCAGATCCTCGACGAAGATCTGCTTCACGCCCATCATCTCGGCCTTCTGGCGCGCAGGCCCGAGCTCCTCGCCTTGGCCGAGATCGGCAGTAAAGGTCACAACCTCGCAGCCGTAGGTCTCCTGCAGCCATTTCAGGATGATCGAGGTATCGAGCCCGCCGGAATAAGCGAGCACTACTTTCTTGATGTCGGTCGCCATGGGGGGCTCGCGGGGGAGGATCGGGCGGTTGGAATCCGCGGGACTATAGGCAGGCGAGGCGGTTACGCAAGCATTGCGTGCGTCATGCGGCAAGCAAAGAACCGAGGTTATTGGGACTTTTGCTACTGAGAAGCGCCGTTATTGCCCAGCCCCGCCCGTGCGGTCGGGGTGGCGCCAGCCCCGCCTGCTGCCAATCTCTGCTGGTACTGGACGAGCCCTGCGAGAAATCGGGGCTATGGGACTACTGCTAATAGGGTTGCTTTTTCGAGGCCTGACCACCTCGTTGTGATTGCGACATGGAGCCTGGCTCTTCACGAGGAGCCAGGCTGTTTCTTTTTTGGCTGTGGGCGATGGTCTCCCGTCGCTAGGTTCAGCAGGGAATCGTGTGAGCAGGCGCTTTCGGTGCGGTGTGACTTCCGCTCAGGAACCTGGGCGGCAGCACAAACGTTTTTATGTCCGAGCTGGTCGCAAAGGAGCGAAAGGCCCAATGCCTTATCGGACCAACCGAGAGCTTCCCGAAAGCGTCAAGAACTCGCTCCCGAGTCACGCGCAAGACATTTATCGCGAGGCTTTCGATCGCGCTTGGCAGGAGTACCAGGACCCGGCCAAGCGGCGCGGCAACGAATCGCTCGAGGAGGTCGCCCACAAGGTGGCCTGGGCGGCGGTAAAACAAAAATACGAGAAGGTAGGCGAGGAATGGCAGCCCAAGGATTGAAGGACTTGCAGGACTTGGCGGCGAAGCTCGCGGGCGGGCCGTCAGGCTTTGCGACGCGCAACCGGCGCGGCGGCGCTCAATCGAGCGCGTGGCGGGAGACCGTTACCCATTACCTGCCTGAGCCTTGGCTCATCGCGCAACGCGCGGCCAAAGCCAAATTGGCTCCGGCCAAGGGACAATAAGCTCAGACTGCCGCTTGAGCTAAACCCCGTAGGCTACGAGCCGTTGCCGCCGCAAGCTCCAGGGCCCCAGTTCCTCTGATAAGAGAGGCAAGGCTCCCAATAAGGATCGGCGGGATAGCCACGGTTCCATCCTCCCAGCGAATTTGCCAGACGTTCAGAGTGGGGAAGGGGGTAAACCCAGTACGGCAAGGCGTAGCCGTCAACCATGTGAGCCTGTTTAGCTCGCACCTTGCCTGCCAAGGCTGGGCTCGAGCACGCGACAACCAGCGCCAGGACGAGAAGGAATTTGTTCATGGTGTTCGGTCCTTCGGTTGCTGGGCGTTACATGTAGGTTGCCGTCTCCAAAAACAACCTGTGTGACAGGGTGATGCTCAGGCCCTGGCGCCGGCGAGCAGCCAATATACAAAGCCTCCGGCGAAACCCGCGGCGAGAAAGATGGCCATGTACTGGCTAGTGGCACTTCAAGTTGGTACGCGCAGAGTACGATCGGGAGACGGAACGCGCCTATGTTGAGCTTCGCGCTCCCGACGACGATGGCGGGGAGGCGATCGCCACGACCATCTTCTCGTTCAGGAGCACCGCGGCCCTGTCCAAACGGCAGATCGAACAAGATATAGTGCGGAAGGCCCGCCATTTTTTGCGGCGGGCCGCGGTGGCCACCTGATCCTCGCGAGGCCTATGGCTGCGCTCGATTTTTGGTACGAATTCGGTAGCACCTATTCCTATCCGGCCGTGATGCGTATCGAGCGGCTGGCCCACGCCGCAGGTGTTGCTGTGCGCTGGCGGCCATTCCTCCTCGGGCCGATCTTCAAGGAGCTTGGCTGGAACGACTCGCCGTTTAACATCTACGCGGCCAAGGGCCGCTACATGTGGCGCGACCTTGCGCGCATCTGTGAGGCTGAGGGCCTGCCACTAAAACTTCCGCCGGTGCGCTTTCCGCAGAATGGGCTGAAAGCGGCTCGGCTCGCGCTGGTCGGCGAGAGGGAGGGCTGGGCGCCTGCTTTCAGTCGCGCCGTATTCGTCGCCAATTACGCAGAGCAGAAGGACATCAGCGACGACGCGACGCTTCGTATGATTCTCGGCGAGCTCGGCGTCGATGCCGAGCCCGCATTTGCCGCTGCCAATGCGCTCGAGAACAAGGAGGCATTAAAGATACAGACAGCAGAAGCCGGAATGCAGGGCATCTTTGGCGCGCCGTCCTTCACCATTGGCGACGAATTGTTTTGGGGCCACGACCGCCTCGAAGCCGCGCTCGCCTGGGCAATACGTTCTTAGGGCGAGCGGCTGCGCAACAGTGCCGCACCGGCCGATCCGCGTTGACACCCATTGGGGCGAAGTCCATTTGTCGCGCGAGCATAGCCGCACGGAAAAAGACCGAATGCCTAGTGACGACCATAGTCCCTTGTCGCTGTCGCCGGCGCGCGTGGTCTGATCGCTAGCGATCGGCTCACCTCGACCGCTCGGCAGCCGGTCAAGAATGAGGTGAGCCATGAACGATACCCTCGATGAAGCCGCCGCGCTTGACATTGGCGCGCTTGCTGCCGGGCTGGCGCAGGAACACCCGGCCGATATTGTCGAGCGCCTGAACGCCGAGCCTATCGACACAGCGTCAGCGGTGCTCTCGGCACTCCCTTTGGAACGCGCTGCGGAGGTGTTCGATGAGCCTGGGCTAGAGCGCGCTGAAGAACTGATCGAGGCGCAGCCGGCAGAACGTGCTGCTGCTCTTTTCCGAGCGATGTCGGACGACCGGGCCGCCGACATTTTCAGGCATCTCGACGAGCCGGTCCGCGAGCGGTTGTTTGCGGAGCTCGATCTCGAAACCAAGGCCGCGGTCGCGCGTCTGCTCGCCTACCCCGAGAATACCGCGGGCAGCATCATGACCACGGAATTCGTCAGCGTCCCTTCCACATGGACGGTCGGCGAGACCCTCGATTATGTCCGCAAAGTCGAGAAGACGCGGGAAACGATCTACGCCATTTACGTCCTCGATCCGAAAACCAAGATCCTGGTCAAGCCAGTGTCGCTTCGCCGACTGATCGCCGGCGCGCCGCAAGACCCGGTGCTGTCGGTTGCCCCTCACCGGCGGCCAATCGCCGTACCGCCGTCGGCCGATCGCGAGGACGTCGCCAGGCTTATCTCCAAATACGACCTGCTTGCCGTTCCGGTCGTGGATAAGCGGGGCCATGTGCTCGGCATCGTCACGGTCGACGACATCATCGATGCCATGATCGAGGAGACCACCGAGGACGTGCAGAAGTTCGGAGGCGTGGAGGCTCTCGATGCGCCCTATATGGAGATCGGATTTCCGCGGATGATCTATAAGCGAGCCGGCTGGCTGTGCGCGCTGTTCCTCGGAGAGATGCTGACGGCAAGCGCGATGCAGCATTTCGAATCCGAGCTGGAAAAGGCAGTCGTGCTCACTCTATTCATTCCCCTCATCATGAGCTCGGGCGGCAATTCCGGATCGCAGGCAACTTCGCTGATCATTCGTGCGGTTGCGCTGCAAGAAGTCCGCTTGCGCGATTGGTGGCGCGTCGCGCTGCGCGAACTACCGACTGGCGTAACGCTCGGAGCGATCCTCGGCGTAATCGGGATCATGCGCATCGCGCTGTGGCAGAATCTCGGCATTTTCGACTATGGCGAGCACTGGGTTCTTGTCGCGATGACCGTCGGTGCTGCGCTCGTCGGCATCGTCACCTTCGGCTCGCTCGCAGGTTCCATGCTGCCATTCATTCTAAAGAGGATCGGTTTCGATCCGGCCAGCGCCTCGGCGCCTTTTGTCGCCACGCTCGTCGATGTGACGGGCCTGGTGATCTACTTCAGTATCGCGCTGATTTTCTTGAGAGGGACGCTGCTTTGAAGGGCCCGCTCAGACGGGCTGAGAAAGGTGGGCGCTGGCGTGGAGCTTGACGCTTGCCGATTTGAGCTGGCCGCAGGCTGCCATGATGTCGCGGCCGCGCGGAGAGCGGACCGGGCTCGCATAGCCGGCGCGATTCACCGCCTCGGCGAATTTCTCGATTTGCTCCCACTCCGAGCACTCATAAGGTGTGCCGGGCCACGGGTTGAACGGTATCAGGTTGATCTTGGCAGGGATCTTGGCGAGCAGCCGCACCAGCTCCTTGGCGTCGGCGACCTGATCGTTGACGCCCCTCAGCATCACGTATTCGAAGGTGATACGTTTGGCATTGGAGAGTCCGGGATAAGCACGACAGGCGGCCAGCAAATCCTTTAGCGGCCACTTCTTGTTGATGGGCACAAGCTTGTCGCGGAGCTCGTCGCGCGCAGCATGCAGCGAGATGGCGAGCATGGTGCCGGCCTCCTCGCCCCAGCGTGGGATCTCCGGCACGACGCCTGACGTCGAAAGCGTGATGCGGCGCTTGCCTATTGCCAAGCCCTCGCCGTCGGCGGCGAGGGCACAAGCATCGCGCACGTTGTCGAAATTGTAGAGAGGCTCGCCCATGCCCATGAGCACCACGTTGGTGATCTTGCGCTGTGAGTCTGGAAGCCCGCGCGGGTCTGGTGCCGAAGCGCCAGGCCAGTCGCCGAGCCGGTCGCGGGCGAGCATGATCTGCCCCACGATCTCGCCAGAGGTGAGATTGCGCACGAGGCGCTGCGTGCCGGTGTGGCAGAACGAGCAGGTCAGCGTGCAGCCGACCTGGCTCGAGATGCACAGCGTGCCGCGGTCCTCTTCGGGGATGTAGACGGTCTCGATCTCCTTGCCGTCATCGAGGCGGAGCAGCCACTTACGCGTGCCATCGACCGACACCTGCTCGGTCACCACCTGAGGCCGATGAAGCGTGAAAGCCTCTCCGATCTCGGCGCGAAGGTCCTTGCCGATATCGGTCATGGCAGCGGCGTCCGTTACGCCACGCACATAGACCCAGCTCCACAGCTGGTTCACGCGCATGCGGATCTGCCGCTCGGGCACGCCAAGCGCGATCAGACGCGAGCCGAGAGCACCACGGCTGAGCCCAAGAATCGGCTCTCGGGTCGACCGCTCGGCCTCGAGCAGGGAGGCGCGTTCGACGGAAAGAATAGGAATGGCCATCACATCAGGCGGCCGGAAACTGGCGGCTCAAGCCCTCATATCATGACAGAGCCTGGAAAAGCCAAGGTCCCTAGAGGGGTCGAGCGGCCTCTAGCCGCCCAGCACCTCGTCTGCGGCTTTGATGATGTCGTCATCAGGATGGTCGCCGCAATAGACGATCAGAAGCGCAGTGTCGCCGGCCATCTTGCCGAAGTCGATGATGGCATCCTCTCCTCCTTGGTGTATAGCCTTCGAGCCACATCATGATGATGCTCATATTGTCCTTGTCGTATGCGGCGAACTGCTTGCAGGTCAGCTTCGACATCTCGATCTGCGGACAGGCTTAACCGCCGCACTCCTTGGCGGCGCGGTCCAGCGCGTCGCTCAGGCCTTCGAGCGAATAGATGTCGCTGGTCGCGGTTCCGCGGGACGATTTGCCCTCGATCTTCATGGTGCTCGCCCCCTTCATGGCTTCGACGAGCTTGGTCTCAATCTCGGGCTTTTCGACGAAGGCGCCTTCGTCCTTGGTAAACAGCTCGAATTTCGCCGTGCCGACGGTCACCGTCGCCTTGGCGCCCGATCCGAAGGGGTAGCCCATCTTCACGCTGACCTCGTTCACCACGTTATCCGCCGGCCAGCGCGAGATGTAGAAGAAGACGGGATCGCGCTTGATGCCCTTCTTGGGATTTGAGTCCTTTGGCTTGGCGACGGCGAAGCAGACCTTGGGCGTGCCGGTCGCGGCATAGGCCGACCAATCCTTGAATTTTTGAAGGAGGGTCACGTCTTGCGCTAAGGCTGGCGTGAAGCTCAGCGCCCAGATGACGCAAGCAGCTTGAGTGGCCCGGCGCATCTCCCCGTCCCCGATTCCTGAGCAGGACCAAAGCATACAGCTTCAATTTTCCTTTGGCGAGAAGGGGCGGTCAATCCCGGCGCACGCGCTTTGGGCCTCCCTGCACGTGAGGGCGCGGGGGTTCGGCCTCGGCTCCTGCGGCCACGGGACGGGAACCGAAGCGTCCGAGAGAGCGTAGGCGGTCATACATGACGATAGCGCCGGCGGTCGCAACATTGAGGGAAAAGGCCGATGGAATACGCACGAGATGCTGGCACCTGGCGGCAAGCTCGGGCGTGAGCGCTCCCCGTTCGGGTCCAAGCACATAGGCAGCCTGCAAGGGATGCGGAAAGCTCGGAAGATCGGCGGCCTCGTCGAGGATCTCGACACCAACCAGGCTGCAGCCTCTGGGCAGGGCGAGCTCGTCGAGGCTTCGCCAATGGTAAAGCGGCACATGGCTCTCCGACCTTGAGGTGTCCGACCGCATCTCCAAGGCACGGGGGTCGGCGGCGATGGTGAAGACGAAGCTCGCCCCGAACGCATGCGCCGAGCGCAAGAGATTGCCGAGATTCACAGGCTTTGAGATGCCTTCGACGCCGATGGCGAAATAGCCGCGCGGCGAAGGAAGCGCCGATTTCATGGCTCTATCCTGGAAGTTTAGCGGGACAAAAGCACCCGCAACCGTCAAGGCCGGAAATTGCCCCTACAATTTTCGCGTGCCAAGTCCCACATTCGCCAGATTGTTTCGTGGCTTAGCCTTAACTCGCCGGTTCAGCGGGGGATCAATGACAGGAACAGCGAACTCTTTTGGGCAAGAAGCCTTGGACTTCGTCGAGAGCTTGGACCGAGTCGATACGTCGGATGCCGCCCATGCAGGGCGCGATCTCCCGCTTTGGCTTCGAGTGGGTGGCCTTCGCCGGCATCCTGCCGCGTGGGCGGCTATGAGGCTGCCGTGGCACTCGCCGGCGGGGCTGTGGAGCTCGCGCAGACCGCGATGCGCAAGCTCGGCGCCGTCAATCGCATACAGGCGGTCGCCATCGCGCTTCGCCACCGATTGTTCGATGTCTGAAACCGCGGCGTCCCGCCATCGTTGATGGCGCGGGAGCAAACGTCGATGCGCGTGGCGCAAATCAGGGAGTTCGGGGGGGTTGAAGCGCTCCGCCTCGAAGAGACGGCGGAGCCGAACCCAGGACCTGACGAGGTCCTCATCAAGGTGACTGCGGTCGGCCTCAACTTCTTCGACACGCTTTCCTTGCGCAACGAGTATCAGGTCACGCCGCGGCTTCCATACTCGCCGGGGGCCGAGATCGCCGGCACCATCGAGGCGCTCGGTGACGGCGTCACGGGACTTAGTGTCGGGCAAAGAGTCGCCGCGTTTATCGGCGGCAATGGCTGCCACGAGAAGGTCGTCACCAAGGCAAGCAACGTCGTTCCCATTCCGGACGGTGTGACCGATGAGGCCGCGGCGGGGATTCCCATCACCTACGGCACAGCGTTGCACGGCCTCAAGGATCGCGGCGACCTCAAGGAAGGCGAGACGCTTGCGGTACTAGGTGCGGCGGGCGGTGCCGGACTCGCGGCAGTCGCGATCGGGAAGCTCATGTGCGCGCGTGTCATCGCCGTCGCTTCATCGAAAGAGAAGGTCGCCTTGGCCTGCAAGCACGGCGCCGACGAGGGCATCAATTATGAGAGCGAGGATCTCAAGGAGCGGTTGAAAGAGCTGACACAAGCCAGGGGCGTCGACGTGCTGTACGACACGGTAGGCGGCGACCACGCGGAGCCGAGTCTGCGGGCTATGGCGTGGGAGGGCCGCTATCTCGTACTCGGCTTTGCCTCAGGCACGATCCCGCGCATTCCACTCAATCTCGTGCTGCTCAAGGGCTGCTCGCTGATCGGCGTGTTCTGGACTGCGTTCGTGCAGGGCAATCCCGAGCGTCACCGCGCCAATTTGGTGATGTTGCTCGATTGGTGCAAAGAGGGACTGATCGTCCCGCACATCCATGCGAACTTCCCGCTCGCCGAGACCGCCAAGGCGCTCGAGCTGATCGAGAACCGCAAAGTCACCGGCAAGGTGATCGTCAACCCGCAGCGTTAGCCAACGCGGGCCCATCTTCTCGCCGGCAGCTCCTTGTCTAGAGCCCGCGCCGCGGCCGCCCGATGCGTCGGCGTGATGTGACTTGCAACGAGCCCTATCACCGCGGTCAGCAGCGCCATATCGTCCGCGTAGCCAAGGCCAGCGATCATGTCTGGAATGAGGTCGAGCGGCAGGATGAAATAGGCAAGCGCCGCGAGCAGCATGCCGCGCACGCGCATCGGCGTTGCCGGGTCTAGCGCGCAGTAATAGGCGGCGACCAGGTCCTCGACGAACGGCACCATGCCGGCCGCGCGTTTGAGCTTGGACCAGAAGTCACGGCGAACCTTGCGCTCGCGCTCGGCGAATGAGGTCAGGGCAATTTCCTTGCCGAGCGCTGCGCTCCGGAGCTCGGCTGCATCGTTCCAGGCGACCATCGTCTCCATCTCCCCAATGGGGTTAACCCCGCAAGGCCCAAAGGAAAATAGGTGAGGGTGGCTGGTGCTGCAAGAAGCAGCAGAAGCGTCTGCTTTCGTCATCTTGCGGGGACTGGGCCGCAATGCCATTTCAGCCGGCATGGCCAAGCATCGCCTCCTCTTTGTCTGCCTTGGCAATATCTGCCGCTCGCCAATGGCCGAGGGCGTGTTCCGTCGCGTTGCCGAAGAGGAGGGCGTGCTCGATCGCTTCGAGATCGACTCTGCCGGGCTTGGCGATTGGCACGTCGGTCAAGCGCCAGACGCGCGCGCACAAGCCGCGGCACGCACGCGCGGCATCGACATTTCCGATCAATCCGCGAGGCAGGTGACCAAGGCA
>Ga0126378_10004244_pt1 | contig 10905 bp, 6 predicted proteins | sample PanSoiMetPlot_23_FD_92587 | JGI IMG/M metagenome (GOLD analysis project Ga0126378, IMG submission 92587) | Tropical forest soil microbial communities from Panama - MetaG Plot_23 | ecosystem: Environmental > Terrestrial > Soil > Tropical forest > Bulk soil | place: Panama | collected 2016-02-17
AAACTGAAAGTATTCGAAGACCTTAAAGTCTATTTGACCCTGGATATCGACGTCGTGGATCCTGCATTTGCGCCTGGAACCGGCACGCCACAAGTCGGCGGCCTATCCAGCGTGCAGATCCTCAGCTTGGTGCGAGCGCTAGTAGGCCTGAACTTCGTTGGTTGTGATCTGGTGGAAGTATCGCCACAGTTTGATAGCGCTGAGATCACTTCTTTGCTCGCAGCGAACCTATTATTCGAGCAGCTTTGCCTCTTTTGTACCTCCTTCTGACCTAACCCGGCCGATGAGCGACTTCATAGCTGGAGTGGTCGATATAGGAATCCGCACCCAACCCCATTCGCATAGGTTGCGGCGGTGGCCTTCAGTTTCTTGTCTGACTCCTTGGTGCCAAGCCGGCGTGTCAAAGTCAAAAGAGACAGCGCTTACCTCAGAACCGTCAATCACCAATCACGAGTTTCGGCGAAATCGCATGATAGTTGGTTAACGTTCCATAGCCGTCTAAGACTAGGTTGTATTCGAGTTCCTGATTGTTGCCGGCGTAATCCTCAGCTATGAGAAACTCCAAGAAAGCGGGACTCCAAAACCCAGGGTTCGCATCTTGGGGTAGGAGAATAGAATGATCCAAGCGGCGAGTTGTTTTGCTGGCGATCACGGAGCCAGCAGAAAGAGCATTCCGTCAGAGATCGCGCGATTAATCCCACTTTTCATGGCAATGTCGCACCCACTTTAACAACCTTCCGCTCAATCATTTGGCTCGTTACAATCATTTCATTTCCCCACCATAGCTGCACTATTGTATTTCTCTTGCGTTGGCGGCACAGTCCCCGGAGCGTTTATGCCGTGGTCGGCTTGAGAGGAGGCTTTCTGATGCGCATCAGCGTTATTACACTTCTACTTGCATTTCAAGTCTCGGTTACAAGCTGTGGCGGACCCTTATCATCAGTAAATAATAGGACTGGCAGTTCCAGCCATCCGGGCGGCGGCTCGAACCCTCCTGGAAACCCAAACTCTACGATCGCAATTTTCCCGGCAAGCGAAACGCTGCGTATTGGCGGACAACGACAATTTAGTGGCTGGGACACCACCGTGGGGCAGTATGACGTTAGGTGGAATCTCGAGGAGGGCGCGGCAGCCGGCAGTATCACTGCGGATGGCCTTTACACAGCGCCCAGTACACCGGGCACCTTTCACTTAATTGCGACATCTTCCCACAACACCGCTCTCAGCTCGAGCGCACCACTGACGATTGTGAGTGTTGGCTTTGTACTTGTGGGTAATACGGGCACCGCGCGCCTCGGCCACACGGCAACTCTCCTCACTGACGGGAGCGTCCTGGTGGCTGGCGGAAATTCCGGCGCAACACCTAGCGCCGAGCTATTTACTCCTAGGTCCAGCAGCTTCGTGCCAACCTTTGGCGCGATGGTCTACGCACGGTCCGGGCACTGCGCCACCGTCTTACCAAATGGTTGGGTACTAATTGTCGGGGGCGGCGACGGACAGGGCAGGTTCTTCAAGACTGCGGAACTCTTTAATCCTGTGACCAAGAGTTTTAGTGCGACAGGCGACCTCAATCACGAACGCACCGGTGCGACAGCTACTCTTTTGCCGAGTGGGAAGGTACTTATTGCGGGCGGCCAGGATAGTTCAGGTGCGTTGTTGTCGAGTGCCGAGCTTTACGACTTAAGCACTGGGATTTTTACGATGACCGGAAACATGCAGTTCCGGCGGGCTCAGCATACGGCCACTTTACTCCCCGATGGCAAAGTGCTACTGGTGGGAAGCGTAACCGAAAGCGCAAGCGCAGAGCTCTTCGACCCCGTCTCTGGCATCTTTAGTCCGACCGGCTCACTGATCCAGCCTCGTGTCCACCACACAGCCACCCTGCTTCCTAGTGGCAATGTTCTCGTGGCAGGCGGTACGCGGATCATGCCCCCAGGAGGCGGCGGTGCTCCATCCGCTCCCATTTCCGTTCACACCACTGAGATTTATGACTCTGTCAGAGGCATCTTCCAAAACGGGAAACAGCTTAGAACTGCACGCGATTCTCATTCAGCCACCCTTCTGGCAAATGGAACTGTGCTAATAGTAGGAGGATATTTACATGATTTCGATGGCGACGCGCAATCAGAGTGGTACACAATATCTAGTGCTGAAGTGTTCGATCCAGCGAATTCAGCTTCGAGCGTTGCTGCGAGTCTTGAAACAGACCGCGCACAGCACATTGCTACTCCGTTGAACGATGGAGAAGTCCTGATTACAGGCGGCGTTTCAGGACATCTGGCACAGTGCTGTCATCCCCATCCGTACGCAGTTAGTCTTGCTAGCGTGGAGCTGTACAAGTAACATCCCTAGAAGATGAGCTTGAAAGCCAGTACAATCTGGCGATTGTCCTGGAAACTCGCTGTGACACCAGGCACTAGGAGCCCGTCTGCAACAGTAAAGCTATTAGTGCTGACATCGGTTGAGGAAGTGTTCACATAGAGATTCGGGTGATTGAAGAGATTGTAGAATTCCGCCCGGAATTGCAATTTTGCCTTCTCATGCGGCAACAGGAAATTTTTGATGAGAGCCGTATTCCAGAGAAAAAGACCCGGCTGCCGAAATGCATTGCGGGGAAGTATGTTAGGGAAAGGCCCATTCACTGAGATTTCGCAGGCGAATGGCGCCGCATTAGCGATGCACAGCCCGCTCACAGGATCGTAAATCTGATTGATGGGAAGAACCAGATAATTGTTGGGCGACCGTTTGTCAGGAATGAAGGTGCTACCGGGCAGAGCACCTGTCATCTGCGGCCGAGTTCGTTCGGAAGTGAGATCGGGCGTGCCGAAATCCGCCACACTGAAAGGTTGCCCGGTTTGATAGCTAAAGAAACCACTCACCTCCCATCCGTGCACGACGTTTCGTCCCCAACTTTGTGAATTGCCCGCAAGCGGAATTTCCCAAATGAAGTGAGTGGCAACGCGGTGGCGAACGTCAAAATCTGAGGAACCACCATCTAGCCCAGGGTGGAATGCGTCGACATATCCGGCACCAGTTTCCGCCACAGACAAGCTTGCTCCGCTGACACTCCTGTTGTCGATGGAATGGCTCCATGTGTAATTTCCTCCAAATTCTAATCCGGTGCGCGACCATCGCCGACTGTCCAAACGAACCTGCAGCGCGTGATAAGTGGAATGCCCTTCGTTCTCCTGCATCGTGATATTCGCTACGCTGGAATTCAAACGGGGGCAATTGGAGTAGTCGGGTCCAATGGGCGTGATTCCGTCAGTCGCGATTCGCTTCGTAACGCAGTTCGGATTCAAGAGCCCACCGCTGCCCGCTCGATTCACGTTGTTCAGTGAGTACAGCCTGCTGCCAGTTGAGCCCAGGTAAGACGCGCTCGCAACTAGTCTTCCCGCGACTTCCCTTTCCACGGTCGCGTTCCAAGAGGCAGCATAGGCGGACCTCAAGTGCGGATCAGAGGCGTAAACAAGACTTTTGCTGAGCTGTACCGGAGCATTCGGGAAGACGGAGTATTGATTTGTGACATGTTTCGGCGTGAGGACGATTTCATTCAGCCTCGCCAAACTGTATGCAGGAGGATTCTGGAAGGCACGGATGAACTCCCATCCGACCCTTCGATCATAGAAGAGCCCGCCCCCGGCGCGAAAAACCGTCTTGCCGTCACCAAAAGCATCGTAGGCCAAGCCCATTCGTGGCGCGAAATTCTTGTAATCAGGAAGGTAGAAGTGCCCTCGCAACCTTCCGGGCGCGTCAATGGTGCGCATCACTTGACCATTCGCGATTTTGGCAAGGGCAGTTGAGCCCTCACCAAGATAAAAATTGGAATCGAGGACGTTTTCACGTCCTGGGCTGTGCAACGCGCCAAAATACTCCCATCGCATACCAGGGGTGAGTGTCAGACGTTGGCTGATCTTCCAAGTGTCAGCGATGAACAGGGCGGGCTCATTGTAGTGGTAGTGACGCGTGAAATTGGGCGGACCAAATGGTGGATCGACGAATTCTCCTGGGTAATGGCCTTTCGGGTCCACAGCTACCAAGTAAAGGCGCAGCACACCATCGAGAAATCCCTGCGTATTCGCAAACTGCGCCTCTGCAATCTGCCCCGCCACCCCAAAAGTCATGTTCTGGCGGAGGTGGGAGAACTGGCCACCGAAACGCAACAAGTGCCTACCTCGGGAATAGGTGGCCGTCTGAAAAAATTGATAGGCGTTCGTCGGCCCAAACCAGGCTGGCTCCCCACCAGGCAGTGAAACCGCTTCATTCTGGATATAAAAGAAGGGAAGTGGTGGTTTCGGCGCCAGGTAAGCATCGCCCCCGAAACGCTCCGGGTCACCCGTGACACGATCGTAGGCAAGCCGAGACTCGGTGGCGAACTTTGCTGACCAAGTGTGAATCAGGTTGATGCTGGCATTCTGGTTGTGACCGTATATAGGTTGGTCGAGTTCCTTGGAATAAGGCTGAAGGGCGATAGCAAATTCGTCCTTCTCCTCGATGGCATACCGGAGAAAGGCTTGAGTATTGGCCCCGTGTGTCCAATCAAGTCGGCCGGTCGCGAGAATTGTGTTCTGCGGAGGCCCTGCGCCAAAGTCCTGCGGTGCCAAACGGGAAGTAAACGCGAACGCCGGGATCGTAACTAGACCGCGTCCCGACGGCAAATCACACAACGCTTTGAACGGACACAGTGTCTCACTCCTTACGTTCGTCGAAGAGAGACTGCTCGGGAGGGGGAATCGTTGGAAGATGGCCTGTGTTCCTGGAGCACTAATTTCAAGCAGTTGAGGCGTAGGAACGAAAAACGTAGTTGGTCCGTTGCTGCGTACCAGTACACCTTCCGCAGACGCAAAAAAGAACATCTTTCCTCTTCGCAGCGGACCCCCAGCAGTACCGCCCAATTGATGCCGATTGAATACGGCGCGCGGAAGACCATGGGCGTTGTTATCATAAGTATTCGCCGCAAAAGCCGAATTGCGGATGTAATCGTAGATGGATCCATGGAAATTGTTGGTGCCATTCTTGGTGATAATGTTCCCAATGAAGCCGGAGTTTCGGCCGAACTCGGCACTGAAGTGATTGGTCTGAACATTGAATTCCTGAACGGCATCGAGAGGAACGTCCATCGCCGGGGCGGACATTATAATGTCGTTGTTCTCAGCACCATCCAAAAGATAATTCGCACTTTGGGTGCGTCCGCCATTTAGCGCGAACCCGACTCCTATAGCATCGTTCGATAGTGTTGCGCCCGGGATCAGAGCGACGAAATCGTAGAGGCTACGCCCCCGAGTAGGAAGATCCGTCATCTCATGGGGCGAAATGATGCCACCGAGATTTGCGTTCTCCGTCTGAACCGACACCCCGCCTTCGCCAACGACTTTCACTTCTTCTCGCACCGGACGAATCTGCAATATCACATCAGCGCGCACGGAAGTGGCAACTACAACCTCTACCGTGATATCGGAGAGAACGAAACCTTCGCTCTCTGTCAGCAGGCGATAAGTTCCGGGGGGAATGAGTTCAAAACTGTACTCGCCTCGCTCATTGGCAGCCGTTTGCCGTTCGAAATCCCTTTCCAGGTTGCGAAGCGTAACCGAGGCATTTGGAACAACCGCGTGTTCGGAATCCAGGATGTGCCCAGCGACCGTGCCTGTGAAGGTCTGCGCGCGGCTGAGTAAGGGCAGCAAAACACAAAGGATTAAGAGAGGCTTTGCAAGCGTCTCGGCTGTTGAGAATGCCTTGTGATCGGCTCGGTGCTGCATACAATTTCGCAAACGTTCTCGCTGCGCCTCTGAAACTCAGAATGCTGGACAAGATGGATCTGGCCTCAGGTGTGCTTCCAGAGTTTTGAACTGAGGATACGGTCGAAGATTGTCAAAAGCCGGGTCAGTGATCTTCGGATCATCGTCGGGCTTGGCTTGGTTGAGCCAATGAAATGCCGTGGCTGTATTGCCCAACCTGGCATGAACCATCGCTATCATCGTCGGAGGCACGTAGCGTTGTTTTGACATCATTTGCAGTTGCGTAATCGTTTGTAGCGCATTGTGGATCTTTCCCGCGAGCGCATACACTTCCCCAAGTTTTGCCACTCGCATCGGCTGATTGTCCAAGGCAATCGCCTTTTGGATTTCAACTGCAGCCCGGTCATACTGTTTCTTATTGGTGTAGGCGAACCCCAGACGCATGTGTGCAGCAGGATAATTAGGATCCAGCTCTAGAGCTTTTTGGAGCTGCACGATGGCTTCATCCGTGCGTCCTGCTCGCATCAAGTACAGCGGTAACTCGGCGTTCGTTATAACCGAGAGTGGATCATGTTCCAGGACCCGTCGCTTTTCGTCGATCGCTTCATCTGTGCGCCCGATCTCCAGCAGGTAATAAGAATGATAGTCTAGGGCGCTCATATCACCAGGATTTAGCCGCAGGGCATAGTCTAATTCCTTCTCGGCCCCAACTTGATCACAACGAAATAGGAGCTTGATCATTCCCGACACAGTGTGTGCTTTGGCGGAACGTGAGTCCATCGCCAAGGCTTTCGCCATTATTTCTTCGGCCTTCAGCCAACCTTCTTGGGGCGGATCCAAGGTCATGAATGCCGCCACTGCGTAGTACCCAGCCAAGCCCACGTGGGCATCCGCGTAACCCGGATCAAGATCGATGGCTTGCTGGTAATATCTTTTCGCCTTCTCAAAACCATCTTGCGACCATTTATTTAGGAAGTATTCTCCTTTGAGATACGCCTCATAGGCCTGCGGATTTACCTTTCGCGTGGATATTATCGAACGTGCCTGATCAGAGGAGGTCAGCTTGCCGGTGACTTCAAGTGCGACCTCGGATGCTAACTCACCTTGAAGTTGTAGGACATCCTGCAGATCACGATCGTACTGCCGGGCCCATAGGTGTTGATCGGTCGCAGTATCTATCAGTTGGGCACTGACTCGCACATGATTGCCCGCTCGAGCGACCGAACCCTCTAAAATCCAGCCGACGTTCAGTTCCCGCCCAATTTCCGGAGCTCCTTTATGCGGATTCTTGTACCGCATAGATGAGGTGCTGGAAATTACTTTTACTGAACTGCTTTGCGCCAAGTTCGTGATCAGAGCATCCGTCATGCCGTCCGCAAAGAAGTCCTCTGCGGGATCACCGGAGAGATTTTGGAGGGGTAATACGGCGATGGAAAAGTTGCCACCCTCGCCCGAATGCCTCGCACGCACATCAGGACGGAGAACAATGGCACCCAGTCCCATAGCCAGCAGCACGATACATGCAACTACGAACGCCCTGCGCCATAGCCCGCGAGCTTCTACGACTGGGGTTTCTGGGAACTCAGCTGTCCGCTCTGTGGCGCCTGTGTCAATCGCCTCATTGTCGTTTCCTCGTCTTTCAACAAGCTCTGAAGGCGGCACAAGGGGAGATTTCGCGAGGATTTCGACCGGCGCGATGAAACGGTATCCGTGACGTGGTACCGTCTGGATGTAACGTGCTTGCTCCGCCGAATCACAAAGGGCGTCGCGCAGCCTTCTGACAGCTGCATTCAGCCCAGCATCAAAATCCACAAACGTGCTGTCCCGCCATAGCTCCGCGCACAGTTCTTCTCGGGTGACCAGTTGACCCGAACGCTGAACCAGGATCTTCAGAATTTGGAAGGGTTGATCTTGAAGTTTCAGCCGGGTGCCATGTTTACGTAGCTCAAACGAATCGAAGTCCGCGACGTAATCGCCGAACTTGGCACGAGCAAGATTGTATGGGACTGCCATAACCCCAAGCTAGTGGGCGGAGTATACCCCGTGTTTCTCCAAAAGTACAGACGGTCGATATTCAGCAACCTGTCTGTATACAGCAACTTAGCTCGTTAGAATCATTTCATTCCCCGAGCATAGTCGCACCATTGTGCTTTTTTAGAAAGTACTGCAGCTTTGTGCGTAGTTTGACGGGATTCACCCCCGCAGGGTGTACGGACTCACTTCTGAAGCTCAGCACCAACCTGAAATTGGAGGACAAGATGAAGCGACTTATGTGCATACGGATTTATGCGAGTATCATTGCTGCTACATTATTCTCTCTCGGGAACTCAACGTCCGCAGCCGCGCAAGATAACAATACGCAAACCTTAGACTTGTACAGATTGCAAGCGGCTTATCATCGCGCTGCCACTGTTCGTGACCCAATCAATGGTGATTCGCCGGACACGATCACCGCTAGAGTCCGCCATGTGCTATCGCTTTTTACCACTGACGCAGTACTGTACCTGCACGCCGGCAGTGTAGTGGATGGTTACTACATAGGCAACGGCGACCCTGACGACTCATCCACCTGCCCTACGCCTTCGACTGATCCAAATGATCGTGGGACGATTTGCACGTTTTACAAGTACCTCAGCGGAGCCTTTCAAGCGGCGAATAAATTTGTGGCACTTACACCTTCGTACAAAGAGTCTTTTGATGTTCACGGTGACATCGCGACGGTCTACTTCGAGTGCCATTATTTCAATGTAGCCATCGAGCCTGCGACCCAAAAGCCGCTCTGGACGGCGGCTAGCCATGCAAGCTTCAATGGTTTAGCACGGAAGATAAACGGGCGGTGGCTTTTCTCGTATGCAATCGGTGCCGTGCCACCTGTTCCGATTCCGTAGGGACCGACGATCAAAAGCTCGTTGTATCGAGGCACATCTGCGGATGAGATGTGATGAGTGTGTCTCAATGTTAGCTTCAAGGCAACCGCATGCAGTTAAAGACAGTGCCGTTGTGAATGCTATGCATCCCGCTGACCTCTTGGTGCCAAACCAGGTCATCCAACTCACATTGTGAACTATGGACTCGATCTCCTCATGAAGAGCTCCAGGTTCTTAGTGACTGCATCGACCTTCTGTTTGAGGTTTGGCTCACTCGAGTCCTGACCATCCTTCATCTCAGCCGCTGCGCCAAGTCTTACGTGATGAATACCGGCGAATCGCAAGTATATGGTGGACGGTCGGATCCACACTTTGCTAATGGCGCTGGTTCACGCGGAACTTGACTCAGACCTAATGGCGTGTCCCGTCGGATTATGGTTTGTCCTGGTTGAGCTCAAGTGAGAGGAAGTGAAGCTGTCCCGCGAAGTCACCGGCAACGATTCTGCGATTGTCGGCAAAGGTGCAGCATTGCATTTGCGAATCGCAGGTTAGGGTTGCAAGCAGCGCACCGCTTTCCAGGTCCCAAAGCCTCACCGTATAGTCGCGAGAAGCGGAAACCAGGTGCCGCTCATCAGCGCTAATTGCCACATCGTTGACCCACCAAGTATGGCCCGCTAAAGTACGCACCTCACGGCCAGTCTCGAGATTCCACTCCTTGAGCGTATGGTCGTGAGATGCAGAAACTGCTCTCCGCCCATCGCCGCTTATCGAAATGCCGGTTGACCAGGAAGAGTGGCCTAAAAGAGTGTGCAGTTCGCGAAACGCTTCGAGGTCCCAAACCTTCAGTGTGCGGTAGTCATGGGCAGAAACTGCTTTGTGTCCGTTCTTACTTAAGGCCACGGCGAAGACCCAGCCAGAGTGCCCGACAAGAGTCTGCAGCTCGCGGCCGCTTTCCAGATCCCATACCTTCAGGGTTCCGTCACACGAACCGGAGACTGCTCGCGTTCCGTCCCCACTGACTGCTACAGCTTCGACCGTGAGAGAGTGGCCGGCCAGTGTGAGCAGGTCACGACCTGTTTCCAGATCCCACACTTTCAGCGTACGATCGGAAGAGGCCGAGATAGCGCGCCACCCATCCCCGATCATTGCTACGCTGTTGACTGCGCCAGAATGGCCGGACAGGATGCGCAGTACACGACCTGTCTCCACGTCCCAGTGTTTCAGCGTCCCGTCGGCGCCAGCGGAGATCGCACGCTTTCCGTCCTTGCTCGCCGCCACGCTATTGATCGAACCCGAATGTGCGGCTGGAATGGCAGGCTCTACGTTTGTTTCCAGGTTCCACACCTTCAAGGTCTGGTCCCAGGAGGCCGACACTGCCCGTCGTCCATCAGCACTCAACGCCACGCCATAGACCACGTCTGAGTGGCCCTCAAGAGTGTGCACTGCTCGACCCCGTTCGAGATCCCAAACCTTCAGTGTATTGTCACTGGACCCGGACACAGCCCGCAGGCCGTCAGCACTCATCGCCACACTATTGACGTCATCCGTGTGACCTTCAAGCGTGTGTAGTTCTCGACCCTGTTCGAGATCCCAAACCCTCAAAGTGCAGTCCCATGAGGAGGACACCCCGCGCCGGCCGTTACTCACTGCGACTCCCGAGACCACGCCAGAATGACCGTTCAGTCTGCACAGTTCGCGGCAGCTTTCCAGATCCCAGATCTTTAGCGTAGTGTCTCGAGAAGCGGTCACCGCTTTTCGTCCGTCGTCATACACGCTACACTCATCGTGTTGCCATTTCCAACCATCGCTTGCTCGCATTAGCAGACGGCCAAGTTACCTTTCGCTGGCGTGACTCTGCCGATCACAACCGGCAGAAAGTGATGACCGTTTCGCGTGATGAGTTTCTCCGTCGCTTCCTGCTGCACCTGCTCCCGAAGGGCTTCGTCCGCATCCGCCATTTCGGCTTCCTGGCCAACCCAAGGCGCGCTACTGTCTTGCCGCTCTGCTTCGCTGTTCTCCACGCAGTTCCACCGCAAGCCGAATCGGAACCCTCGACCGCACCAACCACCCAGCCCCTGTGGCGCTGTCCCAAATGCGGTGGACCCATGACCGTTGTGGAACGATTCACCGCGGCACAACTCCAACTCCGTTCTCCACCGCTCCTGGCTCCAGCTGCATGCACTCACTCGCTCGCACACCGCACTCGCCACGCTTCAGAGCCTCTCGCCGAAGTGTGTCTCCCTGCCATCCAGACATCTTCTTTCTATATCTGCCTGGGTTCACTTCCGCCATCAACTCGTCTT
>Ga0126378_10004249_pt1 | contig 10897 bp, 5 predicted proteins | sample PanSoiMetPlot_23_FD_92587 | JGI IMG/M metagenome (GOLD analysis project Ga0126378, IMG submission 92587) | Tropical forest soil microbial communities from Panama - MetaG Plot_23 | ecosystem: Environmental > Terrestrial > Soil > Tropical forest > Bulk soil | place: Panama | collected 2016-02-17
AACGAATCGGCGAGGCGGTTGCCGAGATCTCCGTCGACGATGACACGGTCGACGACGATCTCGATGTCGTGCTTAAGGTTCTTGTTGAGCGGGCGGACCTCGTCGAGCTCGAACATTTTGCCGTCGATCTTGACCCGCTGAAAGCCGCGGCGCTGAAGTTCCGCGAGTTCCTTGCGGTACTCGCCCTTGCGCCCGCGCACGATCGGCGCGAGCAGGTAAAGCCTTGTGCCCTGCGGCATCGCGAGCACTCGGTCGACCATCTGCGAGACGGTCTGGCTGACGATCGGCAGGCCGGTGGCGGGCGAGTAAGGGATCCCGACCCGCGCCCATAACAGCCGCATGTAGTCGTAGATCTCGGTCACCGTGCCGACCGTCGAGCGCGGGTTGCGCGAGGTCGTCTTCTGCTCGATCGAGATCGCCGGCGACAGGCCTTCGATCGATTCGACCTCGGGCTTCTGCATCAGCTCGAGGAATTGCCGGGCATAGGCCGACAGGCTCTCGACGTAACGGCGCTGGCCTTCGGCATAGATCGTGTCGAAGGCGAGCGAGGACTTGCCTGAGCCCGACAGGCCGGTGATCACGACCAGGCTGTCGCGCGGCAGGTCGACGTCGATGTTCTTGAGATTGTGCTCCCGCGCGCCGCGGATGCGGATCTGCTGCTGCATGGTTTAGAGATAGCGCGAGCGCGGTCTCGACGCTACCACCGCGCCAAGCCGTCCGAGGCCAGATGTGACGAGGGTCTCGCCTGCAAAGAACGCTACTCGTCGGATGTGGGGGAAAGCCGAGTATTGGCGTTTGGGCGATAATCCCGTCTGCCGAATAGCTCACGAATGACGACGTAGAAGAGTGGCGTAAAGATGAGGCCAAAACCCGTGACGCCAAGCATGCCGAAGAAGACGGCGGTGCCGAGCGACTGGCGCATCTCGGCACCGGCACCCGTCGCGATCGCCAGCGGCACGACACCCAAGATAAAAGCAAAGGAGGTCATCAGGATAGGCCGCAACCGGGTGCGCGCCGCTTGCACCGCGGCGTCGAACCGGTTCTTGCCTTCGTCTTCGGCTTGGCGGGCGAATTCGACGATCAGAATCGCATTTTTGGCGGCGAGGCCGACCAGCACGACGAACCCGACCTGCGCCAGGATATTTACATCCGTCCCGCGCAACATGAGCCCGCTGACTGCTGCGAGCAGGCACATCGGCACGATCAGGATGACCGCGAGCGGCAGGCTCCAGCTTTCGTATTGTGCCGCCAGCACGAGAAAAACGAAAACTATCGACGCGCCGAAGACGAGAAGTCCCGTATTGCCGGCGAGCTTTTGCTGATAAGCGAGATCCGTCCAGTCGAACCCGAAACCGTCGGGGAGCCGTTCGGCGGCGAGCTGTTCCATCGCCGCCAACGCATATCCAGTCGAGTAACCCGGCAATGTGCTCCCCTGGACCTCGGCGGCGGGATAAAGGTTGTAGCGTGGGACACGGTAAGGGCCGGTGATATCGCGGAACTGAGCGACCGCGCCGATCGGCACCATCTGGCCCCTGTCGTTCCGCGTCTTCAGATTGACGATGTCGTGGATGTCGTCTCGAAACGGAGCGTCGGCCTGCGCCGTCACCCGATAGGTGCGGCCGAGATAGTTGAAGTCGTTAACATAGGCCGAGCCGAGATAGACCTGCAGCGTCTCGAACACACGGTTGGCCGGAACTTCGAGCATCTCGGCGCGGACCCGATCGATGTCGGCATAGACCTTGGGTGTCCGCGTGTTGAATAGCGAGAAGACACCGACCAGGCCCGGGATCTGATTGCCAGCGGTCACAATGTCCTGCGCCGCCGCTTCGAGCGCCGGCAATCCGCGCCCGCGCTTGTCTTGCACCATCATCTTGAAACCGCCGGCAGTGCCGATGCCGCGCACCGGCGGCGGCGCGATCGTGATGATGAAGGCGTCCTGGATTTCGGCGAACCGCTTGCGCAGATCGGCCATGATATGGTCGGCGCTGAGCCCCTTGGCGGCGCGTTCCTGGAATGGCTGGAGCGGCGAAAAGATCGCCCCGGCGTTGGGTGCATTTGTGAAGGTTGCGCCGTCGAACCCGGCGAACTGCACGGCGTGCGCGACCCCCGGCGTATTACGAAGGATTTGCGCGGCACGTCGTACCACGGCGTCGGTGCGGGCAAGTGAGGCGCCGGGCGGCAGCTGCAGGACGGTGATCAAGTACCCTTGGTCCTGGTTGGGGATGAAGCCGGTGGGAGCGCGGACGAACTGCCACGCGGTCAGCCCGATGAGCCCGGCGTAGACGACCAGCGCCAACACCGCGACCCGAAGCAGCCGCCGGGTCAACGCGCCATAGCCGGCTGACACCTTGTCGAAGACATAGTTAAAGCCGCGGAAGAAAGCGGCGATAGGGCGCGTCAGCGGCGACCCGCGCCCGGAGTGCTCCTGATGCGGCTTAAACAGAAGAGCGCAGAGCGCCGGGCTCAAAGTCAGCGAGCAAAGGCAGGAGATGATCGTCGCCGAAGCAATCGTGATCGCGAACTGCCGGAAGAACTGGCCCGAGATCCCCGGGATAAAGGCCGCGGGAATAAACACCGCTGACAATACGAGAGCGATGGCGATCAATGCGCCACCGACCTCATCCATCGTCCGGTGCGCCGCCTCCTTCGGGCTCATGCCGAGCCGCAGATTGCGCTCGACGTTCTCGACGACGACGATCGCGTCGTCGACGACGATGCCGATCGCCAGCACCAGCCCGAACAGCGAAAGGTTATTGAGCGAAAAGCCGAAGGCGGTGAGCACCGCAAAGGTGCCAATAAGCGAGACCGGGATTGCCACGATCGGGATGATCGAGGCGCGCCAGGTCTGCAGGAACAGAACGACGACGATGACGACGAGGATGACGGCCTCGAAGATCGTCTTCTGTACTTCGTGGACCGATTCGGCGATGAATTCGGTCGGGTTATAGACGATGTCGTATCTGAGGCCGCTCGGGAAGCTGCGCGCCAGCTCCCGGATCGACGCCATGATGCGATCGGCCGTAGCAAGCGCATTCGAGCCGGGACGCTGGAAGATCAGCAGCGCTACGGCCTGCCGCTCGTCGAGATAGCTGTTGGCGCTGTAATCCTGGGCGCCGAGTTCGACGCGTGCGACATCACGGATGCGCGTGACGCGCCCGTTCGGATCGTTCCTGACGATGATTTTGGCGAACTGGCGCGGGTCGACGAGGCGCCCCAACGTCTCGACATTCAGCTGAAAGGCGCCAGGGCTTGCCGTCGGCGGCTGATTGAGGACGCCCGAGGCGACCTGGACATTTTGTGCCTGAAGCGCGGCGACGACCTCGCCGGCGGTCAGGTTGCGGGCTGCGATCTTGTCCGGATCGAGCCAAATCCGCATTGCATAGTCGCGCGCGCCAAAGATCCTAACGTCGCCAACGCCGTCGAGCCGCGCCAGCACATCCTTCACCTGAAGCGTCGCGTAGTTTGAGATGTAGAGCTGGTCGCGGGAGCCGTCCGGCGAGCTGAGGTGGATCACCATCAGCATGTCGGGGGAGTTCTTTTTTACCGTGATGCCGAGCCGTCGCACCTCCTCGGGCAGTTTGGGCTCGGCTATCGAGACGCGGTTCTGGACGAGCACCTGCGAGATGTCGAGGTCGGTGCCGAGCGCGAAGGTGATGGTGAGCTGCAGATTGCCGTCGGCGGTCGCTTGGCTGTTCATGTAGAGCATATTCTCGACGCCGTTGATCTCCTGCTCGAGCGGCGTCGACACCGTATCGCTGACAACTTCAGCGGAAGCGCCGGGATAACTGGCGGTGACGACAATCGTGGGCGGCGCGATCTCCGGGTACTGGGCCACCGGCAACGTGAAATAGGCGGCCGCGCCAACAATGATGACAAAGACCGACAGGACGGTCGCAAAGATCGGCCGGTCGACAAAGAAATGCGAAACATTCATCGAGTTCGCCCGCTCAGATGTGCGAACAGCGCGACGGTCAATGCCGAGCCGCCGTCTCGATCTGTCCCGGTTGCGCGGTGACCTTGCCGCTGGGGCGCGCGCGCACGAGCCCGTTGATGATGACCCGATCGCTCGGTTCGAGGCCGGAGCGGATGTGAGGCCATCCTCGGTGATGGGCCCTGGCCGCACAACCTTCGGCTCGACAGTGCCATCCTCCTTCACCGTCATCACCACCTTGCGCGATTGATCGGTGACGAGTGCGCCGTCAGGGATTAGAATCGCGACATGCTGCTCGGAGGCCGGGATGCGGATCCGCCCGAACTGCCCGGGAGTGAGGAAATAGCTCGGGTTCGGGAAGGTAGCGCGCGCCCGGATTGTTCCGGCACCGCGGTCCACCTGATTGTCGAGAAAGTTGAGCCGACCCTTCCAAGGCCATTCCGTCTCATCGGTCAGGTGCGCATAAACCGGCGGAGTGGTCTCCCGGGCCTCGTTCAGCATGCCGGCGGCGGTGGCCCGCTGATAGGCGAGGTAGTCGCCCTCGCTCATGTCGAAATAAAAATAGATCGGATCGAGCGAAACGACGGTCGTCAGCGCCGGGGTCGTGGCGGCGTCGCCCCCGCTGATGAGATTACCGACGCTCACTTGATGGTTGCTGATGCGCCCGGTGAGCGGCGCCGTGATCCGAGTAAATCCAACATTCAGTTCGGCCGAGCGGATTGCCGCCTTGGCGGATTCGACGGCGGCGGTCGCGACTTTCAGGTCCGAGAGCCGCTGGTCGTAGGTGCTGGCGGGCTCAAAATCCTTCTTGCGTAGCTCGGCGGTCCGCTCGAGCTGCCGCGTGGCGAGCTCGACCTGCGCATTACCTTGCGCCAATTGCGCCCGCGCCGCCGCGAGCGTCGCCTCGTAGGGCCGCGGATCGATGACGAACAACAGATCGCCCTCTTTGACGAGCTGTCCGTCCTCGAAATGGATTTCGGTCAGATAACCGCTGACCCGCGCGCGGATCTCGACATATTCCTTGGCGGCGAACTGCCCGGTATACTCGTCCCACTCTACGAGCTCGCGCTGGATCGGCTGGCTTACCGTGACTGCCGGGGCTGCGGCGGATCCATCTCCCGCCATGCCCAGCGTCGGGGCGCCCAACCCGAAAAGAACAATGAGCGCTGCCAGATGCAGAAGGGCCACCGCCGAACCTCGGACCATCGGACACCTTAAAGACTGGGTGGTGCGATTTAATTTTGGTCGCAACACACCCTGCGCCTGCCATTTAAAAAGTGTTACCAGCGGTCGGGAAGAACAGTGCGTCAGAGCGCCGCCGTCGGGGGCGGGGTAACCCCTAGCAAGGGTTGAATTTCCAACAGACGCGTGAGCCAACGCCGCGCCTTGTCAAGGCGATCGGGCCCCCAGCCCTGCCTTCTTTGCAATAGCGGCAATAGCCGATCGTCGCGACTGCCGGCGCGGGGGACGGATCGATAGCCAGTGCCTGATTGAGGAGCGCAATCGTCGAGCTGACCCCCTCCTCGGTATATTTGTGAAATTGTCCCAGCGCACGCCGGTAAAGATCATAGGCGGCAAGACTTTCAATTGGCTTCCGAGCGGCCCGTCCGATCTCCGACAAGCGTCGCCTCGGTTCGCGCCGACGACAGTGCCCGCTATCCTGTCTTGCAGATCGAAATGTCGTCGAGCACGCCGTCGAAGTGGTCGGCCCAAATATGCGCGGCAGTAATCGCGCCGATTAGCTGACCCGTAATGCGCACGCGATGCCCGGACTCCCGCACGCTGGGGGGAAATCTTGGGGCGTATGGCATCCTCCCGGCAAGCGGATCGGGGCCTTGCCGCCGTCGCGAAAAAGACTGATCCGCCAATTTTGAGCGAGATGCGCCGGGCGATCAGTCTGCGGTGTCCTCGCCGGATAAAGGAACATCGGTACTGAGAGGACGCCGTCAAAAAGTCGACGACAACCCGATAAAAATTCGTTAAAAATTCGTTAACCAGCCGTGAACGGAGGATTTCGTGAGCGGGAGGTTGCCTTGCGGTGCGGGATTGCGCCGACGCCAACATCGCGTTCGAGCATACTTATTCCCTGACCGGCCGCTGCTGCGTTATTCCGGCTATCGTCGCCTCGCTCGAGTTACGCGCCAGATTTTGGTCCGGCTGAGCAAAGCAGCCTCGCTGCCGGTCGTGTTCCTGTCGTCCGTCGCGGTTTGGCTGCGATGAGCGACGTCGAAAACGCCATCCCCAACGGTGAACACAGACTGGAAGTTTTCCTGCCACTGCTGGCGTCGTGGCTGAGTTTGTCTAATCCGCTCGCGACTGACGGGTGAGGAGCGCATGCCAAACGCCAACCTTTCTCCGGAAATATCACGTCTGTATGACGCTCTGGCGGATCGCATTCTTGCTGGGGATGAGGAAGGGGCGAGTCGGATATACCAAGAGTTGCTCCACAACGGGTGGCCGTTGCGGATAGAGGCCGACGCGATGTGCACCCCAACTCTCCGGAGGACACTCGAACCTCAACTCTCTGGGCAACGATCCGCCGAGGAGCAAGGCGAGATCTTCGATGATCCACCGCAACAGGGCAGTACCCAATCCGAGTCTCTGGCGCGGAGCATAATCGAGCGGGCCGTCGAACACTTGGGTCAGACGATCGGCCCCGAGATCTCTCACCCGACTCCCCGTGGCCTCGACGACATCTCGAGCGAGCGCTCGCCATTGGGTCTTACGCCGGTTTCGCGGCTTCGGTTAGGCCCCCGTTTTGGAGCGACGCGGCTGCCTGTGGTCGCCCGCCTCTGTTTCGCGACCGTTCTGATTGCAGCGGCGGCCGGGGCTGGAATTTTTCTGGTGACGCAACCTGCTGGGAAGAATGATGCAGTTGAAGGCATATCCCTTAAGGATGCTCTCATAAAGACGATCGAAGGCTCGCCGACCGGAAGTCCGGCAATGAAGCCCCTGTCACGCAGCGTAGTGCAGAGAGATGCGTTAGCGGGGCCAGCGCCAGTAGCGGCGTCGGCCGGTGCCCCGGCGTCAGAAGGAAGTCCGATTCTCGGGACGGGTGAACACGTATCAAACACCACGCAGAAGCCTGATGCGTTTACCCAAGGAGTTGCTTCGATCGTTGGGGAGAGCGCTCTAGCAACACCGTCTGGCGAGCCTCAGCCGCACGCAGCAACGGTCGCTGGCGCGTCGGCGCCGGACGCAACCTCGACCGACCCGACGCCCCCATCTAAACCGGGTTTTTCTCGCGCAGCGGTCCCCGCGCTTTTGGCGCGCGGCGACACGTTTTTCTGGACAGGCGATGTCGCCTCGGCACGTCTCTTTTACGAGCGCGTGGCCGATATGGGAGAAGCGCAGGCGGCGGTGAGGTTGGCGGAGACTTTCGACCCCGTGTTCTTGGACCGCACCCACCTGCGCGGTGTGCGAGGTGATCCGGGTATGGCCTTGTTTTGGTACCGTCGCGCGCGCGACCTCGGCGCCAGGGGGGTCGAGCGAGAACTGAAGCGATTTGAGCGAAATGGCGCCGGTAGTGACCCATGACTCGTTCGACCATCGCTCCTGCGGTGGTCAATGCATTTGTTCCCTAAATCGCGCTTCCGAAACCAGCCATTGCGGCGCCGCTGCCGGATGTTGGCGTCAACCCAGGTGTCGTCCAGACAGCTCGCGCCTCGGGCATCTCGGTGCGCATCTCCGAAGATCTCGCCAACATCATTAACGATGACGCGCCACTGCCGGTTTTGCCGGTCGTCGGCAAGCGCTTTCTGCAGAACCTCACCGACCTCAAACTGCTCCGCGGCATTGACAGGGCCATTCTGCAGGTGGACGTGCCTCGATTACGCACGGCAGCAGAACCTCTTTTCCCGGTTGGGTCAGCTATATGACCAAGCTCTACAATGAGCAGTTCCATCTTCTCGCGCGGAAAGACATCTAGAGCTCGACCTGGCCGCCGAGCTCGACGATCCGGTTCACCGGGATTCTGAAAAACTCAGTAGCGTCGAGCGCCATCTTCGACAGCCACATGAAAAGCTGTTTGAACGGCAGGCTCAAAGCGGGGCCCCGCTTCGCGACGATCTTCTCCCGGCCGACGAAGAACGAGGTCTCCATCAGGTTGAACCGGAAGCCGCCCACCCGGCACAGCGCCAAGGCCCGAGGTATGTCGGGCTCTTCCAAGAAGCCGTAGCGGATCTTCACGGTATGGAAATTCTGGCCGAGATGGTGGATCTCCAGCCGCTCCGCCTCGGGCAGGCGCGGCACGTCCTCGGTATGCACGTTCATCAGCACGTTGCGCTCGTGCAGCACCTTGTTGTGTTTCATGTTGTGCAGCAGCGCCGCGGGCACGTTGTCGACCCGCGCCGTCATGTAGATTGCGGTGCCCGGGACCCGCACAGGCCGGTCGGGGTTCAACGTCTCGATGAGGGTTCCCAACGGCAGGCCGGCGCTGGCACGCTGGTCCGCAATTCGGGCCCGTCCCCAAACCCACGTCGCCATGATGACATACATGCCCGCGCCAATGACGAGCGGGAACCAGCCGCCCTCCTCGATCTTCAGCAGGTTGGCGCAGAAAAACGACAGGTCGACAAACAGGAAAAGCGCAAACAGCGGCCCCAGTTGCCACAACCGCCAGCGGGAGGCCAAGCGGAAATAGGTGAAGGCGAGAACGGTATCCACCGTCATCGTGCCGGTCACCGCGATGCCATAGGCGCCGCCCAGCGCGTCGGCGGAACGGAAGCCGAGCACCGTCATCACAACCGCCACCAGCAGAAGCGCATTGAGGCCGGGGACATAGACCTGGCCGATCGTGTACTCGGAGGTGTGACGCACGAGCATGCGCGGGAGATAGCCGAGCTGCACCGCCTGACGCGTCAACGAGAAGGCCCCAGAAATCACCGCCTGCGAGGCAATCACAGTGGCAGCAGAGGCCAAGCCGACGAGCGGGTATACCGCCCAATCCGGGGCGAGCAGAAAGAACGGGTTCGCTATTGCCGCGGGATTGGCGAGGATGAGGGCGCCTTGCCCGAAATAGTTGAGGAGCAAGGCCGGGAACACAAACCGCAACCAGGCTCTACGGATCGGGACCGGGCCAAAATGCCCCATATCGGCGTAGAGCGCTTCCGCCCCGGTCACTGCCAGCACGACCGAGCCGAGCAACAGAAAGGCTTCTTCGGGGTCGACGCGGACCAGGTTGATCGCATAGATCGGATCGATCGCCCTCAGGATCGCCGGGTTACGGGCGATCTCGACGAGCCCGAGCAACCCGATCGTACTGAACCAGACGATGATGATCGGGCCGAAAAACCCGCCGACGCGGCCTGTCCCATTACGCTGCAGCAAGAAGAGGCCGATCAATAATCCCAGGGTCAACGGCAGAATAAAAGGCTCGAGCGCCGGGGTCGCGACTTTCAGCCCTTCGACCGCGCTCAACACCGAGATCGATGGAGTCAGAACGCCGTCGCCGAAAAACAGCGCCAAGCCGAATAGCCCCGCCCACAGCACCCAGCGGGCGCGCCGGGCGCCGGCCGCGCGGAGCGCCAGAACGGTCAACGCGAGGATGCCGCCTTGGCCGCGATTATCCGCGCGCATCAGAACAATCACATATTTGATCGTCACGACGATCGTCAGGGCCCAGACGATCATCGAAAGCACCCCAAAAACCCGTTGCTCGCCCACGCCGATGCCGTGCGAGAAGCACTGCTTAACGGTGTAAAGCGGGGAGGTGCCGATGTCGCCGTAGACCACGCCGAGCGCCGCGACGGTCAAGCTCTGTCCGATGCTCGCGTGAGCCTCAGCGTCAGCAGTGGCTGTCTGTGGCATTGATCGGCTCGATCCGTCCTCTTCCGTCAGCAACGCGGCCGAATAAGGATGATCCCCTTCCCGAAGCTTTCTGCTAGGGTAAAGGGAGGTGCTGCCCGAACGTCAAAACCGAAATTCGGCTCTACCGGTTGCGTAAACCGGAGGAGTTCCGAGACGCTGGGCTCCACGGTACGGCATCCATGGATGACTGCACAACTCGGAACCAACCTATCAACGGTGATAGGTGCTGACGAACTCGGCTTGCTCGATAACGTAAGGCTGCGCCGTCCTCAATACGTCGAGTGCTGCTGCTGGCGCTCTCAGATCAAGGGTCGGCCGGCTGATCGCCAACAGACGGAAGTGATAGTGATGAATCCCATGTCCTCTCGGAGGGCAGGGGCCGCCGTAGCCCGCTTTACCGAAATCGTTCCGCGCCTGGTGGAAAGCAGCGACCGGCCGATTTGCCGAATAGCCGGCATCGAGACCAGGGTAGCTAGGCGGTATGTCGAACGCTGCCCAATGCACGAACAAGCCCGAGGGGGCATCGGGGTCCTGGACGACAAGGACGAGGCTCCCGGTTCCTCTGGGAACGCCTGACCAAGCCAATGGCGGCGAGATATCGGCACCGTCACAGGTGTACTGCGTCGGGATCTCGCCGCCCGGCGGGACCGCAGGGCTGGCAATCATCGGAGGCATGGCGATCTCCGTGTTGCCCGAGTGACGCTCTGCAGATAGAGATTGAGACGCGAGCCTTCCACGACGAGCGGCCAATGAGCGAAACGACGCCCTTCCGCAGCGGGTTTCTGGTATTCCCCAACCTGACCCAGCTAGATCTGACCGGCCCCTATGAGGTCCTCGCGCGGCTGCCCGGCGCGGAGACCCTTCTGTTGTGGAAGAGCCTTGAACCGGTGCGTTCCGAGCATGGGCTTACGTTCCTGCCAATGACTACCCTCGCATCCTGCCCGCCCCTCGATCTCATCCTCGTTCCGGGCGGAGCGGGAATCAACCCGCTGCTCGAGGATACCGACGCTCTTGCCTTCCTGCGCCGCACCGCGGCCAAGGCACGTTATGTGGTCGGAATATGTACCGGCTCGCTGGTTCTCGGCGCCGCCGGACTGTTGCGTGGCCGCCGCGCTGGTAGCCATTGGATGTCGCGCGACCTGTTGCGCTCCTTCGGCG
>Ga0126378_10004250_pt1 | contig 10896 bp, 8 predicted proteins | sample PanSoiMetPlot_23_FD_92587 | JGI IMG/M metagenome (GOLD analysis project Ga0126378, IMG submission 92587) | Tropical forest soil microbial communities from Panama - MetaG Plot_23 | ecosystem: Environmental > Terrestrial > Soil > Tropical forest > Bulk soil | place: Panama | collected 2016-02-17
CATCAAGATCAAGGGCACGGTGGCTACTTCGGCTAGTTTGCCGGCTACCGGCAATACCCTCGGGGATGCCTATATCGCGAGCGACACCCGGCACCTCTGGGTATGGACCGGCAGCGCCTGGACGGACACCGGCGTGGTTCAGGGGCCGGTGGGGCCGATCGGCCCGATGGGCCCGACCGGGCCGCAGGGAGCGCAGGGCGCAGCCGGGCCGCAGGGTGTGATCGGACCTACCGGCCTGCAGGGGGCGCTCGGGCCGGTCGGCCCGCTGGGCCCTACCGGCAGCCAGGGAGCGACCGGACCGCAGGGGCCGCAGGGCGTGCCCGGAGGCCAGGGGGTTCCCGGCTCGGCGGTCTGGATCAAGGGCACGGTGTCCACCTCCACCGCTCTGCCGATCACCGGCAACAACAACGGTGACGGCTATCTCACCGCCGATACCGGCCACCTATGGGTGTGGACCGGAACCGCATGGCAGGACCAGGGCCCGGTGCAGGGGCCGCAGGGCAACCCGGGAGCGGCCGGCCCGCAGGGCCCGGCCGGGGTGGGCGTGGCCGGGCCTACGGGTCCGCAGGGTCCGGTCGGGCCGCAGGGCGCGATCGGGGTGCAGGGAATCCAGGGCATTGCAGGGCCGCAGGGCCCGCAGGGCAGCGGCCTCATTCTGCGCGGATCGGTTGCCACCTCCTCGGCCCTGCCCGCTACCGGAAACACCGTCGGCGACACCTGGCAGACTCTGGACACGGGCCATCTGTGGAGCTGGAGCGGTTCGGCCTGGAACGATGTCGGGCCGGTCACCATCACCAGCGCTGTGACCAGTATCTTCGGCCGGCAGGGCGCGGTCGTGGCCGTGAGCGGCGATTACAATGCCGCGCAGGTCACCAATGCGGTCAATACCGCGCTGACTTATGCCGATCCGGCCTGGCTCACCCAGGTAAGCTGGCCCAAGATTACCGGCACGCCGTCGTTTGTTCTTACCACTAATACCTACGCCGACCCGGCCTGGCTTACGCAGCTAAGCTGGTCTAAGATCATCGGCGCACCTTCGGTAAGTTCCTACCAGACGCCTTGGCTGAGTAACATCAACGGCGCGGGTTACCTGCTGGACAACACTTCGGCTCTCGCCATCGGCCCGCTGGGCACGGCCTCGGCGGCCACCCCGCTGCGCATCGTCACCGCCACCACCACCGGCCAGGCGATCAACGTCAAGAACACCGCCACCGCCGCCTACCAGACCCTGCAGATGATCAATGACCTGTCGAATGCATTCATGCTGGGGATGGGCGGCTCGGCCAGCCCGGCGCCGTTTACCGGCAACGCCTTCCTGCACGCGCAGACCACCGCCATGGTTCTGTTGACCAACAGCATCGAGCGCATGCGGATCACCAGCGCGGGTCTCACCGGGATCGGCACCGCTGCCCCGATCGGCGACTTGCAAGTTGCGAGCATAGCCAGCCAGGCCTGGCGGGGCATCAGCTCGAGCCAGTTCTCTGCCGATACGCTAGGCGGCAATCTGATGATCACCAAGGCTCGCGGCACGCCCGCCACTCCAGCCGCCATGACGGCGGGCGATTATGTCGGCTACCTCGAGTTCCACGGCATGCCGACCGGGCTTACTTATGCGGAAGCCTACTCGATCCGCTGCATCTCTACGGCGGTCGGCAGCAACACCATCACCGCTGACTTAACTTTCAACACAGCCGGGGCGGAGATGATGCGCATCACCAGCCTGGGCTACGTCGGCGTCGGCAACAACGGGGCCATCGAAGACGGCAGTACGGCCAATACTCACCTGATCGTCGGGCCTACGGTTAATGTCGGAAGCGCGTTCGGCACGATCTGCGTCTCGGGCAATAATACCGGAACCACGTCAGTGGTGGGCGCGATCCAGTTCGCCAATTACAACAACGCGGCTGCCGACAAGCGCGTGGCCTTTATCCAGGGCAGAACCGACGGCGCCGTCAACAGCGGCGCGCTCGCTTTCTTTACCGCCAATGCCGGTTCGCCAGGCGAGCGCATGCGCATCACCTCGACCGGCCTGATCGGAATCGGCACTACTGCCCCGGTCTACGACGTCGACATCCAGGCGCCGCAGGCGAATTTGCGGGTTTATTCCACCACCGCCGGCGTTCCCGTTTATGGGGTGTTCTCCGCCGGAGGCATCGGGGGGCTCATGGTCGGTGTAGAAGGCAGCACACCCGGGAACACGGTCACCGGCTCCCTGGCCTATGCCGCGTTCGTCAATTCCGATACCAATTACGCGCTGCAATTCGCGGCCAATAACACGGTCGCCATAACCATCAGCGTTACCGGCCAACTCGGCATCGGCCTGACCAACCCGTCGTACCTCCTGCAGCTGGCTTCCGACTCGGCCGCCAAGCCGGGCACCAATACCTGGACGGTCGCGAGCGATATCCGCACCAAGCGCAATGTGCGACCGTTTGAGGGCGATCCCGAAGTGATCCGCAGGCTGGAGCCGATCGTGGGCGAATACAACGGCCAGGGGGGCACGCCCGAGGGCATGCGCGTGGTTTCGTTCGATGCCGCGAAACTGCGCGAGATCTGCGCCTATGCGGTATCGAGCGTGCGCGCCAGGCTGAACCCGAACGACGCCACCGAAACCGACCTGCTGGGCATCAACACCCACGAACTCTTTTTTCACCTGATCCGCTTCGTGCAGCAGCTGGATCGGAGACTAGCCAAACTGGGAGTGTGAGCATGGACAATAACAATCAGCTACCGGAAGCCTACCCGCTGGACGAGACCGCCATCGCCATGATCAATGAGTTGAAGGAGCAGATGAAGCCGTTCCAGATCGCGGTCAACGCCATCCTGACTTACTTCGTGCGCCAGCACAAGCTGGCCGGGAACTGGCAGGTGGCCGACAACGGAAGAGAGCTGGTGCAGCAGGCGCCCCAGCAGCAGATCAGGCCTTAGCCGTGGAGTTCCAGCGCAAGCTCGTCCCCTTCATCCATCGCGGCATGAACTGGAACGCGCCTCTGGAGAAGATCCCCGAGGGCCAGCTGCCGTGGGCCAAGAACGTGCGCGTGCTCGCCCAGGGCACGATCACTTCCGCCCACGGATATACGGTCGCGCGCGGCATCGACGGAGCCAGCTTTACCCCGCTCGGAGGCACCGCGCCCGGGCCCTACCTGCACTCGTTTTCGCGCCTCAACATCTCGAATCTGGGCTTCGATGTCAACCTCTCGCCCATGTATGTCATGGGCGCGGACACGGAACTCTACGCCTTTAACAAGGACAATACCTTGCACTCGAGCCTGAATCCGCTGCATACTCCGCAGGGCAATCCGGCGGTGGGCGGCAACCAGTTCACGGTCTTCTCGGGCAATCCGCTGTCGATCGTCGATGTCCAGCCGGCGGGCGCGAACGTCAGCTGGAAGTACATCGGCGATTCACAGCAGATGGTGACCGTGGGCTACTACCCGGCCGACAGCTATCTCAACATGGCGCGCTGCCTCACGGTCGGCCTCCGACCGCCGGTTCACAGCCACCAGGTCACCGTGAACGCCGGAGGAAATCTGCTGGGCGGCTATGCCTGGATGTTTGCCTATCGCCGGGTGCCTACGGGGGCGCGCTCTAATCCTTCGGCCGCCGCGCGCGATCCGAGTTCGCCTACAGCTCCGTTTTTTACCTATCAGGTGAGCGGCGCTAGCGCAGCCTTCTCGGCCGCGATCACCCTGCCCTCGGCACCGCCTGATCCGCAAACCGGCTCCCCCGACTCGAACGTGGTGGTAGATATCTACCGCTTCGGCGGCGTGATCTTTCGTTGGGCGCTGGTGGGCACCAGCCAGGCGGGCGGCGGCGGCACTTTCACCGATAACACGCCGGATTCGGTACTGCTGGCCGCGCCCTCGCCGCCACAGACCATCGATCCCACCACCGGGCAGTCCCGGTTTAATTTATTTCAGCCCTTCGTCACCCCCGATATCGCTCACAGCGCGACCGTGGCCACGGTGACCAACGACGCCAAAAACCGCTGGTTTCTCAATGCGGCCACCGGCACTACGCCTTTCATTCTCAACTGGCTGGCCGGGTCCACGATTTACGTCAACAACGCCGCCTTCTCGATCTACCAGGTGCTGTCGACCAGCCAGATCGAGCTGGCTCAGGACGCCAACAAGCTCCTGGGGGTAAGTTCGGGAGCCGGGGTCTTTTGGTCGATCCCCGCCGGTACGCTCATGGCCGGTCAGCCGATGGCGCATTTGTGGGGTTCCTACGGCCTCGGGCAGAGCGCTTCCTACCTGTTTGCCTGCGGCGATCCCAACGCTCCCGGGACGCTCTACTGGACTAACGGCAACGATCCCGACTCGACCGATGTGGTCAACAACATCGTGGTCACCGCGCCGGGCGAGAAGCTGCAGACCGGCTGCATCTACGACGGCCAGCCCTATGTCTGGACCACGGAGCGGCAGTTTCAGATTTTCCCCTCGCTTACTGTTTTTGGCCAGTTTACGGTGCAGGAGGTGGCGGGCGCCAAGGGTGTGTGGCTGGAATGGAGCCTCTCGGTCCAATCGAACGGGATCACTGACCAGTCCGTGACCTGGAGGGGCAAGGACGGGATCTACGACTGGAGCACGGCGGGCGGCCTGCGTCGCCTGACCGACGATCTGTATGCCTTCTTTCCGCACGACAACAGTCCCGGGCTCGCGCCCGAGACCATCATGCCGTTTCTTAAGTTCCCCGCCTCTACCCGGCCCAACGATCCCGGCTACCTGCCCGAAAGCGTCGGCAACCTCGACGACTCGCAGCCCCGCTTTCACCGCACCTGCTGGTTTCAGGGGATGCTCTTCTACGACTTCGTGGCCCAGCCTCTGGGCATCCCTACGGCCCTTAGCGCCACATTGGCCGCAGGCGGCAGCCTGGCGGTAGCGACGACTTACTATGTCGTTACCGCGCTCAGCGCGGCGGGCCAGGAGACGACGCGGTCGGTCCAGGTGACCATCGCTCCCACCAGCGGCAATCAAACCGTCAGCCTGACCTGGACCGCAGTCGCCGGAGCCGCGTCCTACAAGGTCTACCGCTCCACGGTTTCCGGCACCTATGGCATGACTTCCCTGGCCGGGAATCCGACCGGCACTTCGTTTACCGATAACGGGGCGGCGCTCACCTCGGGCACGCCCCCGGCGATCAGCGGTGCCTTTTCGTGCCTGGTCTGGGACGATGTCCAGGTCAAGGGATGGGTGAGCCTCGATCAGCCCTTCGGCAGCCCCGCCTCTCCCGATGTCAGCCACCCGGTGGCGCGGGGCATCGAAATCGGAGTCAACAACCTGAAAGTCACCCAGGGCGGGACCATCTACGACTACTTCGGCTTTACCCGGGGCTTCCGCAGCCGCGTGATCACGCGCGCGGAAGATTTCGGCGATCCGCGCGCCAACAAGCTCTTCGGCGACTATTGGCTCGACCTCACTCCGCTGGCCAATGATGTCACCGTCACCCCGCTGCGCGATTTTTCCGTGAACCCCACCCTCGCCCTGGCAGCAGTCACGCCGCCCACGTTGCCCACCTCCGGCCCGATCGCGCTCACGCCTAATTTCATCAAGATCAACACCAGCGGCCCCACTCCCCGCACCAATTACGCGCTCGACTTCAGCGACTACATAGCCCCCGGCTTCAAGGGGCTGGTGGCCTGGAACCTGGCTCTCGATATCCGCTGGACCGATCCCGCCGGGCAGTTCGGAAGCGTGCTCAACCAGTGGCAGCCGGCCTTCGTCCCCAAGCCGGAATCGATCGCGTTCCGCATCTCCGACCGCGACGATGCGGGCGTGGCGGGCGCGAAGTATCTCATGGGCATGAACCTCGAGGCCAATACCAATCTCGACGGCACCGCTCATGCCTTTCCCCTGCAGGTAATCATCGACGGCCAGCTGGTCACTACTCTGACCATCACCCACGATGGGCAGACCATCTTCCCCTACGCCTGGAACCCGGTCGCGGGCTACGAGTTCCAGGTCGAGCTGCGCTTCGGCAGCTACACCCCGCAGTGGCAACTGTTCAAGATCGCCTGGATCTTCGAGCCCTGGCCGGATGCGGTGGCGCGCACCTTCCCCTTCCAGGATCTGGGCAGCGTGCAGGTCAAATACATCCGGCAGATTACCTTGCCGATCGAGACCAATGGAAACGCCGGCACCATCGGCCTGATTGGCGACGGCAATAACCCGCAGCGGTTGTTCAGCGTGCTCACGCCCGTGCTGATCAAGTCGGCCACCGAGCTGGTGCTCAACCCGCCCATGATCGCGCACGAGATCCAGCTGTCCACCCAGAGCATCATGCGCATGTGGCCGAACGAGCTGAAAGCGGATTTCGAGCCCTGGCCCGAATTCAGTAGCGTGCGCTCGGCCTTCACCAATCTCGGCTACGAGGGCAGCAAGTTCATCCAGGGGGCGGTGATTCCGCTCGATACCGGCGGCTCGCCTCTCTCTCTCCAGATCAACTACGACACCGGCGGGCCGGTGACGCTGGGCCCGGTGACTACGCCCGCCGGGGTCAAGACGCCCATCGCCTTCTCCTTCGGGCCGTGCAACCCTACTCCCAGTGACCCGTTCATCGCCACCGAGGTGCAGGTATTGCCGCAGAGCAATGCCCGGGTCTGGTTCGACGAGATCAAGTGGGTCTGGGAGCCGGAGCCGGAACTGGTCTACACCTGGGACACCCAGCCTACCGACCACGACCTGCCCGGCTTCCACAGCCAGCGCGACTGCTTCATCGCCTACATGGGCGGCAGCGGGGCGCCGGTCTTGACCATCACCACCGAGTACGGCTCCGTCAAATACACCCTGGACCCGGTAGTCCCCGGCAAGTACGTGCGCAGCTACCGCGTGCTCGCCCCGCAGAAGGCCAAGTGGCGTTCCTACCGCGTGGAAAGTTGCGGCGGCCTGCGCCTGTTCATGAAGGACTGCGAGGTGAGGGTGAAGGCCTGGGGCGACACCGGGCCTTATAAGAGCTTCCAGCCTTTCGGCGACCTCTCGCGGGCCAATGGGGGAGCCAGGATCTGATGCCGCCGCCTAAAGCCATTACCGCCAAGGGGGCCTGGTACCCGCAGCTGGACGGCTTGAATCTGCCCGGCCCGCTGACTAACGCCATGCAGCAGGTTTATTCTCTCGTCTACAGCCTGCGCGACAGCATTCCCCGGCCGCCTGCGCAGAGCCTCATCGTGGCCCAGGCCGATCTGGCCATGCAATCCGCCAACCTGGCGCCGACCGTTCTCTACGCCGTGCCCGTCAATTCCGGCGGTATGTACCGGGTGAACTTTTATGTGGTTGTGACGCGCGCCGCAACTACTTCCGCAAGCATTCCCTACGGGGTGATCGGGTTCACCGACGGGGACCTGAATCTGTCCGCCTCGGTCGGTCCGATCGGCAATCCCAGCAACACCGCCAACACGGCGGGCGCCGGCAATAACTCCGGCGGCTATGCCGACGTGGCTTCGTTCAATGTTAAGGGCGGACTGAACATCACCTATTCCACCGCCAACTACGCTTCCACGGGAACCACCCCCATGCAGTACGCAGCCCATCTGCGGCTGGAGTATCTGGGCTGATGTAGACTTGCCGTTATGACGCCGACGCCCTCTTCGAACCCATCGATCCCGGTGCCGTATCTGGCGGGCACGCTCAACCTGACGGCCGGGGCGGTGGCGAACCTGCTCACGCTGATTCAGGCGCAGCTGGCGACCAACTGCCCGGGCTCGGTGATCGAGCTATTGATCTCGCCCGATGCCGCCAACTCGGGCGGGGTGGAGATCGGCGCCTACAGCCAGATCGCCGGGGCGCTGAGCGCCACCAACTTCGGCTACACCCTGGCCGCGACCAGCCCGCCGCGCCTCTACCAGGCGAGCTATCCGGGCATGACCATCTCGCTCGGCGACATCCAGGTGTTTGCAGCGGCGGCGGCCAAGCTGCACGTCGAAATACTGCCCTAAAGGAGGACACACATGGGCACCAGCATCGTTCCCCCCAGGGGCGGTCCCACGGGCCCGGCAGGGGGCTATTTCGACCAGATCGACCAGGCTTTCGGCCGCGCCTATGGCATGCTCGGCAATGCGGGCCAGGGCGGGGGCTTCGGCCCCGGCGGGGTCTCGCCGCAGCCGATCGAGGGCGACTCGCTGACCCAGTTCTGGCGCGGGCTGTCGAACCTGGCGGGCACCAGCGTTCCCGGGTTTCTCCAGGCGGGCGGCAACCTGCTGGGCACCGGCACGGGGGTGACCCAGGGAGGCCTGGGCTTGAGCGGGGTGGGCTTCGGGACTACGCAGGAGGCGCTCAAGACCCTGCAGCCCTCGATCGATTACTACAACAAGCTGCTCAGTGGCGATCCGGCGGCGATGACGCAAGCGCTTTCGCCCGAGGCCGACCTGATCGCCAAAAACACCGCCATGGCCGCCGACCTGACCTCGCGCGGCGGCGCGCAGGGCGGCCTGACCGCAAGCACCCAGGCCAACCTGCCGTACGCGCAGGCGGCTCAGATAGGCAATGCGGCGCTCGCCCTGCGGCCAGGGGCGGCGCAGGGGCTCGAGCGGACCAGCGCCGCCCAGGCCGGGATCGGCGCCGAGCAGGCCGGGATCGGCCAGGGGGTTTCGCAGACCGGTCTGGGGCTCGGGCAGCTGGGCACGGTGCTTACCGGGCAGGGCCTGCAGACCCTGCAGAACACCATCGCCGACGTGCTCTCTAAAATGGGCATCAACATCCAGGGCGGAACCGCGAACCTGTTCAGCCAGATCGTGGGCTCGCTGTAGGAGATCTTATGGGATTAGTACGCGATCTCGCCACTTACGCCGCTGGCTCTTATGCGCAGAGCCGGAAGAAGCGCCCCGACGCCGAGGGCTACGAGGGTGGCCCTCCGGGCGTCGACACAGGGCAACCCGCGAAAACGGGCGGCGATGATCAGGCCAAGCGCCCCGGCCTGGGGCAGGCCATCGCCCGCAGCGAAGCGGGCAAGAAACGCAGCGCCGGCATGGCCATGTCAGACTATTCGGTGTCCGGCATGGGCCTGGCGGGGCCGGTTCCCGGCGGCGAATCGGACAACCCGGGAAGCGCGCGCCGCAAGCGCGGCAACGGCAAGGATCGGGGGTGAGGTATGGGCTTAATCCGCGATATCGTGTCCGGGGTCACGGGCGTCCCTCTGGGCAGCTCCAAGCGTTCGGCGTCAACGGACAGCAAGGGCTCGGCTAAGGACGACACCGACGACACCGGAGCTGGCTCCGACTACGGCGAGAAGTACGGCACCAGGGTGCTGCGCGCCGTCAAGCGAAGCGCCCGGCGCTTCGAAAACAAGGGGGATGGGCGATGAAGACCGGGGCCATGCGGGATCACGTCGATATGGCCGGGGCGGTTCACGACATGCGCCGCTTCGCCCAGGCGGGCGGCCCCAAGCTGATCGCGCGCGATTATGGGCGCGCGCGCGGCAGCGACCGCTTCCCGGCCAAACCCATGCGCAAAGCCAAACGATACGGCAAGCGCTGAGGATTTCTTGTGGGAATCTTCCGCGATCTGATCGGCAACGTCGCCAATGCCCGCATGATGGAGGAGCAGCATAAGCTCGCCCGCCTGCAGGCCGAAGGCGACATCCTGACCACGGTGATTCAGAATCCCGGCACAGACGATGCTACCTATGCCAAGGCGTCCGCGCTTTACAGCCAGTTGCTGGGCAAGCACGGCGGCAAGCAGGGCAAGGAGCTGCAGCTTCAGATCGGTCAATTTTTAACTGGCCTGGCCGGGCAGCGTGCGAGCGATCGCGCGACCGGCCAACAGCCGGGAGCCGCAACCGCAGCAACCCTGGCCGGTGGTGGGCGGCAGCCATTTCCCGGCATTGCGCCTGGTATCTCAGGCATGCCTCAGCAGGAGCGGGAGCGGATCGCGGGGCAAATGGCCGCCCTGGCAGGCGGTCGGCCGGCGGCGGCTCCGGCTCAGCCAGCGGCTCGGGCGCCAGTCCAGCCCGAACGCGGCGGTTTCCGCTCTGTGCTGCGCGGGCTGGCGGGCGTGGGCGGCGAGATGCTGGGCATCCCGCGCGGCGGGGGAGCGGAACTGACGCCGACTAAGGAGCAGGTACAGCGGGTCTATGGGCCGAGCGCCGAGCAGCAGGCGCAGGAGGCAGGCCGCCTCGCGGGCGTTCAGAAGGGGGCGGAGCTGCAGGGAACCCTGGCTGCGTTCGCCGATCCAAAATTCAAGCAGTTGATGAGAGACCAGGGTTTCAGCGATGCCGAGATGCGCGATGCCGAACTGCGCGCCATGGGCGTGCCTTCCGCGCAATTGGCGCGCACGCCCATGGCGGTCTACGATCCTGAGGGCAATAGGCACAGCTGGTGGGTTGACAAGACCGGGCAACACTTTGACGAATGGGGCCAGCCGGTGAATCTCGGTAAGGGCTGGACCGAGTACAAGGTGGGAGTGGACAAGGCAGGCGGAGCCGATCAGATGGCTGCGGCTCTGCGCGCCCCTTATCAGGCTGCGGTCACCCTCATGACCCGCCAGCACCGCAAGCCGGACGGCACCTGGGAGCAGGGCTGGGATCAGAAGCGGGTGACCGACGAAGCCAACGTGCAGGCGGCGATCCAGTTCGAGCGGTCGCAGGGATCGCTGGTGAGGGGCAGGGAGCTGAACTACGAGCGTGATACCGCGCTTGCCAGCCTGAGCGGGGTATCCCCGCCACCGGCCTGGATGGGGGACGGAGCTTCTTTCAATGCGCAGGTCGATGCCGCCACCGGCAAGGTTCCGCCTTCGGCCTACGATCGTCCGGTCCCCAAGCAGGGTGAGCCGATCACCGATCCGGCGGCGGCGGCGGCCTTCGACGAGTTCGTGCTGCGCGCTACCAAGCTCCTGCCCATGGGCAGGCAGGATCAGTGGGCGCAGCTTCGCTACGACTATGGCATGAAGATCGCCATGGCGCAGCTCG
>Ga0126378_10004251_pt1 | contig 10892 bp, 9 predicted proteins | sample PanSoiMetPlot_23_FD_92587 | JGI IMG/M metagenome (GOLD analysis project Ga0126378, IMG submission 92587) | Tropical forest soil microbial communities from Panama - MetaG Plot_23 | ecosystem: Environmental > Terrestrial > Soil > Tropical forest > Bulk soil | place: Panama | collected 2016-02-17
CCCAACCCGACCATGGCCAAGCGTGAGGCCGGCTACACCAAATCGGCCAGCGAGGACCACTGTCAGGACTGCAGCATGTTCCGCGCAAATGCGTGCACGCTGGTCAAGGGCTACATCCACGACAGGGGCTCGTGCGATTACTTCGAGCCTAAGAAAGTGGGCATGGGCGCGGGCCAGGACGAGGGCGACGACGCCGCGCCGTACTACGCGGGCTACGTCGATCCCGAGGGCGTGCAGCACGACCTGCCGCCGCCCAGCGCACAGGTGGTTTCACGTGCCGCCGACCTGGGCTGGCTGGGTCCCGAGGCATCGCCCGCCGCGCAGGGCCAGCGCGCCGAGGCGGCGCAGTACACCGCCGACCAGGCCCAGATACAGGACGAGGCAGATTTCCTGGCGCGCCAGCAGACCAGCGTGCCCGCCCCGCCGCCCGCCGCGCTGACGGCCTCCGCACAGGACGCCAACGCGGCGGTGGGCCGCTTCGACCTGAGCGGCGTGCCGACCGACTCCACCCGCAAGCCAATCAGCGCCCCCGTCTCGCCCACGCCCAGCCAGGGCCCGCCGCGCCGCGCGATCACACCCGTGCCCGCCGCGTCGCCCGAGACGGTCACCGACGCGGCGTCCGCGCCGCCAGTCCAGACCGAGCCAGCACCGCCAGCGCCAAGCGACCCCCGCTCCGAGCTTGCCCTGCAGACGGGCATGCCCGTGCTGGGCAGCGCCGCCGAGCGCCAGGCAGCCACCCAGCCCGCGCAGCCGCCGACCGACACTTCAGGGCCGTCGCCCGTCGAGCAGGCGGTCAGCGGGGTGGTCGACTGGGCCGCGCCAGGGCTCAAGAAGCTGGCCTCGCCCGAAGTCCAGGGGGCCATCAGCACCGCCGCCACGGTCGCCCAGGACATCGCCAATCCCATCAACATGGCGCCGGGCGTTGCGGCGGCGGTCGACTACGTGCGGGCCAACGGCTACGATCCGCAGCCCGCGCTCGACAAGCTGCTCAAGCCCACCCCAGGCGGCGCGCTGGATCGTTACGCAAAAACAGCGGCGGCGGGCAACCAGGCCGACCTGGGCACCTCGGTCGCGGCGGGCAGCGAGGCGCTGTCCAACATGAACGACTTCCGCGCGGGCCTGGTAGCTGCCGCCCAGCCACCCGAGATACGCGACAGCCCCGAGGGCCAGGCGGCAGCCCAGGGTATCGCACTGATCAGCGACCCGCTGAACCTGGTCGGCATGCCCGAGGTCAACGCGGGCCGCAGGCTGCTGACCGAGGGCGTGGAACTGGCCACCCCCGCCGCCGAGCGCGAGCTACCCCGCCTGATGACGGGGTTCGCCGAGCGGAACTCGCCCGAATTCCGCGCCGCTGAGACGGCGCTGGGGCGGCCGTGGACGGCCCAGGAATCGCAGCGTGTGCTGCAGGCCGCCGCGCTCGATCTTAGCCCAGCCGAGGCGCGCCTGATGGAAGACGCCTCGCGCGCGCTGACGGCGGGCGGCAGGTACGAGCCGCTCAGCGGCGAGCAGTTGCGCCGCACGGTGCTGAACGCGGTCTCGCGCGAGAACCCTGGCGCCAAACCCAACGACATCCTGCGCATGGTCGACCAGACGCTTGCCCACGCGGGCGCCGAGGAGTTGACCACCGACCGCATCGTCCAGAACGTCCAGCCGGCTGTGCGCGAGGCGACCGAGAAGTCGCTGACCAGCCTGGGCTATCCGATGGTCGCGGGCATGACCCAGCCCGAGATCGACAAGCTGTGGTACACCGACCCGACGGCGGTGATCGCCCGCATGGAGGAGTACGCGCGGCGCGGGCTGCTCGCGCGCCAGCCTGCGGCGGCCAGCGGACGGATGGCCATCGGCGCGGCTGGCGGCGCGGCGGCGGGGCTGACCGCTGCGGACATGCGCATCGACCCCGACGACGTCAACCGCAAGAACAAGCTCGCGGCGGCGGGGCTCATCGGCGCGCTGGCGGGCACCGTCGGCGGGTACGCCGCCGTGCCGCTGTGGAAGGGCTTCGACGGCAAGTTCCTGGCGATGGCGCGCGACGTCGTCGCCCCCGTCGAGAACACACTGCCCGAGACGCAGGACATCATCCGCAAGTGGGCGGGCACCTACCAGTCAGGCGCGACCGCCTCCGAGCGGCTGGCCGATCGCATGCGCGGCATCTTTGGCAGCGACGCGGACACCTGGCTGGCGGGCTGGATCGAGGAGCACGGCAGCCTGCCGCAGAAGTACCGCACCAACACCGAAGCGCAGGCCTTCCTGCGCGACTGGCAGGCTATCACCGCCTGGGCGCGCAAGTACGACATCGTGCCCGACCCGCTCAACCTGGGCGCCAGCAGCCGGGTGAAGACGTACGTGCCGCACGCGGTCAAGGCGGAGATGGACAGGGCCATCGTGCTCGGCAAGGACGCTACCAGGCCGCGCAGGGGCTACACCACGGGCAACCCGTTCGACCACTACAACGAGAACCGCACCTTCGAGACGCTGCGCGACGGGGTCAAGGCCAAAGGCCAGGACTTCTACGACGACAACGTGCCGCGCGTGTGGGGCAACTACTACGGCGCGGCGATCAAGGCACTCGCCAACAACCAGTTGATGGAAGACCTGCTGAGCGTGGCGGCCAAGAACAACGGCAGCGTGTTCGCCTCCAAGGCGCTGCGCCAGGCGATGCTCAAGGGCGAGGACATCGTCCGCCTGGGGCCAGGCATCTCGCCCCGCGAACTGGGCCAGGCGACCAACCTGGGCGAGTTCATCCCCAAGCTGCGCAGCCAGGACGTGTACATCTCGAACGACCTGGCCACGGTCATGCACAGGTTGTTCAGGGACCAGTCCTGGTTCGAGAAGTGGGGCGTCGCCAGCAACACGCTCAGCATCAATACCCAGTTCAAACACAATGTGCTCTCGGGCTCGATGTTCCACCTGGTCAACGAGGTGCGCCAGATGTACGCCACCCAGGGCTGGCAGGCATCCAGGAACCTGTGGACGATGGCCCACCAGATGACCACGCCGGGCGGTGCGCGCAACTTCTTCGACAGCCACGCCAGGGAGATGACGCTTGCCATCCGCGACGGGCTGCAGATGAACATGGCCGCCGATCGGCCGTCGCATGCCTGGGGCTGGCAGATGGCGCAGATGTTTGGCAACGCGCTGGTGGGCGGCATCATGGGCTACCAGACGGGCACCAGCGACGAGGAGCGCAAGCAGAACGCGCTGCACGGCGCGGCGCTCGGGGTGGGCTTTTCGGCGCCCATCTTCGGCGGCAAGTTCCCGCTTGGCCCCGAGGCCAAGAGCATCGTCCAGGTGTTCTCCGACGCGCTGTGGCAGCGCTACATCCCGTTTATGAAGTACACGACCTACGAGATGTACAAGCCGCAGTTCGGCGGGCGCGCGGCGGCGGAGTTCGCCAATGAGGTCTACGGCGGCATGAACCTGATGGCCGTCGGCCGGTCGCGGACCTTCCAGGACGCACTCAAGTTCTTCGTCCTGGCGCCCGACTGGCAGGAGGGCTGGGCGCGCCAGGTGGGCAACGCCGCGTTCAACTGGCAGGGCCCGCTGGGCCAGATGAACCGCACCTACTGGCGCAACGCGGCGCTGCAGAGCGTGTTCATGCTGGAGGCGATGAACCGCGCGCTGGGCGGCAAGTGGTCGTGGGAGAACGACCCCGACGCCTGGGGCCTGATCAACATGTCGCAGACGTACGACAAGTTCGGCTGGGACCACAGGGACCCGACCACCGGCCAGCCATACACGCCGTACCTGGACATCCTGGGGCCGTACCGCGCCATGCTCGAACCGCTGCGCGAGACGGCCCGCGCGGCGACGGTGGCGGCGGCCAGCGGGCTGGGCATCAAGCCCACCGATGTGCCCTTCCACCGCGAGATCTACGGTGACTTCGGCGATATCCCCGAGCCCGATCCTGGTAAGGCGTGGGGCAACTTCGCCTCGTCGCGCGTCGGATTTTTGCCCGTGAGCATCCATCAGATGCTCAGCGGCAAGGACTGGGCGAATCGGCCCCTCGACCAGCCCGACGACTCGGGTATGCAGATTGCCTTCAACCGCGCCGCGCAGGTGCTGCAGCACGCGGTGCCGACGGGCGAGCAGGGCCTGATCACGGGCGCCCAGCGCGGCGACCCGCTGCCGATCGGCGCGCTCTCGGTGCTGGGCTTGCGCACCTCGCACAGGTCGGCGACCAACAAGTACTTCGAGATGCGCGACCAGTTCGTCAAGGACCTGGGCGTGGGCCCCGACGAGTGGCAGCACACGCTGGCGGCGACGCGCTCCGACAACCAGGACATCGACCAGCGGATCGAACTCCTGCAGAGCGGCCAGGGCACCTACAACGGCCAGGACGTTTCCAAGATGACCGCCCGCGAGCGCGACAACGAGATGATCAAACTCAGCCAGAGCCGCGTCAGCCTGCACGAGAACCTGCAGAAGCTGATCACCGAACGGACCGGGCTGAGCGACGAGGACAAAGCCAAGTACGCCCAGCAACTGCAGTGGCTGGATCGGCAGACGATCGTCGGCTCGACCAAGGCGCCCGCCGACATCGAAGGCCGCCCCGACCTGGACGTAAACGAACTGATGCGGCTGGCCTGGAACCGCGACCCGACCGAGATCGAGCGCATCAAGGGCACGCGCTCGAAGGCGGACTGGACCCAGGACCCGTGGGGCGCGGCGGGCCAGAGCCTCGACGACGTGCTGCTGCGGCCCTCGCCAGGCAGCGACGCCACGCGCCAGCTTGCCACGCTGCGCGCGCGCTGGACGATCGACACGGCGTCCCAGTGGGGGGTCGACCCCGCCGTGCTGGAAGACCACCTCAAGGCCAACCTGTACGGCGTGCAGGGCGGCCCGCCGAAGCTGCCTGGGGTGACCAGCGCCGACCTGGACCAGATCGTCAAGGACTACCAGAAGGCGGGGCTGACCGATGCAGGCGAGCAGATCCCTGGCACGGTGGCGGGCCTGGCCAAGCAGGACTATCTGTTCGAAACGGCCGCTCAGCTAGGCGTCGACCCGCACGATCTGGCCACGCGCATCCGGCTGCGCACGCTGCCGATGGCCGACCAGACCGAGGCGGGCAGCGCGCGCTCGAACGCGCTCGACCTGCTCTCCAGCGGCAAGATGGTGCCCTTCCAGAACCCCGACGGCACGCCCCTGGGCAACCCCAAGGAGTGGGCCAGTTGGGACAGCCTGCTGGCACACAGCAAGGACCGATCCACGTTCAAGAACGGGCTGTACTACGCGGGCGCGGGCGGCAAGAGCGCCGACGAACTCAACCAACTCAACGCCGCCAAACAGCAGGCCAACGCCAACCGCTACAAGATGATCAACCTGTCGCCGCACAAGGACGACTACCAGCGCTGGTTCGGCGACGGCGCGAACATGACCGACGCACAGTGGCAGCAGCTTCAGGCGGGCACGCTGGACATGTGGACCGATAAGCCCACGCCCGCCGAGGCCAAGCGCCGCGTCGGCGTGCTGCGCCTGGCACAGGGCTACACCAAGCCCGAACTGAACAACAGCAAGCTCCAGTTTTCGTACACCGACACGGCGGGCTACCGCTACACCAACGACTCGCTGGCGGCGTACGTGCGCTTCATCAACAGCGTGAAGAGCAGCAAGTACGCCTACGTCGGCGCGGCGCTGGATCCCGAGCCCGCGAGCTAGACCCGACCTTGCTTACCGGGGTATGATCGGAGGACGAAATTTATGGCCAGACGAAACACCAACAAGTTCGCGCAACCAGGCCAGAAGTATGCCGGCCAGGTAAAGATCGACGCGGGCCCCGTCCAGCTTACGCGCTGGATCAGGCCGCTGACGCGGGCCGAGCACGACAAAACGCCTGGCCCCGAAGGTACCGACCTGCGTCCCGAGCGGCGCCCCGAGCGCACCGGCAAGGTGCCTGGCACGCCGTCGGGCACGGGCTACAACCGTCAATCCACATGAAGGGAGGATGCGTGATGTACGAGCGTCGACGTCGCGGTGGCCGCCGCAAGCGCTGACTCACTCTGATCCCAGACTGGGAGAAAGGAGGTACATCCGAATGTACGAGCGTCGTCGTCGCGGAGGCCGTCGCCACCGCTAGATGCGCGATCGAGCGGGTGCCCTCCTGGGGTCGCATACACCCGCCCACCCGCTCGACGAGCCTCACGTAAGGAGACACCATGCCGCAGGGCATCAACACCAAGCACCAGAAGGTGGGCGGCAAGTCCACGGGCACCAACGCCGAGTTCAAGCGTGACGGTTATGCGCGCGGCCCCGTGCCGAAGAGCATGATCGGCACCAAGGAAGGCCTGACCAACCACGTTGGCTATTCCGGACCTGACGTAGCCCAGGGCACCCACAACGGATAAGTGACCACCGCAGACAACGCTGCCGAGCAAGAAATCCCCGAGGGGCAAGCTCCCCCCTCGCCCGAGGACTCGGCACCGGAGACGGATGCGGCAGCTAGAGAGCGCGAGATCCAGCGACGCCTGACCCAGAGTGGCCGCGAAGCTGCTGAAGCTCGACGCCAGGCTGCGTCTGCCCAGGCAGTTCTTGCCGCGCAGACGCAGCAGATCGGCGAGCTTCAAGCCAACCTTCAACTGCTCACGGCGAGCCTCACCGAGCGCGACAAGCGCGACGCCGCGCAGCAGCAGGCCGCGATGGAGGCCGAACTGCAGAGCCTCCCCCCCGCCGACCGACTCGATCGCCGCATCAGCATGCTGCAGGACCAGGTCAATCAGCTACGGACTGCCGCGCCGCAGGCGCAACCAGCGCAGCCGAAACCCCCTGCCCCCCAACCCCAAAGCACTGTGCAACAGCAGGCCACGCCCCAGCAGCAGTCCGAATACATGGAGCGTCGGGTGCGTGAGATCATCCAGGAGGCCACCGACAGCTTCGGTGTGACCGTCGACCTGGACGCCATCCCCGATGGTGACTGGGAGTCTGAGGATACGTTCTATCGATCGGTGATGAAGCAGGCCGCTCAGGCCAGCACAGGAGGCAATAACGTGCCCAAGACGAAAGCGGAGACCCCCGCGCAGATGCGCGACAGGATCCGGCAAGAGGAAAGAGAACGGCTCGGCGTCAACTCGCCAGCCGCACCGCGAGCCGCACCCAGCAGTGCCCGCAAGCAGGCCGCTACCGAGGAGGACGTGCGCGCAGCCGCGCAGAACTACTCGTCGGCGCACGGCCCCAAGGCGAACATCGCCAAGATGAAGGAACTGCGAGCCTCGATGGGGTGACGGGTAAGCCCACTACGACCGGGACAAAGGCGCTAGGGGCGCAGGTCAAGCCGCTCTACGGCTCCAAAAAGAAGCCCAAGAAGAGGTAGACCATGGCACAAGGCACGACTGGCACAGTTGCTCTCAGCCCGCAAGTCAAGGCGATGTACGACGCCGACTTCTACATCCAGGGGCAGAGCGTGCTGTACTGGGACCAGTTCGCTGATCTCAAGGGCCCGATTATGAACGGGCAGCGCGGTATCAGCCAGAACTTCCCGATCATCGAATCCCTGCAGCCGAACCCGGTTGTGCTCGACGAGTTGATCGACGTCGCCCCGCAGCAGATGCGCGGCGCCGAGGTGATCATCACGCTGAGCGAGTACGGCAACTGCATCGAGGTCACCAAGTTCCTGGTGGCGACGGCCTACGCCGACGTGTACAAGCAGGCGGCGTACATCAACGGCTACAACCTGGCCGAGAGCTACGACTACATCGCGCGGGCCGTCTTCGGTCAGGGATCACGAGTGTGGTTCCAGAACAAGCGCACCGCGCGCAATCAGTTCGCGGGCCAGTCGACGACGGCCGACCTGATGACCATTCGGTTCATCGAGTTGCTGTCGCTGATCGCCGCGCGCAGTGCCAAGATGCCGCTGTACGAAGACGGCGCGGTGGCCACTGCGCTGCACCCGTTCGTGTTCTACGACCTGATGCAGGACCCGACCAACGGCGGGCTGCGCACCATGTCGCAGTACAGCCACCCCGAGCTTCTGTTCAACGGCGAGCTTGCCTACTGGTCAGGGCTGCGCATGGTTGTCACGGCCAACGCCAAGGGCTTCTGGGGCGCGGGCGCCGCAGCCACCACCGCCGTGGCGACGACCCTGGCGGCGGCGGCCAACCCTGGCGACACGTCGATCACGGTGGCCTCGGGCACGGGTATCGCGCCAGGCATGTGGCTGGCCATCCAGGACGCGGCCGAGCCAGGCAATACCTGGAGCGACTCGAATGAACTGTTCATGGTCACCGGTGTGGCTGGCGCGGTCATCACCGGCTTCGCGCTGGACCCTGGGCCTGGCGACGCAGCAGGCTTACGCTTCGCGCACGCCAGCGGCACAACGGTCAACAACAACAACTCGGTCTTCCCCGTCCCGTGCTTCGGCCCCAACTCTGTTACAAAGGCCGCCTCAGACTGGACTGGACCCTACGGCGAGACCGTGGTCACGGGGCCTTTCGACCGCCTGGGTCGCTTTCTTACCTTCGGCTGGTACGCCATCAACGGCTACAGCCGCACGCGCAACGCGTGGCTCTTCCGAGGGGAGGTTGGCAGCAGCCAGTCCTGATGGCACGTAAAGTTCGAGCCGATCGGGCCGCCGCCGCGCAGGCCGCGCTGGGCGACATGCCCCCGCGCGCCGCCGCGCGGGCGAAGGGCAAGGCCAAAGCCACGGGCCGCGCGTTCCCGACCAGCGGCCAGCGCGCCAGGGCCAGCAAGCGCACCGCGAGGGGCAAGTGAAAGACGGCGACTACTACGACCGCTGTCCCCAGGACGGCTGCCTGGAGGTGGACGCCGCGCATCGGTCGGAAGGCAGCCTGGCGGGGCCGCGTGAGGCGTGGCACGACTGGAGCATCTTCAACGCAGACCGTCGCGCTGGCGGGTGCGGGGCCACCTGGACCCGCACCACGACCACGGGTGCGCGCAAGGACAGGGCGCGCGGCATCGAGCCGCTCAACCTGACCGCCAGCGCGGGCAAGGAGCGCTCGATCTCGGTGCCTTCGCAGGCGTATCGTGATCACTACGAGGCCATCTTTGGACATCCATAACGCGTTCGCCGATCACATCGGCCTGCAGACGGTTGACACCAACGTCGACCACACCCAGTGGCCGTGCGTGCCCCACCCCCCCGATGTGCTGTGCGCGGACGCGGTGCGCAGCGCCAGCAAGAAGGGCTTCCGCACGCTGGTGCCCGCCAACAGCCAGGTGGCCACCAGGGAGTGGCAGGGGCGGTGATCGCCTTCGACCAGGCCATCGCCGACGCCTACGTGCGGCCCGTGCGCAACGTGGCCATGCCCAGCACGCCAGGCCGCCAGGTCAAGTTCCTGCAGGGCCACGCGGTGATCAAGGACGGGCGCGACCTGGTGGCCATGATGAAGCGCCCCGACGTGCTGATCGTGCTCACGCCGCACGCCATGTCGTGGACCGAGACGTTCTTCAGGGAGGCCGGCGAAGGGGTCAAGGCCGAGGTGCGCTGGCCCGAAGTCACCCCACCTGTGCCCACGTGGGACCCCAGCCTGAGGCCGCATGGCGCAGACGGCGATCGAACTGATTCGTGAGCTAGGCGAGCGCGTCGGCGACATCATCGTCTCGACGCCCTCGACCAGCGGCACGCTGACGCTGGTCGACAACAACCTGAATCAGTTCTTCCCGCAGCCGATCAACCAGTTCAACGGCTGGATCTACGGCACCGACAACGTCGACCCGCTCAACCGCAAAGTCGAACGCAGGGCCGCCCAGTGGGTCCCCAACGTCAGCACATTGCAACTCTATCCGCCGGGCTTTCCAGGACCGATCACCGTCGGCCAGTACGAGATCCACATGCGCTTTCCGCGCAAGCGCAAGCTGGCCGCGCTGAACTCGGCGGTGGCACAGTTGGGGTTGACCTGGTACAGGCAGATCGTCGACGAGACGATCACCACCCAGCAGAGCACCTGGATCTACTACCCCGACCCGCTCCAGAACTGGAGCAACATTTATCGGATCGAGATCCAGATCAACACCAGCGAAACGCAAATTGGCTACCCGTTCGCCGCCGCCGAGTACCTGAACTGGCGGCCCAGGCGCTGGGTGGACACGCTGGGCAAGGAGACGTGGGCCATCGAGTTCGGCATCCTGCCGCCGATCGATCGCAAGCTGCGCATCTTCGGCGAGGGGTTCTACCCGACGCTGGTCAACGACAACGATGTGCTGGCCATCGCGGGCAAGTGGGAGGGCGGCGCGCTGGAGTGGATCTACGACTGGGCCGAGTTCAGGCTCAATGATTCGCTCTCCAACAAGCAGCCCACCGGCGAGGCGGAGCGCATCAGGCAGCAGGCGATGGATCGCCTGGAGCGCCAGAAGAATGACATCCTGACCTCGGCGCCGTCGCACCAGCCAGGCCGCATCGTGACCCCTGGCCACGGCGACGCGATGGCCTTCCCGTCGCCCGAGGACTGGCGCTACCTGGGCGCGTTTCGGAGCGCATCCTTCGTACGGGGCGGCTAAGTGGCCGTCGTCCCGTGGCCGAATCCGGCGCCTGGCCAACCCGACCAGGTCCAGATCGACGACATGCCGATGGCCCTCGTGCCTGGCAAGTACGCCGTCGAGGAGGCCGATCGGTTCGGCGAGAAGGTCTCGCAGGGCACCCTGAAATACGCCGACTTCAACCCGTACGAGAGCGCACACGCTGTCGCTGCTCTCACGGGGGGCGCTGGCCTGCGTCGCTACTCCGACGCGGGCGACGACCCCACTCAGTTCGCCACGCTGTACACCGAATCAAGCAACGTCAACTGCTGCTTCGCGCCCGTGGTGCTCTCGCCCGAGATCACCTTCCAGGCGCTGCCTGGGGCCACGGGCCCAGCGGTGTGGATCGGCGACGACCTGCGCCTGCAGTCGCCTGGCTCGCTGGTGCGCCGCCAGCTTGCCGTCGGCCCGACAGGGACGTCGACCAC
>Ga0126378_10004252_pt1 | contig 10891 bp, 10 predicted proteins | sample PanSoiMetPlot_23_FD_92587 | JGI IMG/M metagenome (GOLD analysis project Ga0126378, IMG submission 92587) | Tropical forest soil microbial communities from Panama - MetaG Plot_23 | ecosystem: Environmental > Terrestrial > Soil > Tropical forest > Bulk soil | place: Panama | collected 2016-02-17
AGCTGCTTGCGCAGGGTTTGTCGAACAAGCTCATCGCCGATCGCCTTGGCATGAGCGAGCACACGGCCAAATTTCACGTCAACGCGATCATGGGGAAGCTGAGTGCCCAGTCGCGGACCGAAGCGGTGGTCCAAGCGGTTCGGCTGGGCTTGGTGCTGCTCTGATCCCTTAAGGCAGCTAGCCGATTGGACGGGATGGTATCTCGCCGTTCGGCTGATGCGTGCGCGCCACCGCGCCGATTAGGTTCGGTTTCAGGTGCAGCGAAAGGATTTTGCAATGGAAAACGGCAGTGCTCTTTCAGAAGCGTTCGCCGCGATCGTCGAGAAAAGCAGCGCGAGCGTGGTGCGGGTGGAGGCGAGGCGGCGCTCGCCTTCGAGTGGAATCGTCTGGTCCTCCGACGGCTTGGTGGTCACCGCTCAACATGCGGTTGAGCGCGACGAGGAAATCGAGATCGGCTTCTTCGACGGAAGAACGGCCGAGGCGAAGCTGGTGGGACGAGACCCGGGCTCGGACGTTGCCCTGTTGCGCGTTGCCGCCACGGATCTCGTGGTTCCTCCATGGTCGACGGCGGAACCCAAGGTCGGGCACCTGGTCCTCTCGGTGGCAAGACCGGGGCGCACCGCGCGCGCGTCGATGGGCATCGCGAGCGCGGTGAGCGGAGAGTGGCGTTCTCCCGCCGGCGGACGCCTCGAGCGCTACCTGCAAACGGACATCGCGCTACAGCCCGGGTTCTCCGGGAGCCTCTTGGTGGACGACCGCGGCAATGGCCTGGGGATGAATACTGCGAGCCTGCTGCGCGGGCACAGCCTCACCGTGCCGACCGAGACGCTTCGCCGCGTGACCGAGGCCTTGGTTGCGCACGGCCGGATGCGCCGGGCCTTCGTCGGCTTGGGGAGCATGCCGATCCGATTGCCGGTCAAGGCGGCGCGCGCTTCGGGACAGGAATCGGCCCTGCTGGTCATCGCGGTCCAGCCGGATGGGCCGGCCGACCTGAGCGGCGTTCTGCTCGGCGACGCTCTGTTGGCGTTGGACGGGCACGCCCTCACCCAGGTGGACGATCTGATCGAGGCGCTCACCGAGGAACGGATCGGCGCGGAGCTCAAGTTTCGCATCCTCCGCGCCGGAGAGGTGCGGGAAGTCGCGATCAGAGCCGGGGCCCGAAGTTAGGGGGAGCCGCCTGATTCGGAGCAGGGACAATGAAATTGCTCAAGCAGCTATCCCACGAGCTCGAGGAGCTGGTCGCCAGCACCGCCGGTGCGGTGGTCGGAGTAGAGCATCGGCATGGCCAGGGCACGGGGGTCATTTTGGCGAAGGATGGTTACCTGCTGACCAATGCTCACGTCGTGCATGGTTTCGATCAGCTGCGCGTGCGGTTGAGCACCGGGGCGACCGCGAAGGGCGAGTTGGTCGGCGCCGATGAGCGGACTGATCTAGCGGTCGTTCGAGTCGACGCCGAAGAGCTGGTCAGCCTGCCGCTCGCCGAAAGCCCACAGCTGAAGGTCGGTCAGCTGGTGGTGGCGATCGGCAACCCCTTTCGCTTCGAGCGTTCGGTGAGCTTGGGGGTGATCAGCGCGCTTCATCGCTCACTTCCAGGGCCGCGAGGCACTCTTTTCGAGGGACTGATTCAAACCGACGCGGCGATCAACCCGGGAAATTCCGGCGGCCCGCTGCTCGACGCCTCGGGCACTGTCCTCGGCATCAATACGGCAATCATCCCCTGGGCCCAGGGGATTGGCTTTGCCATCCCGTCGGTCACCGCGAGCTGGGTTGCCAGCGTGCTGATTCGTTCGGGCGAAATTCGCCGGCCTTTCCTGGGAATCGCCGCCAGAAGCGAGGAGCTACTGCCGGCTCTCAGCCGAGGCGCGGGGCAGATTCGCGCGGTGCGGATCCTCGAGATCAGTTCGGGCAGCCCAGCGCAGGCTGCCGGCCTGAAGAAGGGTGATTTCTTGCTCGCCGCCAACGGCAAGTCGATCGCCAGCGTCGATGATCTGCAGCGAGTGCTGGTGCTCTCCGGGCCCGGCGAGGTGGAGCTGGACATCTACCGCGGAACGAATCGCCGGCGGATATCTGCCCAGCCCGAGCCCGACACGCGCGCCGCGTAGCGCCTTGCTCAACCGCGTCTTTTAACGGCTCGCGCTCCACAAACCGCGGCGCTTGAGCGGATCCCTTTTGTTCATCGTCTCCTGGATGAGCTTCGCCGCGCGAATACCGGCGAGAAACTCGCCCTCCAGGCCGAGGCCGGGCAAGTTCTCTCGGCTCGCCAGGAAAAGGTTTCTCAGCGGCGTCTGTTGCGGAAGGCCAGTGATGCCCAAAAAGTCCTCGGCGTCGATCTCGCAAAGCGGGTGCGGCAGCAGCCGCGCCCCGCGCACGCCTCCAGCATCGAGGTAAGGAGCGGAGCTCAGCAGCAGATGCTCCTTGGCAAAGGGCATCAGCCGCTCGAGGTGACTGCTGATCCGGTCGGCCAATAGCTTGAGGTACCCCTCGCCGAGATCGCGAGCCGTCGCCGGGACGAAAAGCCCCGCGGTGACTACCCGCGCCGATTCGTCTTCGGTTTTGCTCCCCGCTCGCCGGACGGGATTTTGCTGGATGAGCAGCGGCTCGAGATCCAGATCTCCAGTGTCGTAGAGAAGCAGGTCGCCCATGCCGCGGGGAATGGCCTCCGCTTGCACCACCCAGTTCACCGAGAAGAGGAATTGCTTCACCATCGAGAGGTCCAGCTGGCCGATCAGCTTTCGCTGGGTCTTCTTGTCCGGAATCAGCCGCCGCACGGCGGCCGAGTCGGTGGCGACGATCATGTAGGAAGAGCGGTAGAGGCTGTCCGATCGAAGGATTTGAACGCCCACCAGCTTCCCCGATTCGAAGGTGAGCGACTCGACGATGGCGCTTTCGGAGCTTTCTCGCCAAAGCAAGTCACCGCCCAGATCGAGCAGGCGCCGGCAAAGCAGCTCCCGCAACCCCTCGCGTCCTCCGGGGTAGCGGGTGGAGGACTTGAGAACCTGCGAGAGCGTGCGAGTCAGGGGAAGCGGACCGCGCGGCGAAGCGAGGTAGGTGACGAAGGGAAGCAATCCGAGCAACAGCTTGAGGACCGGGTCGCCCTCCTGCAGCGCGAATGGCGCCACCAGCTCGGGGTGTTTGCGCAGGTCTTTCTTGAGAGCCCAACTCTCGATGATGCTTCTCGGCGGCAGGCGGTGCCCATTCTTGAAAAACGCGTCGGTCCACTCGTGCTGATCGCTGGCCTTCTTGAACGCTGCGTTGAGCCCCTCGGCCCGCTCGGCGCCGAAAGCGCGCACCAGCTCCGCCACGCGTCTGACCTCGTCGTGGGGAAGGTCGATCCGATGGTTGGGAAAGATGAGCTGGAGGTCTGGAACGTTGCTTTTGAGCGAGCGCTGAATGGTGGTGGTCAGGCCCAGCTCCGCAAAAGCCTCCTCTACCTGCGGCATGGTCCGCAGCTGTTGCGCGACGAACGGCGCGTAGGGCAGCAGGTATTCGGAGTGCTCGTAGCCGTGTCCCATTCCGTCGTGCTCGACCAAGAGCACGCGGTAGCCACGCTTGGCCAAGAGCGCCGCGGAGAGCGCCCCGGCGAGCTGTCCGCCCACCACGATGACGTCGTAGACGCGCCGAGAGGGCCCGGGTGCGATCTTCGCTCTGGGAGGCAGAAGCGGCATATCAGAGGCGCGTTCGCGGCCAGGTTCTCCCAGCCGTTGTCGAGTTGATCAAGCCTCGGACTCGATCGATTGTCACGGAACTAGCTTCCCCGGGTTGCGAAGGGCGTGATCGGAAAGCTCCGGCACCCCCTTTAGCTGTACCACGCGGCCGCGGAGGCCGATCGCTTCCTCCGCCACCCAGCGAACAGCCAGCGGATAGATGCGGTGCTCTTCGCGCAGGATGCGCGCGGCGAGCGACGCCTCGTCGTCGCCGGGCAGCACGGGAACCGCCGCCTGGACGATGATCGGTCCGGTATCGGTACCGGCGTCCACCAGGTGAACGGTGCACCCGCTGATCTTCACGCCGTGCTCTAGCGCTTGCCGTTGCGCATGTAGACCGGGGAAAGACGGCAGCAGCGCGGGGTGGATGTTCAGCACCGGGCCGCCGAACGAGCTGAGAAACCCCGGGCTCAAGATGCGCATGAAACCGGCGAGACAGAGAAGCTGCACCTCGTGCTCCCGCAGAGCATCCAGCAGAGCCTGCTCGAGTTGCTCGCGCAAGGCGAACCTGGCCTGGTCGACCACCACCGCGGGGATTTGTGCCTGCCGAGCCCGCTCGAGCGCGTAGGCAGCGGGGTTGTTGGAGAGGACCAACGTGATTCGGGCGGGATAGTCGGGGGCGCGCGATACGTCGATGAGCGCCTGCAGATTGGTTCCGTTCCCGGACACCAGGACGCCAACCCTCACCCGGCCGCTCACGGCTCAATCGCCACCGAGGCCTCGCCAGAGCCCCGCTCGATTCGTCCCACTTCCCACGCCTGCGCGTTTTGCTCTTTCAATAGCTTCAAAGCAGGCCCTGCGTCTTTCGCCGCGGCGACGGCGATCATCCCCAGGCCCATGTTGAACGTCGAGAACATCTCGCTTGTCTGAACGCCGCCCTGCCGGGCGATGATCTCGAAAATCGGCGGCTTCTTCCAGGTGCGCTCGGAAAGGACGGCCCGGCATCCGCTCGGCAAACAGCGGGGTAGATTGCCGGGGATTCCGCCCCCGGTCACGTGGGCGAGACCCTTCACCGGCACTTGTCGCAAGAGCGCGAGAATCTCCCTGGCATAGATGCGGGTGGGCTCGAGCAGCTCATCCGCCAGTGGGCGCCCGAGCGGCTCCGGCGCAAGGGAAAGCGACCAGCGCGCGTCATCGAGCACCTTGCGCGCCAGCGAATAGCCGTTCGAGTGAAGCCCCGAGGAAGCCAGCCCGATGAGGGCGTCGCCCGGCTCAATCGTCCGTCCGTCCACGATGCTCGCTCGCTCGACCGCACCGACGCAAAACCCAGCCAAGTCGTACTCGCCCTTGGCGTAGAAGCCGGGCAGCTCGGCGGTTTCGCCGCCCAGCAGAGCGCACCCCGCGATTTCGCAGCCCCGAGCGATGCCCTCCACCACCTTCGACGCCTGGTCCACGTCCAGACGCGACGTAGCGAAGTAGTCGAGAAAGAAGAGAGGCTCGGCGCCGGTGGTGAGCACGTCGTTCACCGACATCGCCACCAGGTCGATCCCAACCGTGGCATGGCGATCCAGCGCGAAGGCGAGCTTCAGCTTCGTTCCCACCCCGTCGGTTCCTGCCACCAGGACAGGGTCGCGGTACTTTCCCGGCGACAGCGCGAACAGCCCGCCGAAGCCGCCGACCCCCGACAGGACTTCAGGGCGGTGGGTGCGGGCGGCTATCGGCTTGATCCGGTCGACCAAGGCATCGCCCGCCAGAATGTCGACGCCGGCTTCCTTGTAGGTGGGCACGCTGCGCCTTCTACCGGCTGGCGCTCTCATTGTCATCGCCGGCTGCAGGTCGGCCGAGGTAGGAGGCAAACCCCCCAATCGGTCTGCCTTCCTCCGCTCGGCTTTGACCGCGCTTTGCGCGTCTAGCAGACTTCTGTGGCGACACACCCCCTCATGGCGGCCGGAGAAGAAACGCTCTTCCAGCGCTTCGGGAAGGAGTTCCCCAAGGGAACGGTCCTCTTCCGGGAAGGCGAGCTGGGCACGGAAATGTTCGTCGTGCACTCGGGAAAGGTGTCGATTTCGAAGCGGGTGCGCGAGGTGGACAAGGTGCTCGCCACGCTCGGTCCGGGCGAATTCTTCGGGGAAATGGCCATCATCTCGAATCGACCTCGCAACGCCACCGCGGTGGTCAGCGAGCGTGCCAGGCTGCTGGTGATCGACCCGAAGACGTTCGAGGGGATGATCCGCGGAAACGCGGAGATTGCGGTGCGGATGATCAAAAAGCTCGCGGACAGGCTTTCCGAGGCCGACGCCCAGATCGAAAACCTGCTGCTCGGCGATCCTTCGAGCCGGGTGGTGCACCAGATGGTGCAGATCTGCCAGAGTCGAGGCCGAGCGACGCCGGAGGGCATCGAGGTGGATTTCCCTCCTCAGGAGCTGGCCCGGGAGATCGGCGTGGGGGAGCCTGCGATCCGACTTGTCTTGTCCCGGCTCGAGCGCGCCGGGCTGATTCAGCGCAGCGAAGAGCGGGTTACTGTTTACGATATGGCGTCGATCGGCGAATTCTTGCACTACCTCGAGATGCAGTGGAAGTTTGGAGACCTCTGAGTGAAGCTGAAGGTCCTCGGTTGCCACGGCGGTGAGTTGCCCAACTGCAAGAGCACCTGCTTCGTCATCGACGGGGTGCTGGCGCTCGACGCAGGTGCTCTGACCGGCTCGCTGCCCCTCGAGGAGCTTGCCAGGATCGACGACATCCTCATCTCGCACAGCCACCTGGACCACGTGAAGGACTTGCCGCTGCTGGCGGACCTGATGCTGACGCGCCGCAAGACGCCGATCCGCATCCACGCGTCGAAGGGGTGCGCCCAAACGCTGCGACAGAACATGTTCAACGACTTTCTCTGGCCCGATTTCACGCGGCTCCCCACCCGCCGAAACCCGGTTCTGCAGCTCAAGCCGTTTCGCGCGGGCGGCGAGCTTCGCATCGGCAAGTACCGAATCCAGTCCATTCCGGTGAGCCATCCAGTGGAGTCCTGCGGATTCGTCATCTCGGATGGCATCAGCGCGCTGGCGATGAGCGGCGACACCGGGCCCACCGACGAGCTGTGGCGAGTGCTCAACCGCACGGAGAACCTCAAGGCCTTGCTGCTGGAGACGAGCTTTCCAAACAAGCTGCAAAAGCTGGCGGACGTCTCGGGTCACTTGACCCCGAGGACCCTTCGCCGCGAGCTGGCCAAGTTCCAGCGAAACGGCGCCTCCATCCTGCTCTATCACTTAAAGCCCGCCTTCCTGCCGCAGCTCGTCGAGGAGCTCAAGGCGCTGCCGGTGGAGGTTTTGCGGCTGGGCGACGCTTTCGATCTCTGATCGCCAGTTGACTGCGGCGAGGGGCGGCATTAGGCGGTCGAGAATGCCTTGGTTTTCGAAGAAACCTCGCATCGCTCCGACGGAACCTGAGCGGGACGACAAACCCTCGCGGATGGAGGGGTTGTGGAGCAAATGCGACGAGTGCGCTGAAATCATCTACCGGCAGGAGCTGGAGAAAGCACTCAACGTCTGCCCCGCCTGCGGCTTTCACTTACAGTGGCCGGTCCGGCCGCGCCTGGAAGCGCTGGTAGATCCGGGCAGCTTCCAGGAAGCGGACCAGGAGCTTGCCCCGCTCGACCCGCTCGGCTTCGTCGACTCCAAGAAGTACCGCGACCGGCTCAAGACCGCGGCCCGGTCGATCGGCGAGCGCGACGCCTTCGTCTCCGGCATGGGCCGAATCGAAAGGCACCGGGTATCCCTGGGGTGCTTCGTCTTCGACTTCATGGGCGGCTCGATGGGCTCGGTCGTCGGCGAAAAGGTGGCCCGGGTATTCGAGCGGGGGGCCGACGAGAGTTGTTCGGTCGTGATCTTCTCCGCCTCGGGGGGCGCGCGGATGCAGGAGGGCATCTTCTCGCTGATGCAGATGGCGAAGACCTCCGCGGCGCTATCGCGCTTCCGTCAGGTGCGCAAGCCTTACATCTCGGTGATGCTCAACCCCACCACCGGCGGGGTCGCTGCTTCGTTCGCCTGGCTCGGCGACGTCGTGCTTGCCGAGCCGAGGGCGTTGATCGGCTTCGCCGGGCCGCGGGTCATCGAGCAGACGATTCGCCAGAAGCTGCCGGAGGGATTCCAGCGATCGGAGTTTTTGCTCGAGCACGGGATGATCGACGCCATCGTCCAACGCAAGGACATGCGGCCCAAGGTCGCTCAGCTTTTGGGACTGCTCGGATGAGCCGAGGAGGGGGAAACGAGGCCCTTGCCTTTCTCTCCTCCCTGGGCTCCTCCGGCATCCGGCTCGGGCTCGACCGGATCGAACGAGCGCTCGGCGCGATCGGCAACCCTGAGCGGGGCTATCGCATCATCCACGTTGCGGGGACCAACGGAAAGGGATCCACCTGCGCCTTCGCCGCTGCGTGCTTGATGGCCCAAGGCCATCGGGTGGGGCTCTACACCTCGCCCCATCTGGTCCGGATCAACGAGCGCTTCCAGGTAAACGGCGAGGAGATTTCCGAGCAGCTGCTCGCCGAACGGCTCCTCGATGTCCTCGAGCGCTACCCGCAAGCGCGCCAGGATCCTCCTCCGCTAACCTTTTTCGAGCTCACCACGCTGCTCGCGCTTTGGCATTTTGCGCAGGCAGGGGTGGACGTCGCGGTGCTGGAAACCGGGCTGGGCGGGCGGCTGGATGCCACCACCGCCGCCCAACCAACGGTGACCGCCATCACCCCGATCGCCCTGGACCACATGGATTATCTGGGCAACAACTTGGCGGCGATTGCGCGCGAGAAGGCGGGAATCTTGCGGCCTGGCGTTCCGGCCGCGATCAGCAGACAGGAACGGGAGGCAATGGATGTGGTGGAGAGGATTGCCGCAGAGCAAGGAGTGCCTCTCTATATCGAGAAAAAAGACTTCGAGCTGCGGCGCGGGCTAAGCGGCGCGCTCGAGTACCACGGACTGCGATTCGATTTGGATGGCTTGCGACTGAGCCTGCGCGGACCCCATCAAATGCAGAATGCCGCCGTCGCCCTTGCCTCGCTCGAGCTTCTCGCCAGCCAGCTTCCCGTCGATCCCGCGGCAATGCGCGAAGGTCTCGCCCGCACCCGTTGGCCCGGTCGGCTCGAGGAGATCGGATCGCGGCCGCCGCTTCTGTTGGACGGGGCGCACAACCCGCTCGGGGTGGAGAGCCTGTTGACAGCCCTGAGCGCGCTCTACCCACGGCGGCGAATCCACCTCGTCTTCGGGGTGCTGGCGGACAAGGACTACATCTCGATGATTGGCAGGCTGTTCCCCCGCTGCAGCTCGGTGAGATTGGTGGCTCCCCCCAACCCACGCGCCCTGGACCCCGCCGAGTACCTCTCGAAGGCGCGCGCCCTGTGCTGGAATACCACGGCCTACGCCAGCGTCGGGGCGGCGCTTGAAGCGGCCAGGGCGAGTGCGTCGCCCGATGACCTGGTGCTGTGCACCGGCTCGCTCTTCCTGGTCGGCTCCGTTCGCGAGAGGGTCCTCGCACCTTCGGTGCCGGCGACCTGAATTCCGCGTCTTCACCGCTCGCGTCATTTCGAAATAGCGCGATCTCGACACAGCACTTAGAGTTGCCGACGTGGCCATCGCCGATCGGAAGCTGCTCGCCGAGCCCACCGCCAAGACCCCGACGGTGGACGAGGTGGACTTCCAATCCCTCTATCGCCAGACGAAGTACCTGGTGGAAACAACGGACGGCTGGTCCCTCGTCGTCAGCCGATATCGTCCGGCCCCGCAGCCTTTCCATCAACCCCTCTTTGGAGAACCGCTGCTGCTCGTCCATGGGTTTTCTCAAAATCGACATGCCTGGACGTGCGGGGAGTTCGTCAAGAACCTGCTGCTTTTCGGCATCGACATTCACATTCTCGAGCTGCGCGGTCACGGCAAGAGCTCGATCTCCTATCAGTACGAGAGATCGCGGAAGCTGGGCCGAGCGCTGCCCGCCGACATCCATTACGGCTGGGACATCGACAGTCATTTTCTCTACGACTTGCCGGCGGCGGTGGCGGCCGCCAAGCGAATCACCGGGCGTGAGAAGCTTTTCTATTGCGGCCATTCGATGGGCGGCATGCTCGGCTACGGCTATGCGGGCATCCACGACGACCTCGAGGGTCTGATTACCATCGGAGCTCCAGCGGACCTGGGTCGGGGCTTTCCCTTCTTGCGGGCGCTGGCATTCACCGGCCCGTTTCTCGCCGCGGGCGTTGATCTGGCACTGGCGTCGCTCAACCTTGAGCGGCAAGCGAAGTACGCCGGTCATTCGCTTCTGGCGCGCGGGCTCGCCGCGCTGACGCGGAAGACTGTGCGCAACGGCGCAGCGAAGCCGCCGCCTCAGCTGCGCTATCGGTATTTGCCGGTCGACGAGTGGCTGCGAATCGGCGAGCAGCTGCTTCGCAAAGCCGACACCCGGCCGCTCTACGGCAAGCTCAATGCGGTCAACATTCTGACCAACACCTCCCGCGTCCGCGCGGCGGACATCCGCTGGCTTTTGCGCGAGGGAGGGGAGCGCGAGCCGCGCAAGGTGATCGAGCAATTTGCGCGGTGGATCCGGCGCGGTGAGCTTCGCTGTTACCGCACCGGGTACGACTTCAAGGAAGGCTTCTCACGCATCAAGATTCCGATGGCGATCATTTTCGGCGACATGGATCCCCTCGCCTCGGTGGAATCCACGCGGAGCGTCTATCGCGCCGCGAAGAGCGAATACCTCCTCTGGCGGCCGGTGAAGGGAAACAGTCACATCGAGCTGACGATGGGACATGACATCCGTCAGATTTGCTACGACATCAAGAACCTGATCGAGTACGCGCGAACCCATCGAGAGCGGCGCGCCGCGCTTCCCCGGGTCCGATGACTGAATACATTCTCCCCGTGAGCTGAAGTCGCGCGCTAGCGTCGGCGCGCGGATTGGCCAGCCGATCGCTGTGTTGGTAGCATTCGGCTGAGCATGGCGGCCGGCGGAAAATCTTTGCGCCGCCTGACCTTCCTGGAGTCTCGCATGAAGCGATGGGGCATCTTGTTCCTGCTGTGCCCGACCCTTTTCTCCGCAGGGGCCAGGGCGGCGGCGGAGATCAACACCATCGTCAAGGTCGAAGTGCGTGGCTCGACGGTGGAGATCGTCGGCAGCAAGCAGCCCAGCTTCACCACCTTCACGATGACTGACCCGCCGCGATTGGTGGTCGATATTGCCGAGGCGGTCTTCTCAGGCGTTCCGGATCAGCA
>Ga0126378_10004253_pt1 | contig 10890 bp, 9 predicted proteins | sample PanSoiMetPlot_23_FD_92587 | JGI IMG/M metagenome (GOLD analysis project Ga0126378, IMG submission 92587) | Tropical forest soil microbial communities from Panama - MetaG Plot_23 | ecosystem: Environmental > Terrestrial > Soil > Tropical forest > Bulk soil | place: Panama | collected 2016-02-17
ACATCTACTCGCGCATCATGAACCCGACCGTCGCGGTCTTCGAGGAGCGGATCGCGGCGCTCGAGAACGGCATCGGGGCCATCGCCACCGCCTCCGGCCAGGCCGCCCAGCACCTGACGATCTTCACGCTCATGCAGGCGGGCGACGAGTTCATCAGCTCGCGCAGCCTCTACGGAGGCTCCTTCCAGCAGTTCGACGTCAGCTTCCGGAAGATGGGCATCGAAACCCGCTTCGTTGACGCGCTGGACCTGGATCAGTGGAAGGCCGCGGTCACCCCGAAGACCAGGGCGTTCTACGCCGAGACGCTCGGCAACCCACTGATCGACGTGATCGACATCGAAGCCCTGGCTGACCTGGCTCACGAGGTCGGGGTCCCGCTCATCGTCGACAACACCTTCGCGTCGCCGTACCTGTGCCGGCCCCTGGACTGGGGGGCCGACATCGTGGTGCATTCCGCCACCAAGTTCATCTGCGGCCACGGCACTGCGATCGCAGGCGTGATCGTCGACGGAGGCCGATTCCCCTGGGACAACGGCAAGTTCCCGGGGATGACGGAGCCGTCGCGCGGCTATCACAACCTCCGGTTCTTCGAGTATTTCGGTGACTTCGGCTGGCTGATGAAATGCCGGGCGGAGATGCTGCGCGACTACGGGCCCACGATGGCGCCGTTCACCGCCTGGCTGCTGCTGCAGGGTCTGGAGACCTTGCACGTGCGGATGGACCGCCACGTCGCCAATGCCCAGCACGTGGCGGAGTATCTGGAGCAGCATCCTGCCGTCGAGTACGTCAACTACCCCGGATTGCCGTCCAACCGCTATCACGAGCTGGCCAGGAAGTACCTGCCCAGGGGGGCCGGTTCGATCTTCACCTTCGGCATCAAGGGTGGGCGAGAGGCCGGCAAGCGGTTCATCGACTCGGTCCAGCTGTTCAGCCACCTGGCCAACGTGGGAGATACCAAGTCGCTGGTCATCCATCCGGCGTCGACCACGCACCAGCAGCTCGGAGACGACGAGCTGCGCAACGCCGGAATCGGGCCCGAGCTGATACGGGTCTCGATCGGTATCGAAGACGTCGACGACATCCTGTGGGACCTGGACCAGGCGCTCACCCGATCGCAGAAGCCCGAGCTGGTGGCGGCCGCGCCGTCACGAAACGGTCTCGGGCACTCGATCCTTTCCAAGGCGTTCGGCGCCCCCTATCAAGGCTGAGCAGGGTGGATATGCAATGAGCGCGGTCGGCGAGCGCAACGACTTCGGGCTTACGGCCTGGGACCGCTACCGGATCCTGACCAGCTACCGCACCATCGCCATGGTCGGACTGAGCTCGAACTACTACAACGCCAGCTCTTTTGCGGCGATCTACCTGGACGCGAACGGTTACGACATCGTGCCCGTCAACCCGGCCCAGGCCGGCAAGCGGGAGATCCTCGGGCGCCGGGTGTACGCCAGCTTGCGGGAGGCCGCGCAGGATCATCCGATCCAGATCGTCGACGTCTTCCGACCTTCCGCCGAGGTGCCGGGGATCGCGGGTGAAGCCGTCGAGGTCGGCGCCAGGGTGCTCTGGATGCAGCTCGGCGTCGTAAGCCACGAGGCGGCCCGGATCGCGCGCCAGGGAGGGCTGGAGGTGGTGATGGACCGCTGCTGCAAGATCGAGCACGCGCGGTTCTTCGGCGGGCTCCGGACGATCGGCCTGAACACCGGGGTCGTGACCAGCCGGCTGGCTATGCGGCTTCCCGAAGGCTGAGTGGTCGGGGACGGCTCGGCCTGTGGACGCTCAGGCCAGCCGCTCGGCGACGAGCTCCAGCACGTGTGCGATCCGCAGCTCGAGACCCCGCCTTCGGGCACCCGCTCGAATGTGCATCAAGCAGCCCGGGTTGTCGGAGGCGACTACCGTGCAGCCGGTCTTAGCCACAGCGTCCAGCTTCCACTGCACCATCCTGTCGGCGACTTCTGGCCAGTCGAACGAGAAGGTGCCCCCGAAACCACAGCAGTTGGCGATATCGGGCAGGTCGATGACCTCGTAGCCGGCCAGTTCCAGCACCCGACGGGGCTCTTTGACGAGGCCGAGCTGGCGCTTGGTCTGGCAGGAGTCGTGGTACGCGACACGCGGCCGCAGGCCGCTGGCAGCCCGCACGAGTGACGGCCGCGCCTCCAACAGCTCCAGCACGAACCGGGTCGAGTCGCGCATCCTCTCCCGGACTGTTTCAACGCGCGCACCGCCAACCCCCCAGTCAGCCGAGTCGATGGTCGCAGCACCGAAGCAAGATGCCGAGGGGGTGACGATCGGCCCCTTCGAGGCTTCAAGCGCCGAAACCAGGCGCGCGAACAGGCGGGCGCCACGAGCGAAATCGCCGGCATTGCTGCAGATCAGTCCGCAGCACCACTGGCTGTCAGGAAACTCGACCCTGAAGCCGGCCTCACTGAGGATCCGGTTCAGCGCCAGGCCTGCCTCGGGCATGATCCGGTCGACCAGGCAGGAGGCGAATATGGTCGCCGGCTGGCCGCCGTCGGGCCCGCCGGTCTGAACCAGCGAACGGAACGGCCGCTGCGCGAGGGGCAACGGGCCCACCGGAAAAAGCCGACTCACAGGACCCGCCAGCCGTGTTGCGGCCCGGGCGGCGCCAGGCCGCGACCACATCTGAAGCAGCGCGCGCTTGCTCAGGGACTTGCGATGCCCGTGACGCCGGTGCTCCAGGATCTGGCGCGGCAGCGGGATCTCGACCGGGCAGATCTCCTGGCAGGCGTTGCACTGGGTGCAGAGCGAGTTGGGCAGCTCGCCCGCCGCCGGCCCATGGTGGAAGGGCGTCAGCACCAGACCGATGGGCCCGCTGTAGATGTGGCCGAACTGGTGGCCGCCGACAGCCATGAAAGCCGGGCACGCGTTGGAGCAGGCTCCGCAGCGGATGCAGGTCATGGCGTCCGCAAAGACGGGGTCCGCCAGCATCTCGCTGCGACCGTTGTCGAGGACGACGCAGTGCATCTCGCGAGGGCCGTGGGCGCCGATCACCGGCGAGAAGCCGATGTCGGACGAGCGTGAGGGGCCGGTCACCCAGTTGACGTACGTGCTCATCACCTGGCCGGTGGCCGAGCGCGGGAGCATGCGCAGTATGGAGACGGCGTCGTCGAGGCTGCCGATGACCTTGTCGATTCCGAACACCGCGACATGGACACGCGGCAGGGTGATCGTCAGGTCCGCGTTGCCCTCGTTGGTGACGATCATGACCGTCCCTGTCTCGGCTATGGCGGCGTTGGCCCCACTGATGCCGACCGCCGCGTTGATGAACTTCTCACGCAGCTCCTGTCGGGCGTGGCCCATGATCGCGTCCTTGTCGGGCTCGACCCCCAGCTCGTCGGCCCAGTCCTGGACCGTGAGGTGGATCGCCGGAGCCAGGAGGTGGCTGGGGTGCTGTCCCAGGCGCTGCACCATGTACTCGCCGAGGTCGGTCTCGACCACCTCCATGCCGAGGGCTTCCAGGTGATGGTTGAGCCCGATCTCCTCGGTGGCCATTGATTTGCTCTTGGTCACGATGCCTGCCCCGGCACGCTTGCAGATCTGTCCCACGATCTGGCGGGCCTCGGTGGCGTCGCGCGCGAAATGAAACTGACCGCCGACAGCCTCGAGGCGCTGTCGAAACTGCTCGACCAGCTCCGGCAGCCTGGGCAAATTCTCCCGGCGCCGCCGTTTCAGCTCTTCTCGGCCGGTCTCGAAGTCGTAGGACTGGAAGCCCCTTTCCCGCACAGCCCGGAGGCTGGTCATCGCGTCCGTCAGCGCTTGCTGAAGGCGGGGGTTCTCCAGTGCGTCATCAACGCGTCTACGGAAGTGTCTGCGACTCTCAGCCACGCGTCACGACCGCCTGGCCAAGCGTCTCACTGAGGACTTCCACGCTGCGCGTGGGGGCCAGACAGGTCGTCCCGATGCAGACGACCGCCGTTTCGTCACCGGATCGGTCGACCACAGCGTAGGGGTAGGCGGCCAGGGCTGCCTGAGACAGCAGCTCGTCGCAGGTTGTGACCTTGACCGGCTCCCTCAGCAACCGATCGAGAGCCCGGGCGAAGACGGCGGCCATGATGCCGGAGCGGCGCGGGAGTGCCGCCACTGATTCCAGGGTGCGCCGAGCGCGCTCGCGCAAGCCCAGCTCAGGGTCGCCCAGAAGTGCGTCCAGCTCTGCCAGCCCGATGGCTGCGATGGAATTCTCCGTCAGGGGCTTGATCCGATCCCGCAGCCGGCCCAGGTCCTCTGCTCCGGCATGGTCGAAGTAACCGCCCAGGTCTGCGTCGCCATAGACGGCCTCGAGGTGGTCGGCCAGCTCCAGGGAACGCGTGCGCCAGACATCGCCCAACCCAGCTGCGGCGGCGCGAGCCGACGCCCACAGACCCCATGCCTGGTCGCCTAGCTGGCCGCCCTGCTCGGCCGTGTGGCGCAGCCCTGCTCCGGGCACGTACAGGTCGGCGAACAGCTGCTCCAGCAGCCGGGCTGCGGATTGACGCAGCGTGGGCCTGCCCAGGCGAGAGTCAGCTTCCAGGTAGGCGATGGCCAGGCCGCAGTTCCAGGCCGCGTAGATGCGGCGATCCACGTACGGAGCCGTCAGACGGCTGCGGCCGCCGGCGTCGCTTGCGTAGTACTCCTCGTCAGCGTCCTGGCTGCCAGCGTAAAGGCCGGTCTCCGGGTTGCGGAGGACCGTGTCGAGGTAGCGCACAGCGTCGTTCAGGATGTCCGCCTGGCCGGTGAGCGCCAGAGCGGCGACCAGTCCGCCGTGATCCTCCAGCATCTTCTCGAAGTGGGGAACACTCCAGTCCTGAGTGGTCGAGTAGCGGAAGAAGCCGCCCTCCACGTGGTCATAGGTGCCACCGCCGGCCATCTGGGCGAGCGTGTGGCGCGCCATCTCCATCAGGCGCGGTTCGGCTTTGAGGATCGATTGCTCGGCGAGCAGAGCGATGGCGTCGGTCTGAGGAAACTTGGGGGCGCTGCCGAAACCGCCGTACTGCTGGTCGTAGGCAGTCTCGACGCCTCCCAGAATGCGGTCGACCAGGCCCGGATCGAGCGAGCCGGCGCCGGCGGCGGCCGCCGCGCCGGCGCGCCGACGGCCTTCGAGGACGGCGGCGACGATCTCGGGCTTTCGTGTGCGGTAGTAGCTGGCGACGCGGGTCAGTGCGTCGGCCATCTGGTCGGGAGGCAGGTAGGTGGCGCCGGTCAGAACGTCGCCTTGCGGTGTGAGGAAGGCGGTGGTCGGCCAGCCGCCCATGTTGTAGCGCTGGTTGATGTCCGGCCGGACGTCGTTGTCGACGCGCACGGGAACGTACTCGCGGTTGACAAGGTCGATGACGTGCTGGCTCGAATACGAAGTCTCGTCCATGACGTGGCACCAGTGGCACCAGACGGCCGAGATCGCGAGCAGGATGGGTTTGTCCTCGGCCCTGGCGCGCTCGAACGCTTCCGCGGACCACGGCTGCCAGTGGATCTCGTCGGCCCGGTTGGGGCGCGGCGAGAAGTGGAACTCGGATTCGCCCTCACTCACGCCCCTAAGCGTACGCGCGACGCCGGCCGCGTCTCGCCGCGGTGGTAGCCTCATTCAAGCGTCCGGGTACCAGTTGGAGGTGGCGTGGGCCAGTTGGGTTCCCGAGAGCGACGCCGTTGCGGGCACGCGAGTGGCGTCAGAGCCGGACGATGTCGACGCCGCGGAACATCGTGAGATCCCGGTCCTGAGTCCAGACCTGGGCTCGGTGGACAAGTGCAGTGGCGGCGATCCACGTGTCGTGCACACGCGGCTTCCGGCCGGCCTGGAGCTCCGTCGCAGCCAGGCGCGCGTATGCGGATGCGACCCTTTCGTCGGCGGGCAGGCCTGCGGTCTGCTCGCGGACGCGGGTGAGCGTACTGAGCCGCGTCGCTCTGGTTTCGGCATCGCGGGCCAGCAGCACACCGAGCTCCAGCTCGGCCAGTGTCACGACCGATACCCCGACGTGCTCGGGCAGGGGCCGGGCGAGCTGACGGTTCTGCTCGACTGCAACGAAAACCGAAGTGTCGAGTATCGCCCGAGCACTCACGCCCGGTCGATGACCTCACCCCTCACGGCCTTCAGATCGGCCAGGAGCTGGTCATCCGCCGGCGACTCACGCAGGATCCGCTCCATGGCGGCCCCGCTGGTCCAGCGCTGCGGTCCGAGGGGAACGAGCTCCGCCACCGGCCGGCGGTTCACTGTCACTCGAACCTTCTCTCCGGCCTCGACACGCCGCAACACCTCCGCCGTCCGATTGCGGAGATCGCGGGAAGAAACGTCTGACATGCCGCGATCGTATCACGTTGCCTACGCTCGAAGCACGGGCTCGAGCTCGAACAGCGGCTACCACATGGCCGCATTCCCTTCGTCGCCTGGCTCTATGGTGTCCGGGCCTGGGCGCCAGCTTTGGGGGTTTAGCCGCGAGCCCCCCTCCCCCGACTTCGCCGGTACTCCCCCGACTTCGCCGATACTCCCCCGACTTCGCGGCCCGACTTCGCCGGGGAGAGAGCGGCCAGGCCGCTACACCTCTCGACCCCCTCTCCCGGCTTCGCGGGGTAGTCCACCGACTTCGCGGGGGAGAGTCCTGTTCAGCTGCCACATCGGATTCACCGGACCGTGGCCGCTGCCGATCTCCAGCGAGTGCTGGATAGCGCCGGTGACGAACAGTTTGGCCTCGAGCAAGGCGTCTTGCATCTGGCTGCCCCTGGCCAGGCAGGCGGTGATAGCGGATGAGAACGTGCAGCCGCTGCCGTGGGTGTTGCCTGTGTCGATGCGGCTTCCCGGCAGCCACCGCACGGCGTCGCCGTCGCAGACCACGTCATCGGCGTCCTCGCCCGCGTGGCCGCCTTTGACGACTGCTGCCCGGCAGCCGAGACCAACCAGGTCTCGAGCGGCCCGCTCCCGCTCGTCGCGACTCCCGATCGGCCGCCCCAGCAGCACCTCAGCCTCGGGCAGGTTGGGCGTGATGAGCGCGGCCAGCGGGATCAGCCGGGTGCGCAGCGCGTCCACAGCGTCGTCGCGCAGCAGCTTGGCGCCGCCTTTGGCGACCATCACCGGGTCGACTACGAGGCTGGCGATGCCGTGGTCTTCGATGGCGGCGGCGACCACCGCGATGATCCCAGGGCTCGCCAGCATGCCCGTCTTTGCCGCGGAGGGAGCCAGGTCTCGTACCACATCGTCGATCTGGGCGCGGATCATCTCCACCGGCAGCTCGACGTAGTCGCTGACGCCGATCGTGTTCTGCGCCGTGACCGCGGTGATGGCGCTGGTGCCATGGACGCCGAGGGCCGCGAACGTCTTCAGGTCGGCCTGGATGCCGGCGCCTCCACCTGAGTCAGAGCCCGCGATGGTGAGCGCGACCGGGAGCTTCACACCCGGGCTGCGGCCGGCTGAGCCGGACGACGACCCAGTCTGAGCATCAGCGTGTACGCCAGGCCAGCCACCGCAGCGCTCACCAGTCCCGACAGATCGGCATTGTGTAGTGCGTTGATCAGAGGCTGGTTGAACACGTGCCAGTCCGGGTTGATGCTCGACGGATAGTTGACGAACAGCAGGCTGATCGCGGTGCCCAGCGCCCAGGCGATCAGCGCAGGAACCGGATGACGTTCGCCGTGGGCGTAGAAGGCGAGCAGAACAATTGCAGCCCAGGCAGGAGCCCAAAGATAGGTCAGCAGCAGGAACTGCGTGTAGGCGGTGTGGAAGTCGCTGACCACGACCGCGTAACTCGCCAATAGCGCGCCGAGCACCCCACAGCCCAGCGCCGTCTGCCAGCGCCTCAGCCGAATGCCCATGGTCAGGGATACAAGACCTGCTGTGTAGACGTCCAGGTAGTTGGCCCAGATTTCGCCAAAGATCACGAAGACGAAGAAGGGGAGCGCGACGAACGCCGGCGCGTGCTTGGTGATCACCGCCAGCACACCGGCATCAGAAGCGAGCTTGGGATCGATGGTTGGGAGGAGGAGCCCGAACAGCCCCAGCAGGACCAGGGGCACGGTTACGCCGGCGACCGGCCACCAGGTCAGGCCCGCTGAGTCAGTGTTGTGTGGCAGGTACCGCGAGTAGTCGCTTGCGAATGGATACCAGGAGGCGACCAGCGCGAAGCAGACCATGAAGCCGAGGACGAAGGCGCCCAGATGGTCCGACCCACCAACGGTCGGCTGATACTGCCAGTTGAACTTGCCAGTGCCAGCAAGCAGTGCGAAGAGGATTACCGAAACGGCAGCGAAGACTATGGCGCCGAACTTCTCGAAGACTGTGATTGTGGCATGCCCGAACACCGCAACCAACACGCTCACGCCGGCGATGATGAGCACCAACGGGAGTTTGAACGTGCCGGCTGCACTCCCGAGTCCGGCCAGTGAGAGCAGCTGGACTCCCGCCAGGGCAGCGATCACGGTATCGACCGCGAACCAGCCGACGGCCAGGAACAGTGTCAGAAAGGCACCCACCTTGGCGCCATTGCGGCCGAAGATCCGCCTCGTGAACGCAATCTGCGGCAGGCCGGAGCGCGGTCCGGTGTGGCTGAGGAGTCCCAGGATCAGCGCACCGACGACCGTGCCCAGTACGACGGCCACGAATCCGTCCCATACGCCGAGGCCGAAGTAAGTCGTTGCCAGGCTGGCGGTCAAGACGCTTGCATAGTTGACGAAGGCGCCCGCCCAGAGGAACCCGAGCTCACGGGCACGACCATGACGCTCCCCGATCGGGATCGGCTCGATGCCGTGCTCTTCGACCCTGAGGAACTGGTCGCTGGTAGGCGCTTGAGCGCCTGAGATGGCAGTATTCATATCTCGGTTCCCTCCGCTGGCATTACCCAGATCAGGTGTCTGGCGGTCGGCCTGCCGGCCCTCTCAGCCCCCGAGGGAGCTCCCGCTTTCCTACGGTCAGGATTCTACTTGCGATCTGGTCCTGACGCGTACTCGAGGTTGATCTCAACGTGGTCCGATACACTTCAGGCCCTGATGGAGAAGCTCACCGACAAGCTCTTCACCAACCGCTACGTCGAGGATACAGGCCACCCTCATATCGAAATCGGCAACCAGGAGGTCTGCCAGGACAAGTGCGCGGGCAAATACTGCAATTACTTCTGCCCGGCAGGCGTCTATGAGTGGGACGAAAGCAAGCAGGAGACGATCGTCAGCTTCGGCAACTGCGTCGAGTGCGGCGCGTGCTCGATCGGCTGCCCCTACGACAACATCATCTGCGTTACGCCCAAGGGCGGTTACGGCGTCCAGTATCGGCATGGATAGGAGCGTGGGGCTCCCCGGAATCTGGCCCGACGCCGGTCGGTTCAAGAGATCGTGAGCGAGCAGTTCGACGTCATCATCGTCGGCGGGGGTCCCGCCGGTCTTGCAGCTGGGCTGTACGCGGCTCGCATGAAGCTCTCCGGGGTGTTGCTGGAGCGGGGTCCGGTCGGCGGCCAGCTGCTCAACACCGAGCTGATCGAGGACTATCCCGGCTTCGAGTCGATCCTCGGCAGCGACCTCGCGATCAAGATGGGGGATCACGCTCGCAAGTTCGGCCTCGACGTCCGCGAGTTCCAGACCGTCCTTGAGATCGATGTTGCCCCCGACGGCACCAAGATCGTCAGGATGGACGGCGGCGAGGTGCTGACGGCGCCTGCCCTGATCATCTCGGCCGGCGGCCTTCCGCGACGCCTTGGCGTGCCCGGCGAAGCAGAGTTCGCCGGCCGTGGCGTCTCCTACTGCGCCGTTTGTGACGGTGCCTTCTTCAAGGGCGAGGAGCTGGTGGTCGTCGGTGGTGGCGACGCGGCGCTCGAGGAAGGCGACTTCCTCACGCGGTACGCCACCAGGGTCTACATCATCCACCGCCGAGACCAGTTCAGGGCCCAGCCTCTCCTCCAGGAGCGTGCCAGGGCAAATCCGAAGGTCGAGTTCATCATGAACGCCCAGGTGCGCGAGATCCAGGGCGACGGCAAGGTGCGGAATGTCCGTTACGTCCAGGGTGGCCTCGAGAAAGACCTGCCTGTGGGCGGCGTCTTCATCTTCGTGGGCTTCCTGCCCAACTCGGACCTGCTCAAAGCCCACGCCGAGCACGACGAGGCGGGCTATTTCATCACGGATCGGAACATGCAGACCTCGATCGAGGGCGTGTGGGCTGTGGGGGATGTGCGGGCGCAGCTGACCAAGCAGATCGCGACCGCTGTCGGCGACGGCACAACAGCCGCGGTCGCGGCGTCGCAGTACGTCGAGGCGCTCAAGGACCGCGAGCGCGCGGTCGAAGTCGTCTAGATACCACCTTCCCGACGCAGGTCGGGCTGATGGACCTGCTCCGTCAGTACACGCTCAGCTGTGTGGACCAGGACGTTGGCCCGCCTGACCGCCGCCCGGGCATCCCCGGCGGTGACGCGCCGCCGATCGTACTGAGCGCGGTCCTTCAGCCCAAGAAGGCGATCGAGCACCCGTCGCGGGTTCGCGCCCGGCTGATCCCAGCGCGCGGAGCTCGTTCACGGTGGACTTGTGATCGTCGGCTACCGTACTGCGACCGGCCATGGCGAAGCACAGAGCGTCCTTGGCGTTGATGCCGGCTGTGACCGCGCTACTCACTGCGGCGTTGAGCCAGAGGCGTCGAGAGCGGCCTGTGCGGCTTCCAGGAACTCCTGCGCCTTGGCCAGATGAGCGAGCGCCTCGGCGCGCCCGCTCGTTCGGACTCGGCTCACGCTGGGTGCCCGACAGGTTCGCCGAGGGGGCTGCCAGCGATCAGCCATCCATCCCGGTCGGCTTCCACGAGAAAGGGCTCTCGGTCGGCAAGGCCCTGGGCAGCCTCGCTCCGGCTCATTTCGATGATGCTCGCCCGCCGGCCGCTCCATAGCTGGAGTCTATGGGCGAGTTCAGCCAGCTGGAGCTGCCAGGTGGGGTCGTCAGGCTCAGTCGTAT
>Ga0126378_10004254_pt1 | contig 10889 bp, 7 predicted proteins | sample PanSoiMetPlot_23_FD_92587 | JGI IMG/M metagenome (GOLD analysis project Ga0126378, IMG submission 92587) | Tropical forest soil microbial communities from Panama - MetaG Plot_23 | ecosystem: Environmental > Terrestrial > Soil > Tropical forest > Bulk soil | place: Panama | collected 2016-02-17
ATCCGTGCACGCTGCTTGGGCTTATCGTCTATGGGATTGTCAACCGGCAGTGGTCATTGCGGGAACTTGAAGGATTGGCGCGGCGCGAGGTTGGTGCGTGGTGGTTGTGTGGAGGTCATCAGCCCGATCACAGCGCCATCGGCAAGTTTATTGTGCTGCACAGCGAAGTCTTGACCGACGAGTTTTTCGTCACTCTGGTCAAGCATTTAGTGGCGCGGATGAGGCTAAGGCCGACGCTTACCGCAGGCGACGGGACGATTATCGATGCGGCGGCTTGCCGTTTTCGACTGCTGCGAGTGGAGGCGGCCCAACAGGCGGCGCAAGAACTGGCGGCACAAGCCGCAGCGGCGCCAGATGATGCTGAGCTCAAGCGCAAGGCAGCACTGGCGCGGGTTGCGGCGCGACTGGGCGAGCAACGACGTACCCGCCGCCGGGCGTATGAGGGCAAGACGGCCGAGGTCAGAGTTTCGCTGCAGGAGCCAGAGGCAGTTAATCAGCGCACCAAGGACAACATGCGGCGCCTGGCCTACAAGCCTGTCGTGTTAGCCAATGCGGATAAACTGATTGTTGGACAACGCGTCGAGCCGAGCAATGAGATTCTCGCGATCGAACCGATGATCGAACAGCACCGCGCGGTATTCGGCAGCATGCCGCCGACGCTGTTGCTCGATGGTGGTTTCAACCGCAACACTTTATGGGGCGCGCTGGTTGAACGGGGCATCGATGTGCTGTGTCCCACGGGACGCACAGACGGCGATGGCGACTGGCAAAAGCGCTCGTCGCTAAGGGGCAAGTTCACCAAGCGGGAATTTCGCTACGAAGCCGCCCGCGACCTTTATCATTGCCCCGCCGGCCGCGAGTTGCCCTTTGCCCACCAGGATCATGATGGGTTAGGAAATCAGTTCCGCCGATATTTGGGACGTCAGTGCGGCGATTGTCCGCTGCGCAGCCACTGCACCGACTCGCGGGTGGGCCGCACGCTCAAACGTTATCCGGGTGAAGAGTTCAGAGAGTGGATGGCGCAGTTAATGGATCATCCGCAGGCGCGCGCCACCTATCGGCGGCGCCAGGCAATCGTTGAACCGTGCTTTGCCGAATTACGCGAACGCCAGGGGGCTGAAGCGGTTTCATCGGCGCGGGCTCAAAGCGGTTCGTGCGGAATTCGCACTCCATTGCATGGCTCTCAATCTAAAGCGGGCAGTGGGCCATCTGTTATTGCTGATAATTTGTGCATTCGTTTGGGGTAATTCCGAGAAGCTCCGCCAGCCATCGAGTTCCCGCCGCCTTGCTCTTGCAGCCTGAGCGCAATCGCTTCGAACCCTTCTTTTTCGACGGTCTCGATATGGCCTGGGCGCTACATACTGCCGCTCGCGGTATCTCTCGGGAACAAATCGAGCAGGAAATCCTGAACAGCCGGGATCTGTCCAAAAAGGTCCGCCGCTGCGCAGGTCGGCGTACGCCATGCGGACCGCCAGCAAGGCGATCGCTCTCGCCGCCCAATAAAAGAACCTTCGCCATGGAGAACCTGCCATGAAAGGCAACCTAAAAACGGACGCCTGCATTATGTGCGGACGAAAAGTTCAACCAACAGAAAACTGGATGAGGTGCCACTTGTGGGGCGGCTTCGCAAGGCTCCACTGGAAGTGCTTTGGAGAATATTTGCGCGCCGACAGCGAAGAGCACGTCGAGAACGTGGTGTGGAAAGCCACCACTAAGGCCAATCCGGAGTGATGCGACTCACTCCTCAAGGAGCTCCCACCGCATCATTCTACTACTGGCACTCAGTGATAAGTTTGCCGTACACCTCCCGTGCGTGGTCGTAGGCCTTTTTCGCCTCAGGCAAATCAGCTTTCGAGATCTGGGGAGCCTTTTGTGTCCAGCACTGATTGACGGCGGCCAGGCACCACTGAGCGCTAGCTCGCGACGCGCGGATGGGCCTGCCGTCCACAATGGCGAAAATCGGGTTTGAGTGTGAGGAGCCAAGGATGCGCACCGCGAGCCAACTGCTTTGGCGAATCGGAGCGTCAAACTCGACCTCATGGATGTTGCCGTCGGCGAGAATGTTCTTTCTAGCGATCGCCACGCCATTCATCACCAACTCGACAGCAACTTCCCGTGTGTTTCCGATGCGCGCGCGTTCGATGTGCCAGTAAGGCTTTTCGTCGTAAGAGCGCTGGGCGATAGCACCTCGGGGGGTCGTCATGAATGGATTGCGCTTATCCAGAAGGTTGGAATCCACAATCCACCTGGGGGGCCGGTCTTCGTAGCCTTCGCGCAGACCTCGGGCCGGCATCGAGTCGAGGTAAGCCGCGGCTTTGACGGATACATGCGCGCTTGCGCTTGCGGCGAGCTTCACCTCGCTGTTGTTCGTGCCCACTTCGAACCCATTCACTTTGAAATCGATCAGGTGGCTTCTGCCGTCGGAAACATAGCTCCGACCGTTGCGCAGCGCATCGAGCCACGCCCGGTAGGTGAGCGCTCCGTCCACCTTGGCGTATACGCGGCCCTGGCCGACCCGCGTGTCCGTGATGCACGGAAAATCCGTTTCGCCCGACACTCGTGTTCGGAAACCAACGTTGAGAGTGTGATACCAGATATTAAGTTCCCACACGTAAGGAGTGTCCACAGTGGAAATGAAGTCCACCGTATTCGGGTAGGTGACGTCTACGATGTATTCGTTGGCGCCGATGCCGTCGAAGCCAGGCATCTCGTAGTTAGGCAGTTGACTCGTCTCAACTGCCAAACCGAAGCCGGAGTGGGCGAAACCCGTCACGGCATTCTGATGCTTCGCCCAGCGCAGAATAGGCAGGTCCCAAGTGGGCCAGTCCTCGATGCGCTTGGTGCCGGGATAGTCCTGTTCAGTGAGGCCGAGCAGGACCAGATGCCCAGCATGGCTGGAAGGAAAGCCGGAGACTTCCAGGTCGTAGTGCATCAGCACGTCCTTCTTTGAGTGAGGGTCGTCTTTGCCGGTAAAAAACCGTTTTTGGTAGTAGTAGCAGGGACCCCAGGTAAGAACGCAGCCTACACTAAGTTTTTCGCCCAACACTTGCCGAATCATGTCCTCCGGATGCACGCCCCGAGTTGGATTCTGGTAGTGCGAGCACCCAGCAGCATGCACATGGTGATCACCCGAATACCAACCGTATTTGGAGGGGTTGATCCACCTTTGCATGTCAAAGGAAACTCCGCTCGGATTCTGCTCCACGGTGACTTCCTTCGTCTGTGGCAGATACTCGGGCCCCATTGAGCACTGTACCGTATAGCGACCGTCGGGAAGCAGGATTACGTCGCCGTCGGCACGGTAAATCTGCGGCTGAAAGAACAAGTCCGGCGCAAGGCGCTTGGAGGGGTTCGGATAGACGCGGTTTAGCCGGTCGCGCACAACAAAGGCCGCCATGCTGGGCGCACCGTTCTCGTCCCTGATGTGGAGCGTCAACTCTTGCGCCGCCCTGGCGTTGAAGAGCACCACCATCTCATTTCGAAAGCCGATGTCCTGCGTCCCTTGCCCGACATTGAAGCTGACTTTCGCAGAGAGCTGACCGTGCTGGCGGCTGAAGACCTGCAGAATTCGGTATTCCAAGCGCAAGCCCGAGAGCCGTTCGGACATGGGATTTTGGTCATATAGGCTGATGTCCGCCCAGCGCGCTTTCACATCCTCCGGCGCAAGCCTCATCGGTGGTTCGGCGCTGAGGTCTGACTGGACGTAGAGTGAGCCGCTGCTTGAGCTTTCCACTACCAGGTGCGAAGTAACGCCGGCGCCGTTCAACACCTTTACAAGGAAGAGCCGCGTCCCCTGCTCGACGAGCTCCGGTTTGGCTGGGCCAGGACTTACTTTCACACGGCTTTCGGGGTTGATCTCGACGATCGCCAAGGTGTGCTGGTCGAGAATTTGTTCGATCTTCCGGATAGCGGTCGCCTCGTCCGGATTCGCGACCGCCTGGTTGATCCGCTGTTGCTCCGAAAGAGGCAGCGGTTCTCCTAGATAGTCCAAGGCGTTTTCAATCTGGCGTACCTGCAAGGCAAACGGCTGCAGGGGCACGGTCTCCGCGCTCGCGATGACGGGCGTCATTCCTTTTGGCGCCGCCAAAAGAACCATGCTGAAGATTAAACCTGACAGCGGTATCCGGGAGTTGAATGGATTTTTTGGTGTCTTCATCAGTTCACCGAATTTCACAGTTTTCAGCTAGCAGTTGCCCTTTGAACTGTCGATCACTCCCGCACTCGCAGCTCGGAAGACGGTAGAAAGTAAGCATCTCGCACAGCGCCGAACAGCCAATCAGACTGATGGGCGAAGCTGGTCGATGGCGACCCGCGCAGCGGACGCATTCGCGAAGGAGACCGCGCGGCGCTGGATCACGTTGTAATTTAAAGGTCCCGGGCCGGTGTAGCTTGCAGTCTCTACTCGGGCTGCTGGGCAGCATGCAGGCGCCCTCGCCGGCGACGCCTTTCAGCACATAGGTACCCCGATCCACGAATCGAATGTCCCCGCCGGCCAACAGGTCCCGTACCGTGCTGGAGACCAGGACCTCGGCGGCAGCAGCGTGGCTGGCGACCCGCGCGCCGATATGGACGGCGATGCCGATTGCGTCCCCGCCGACCAGCTCGCATTCGCCAGTGTGGATGCCGGCTCTTATCTGCAACCCTAGCTTCTCCACTCCTTGTGACATCGCGAATGCGCAGTGAATCGCCGCAGCTGGGTGATCGAAAATTGCCAGCATTCCATCGCCTGCTGCATCGATCTCGCGTCCGTTGAAACTGGCAAGCTGTTCGCGAATCAGTTCAAAGAAGCTTCTCCTGAGTTCCACCCATCCCCGATCTCTAAGCCTGGTGACGTGTTCGGTCGAGCTGACGATGTCGATGAAAAGAAGGGTCGCAACGACGCGCTGTGACTGTCCGCTAACAGTCGCGGGTGCGTCCGAGCCAGATATCGTATTGATGGCTCTTGTCTGGGGTGGGCTGACCTCACCGTGACTGCGGTCGTTCGAAGTCGATGCCTGCAGCTGAGGCATGACAGCGGTCGCATTCGCGTGAACCGAATCTGTAGGCGGAGGTTGTACTTCGGCATCGGTCGATTTCGAGCCGAGTGCGCGCCTCTTGTCGGCCATTACGAATTCGGCAAACCTCGCGCCGGCTCCGCGCGAACGGTAGATTTCGATAGCGGCGTCGAACTTTTCGATGGCGCGTGCGTGTTCGCCGGCTGCAAGCAGCGCGCGGCCCCAGGATTGAAGCGTGTCGGCTTCCCTCCACGGCAGACAGTATTGTTGGAAGGTCGCGATCGCTTTCTGGAAATGGGTTTCTGCCACCGGGTACTCTGCTTGCGCTGCAGCGACAACCGCCGAGGCGTGCTCGACACTGCCTGCGAGCCCACGCCAGTTCTCACCGGCCCCGATAATCTAGCGGCAACGCTGAAGGTGCGGCAGCGCTTGGAGGGCGTCGCCAGCGTCCACGAAATTCGTGGCGAGCGCGGACCTGGCGAACAATTCTTGAAGTATGTCTCCGCCGTCCACGGAAATCTCGAGCGCCCTCTGTAGAACCTGCACGGCCCGTGGGAGCTCTCCCCTGAACCTGTGCGACCGAGCGAGTTGGAACGCGACCCAGAACTCGTCTTGGCGGTGACCGCTTGTGCGTGCGCCCTCCGCCTCTGCAGTCAGCGTCTTGTCCGCTAGCTCCCACTGCCCTTCTAAGAATAAGAGCCTCGCTTCATCTGCAAATAATGGGAGTCCCTCGTTCTCGGCGTTAGCTTCGGCCAGGTAGGTGCGCGCCTTGGGGAGTTCTCCCATGTCTATGCAGGCAGTGACCAACATCTTGTGCAAGATCGCCCGCCGTATGGCCGACCGCGCGGTGCGTGGCTTGGCCAACTCATGAGTGTACCACTCTTGCGCCTCGCGCGGGTCAGCCAATCTGTGAGGGTTACCTCCCCCAACCCATGCGACCGTGGATCCGGTCGCGGTGTCGTCAATCGGGTCGGCTCGCCGCCGCGCTTGCCGAGCCAATTGGAGGCCCTCAGTCACCGACCCGGAACTGATGAGGAAAAGGGATGTAATGACCGCGGCATTGGACCAATACGCGTCTCGTAAAAACGGATGGTCCAGGCGCTCGCTGATTTCCATCGCACGTTTCCCCGCCGCAAGCCCATCGCCGATACGACTTGTCGCAAAGCAAACGGTAGCCAGGTGGATGTAGAATAGCGCGTGACGCGCTGATTCGGGCTGCGTGGCCAGGAACGCCTCGGCCTTCTCGTAGTGCGGCATCGCCCGCCGCAGATCCGCCACGCCAACAATGTTCGTCGCCTGTAAGTAGAGCCCGAGGCGCGAATGAACATCACAGGCGGCCTCGCTATCTCCCAGTTCCTCGAACAGCAGAGCGGCTGCCTCCAGGTATTCGACCGCCTTTGGGCCGGAGGAAACGTATTCGTCGCCGAGCAGACGCAAGAGCCCAGCGCGCCGCTTCCGGTTGCCTCCGCCCTGCTCATCCATGAACTCCAGCGCCGCCCGCCAGTGCGCCTCCGCTTCCTCGTATGCGAACAGCGCATAGGCGGCGCTGCCGGCTCGAATCGAGTAGTCGATGGTCTTCTCCGGGTCGGCCGCCGCGCCCGCCATCCGATAGTGATTGGCCAGCGCCGCCACGTGTGGTTCGAGATTACGCTCATGCGCTGCTTCGATCGCCTGCGCGGCCCTGAGGTGGAGGCGCTGTTTGCGCGGCAGGCTCAGCTCTTCATAGAGCGTCTGGCTCACCAGCGCGTGAGCGAAGGCATAGCCCGGGCGCGTCCGTCCGCGTGTCTCCATGACTATCTGGTTGGCGTTCGCTTCGTCGATCACCTTTACAATTTCGTCTTCCGGGAGCCCGGTCATGGGAGCGAGCAACTCGAACTCGAACTCGCGGCCGATAACTGCCGCGGCCGCGAGCGCCTGATTGGTGGTCTCGGAGAGACGTGACAGGCGCCGCCCGATGACGTCGCGCACGCCTTCGGGAATTCCCAGCTCGGCGACAGACCTCGCGTCGCTGACCCAACGGCCGTCGCGTCGATACAATGCTCCCGACTCGACCAGGTGGCGCAAGACTTCTTCGATAAAGAACGGATTGCCCTCGGTTTCGCGCAGGACCGCGCGCACGAGCGCCTCGCCGGGGCGATCGCCTATCTGCTGTTGCGATATTGCCTCGATGAGCTCCTTCACCTCGGACTCCGAGAGTCCGCGGAGCAACACCCGCTGGTAGAGCCGCTCACGCCTGAGTTCCCCAAGCACCGCGGAGAGCGGGTGACGCCGGTCGAGTTCGACGTCGCGATAGGTGCCGACCACCATCAGGCGGCTGCCCTTGAAGCGGCGCACGAGATGCTGCAGGAGCAGCAGTGACGGCTTGTCGGCCCAGTGCAAGTCGTCGAGGTGCAGCATAATCGGGTCGGCCTTCGATGCATTGACCAGAAACGAGGTGACGGCGTTGAACAGGCGTAGCCGCTCTTCCTTTGGATCCACAGCCGGTGAGGGAGGGAGGTCGGGAATGCGATCGCGGATCTCGGGGACCAGTTTCGCGAGGTCGGGTGCCTTATCGCCCATCTCCGCCTTGAGCGCATCGTCAAGACGGGTCGATATGTATTCGCGAAGCACCTCGACGAAGGACGAATATGGCGATGCGGACTCACCTTCGTAGCACCGCCCCACCAGCACTTGCGCACCATGGAGTCGTCCGTAGGATCCGGCTTCTTCGGCGAGACGGGTCTTGCCGATCCCCGGCTCGCCAGCGACCATCACCAGCGACGCTTGTCCGACGAGAGCGGCGTCGATTGCGGCGCGCAACGCGACCATCTCCTCGGCACGGCCGATGAAGCGTCCCCAGGCCAAGCCACCCGCTGCCGGCTGATGTCCAACGTGTTCGAGTTGACTCGCTGTGGTCGGTGCGTCGAGCTTTTGGGCAAGTCGGGCTTCCGCGCTGCCCGCCGGCTGCTCGGAAGGGTCCTGGTTCGGTCCGACGGACGTCTGCGGCGGACGCGGGTCTGCTGGCCTCTGGCCGTCTTGTTCGTTGGAAGATGTCATCGATCTTCCGGGAGGATGCACTAGAGCGTAGCGTTAATCGGCGCAATTGCAAGCTCCGCTAGCACATGATGTGTGGTCTTGGTCTTTGCTTTTCTCGCTTGTCTCACAGTGCGGCTTCGGCTCTTCAGCAGAGTTCCAAGAGCACGTTCCTTGACACTTGCCGTGGGCCCAGAGGAAACCTAAATCTGCGAGGCATCGAACTCGGCGGCACCGATTTGTCAGATCGATCCTTTTAAGTAGTCATTCAACCCTGCTCATCCTAGCGTGAGGGATGAAACGTGATGTTGGACGGTTTACCCATAAAACCATCAGAACCTCGGTCGCCGATATAGCGCCTATCCAGGGAGGCAGCGGTTCGCCGTTGCTGCTCGTCCATGGCTGTCCGCAAACGCATGCGATGTGGCATAAGGTCGCACCCGAATTGGCGAAACGCTTTACCGTGATTGCGCCGATCTGCGCGGCTACGGCGCCAGCAGCAAGCCTGCTGGTGATCCTGAGCACCTCGCATACTCGAAGCGCGCAATGGCTCAGGATCTGGTCGAATTGATGACAGCGCGTGGCTTCGAGCGGTTCGACATCGCCGGGCACGATCGTGGCGGGCGGGTCACGTATCGCCTCGCGCTCGATCATCCCGGCCGGGTCCGCCGTGTCGCCGTGCTCGATATTATCCCGACGCTCGAGCAATTCGAGCGGATGAACCGGTTCACCGCGCGAGCGGCTTATCATTGGTACTTCTTCGCCCAGACGGCGCCTTTTCCTGAGAATCTGATCGGAAAGGACCCGGATTACTTCCTGACCTATTCGTTGGAGTCATGGTGCCAGACGCCCAGTGCATTCTCGGCAGAGGCGCTCGCCGAATATCGGAAGACGTTCCGCAATCCTGCAACGATCCACGCCATATGCGAGGACTATCGTGCGGGTATCGGATGCGACTGCGACTTTGACTCGGCCGACCGGAGCGCGAATCGCAAAATCAGGGCGCCGCTACTTGTGATGTGGGGTGCCAAGGGGCGTCAGCCCGGCAATCAGGTGATCGACATCTGGCGGGGCTGGGCTGAAGACGTGCGGGGATGTGGTGTTGATTCGGGCCATTTCATTCCCGAAGAAAATCCAGCAGTGGTGATTGACCAGTTTATTGGCTTTTTCGCAGCCTGAACGCAGCTAGTTTTGGAGAACGTCAACCCGCTGTGCGGCCAATGAATTTGGACCGTATCCGGTGCGGGCTGGCGACGTCGATGCACCGTTCATCGACGCGTCTTGCGTGATGATCGCCCAGGACGATATTCCATTCCGGCTGATTATCGCGGCGGAGTTGGTGGCAATGGGTGGAGTCCGTGCTTACTACTCCGTCTCGCGCACCGCTCATGGGAGTCCCGGCCGCCGCGCAGAGTCGGCGTGGTTCACGGCGATCCTGGCGGTGCTTGCGCTGCTGCACTTCGGCGCGGTGTTGGCGTATCTGGCGGATCCGTCGCTTTCGAAAGGAAGCGGATTCGAAGTTGCAGAGCCCATCCGTTGGACAGTGATCGTCGTGAGTTCCTCGGGGGCTGCCGGCGTGATCTGGGCCGCAGTTTCGCTGGGTGCAAGTTACAGCCCGTTGCTCAGAGTCGCACAGGAACGGGTAGTCGTCACGGCCGGTCCATATCGATGGATTCGGCATCCTCTTTACGCATTCTGGCTGCCTTTGATGGCGGGATGGGGAGTTACAACGCGCAACTGGCTTGTTCTCGCCACGGGGACGGCAATACTTGTCCTGATGGTCATCCGCGCTCCGCGAGAAGAGGCGATGATGCTCAATGCATTCGGTAAATCGTATCGCCAGTACATGTTGCACACCGGGTGTTTCGTACCGCGACTGCGGTCTGCAGGAGGAGGGGAATGACCGCAGATTGAGACTTGCGCAGCGTCTAGCGGTGATGATCATGGTGAATGCGCGTCGCCGTTCACGCACCGCCGCCGCTCCTGCAACACCGAGAATTCTCTCACCGCGAAGTTTTGCATTGAGTGTGCGAAGCGGCTCGAGAGCGCCGGCAAGTCGCAACGGTGGTTCGGCAGCCCAATTCGCCTGATTTTACGCTTCTTGCAAGCTGAGGGCTGCGTTCGATACTTTCAAAACGTTTTGAAAGCAATTGAGCGTCGGCGGGAAGAGGCTGAGCTCTCGGTCCTCGAACTGGTCGGGGAGATAATTGAGTTCTGGGGCTTCAGAAAAATCCTTGGGCAGGTTTGGGCTGCGCTCTACCTTGCAGGGCGCCCGCTTTCCGCTCCTCAGTTACAGCATCGACTTCATGCCAGTGCGGGCGCAATATCGCTGGCCTTAGGCGACCTCAAGCGATGGGGGGTTGTGACACAAACCTGGCAGCCTGGTTACCGAGGCATCCTTTATGTACCCGAAACGAATGTCTGGAAGATGGTTTCACGAGTGGTCCGCGAGCGGGAATTGAATCTGCTCGGTTCCGCCACAGAGCGGCTAGAAGCGTCCGCAAAGGCGATGCGAGCCCTCGCACGGGACGCGCAGCTTGAACAGAAGCTGGAACTGGCCGGGATTGCACAAAGAGTCGAGAAGTTGTACCGCTTGAGCGGGTTTGCCCTTGGAGTGTTGAAGGCGACTATCGGTTTGCGCCGGGTTGAACCCGCAGCGATCCTAAAAGTGGCGAATTTGGCGGCACGCTCAGAATCCTCTTTTCGACTTTGGGATCGATGAGGAACGAACACCGGAGAATACTACGAAACTCGCAAAATTGACCCCGGCCGAGACCTAGTGCTTCGACTCATGGGTAGCGATTCGTTGGTAGTGGAATACGCGACGGGCGTCAGCGGTAGAGAAGCGCCAGTCGATTTTAAGTTTGATGCGATTCACCCAGC
>Ga0126378_10004255_pt1 | contig 10888 bp, 10 predicted proteins | sample PanSoiMetPlot_23_FD_92587 | JGI IMG/M metagenome (GOLD analysis project Ga0126378, IMG submission 92587) | Tropical forest soil microbial communities from Panama - MetaG Plot_23 | ecosystem: Environmental > Terrestrial > Soil > Tropical forest > Bulk soil | place: Panama | collected 2016-02-17
CGACCACGTCGGTCGGGCTGGCCACCGCCTCCTCCAGAGCGAGACGCTTCGTGTCGGAGAGCAGCCTCGGGATGCCCTTGCCCTGCACGCTCCTCGACAGGGCTGAAGGCAGGCGGTTGAAGTACGGGAGGCCGTAGTGGACGTGCACGAAGGCGCCCGACGGGCTGAACGCGAAGTTGTTCTCGATCGCGGCGAGCGCGTTCGCCAGGACGGTCTGGTCGCTCCTGGTCGGCGTCCGCGTCAGGACGGCCGGCAGGAACAGCGCGAAGGTCACGCCGAAGTCCGCGACGACGTTGCCGGCCCCGTCGTTGAACGTCTGCGCGGGATGGACGAAGTTGCCGATGTCGAACTGGATGTCAGACACGTTCGAGGGGGCCGAGGCCAGGGCTCGCCTGACCGGGTGAACCGCCAGCCGGTCCAGCAGCGCGGCCTGGCTGGCGAGCAGGCTCACCGCGCCCACCTTGAGCGCCGAACGTCGGCTGACGTAGCGCTTGAACAGTTCGGGTTCCGATCTCATGTACCACTCCTCTCTGGTCGGTGCGGACTGCGCCGGCGCCCATGACGGGCGCGGCACGACCGCGTCGGATGAGGCTTGCGGCACGGCCGCGGTCCCCCGCGCGGTGTCACCCGAACGTAGCAACGCCCGGCGAGCGGCACAATCGCCACAGGCCGGGTTTAAGGGTCATTTAACTCGGTGCACTTATTGGCGCACTTAACTCCGCGCCGGACAGTAAGAGGCGGCGATTCCGGGTCCAGTCACTTAGCAGATACTTAAAAAGTCCAATCCGGAGTCGTTTCTGTAAACTCCGATTGATACTTGGCCGGTCAACCACTTAGCAGGTCCTTAAGAAACCTGCCCCAGAGTCGTTTCTGTCAACTGCTCGTGATACTTTGCCGCGGATTTCGCGTCTGGATCCGCTCCTGGTAGAGCCATCGGCGCCCGCTGGGCTCGGCGCCGACGCTCTGCCTCGCACCGACGCGCGGCGCGCCAACCAGCTGGGCACGACGGACGGGCTGCCGGCGGACGGCAACACCGACCAGTCCAAGGTCGAGCTGACCTAGCGGCAGCCGTTACCACCTCGGGGAGGAGGCCGCCGGCGGGCGCTGCGGCCTCCCCCCACACCGCCACCGGCTCAGCCGGCAGGAGCGAGGTCGCCGCGGCTGGTCTCGCCGCGGCCGGCCTCCCCGCGCCACCGCGCGAGCACCGCGGCGCCCGTCAGCAGGAGCGCGCGCAGCTCGTCGCGACGCGCGGCAGCGAAGCGCTCGCCGCTGGAGGCCAGGAAGTCGCCCGTGTGCAGCTCGATGGCCGCCTCCAGGCGCTGGGCGGAGGCCTCGTCCAGGGGCGCCGCGATGTCCCGGACCAGGCGTGCGAACTCCTCGGCGTCGCAGGTGATGCGCTCCAGGCAGAGTCGGTACCGCCGCCCCTCCCGCACCACGTAGCGGGACCGCGCGCCAGACGTCAGCTCCGGTTCCAGGGCGCGGCGCAGGCCATGCAGCGCGACGTTGAACGAGTTGCGGGCCGCCTTCGCCGGGTGCCGGGGCCAGAGGAGCCGCGCGCCGTCCTCGGCCGTCACCCGCCGCCCGGGCAGGCAGAGGAGCAGCTCCAGCAGCCGCCGCGACGACTCGGGCCAGGCCCGCAGCGGCAGCGGGACGTCGTCCAGGACCACGGAGAGCCCGCCGAACGTGCGAATGGTCAGCGGGCGCTCGGGGCCCGGGGCGATCCCGGGGCCCGCCGGTCTCGTCGCGGCGGTCAGCCTTTCGAGCGCGGCCGCATCCGACATCCGCGAGCCGCGCATCACGGCGAACGCGACCAGCAGCGGGTGCGCGTGCCAGCCGTCGGGGCACGGGACGACAGCAACGCGGTCCCTCACCAGCCGGTTGGCCAGCTCGCGACGGCGCGCGCTGGACGCGCGCTCGAGCAGCGGGCCCGCACCGGACAGCCAGCGCCAGTCGCGGCGCAGCCCGTCCCGGAGGTCTTCGGGCAGGCTGCCCATGACCTGCTCCTCGAAGTACTCGTGCAGCAGCCGGCCTGGCAGCAGCGGCGCCAGCATGCCGGCCGAGTCGAGGCCGGAGAGCCAGAGCTGCAGCGCGGCCGGCCACCCGACCAGCACCGTGTCCGCGAAGTCGAGCTCGCCGGCGTACGGCGGCCGCTGCCAGGACGCGGTGAGGAGATCGCTGATCTCCTCCCGTTCCAGGCGCAGGTCGCCGGGGCCCACGTCGATCAGGCGCCCCTCCAGCCGCATGCGCTCGAGCGGCAGGGACGGCCGCGTCCGCGTGGCAACGCGCAGGGCCAGCGCGGGCGCCAGCAGGATCAGCCCGTCCAGCAGGCTCCCCAGGGCGACTGCGCGGCCGACCTGCTCCCAGCGGTCCAGCGTCACCGTCGTCGGAGGCCCCTGGAGCTGCCGCGCCAGCTCCAGGGCCATCGCGTCGACCGTCGAGGCTTCCTGTGTCGGAGGCTGGAATCCCATCGCCCGGCTCAGCCGGAGCGCGAACACCGCCGGGTCCGCGTCGGTCGCGTCGAGGGTGTACCAGGTGGAGCGCTGGCCCTGGGTGGCCGCGAGCGCCGTCGTCTTGCCGTAGCCGGCGCTCGCGTGGACGAGCGTGACACAGCCAGGACTCGGGCGCAGAGCGTCCAGCAGGCGCTGCGGCACCTGCCGCAGCCGGGCGACTGCGGGCCGCAGCTTGCCCATCGGCACCTGCGTGTGCCTCACCTGTGGCAGCGACCGTCCTCAGTCGTCACATGCCTTCCCCTCACCCGGTGTCGCCCCGTAGCCGCGGCGCAGGCGCACCGGACGCCAGGGAATGGTAACGTACCCCGACGTACTACCTGTCAGTTAGTTAGGAGCTTGACTGTCAGGCGACGTGCTGCCGACCGCCAGGATCGCTTCGACGGCCTCCCAAAGCCTGGGCAGGAACGCGATCACAGCGTCGGCACGACTGACGAGGTCGGTAGAAGATCGGATGCCCAGGTCGGCCAGCATGGCTTCCAGTGCCGGGCGTCGCTTCCGCTCCAGCTCGGGAGCGTCGGTCGCGAGGATCTTGTGGCAGCGGGTGTAGGTGGCGACCAGCCAGAACATGACCTCGCGATGGTTGCCCAGCCCGATCTGCTCGCGAATGCCGTCGATGGCGACAGGCCGGGCGATCTGCGTGATGTCGGAGCTGAAGGCGAACCCGGTCCGCGCCGCTTCAGCCGCGATGTCGAAGGTCTGACTGAGTTCGTCCAGGTGGTGGTCGGCAACATCGGGTGTGAGGTCCAGACAGCCGAACAGCCCGAGGAGGTCGGGGTAGAGCTGGGACAGCCCGTAGTCGGTGAGAACCTCGCGCGCCGCGAGGTAGCGCAAGCGAACGGTGGGGTTGCGGATGGCCGCCACCAGCACCAGGACCGCGGTCCAGCTGGTCCGGAACGCCCAGGTCATCACCTGGTCCGGCCAGGGCGCCGAGGGATCGAGCTCGCGGAGAGCCTGCCCGGTTCCCTCCCAGATGGCGCGGCAGCGCCGGCGCACGCGGCCCGGCTCGGCATACTGGCGGGCGACCGCCGACTGCACCGTGGCCAGCCGGCCGCTGGGGTCGGCGATGATGCTGTCGAGGCGCAGGCTGTGGGCGGAGGGGACGGTATCCAGGGAGGCGAGCCGGCTCCAGGGGTGGTGGCTCGCCTCGATCAGCGTGCCCCGGTGCATGAACTTGGTCCGACCTGATGCCTCCTCCTGTTCGCTGATCACCATCACGTCGACGTCGGACCCGATCGGGACCTCGGCGTGGTCCGGCAGGTAGATGGTCGAGCCGCTGAAGTAGGCGCCGACGAACCCCGGCTCTCCGGCTGCGTGACGCTCGACCCAGTCGACGGCTGCTGCGCGAGCGGCGCCGACCTTCACGAGGGGTCCACTCCACGCGGTGGAACGAGGCTGTCAGGCACGCGCGCGGCACTCATGAGCGGGCGCAGCTTCGCACGTCGGCCGGGCCTTGCTGCAAGCCCCTACCGGAGGAGACAATGACTATGGGGAAGGGGCACAGCAGCTCGGGGCTGGTCCCGCGGCTCACAGTCTGCGGCGTCGCACGCAATCATGGACGCATCCAGATCGGTGCATACTCGATCCATGGCTTCTGTGGTGGGCAGGATCGAACGCCGGCTGCTGATCAACTTCCGTGTCGACGCCGGGGTGCTGGGCCGGTACGTGCCGCCGCCGTTCCGGCCCCGCCTGGTGGCAGGGGTCGGAATGGGCGGGGTCTGCCTGATCGGGATCAGCGCGCTCCGGCCGCCGCGGACCCCGGTCTGGATCGGAGTCCGCAGCGAGAACATGGCGCATCGGTTCGCGGTCGAATGGGAGGACGGGGGCGTCCGCCGACAGGGCGTCTACATCCCTCGCCGGGACACGGCTTCGACGTGGATGGCGTGGGCAGGGGGTCGGGTCTTCCCGGGCTGGCACCGTCTCTCGGCGTTCGACGTGTCGACACAGGGCAGGCGGCTCACGATCGCCGTGCGCGGCGCCGGCGGTGGCGCGGACGTCGACGTGGTCGGCCAGGTCGCCTCCGACTTCCCGGGCTCGTCGGTCTTTCCCTCGCTGGAGGATGCATCCAGCTTCTTCCGGTCCGGTTCAGCCGGCTACTCGAACGCGCGGCGCCCGGGCCGGTACGAGGGCGTCGAGCTGCTCACCGACGGCTGGTCGGTAGAGCCCTTCCAGCCCGAGGTGGCGACGACGAGCTTCCTCGGCGATGCCGCGAGCTTCCCACGGGGATCGGTCGAGTTCGACTGCGCCCTGCTCATGCGCGGGCTCGACTGCCGGTTCCGGGCGCTGCCACCCCTGGAGGCGCATCCGGCCGAGCGGCTCGCATGCGCGGCCCGGAGGACCGCCATCACGAATCCTTAACGCGCAGACGCTCCTCAGTTGACCTGCCCTTATCCGACCTCACCCCAGGGGGTGCTCATCATGGCCGTCGGACACGACCGCTCGACCTGACGTGACCACCACCGAAACGGACCGCGACCGAGAGGAGGAACGTCCATGCCAGTGGCCCTGCGACGTCTGGCGGTTCTCGCAGCCGGCGTCAGCGTCCTGTTCGCGACCGCGTGCGGCGGAGCCGCCAGCACCGCCAGCTCGACCAGCTCCTGCCCCAACGGAGGCACGATCCGGTTCGGGGTCGAGCCCTTCGACGACGCCGCGCAGATGCAGCCCGTCTACTCGCAGCTGGCGACCCTGCTCAGCGCCAGGCTTGGCTGCACGGTGCAGGTCAACATCACCAACAACTACACCGCCGAGGTCGAGGCGATGCGCGCCGGGAAGCTCGAGGCGGGGGAGTTTGGTCCCCTCGGCTACGTCTTCGCCCACAAGGTCGCCAAAGCGGAGCCGGTGGCCACCTTCGCCGACAAGACGGGCACGGCCCTGACCTACTTCGCCACCGTCGTGACCACCCCCAACACCGGGATCAAGTCGCTGCGGGACGTGGCCGGCCACACGTTCGCCTACTCGGACCCCGCCTCCACCTCCGGTCACCTCTTCCCCGCGTACGCGCTGAAGAAGGCCGGCATCGACCCGGACACGGGCATCAAGCCCGAGTACGCGGGCAGCCACACCGCCTCGTTCCTCGCGATCAAGAACCACAGGGTGGACGCCGGCGAGATGAACAGCGACACGATCACCAGCGCCACGGCGCAGGGCCAGTACCAGGCCTCGGACTACGTCACCCTGTGGAAGTCGGACCCCATCCCCCAGGACCCGGTCACGGTGCGCGGCGACCTGCCCAGCAGCTTCAGGACCCGGTTCAAGGACGCGCTGCTCGCGGTCGACCTGTCCACGATCCCGGACCCGAAGGGCGTCCTGATCGGCTCCCGCATGGTCGCCCAGACCAACGCCCCGTACCAGCAGATCGCGGACCTGGCCAACCTGCTCGGCATCGACGTCAACCACATTGGGTGATCGCCGCCCCGGCGTGGCCGGCGGTGGCTGACCCGCTCCGGGCCGCTCCGATCCCCGAGACCAGGCCGGCTCGGGGGTCGGAGCCGCTGCTCGTTGTGGACTCGGTGACCAAGCGATTCCCGAACGGGACCGTCGCGCTCCAGGACGTCTCGATGACCGCGCGGCCCGGGGAGCTGACGGTGGTGCTCGGCCACAACGGCAGCGGCAAGTCCACCCTGGTGAGGTGCGTCGTGCGCCTGGTGGACCCGACCGCGGGCTCGATCAGGATCGCCGGGCAGGAGCTGGTGTCGCTCTCCGGCGCCCGGCTCCGCCGGGCGCGGCGGGGCATCGCCGTGATCTTCCAGGACGCCAGCCTGGTGCCCCGCCGCAGCGCGCTCGCCAACGTCGCTACCGGCTGCCTGGGCCGGGCGCGAGGCGTGAGGACAGCGCTGGGCGGCTTCCCCGCGCAGGAGCTCGCGCTGGCGCGCACCCGTCTGGAGCGGGTGGGCCTGGCGGCCCTGGCCGGCCAGCGGTCCGACACGCTGTCCGGCGGCCAGGCGCAGCGGGTGGCCGTGGCCAGGGCCCTGCACCAGGAGCCGAAGGTGCTGCTCGCGGACGAGCCGGTGTCGAGCCTCGACCCGGACGCGGCCGCCGACATCATGCAGCTCCTCCACGACCTGGCGGCCACCGAGCGGATCGCCGTCGTATGCGTGCTGCACCAGCTCGACCTGGCGCGCCGGTTCGCCGACCGGATCGTCGGGCTGCGCTCCGGCAGGGTGGCGCTCGACGCGCCGACGTCCCAGGTCGGCCTGGAGGAGCTGGCGGCCCTGTATCGCGGGGAGGCCTGATGGCCGCGAGCACACCGCGCCCGCCGCCGCCGGGCCTCCCCGGCGACGCGGAGCCGGCGGCGTGGCTCCGGATCTGGCGCCGGCACGGGCCCCGCCCGCTGGTCGGGCTGGCCTGCGCCATCGTGCTCGCCCAGGCCTACGTGGTGATCGACGCGCGACCTGGCGACGTGCTGACCGGTATCAGCGGCATCGCGGACATCGTCCGGCGTGGCGTGCCGCCCGACCCGGCGGTCCTGGAGGCGGCCGTGTACCAGTCGCTCGTGACCGTCGACGTCGCCATCATCGGCACGGCGCTGGCGATCGCCTTCTCCCTGCTCCTGGCCTTCTGGGCGGCCGAGAACGTCAGCCCGGGCCGGCCCCTCTACCTGGTCTCGCGGTCGATCATCGCCGTCTTCCGGGCCATCCCGGACATCGTCTGGGCCCTCCTCTTCGTCACCGCCGTGGGCCTGGGGCCGTTCGCCGCTACGATGGGCCTGGCCGTGCACTCGATCGGGATACTGGGCCGCCTCTACGCGGAGGCCATCGAGGACGTGAACATGGCCTCGATCAACGCGCTCGTGGTGACCGGCGCCGGCCGCCTCCAGGTGGCCACCCACGCGGTGCTGCCGGCGACGCTGCCCACGCTGATCGGCCTGACCCTCTACCGCCTGGACACCAACGTGCGCTCCTCGCTCGTCCTGGGCTTCGTCGGGGGCGGCGGGCTGGGCTTCGCGATCCAGAACGCGCTGAACCTGTTCCAGTACCGGCGGCTACTGGCCCTGCTGGTCGTGATGGCCCTGCTGATCGCAGGCGTCGAGGCGGTCGCCGTGGCCCTGCGGAGGACCATCCATTGACGGCGCCCGACCTCCTCGAGGGCCTCGCGGCCGCGGCCCGGGTCCGCCGGGAGCGGCTGCTCGACCTCGCGGAGGCCGTCGCCGCGGCCGGGGCGGAGGTCGTGGAGCCGCCCCGAGCCGGAACGGTCATGGTCAGGCTGGAGAGCCGGGTGGGCACCTTCTGCCTGACCGAGGTCGTGGTCACCACCGCGACGGCGGTGGTCTCGGGCCGCCGCGCGTGGGCCTGCGTCATGGGCTGGGACGAGGAGGGCGCCCTGGCCTGCGCTCTGCTCGCCGCCGCCGGGTCCCGGGAGGCGATGGAGCTGGCCGGCGCCGCGCTCGCCGACGAGTCGGCGGAGCGCCGGGAGCGCCTGCTGGCCGTGGCCGCGACCCGCGTGGGGTCGCCGTGAGCGCCGTCGGGGCGGAGGTGGACGCCCATCGCTGCTTTCGGGCCGTGCTCATGGCGCTGGCCCTGCCCGGCCGCCCCCAGCCCAGCCCGGTCCCGCCGGCCAGCACCCCGGCGCTGGTCGTCCGCTCGATCTGGGAGCCCGCGCAGATGGGCGAGGCGGTCCGCGTCATCCACGGCGACCCCGGCCCGCGGGCGCTGGAGGAGGTGCGCCGCGGCAGCGAGGCGGAGCCGCACCTGGGCGGCACCGTCCTCGTGGTGGCCGACCGGGCTGGGCCGCGGACCCTGGTCCGCCTGGAGGGACCCGGCCTGGGCGAGCCCACCCCGGCGCTGCTGCCGCTCTCCCGCGAGGCGCTGGAGTCCCGCGCCCGGGCCTGCGCCGGCCCTCCGGCCGGCATCGACCTCGTCATCGTGACGCCCGACGGGTCGATCGTCGGCCTGCCCAGGACGACGCGGGTGGATACCGACATTGACGCGGCCGGGGCCGGCTGACCCGTGGGCTACACGACCGTCCGGGACCGGGACGGAGCCGTGTCCGCCGCCGCCCGGCTGGCGGCGCAGCCGGCTGACGGCGGACCGGCGGCGTCCTGGGCCGGCCGGCTGCCGCTGCTGGTGGACCAGCTCGTGGCGGAGGCAGGCGTCTACGAGCCGCGAATCGCTGCCATGGCGATGGACCAGGCCGGCGGCGACCTGGCGCGCGCGTGCTCCCTGGTCCGGGCCTGGGCCGCGGTCCTTCCCCGGCTGGCGGACGTCACCGTCGACGCGGCCGACCTGCGCGCGGAGCGACGGATCACCCCCGGCTTCGCCGGGCCGGCCGGCGGCCAGTACCTGGGCGCCTCGCTGGACTACGCGCAGCGCCTGCTCGACCTGGCCGGCCGCGACCTGGCCGACCCCGGCCCGGCGGCCCAGCCCGCACACGAGCCGGCGCCCGGCCGACCCGACGGGCACCTGCGCGATCAGCCGGCGAGCCCGGGTCGGTTCCCGCCCGCCACGACGCCGCTCGAACGGGAGGGCCTGCTCGCCCCGCCGCACCCGCCCGCGGCCGCGGTCGACGTGGTCCGCGAGCCCGCGGACAGGACCGCTCGAGGGGCGCTGCTGCAGCTCCTGGCCAGGGCCGACACCGGCGCCATGACCGCGCTCGCCTACTCCGCCGTCCGGGGCTTCGCGGCCCTGCAGGACCCGACGTTGATGGAGCTCCGCTCCGGCTTCCTCCCGGTGCAGGTGACCGGCCCGGACGGCCAGGTGGTCAGGGTCGGCGAGCTCCCGGCCACGGTGGCGGAGATCGTCCTCTACCGTACCCACGCGGGCGTCCCCGACTTCCGGCTGACGCTGGGGATGGGCGCCACGCCGGGCCGCCTGGAGCGACGGGCGATCGCCGCGGCGCTGCTCGATGCCACCACCGCGCGCGCCACCGACGACCCGCCGGAGGGGAAGGCGCCGTGCGAGGACGCCGAGTTCCTGTCCATCGTCCTGGACGCGCAGGAGGCCGTCGGGTTCGTCGAGCACCTGAAGCTGCCCCACCACGTGACGTTCGCGTCCGACCTGGACCGGGTTCGCGCCGCCCGCCGACTCCGGGCCGCAGGGGACGAGGGCGAGGCGTGAGACCGGCGCTGGCCCGGCTCGTCGGAGAGCGCGGCACCGAGGCCGGATACGGCTGGGCGTACCTCGACGAGACGGCCAAGCGCGAGGTCCGCAGGGCGCTGCTGAAGGCGGTCTGCATCCCCGGCCACCAGGTCCCGTTCGCGTCGCGGGAGATGCCGGTGGCGCGCGGCTGGGGCAGCGGCGGCCTCCAGGTCACGCTGTCGGTGATCACGCCGGAGGACGTGCTCAAGGTGATCGACCAGGGCGCCGATGACAGCATGAACGCCGCGGCCATCCGCGACCTGGTCCACCGGACCACCGGCATCCCCACGACCACCGACGCGCGCCAGGCGAGCCTGATCCAGACCCGGCACCGGGTGCCCGAGGACGACCTGCACGAGGGCCAGGTGCTCGTGTTCCAGGTTCCCATCGCCGATCCCCTGCGGATCGTGGACTCCCGGCCGTCCGTGACCCGGCGGCTGCACGCCGAGCGGGACTACGCGGCCGTCTGGCTGTACCTCTACGAGGACCACGCCCGCACGGGCCAGTCGAGCTTCACCCACAGCCACCCGGTCGAGGTCGGTGGCGCGGGCGGCTACGTGATGAGCCCGACGCCGATCCCGCGCTTCGACGTGCCCCGTCTCGACCGCGCCCCGTTCCTGGCGCTCTTCGGCGCCGGCCGCGAGGCCACCGTGTACGCGGTGCCGCCGTACACGCCGGTCCGGCCGCTCACGTTCGAGGACAGGCCCTTCGAGCCGGAGCGGTTCGACCGCCCATGCGACCGCTGCGGCGCGCAGGACAGCTACCTGGTCGAGGACGACGGCGGCACCGAGCCGGCGCTCGTCTGCTCCGACACGGACCGCTGTCGGCGGTCCCGCGAGGCGGCCGGCCGATGACCGCCGTGCTCGAGGCGGAGGCCCTGACGGTCCGGCACGGCCCCGGCTGCCCGACGTGCGAAGCCGGCCTCGACGACAGCACCTGCACGCTCTGCGGGACCGTCTGGGCGTGCCGGGAGGTGAGCTTCGACCTGGAGGCCGGCGAGGTGCTCGGCATCGTGGGCGAGTCGGGGTCGGGGAAGTCGACCACGCTGGCGTGCGTCCACCTCGACCAGCGGCCGACGCGGGGCGGCGTCCGGCTGCACGGCCAGGACGTGACCGGTGTCGCCGGCGCCGCCCGGCTACGCCTGCGCTCCGAGACCCTGGGCATCGTGTACCAGTCGGCCCCCCAGGGCCTCGACCTGCGCGTGACCGCGGGCGGCAACGTGGCCGACCGCCTGTTCGGGGCCGGCTCTCGCTCCTACGAATCCAGCCGCCGGCGGGCGCTGGAGCTGCACCTGGCGATGGAGCTGCC
>Ga0126378_10004256_pt1 | contig 10888 bp, 10 predicted proteins | sample PanSoiMetPlot_23_FD_92587 | JGI IMG/M metagenome (GOLD analysis project Ga0126378, IMG submission 92587) | Tropical forest soil microbial communities from Panama - MetaG Plot_23 | ecosystem: Environmental > Terrestrial > Soil > Tropical forest > Bulk soil | place: Panama | collected 2016-02-17
GAAATAGTCATGGGGAAGCTGAATCAGGATTCCGGCGCCGTCGCCGGTGCACGGATCGCAGCCGGCGGCGCCTCGGTGGGTCAAGTTGGCGAGGATTTGGAGCCCCTGCGACACCACTTCGCGCGAGGGGTGCTTGTCGAGCGTGGCGACGAAGCCGAGCCCGCATGCATCGCGCTCGAAGGCGGGGTCGTAGAGTCCCTGTTTGGCTGGAAGCGCCACCTACGCCCCTTTCCCGCGCGCTAGTGGCGCACGGGCATCAACCCCCGAAAAAAGAGATCCACCATTCCGTTCGCCACCTGTTCCTCGGACAGCTCGCCCTCGTGGCGAAACCATTTGTACGTCCACAGGACTGTGCCGAGAAACGAGAACGCCGCGAGCGTGGGGTTCACGCGTCGGATCTGTCCCCGCTTGATTCCCTCGGTGACGGCGGCCTCGAGAAAGCGGACGTACTTTTTCTTGCGCGCGTTTATCTCCTTGCGCGCGTGGCCGGTGAGCGTGTTGTGCTCGTGAAGGATGATGGTGACTTCCTTGCTCGATCCGGAGGTGACCAGCTTGATGTTCTTCACCATGCACGCCTTGAGTCGCTCCAGCGGATCGGCGATGTCGATCACCTGCGAGATGACCTGCTTCTCGAACAGATCCATTCCGTAGTTCATGATCGCCAGCAGCAGCTTTTCTTTGGTCTCGATGTGGTGATACAGGCCGGCCTTGGTCATCCCGCAGGCCTCAGCGATCTCCTGCATCGAAGCGCCGTCGTAGCCGCGGGCGCAAATCACTCGCGCGGCGGACTCGAGGATCGCCTGATAGCGCTGTTGCGCATCCTCCCCATTACTCGGCTCGCGCTTGTCCAACACGAATCAATTGACTCCCGAGGCTACCGACCGGTAAGTAGCTCACCGTGACGCGTCGAGTCAAGGAGCGGAGCCTGTGAAATCGGCTCTGCCGGAGGGGCGAATGCAGAAATCCGTAGGATTCTTGTCAATCCTGGCGCTGTGCTTCCCGCTTCAGGAGCGAGCTGCCGGCGCCGCGGCGAAGGAACCAGCGAAGAGCTCGGGCAAGCACTACGCCTTGAAGGCGACAAAGGAGACCGTCCAATGGGGCTGGTTGGACCCGAACGAAAAGCCCAAGCTCACGGTGAATTCGGGCGACACCATCTCAATCGAGACGATGATGCACTCGCTCGATGGCATCCATCCCGGCGTAGCGATGGATGAGATCGTCAGGCTGAGGAAAGCCAATCCAGGTGGTGGACCGCACTCGGTGACCGGTCCTATTTTTGTGAACGATGCGGAGCCCGGCGACGTGCTTGAGATTCGCATATTGAAAATCGTCCCGAAGGCGGACGCGACCAACTTCCACCTGCCCGGAGCGGAATTCCCAACCGTCGGCCTGCTGGCGCCCGAGTTCAAGGAAGGCTTCGTCCGCTACTACAAGCTCGATTGGAAGAAGAAGCAGACCGAGTTTAAGCCTGGCGTGGTGCTCGACCTGAAGCCCTTTCCAGGCGTCCTTGCCGTGGGCGTGGACCCGAACGAGCCAAAAGAGAAAGCCGGCCCGCCGATCAAGGATGCGAAGGGACGCACCAGCACGCTGCGCCCGTGGAAGAACGGATCGAACATGGACCTCAACGAGCTGACGGAAGGCTCGAGCATCTCCTTCCCGGTATTTCTCAAGGGCGGGCTGATCTGGACCGGCGACTCGCACTGCCGGCAGGGAAACGGTGAAGTGAGTCTCACCGCGCTGGAATGCTCTTACGAGGAGATCAGAATTCAACCGATCGTCCACAAGGACATGAAGCTCGAGTGGCCGAGGGCGGAGACGAAGACCCACTGGATCACGATGGGATTCGACGAAGATCTCACCGAGGCGATGAAGATCGCCACCCGTGAATCGGTCGATTTCCTCGCGACTCAGAAGATGGTGCCGATGAGCCGCGACGAAGCCTACGCGCTCACATCGATGGCCGCGGACTGCCGCGTCACCCAGATGGTGGACATCCGCAAGGGCGTCCACTGCATGATTCCGAAGTCGATCTTCACGAAGAGGTAACGGTGCGACGAGAACCGGAACTGTCCTTGACAAAGCGCCTGCCACGCACTACCTACCGACCGGTCGGTAACAGCGGTCGGACAATGCACACCACGACTTTCGACTTCCCTGCCCCCGTGAGACTCCCTTGAAATCAAAACTCCCCGTCGGGATCGTCGGCTACGGCGCTTACGTGCCGCGGATGCGCGTGCGAACACAGGCGATCAGCGACGTCTGGCGCGCGAAAGGCGCCGCTGCCCCGGCGGTGGCCGAGAAATCGGTGCCGGCGCTCGACGAGGACGTGGTGACGATGTCCATCGAGGCGGCGCGCACGGCACTGGAACGCGCTGCGCTCGAGCCGGATCGGATCGGCGCGCTGTGGGTGGGAACGGAATCAAAGCCGTATGCGGTCAAGCCGTCCGCGACCATCGTCGCCGAGGCGCTCGGAATCACGCCGCATCTAGTAGCGGCGGACATGGAATTCGCCTGTAAGGCCGGGAGCGAAGCGATGCAGGCGGCGGTCGCCTTTGTCGGCTCGGGGTTGGTCGAAGCGGCGATGGCGATCGGCATGGACACCGCGCAGGCGCAGCCCGGAGATGCGCTCGAGTACACCGCCGGATGCGGAGGAGCCGCGTTCGTCTTCGGCCCCGCCGCGGACGCGCTGGCGATCGTGGAAGGCTCGACCTCGTTCGTCACCGATACTCCGGATTTCTTTCGCCGCGAGCACGCTCCATACCCCGAGCACGGCGGCCGCTTCACCGGGGAGCCCTCGTATTTTCACCACACACTAAGAGCGTCGCGCCGCCTTCTCGAAGAGCTGGGCCGCAAGCCCGCGGACTACGCGCAGGCGGTTTTTCACCAGCCAGTCCCGAAGTTCGCCGAGCGGGTCGCGGATGCGCTCGGCTTCTCCGCCGAGCAGATCGACATCGGACTGGTGGCGCGGCAGATGGGAAATGCGTACGCCGGCTCGTCGCTGCTCGGCCTGGCGGCGGTGCTGGACGTGGTGCGCGCCGGCGAGCGGATCTTCTTCTGCTCCTACGGCTCGGGCGCGGGGAGCGATGCGTTCTCATTCGAGGTCGTCAAGGAAGCACCGGTCGGCTTTGCCGGTCCCAAGGTGCAGGACTACTTGGCCCGCCGGCGAGAGGTCGAGGGGTACGGACAATATCTACGTCTGCGGCGGAAGATCCGAACGCATTGAGCGAGGTGCCTCGAAAATGATGCGAGACGTTTTCATCATCGGCGTCGGACAAACCCCGGTGGGCGAGCACTGGGACCAGGGACTTCGCGAGCTCGGCCGCTCCGCGATTGAAGACGCGCTGGCGGACGCGCGAATCGAAGCGGTGGACGCGCTCTACGCCGGCAACATGCTCGGCGGCTGCGTCAATGGTCAGGAGAACGTGGCGACCCTGCTTGCGGACGCCGCCGGGCTGCTGCCCGCCGAGGCGTGGAAGGTGGAAGCGGCATGCGCATCGGGAGGCGCCGCCGTCCGCGCGGCGATGCTCGCAGTCGCCTCGGGCGATTTGGAGATCGCGGTCGCGGTCGGCGTGGAGAAGATGACCGACGCCTCTTCCGGCATGGTCGCTGCCGGCCTCGCCACCGCCGCCGACCAGGATTACGAGGCCAGCCACGGCTTGAGCTTCGTCTCCCTTTCCGCCCTTTTGATGCGAAGGTACATGCACGAAACTCAGCAAACGCGGGACGCATTCGCGCCCTTCGCAGTGAGCGCGCATCTGAACGGTGCGGCCAACCCGCGGGCGATGTTTCGCGAGCCGATCGACGCCGATGCCTTCGCCACCTGCGCCATGGTGGCGGATCCGATCGGAATTCTCGATGCCGCGCCCGTCTGCGACGGAGCGGCCGCGGTGGTCGTCTGCAGCAAGGACACCGTGCGATCTCACCACAAGCCGATCCGCATTTCGGCGTCCTCGGTCGCAACCGATACCATCTCACTGGCGGCTCGGCCGGACATCCTGACGCTCAGAGCCGCGGCTCGATCTGCGTCCCGGGCATACGCAGCTGCCAAGTGCTCGCCGCAGGACATCGATTTCTTCGAGGCGCACGATGCGTTCACCATCATCACTGCGCTTTCGCTCGAGGCGTGCGGCTTCTGCAAGCGAAAGGATGTGCTCAAGCGGGCGGGAGACGGGTACTTCGCGCAGGGAGGTCCGCTCCCCATTTCGACTTTCGGCGGTCTCAAGGCCCGCGGACATCCGGTGGGCGCGAGCGGCACCTATCAAATCGTAGAGGCCGCTCTTCAACTTCGCGGCGAAGCGGGTCCCAACCAAGTGACTCCCGCCCGGCGCGCGATGACCCAGTCTATCGGCGGCCACGGCTCGATCGCCGTGGCCCACATCCTGGAGGCCTGAGGCCGTGGATCTGCCCCGCTATCATCGCCTGAGATCTTCCTATTACCGATTGGAAGGGCAGCGCTGTACTGCCTGCGGAGGAATCCAGTTTCCCCCGCGGGCCAGTTGCCGCTCCTGCCGATCGCGGCAGCTCGAAGCGCACCGGTTGAGCGGCCGAGGCACGGTGTTTTCCTACGCGCAGGTCGGCCAAGCGCCGCATGGATTCTCCGGTCCTTACATCGTGGCGATGGTCCAGCTCGAGGAGGGCATCCGGGTAACCGCGCAATTGACTGACGTGGATCCGGAGGAGGTCGAAATCGGCTTGCCAGTGGAAATGGTCGTCCGCAGGATTCGCGAGTACGGCGCCAACGGATACCTCGTCTACGGTTACAAATTCCGGCCGGTGTTGGCGCAGCGAGCTCAAGCATGAGCAGGCCGGCGTGGGTTTCGCTGCAGCAGGCGGGACACAGCATCAGCGACTGCGCGTCCATTGCTCCGGGCGGATTCATGCTCAGCCGCGCGCCGATGGCGCTGATCTTCGAGCTGGTGCGCCAGAAGCGGCGGGGGCTGCAAGTGATTTCCCTGCCCAATCCGCTGCCGGCAGAGATCCTCGTCGCCGCGCGGTCCGCGTCGCGAGTCGATTTTCTTTTCAACGCGCTCACGCTCCGCGGGCGCGTGCGCAGCATGCCGTGTCTCAAACGGGCGATCGAAACGGGGACGATCGGTTGGGCAGAGCACGACGGCTATCGGATCGTCCAGCGCCTGCGCGCCGCCGCGATGGGCGTGCCGTTCCTTCCCGTACCCGACTTCGACGCGTCCGCGGTGAGCCAGCTCAATCCGCTTCCCTGCGTCAATGATCCCTTCACCGGAGATCGGGTTCCGGTCGAGCGAGCCTTTTATCCAGATGTCGCGCTGATTCACGCGCACGCCGCCGACGAAGACGGCAACCTCTATATCGAAGACCCCACCACCGACCTTCTCATTGCGGGTGCGGCGAGGCGAATCGTCGCCACCGCGGAGGAGCGCGTGCCGCGACTGACGCGAGCCACCATTCCGGGATTCATGGTCGACCTGATTGCCGAGCAGCCGAAGGGCGCCTTTCCTACCGGATGCCTCGGTGCGTATCCCGGCGATCTTGAGCATCTCGAGCGCTACTTGGATCTGGCGGAAAAAGGTCGCGAGCGCGAGTACCTGGAAACGGTGATCGCCCAATCCCGGCCTCAGGCCGACGTCGCTGCGGCAGCCTGGCCCGTTCGAGAGGCCGCATGATCGAGGACGATCGGCCGAGCGTGGCGGACGTGGTCGTCTGCGCAATGGCTCGGCAGATCGCCGACCGGGCCGTGGTGGCGACCGGGGCCGCTTCGCCCCTGGCGATTCTGGCCATTGCAGTCGCCAAGGCGACGCACGCTCCCCGACTCACCTATCTCGCCTGCATCGGAGCGGTCGAGCCCGAGGTGACGCGCCTTCGCGGCTCATCCGAGGACCTCGCCTACTTCGAGGGGCGATGCGGCCACTTCACCATTCCGGACCTCTTCGATCACGCGCGGCGTGGGCGGATCGACGTGATGTTCTTTGGCGCCGCTGAAGTGGACAGCACGGGATGTACCAATCTCACCGGAACCGGGACACTGGAAAAGCCGCTGGTGAAATTTCCCGGCGTAGCCGGCGCGGCGACGCTGAGGCGCTGGGTGCATCGGCCGGTTCTGGTCGTCGGCCGTCAGAGTCGCCGAAACCTCGTTGAGCGCGTGCAGATCGCCTCCACTTCCGATCCGAGGCGGCGAACCCCGCTGATCACCGACCTGGGTGTTTTCGAGCTGTGCGCCGACGGTGCCACTCTGCTCGCCCGCCATCCCGCCGCGAGCGTCGAGTCCATCCGCCACAAGACGGGCTTCGCCTTCCACGCAGCTCACCCCTTGTCGGTGACGGCGGTGCCTTCCCGGGAGCACATGGCTGCGATTCGATCCATCGACCCCGAGCGAACTCGGGACCAGCTGGTTGGTTGAAGGAAGGAGTGGTCATGCAAGCTGTCGTGCTTCGAGCGTTCGGTTCACCCGACAATCTGCGGGCCGAAACAGTGGCCAACCCGTCGCCCGGACCCGGCGAGGTGTTGCTGCGAGTGCGGGCGTGCGGCGTCTGCTTTCACGACGTGATCAACCGCCGAGGAAATCTTCCCAGAACGCGAGTCCCCGCCATCCTCGGACACGAGGTCGCCGGCGAAGTGATCGCCGTCGGTCAAGAGGTATCGGGCTGGTCGATCGGAGATCGCGCGGCGACGCTGCAGCGGCTTTCGTGCGGCAAATGCGGCGCCTGCCGCGTCGGCCGGCCGAGCCTCTGCAAAGTCGACGCGCGGTTTTTCGGCGAGGAAATCCAGGGCGGCTACGCCGAGATGATGGCGGCACCGGTCGCAGGTCTTGGGCGCGTGCCGCACGGCACGCCCTGGGAGGTGGCAGCAACCGCATGCTGCACTACCGGCACGGCCATCCATTGCATCCGGACGCGCGGCCGGGTGCAGGCGGGCGAAACGGTGTTGATCACCGGCGCGAGCGGCGGGGTCGGGCTGCAGGCGGTCCAGCTCGCTCGCCACGATGGCGCGCGCGTCGTCGCCGTGACCTCGAGCGAAAAAAAGGCGCAAGCGCTCTTCGCTGCCGGGGCGAGCGACGTCGTCGTCTCGCCGGACCTGGACTTCGCAGCCGAAGTGAGGCGGCGAACCGGCGGAGAAGGCGCAAACGTGGCGCTCGAAATCGTGGGCAGCAGCACTTTTGTCCAAAGCTTGCGGGCGCTCGCGCCGGGCGGTCGCCTGGTGGTGGTGGGAAACCTGGAGACGGCTTCGGTGATGCTCAACCCCGGCCTGATGATCGTAAAGGAGCTCACCGTGCTCGGCGCTTACGCCACGACGACGACCGAGTTGGAGCAAGCCTTTGAGCTGGTCCGCGCGGGCGCGGTGAAGCCGTGGGTGACCGAGGTGCTCGCGCTTCGCGAAGCGGCGCAAGCACATCGCCGCCTGGAGGAGCGCCGCGTCGTCGGACGGCTGGTGCTGCGGCCGGAGAATTGACTTGGTGCCCAGGCGTGAGCGGGACCCACCATTCACGTCGAGGCCCTCGACGGCACTCGGGACAGGCGTAAGGCGAGCAATGCGAGCCTGAAGTCGAGGCGCGACCTTGCACTCGACTTCGACCGCCCCTCGACTTCGCTTCGCTACGCTCGGGGTGTATGGCACCGCTCCGCTGTGCTTGGGCGTGAACGCGCTTCTTTTGCTTCCCCTGCAATAACGGCGTCAGTTCCGGAATCGCCGGCAGTCGATGTCGAACTTCCGCACTTTGTAGTTGACGATCCGCTCCGTGCTGTTGAGCAGGCGCGCCGCCTTCGAGCGGTTGCCACGCGTGCTTTTGAGCGCATCGAGAATCAGATCTTTTTCGTACTGCTCCACCGCTTCGCTCAACGACAGGCTCATCTGCGTGCCGGAAGCCTCTGCGGTCTGAAGCGTGGGCGGCAGGTGATGGCCGTGGATCACATTGCCGTCGCAGACGAGCACCGCGCGCTCGATCGTGTTCTCCAGCTCGCGAACGTTGCCGGGCCAGTGATAGCTCATCAACATGTCGATCGCCGGCGTCGATATCCGCTTCATGTTCTTGCCGTGCTGGTGACCGTACTTCTCCAAGAAATGGTCGGCGAGCAGCATGATGTCCGACTTTCTCTCGCGAAGCGGGGGGACAAAAATGGTGAACACGTTGATCCGGTAGAAGAGATCTTCGCGAAAACCCCGCTCGGCGATCAAAGTCTCCAAGTCCTTGTTGGTCGCGGCGATCAACCGGACGTTCACCTTCAGCGAGTCGGTGCCGCCGAGTCGCTCGAACTCGCGCTCCTGCAGCACCCGGAGCAGCTTGACCTGGGTGGCGAGGTTGATGTCGCCGATCTCATCGAGAAAAAGCGTTCCCCCTTCCGCCATCTCGAAGCGGCCTTTTTTCTGACCCGCCGCCCCGGTGAACGCGCCCTTCTCGTAACCGAACAGCTCGGACTCGATCAGCGTATCGGGCAACGCGCCGCAGCTCACTTTCACGAACGGCTTCTTCGACCGGGGAGAGTTGTAGTGGATGGCGTGCGCAATCAGCTCTTTGCCCGTTCCGGATTCTCCGCGGATCAAGACGGTGGTGTTGGTGCGCGCCACTTGCGCGACCTGCTCGTAGGCCTGGCGCATTGGGCCGGAGGTTCCGACGATGTTCGAAAAGTCGTAGCGCTCCCTCAGTTTTTGGCGCAGGTCGACATTCTCCTCCAGGAGGCGCTGGCGCTCGAGCTCGATCATCCGATGAACTTTGAGCGCCTGGGCGATGTTCGAGGCAACCACGCGCAGCAAGCTGGTGATTCCGCGATAATCGCGCTTCGGATCGAACTCCAGGTCGACGCCCAGCGCACCCATCGGCCGCTTGTTCAAAGTGATCGGCACGCAAATGAAGCTCAGCTCGGAGCCCCTCAGCTCCTTCCGCTGCACAGCGCGATTCAAAAACAACGGCTCGCGGCTGATCTGCGGGACGATCACCGGCCTGCCGCTCTGAGCCACTCGACCGGTGATCCCTTCACCTAAGCGGTACCGCGCCCGCTGGCCGTCGGTGTTGATGCCGATCGACGCTTCGATGAAGAGCTCTCTTGATTCGTCGTTGAGGAGCGTCACCGCCCCGCGCAGCACGCCGTGGTGGCGCTCGAGCTTTTCCAGCACGCGGTGGAGCGCGGTCTTCAAGTCGAGGGTGCTCGCCAACGCCTGGCTGATCTCAAGCAGCGTGGTGAGATTGAGAATCTCGCTGGTCTGCTCCTGGTTCGTCCGCAGCATCGACGGATTTGTAGTGACTTTGAAAGCTCCTGACAAGTTTGTACGAATGCCTGTCGGCGAGCTGCGGGGAGATGCCGCGCGGCCGCCTCCGCTCCCGACGTCTGTCCCGACGGGCGGCGCGGATTCGCAAGCGTCAAATTTGTCGGACGCTCAGCCGATTCTCGACAAATATGTGCCTCACCCAGTGTTGAGCTTCCATCACCGGAGGCGCCGCCCACAGCATTCTCGGGGGCTTTCGAGGAAGGAGGCGCGGAACGGTGCGTTGGCGCCTCCCTTGCACGAGCTGGCAAGACAAGAGTGATTGCGTCGTCGTTGATTTTGTGCAGCTGGGGCGTGCGAGTGGACCGATGAACTCGGACAGGGCGCGAGCGGTTCCCTCGCATTGCCTCCGCTGTGCGAACAATCGAAACCTTTGGAGGCGCGTTCTGGCCGTGCCGGTTGAGGAACACTCCGGCACCCCCAGGCTTTTTGCGGAGACCCCTTTGACCCCTCGCGGTCAGGCCCGCCTCCACCCTTTTGCTGATTTTGCTCCGGGCGGCTGGTGATCGGCAGGGCTTGGCCGACCCGCCCGCTCGGGAGAAGGAGGATTGCCAGTGGACTTGTCAGGAATGCGGGTGGCCCTGCTTCAAGGTCGCAAGGCCGAGCAACTTGCATCACTGGTGCGGCGTTTTGGAGGCGAGCCCTATTGCGTTCCAGCCGTCCGCCAGCAGCCGCGCGCCTGCGCAGACGAGGTGCTCGCGCTGCTCGCCCAACTCGAGCGAGAGACTTCGCCAGTCATCGTCTTCTCCAGCGGACTTGGCGTCAGCGCGCTCTTCAACGAGGCAAGGAAGGTGGACCGCTCGATCGAGCTCAAAGAAGCGCTTCAGCGATCTGCCACGGTTTGCCGAGGTCCAAAGCCGGTTGCGGCGCTCAAGCGAGAAGGGCTGGAAGCGTCGCTCCGGGTGAAGGAACCTTACACCACCTGGGAGCTGCTCGCTGCGCTCGATCTGTTACCGCTAAAAGAGCGGTTCGTCTTTCTCCTCCACTATGGCGAACGAAATCTCTTGTTGGCCGAGAGCCTCTTGGGCCGATGCGCCGGCCTTCAGGAGCTGCTGCTGCACAGTTGGGCCCTTCCTGAGGATACTCTTCCTCTTCACCAGCTGGTCAGAGAGCTGATTGCCTGCCGCGTGGGCGCGATCGCCTTTACCAGCCAGGTGCAGGCGCGCCATTTGTTTTCGATCGCCGCGGATGCCGGCCTTCGTTCCGAGTTGATTTCGGCCTTTCATTCTCACGCCCTGATCGCTGCCGTGGGGCCTAATTCCGCCAGCGCGCTCGAATCGCTCGGCGTCGCACCGCACGTCGTTCCGGAGCAGCCGAAGATAGCCGCGATGATTGAATCTCTGGCGCGCTATGTATCCCAACAAAGAGGTGCGGCGTGAAGGGCCGCTGCAGGGGCCGCGGAGTCTCTCAAGCGCACTGCAACCGGTCTTGGCTCTGACGCGCGAATCAAAATCCCAGGAGCATGAGCCAGCGGTGCTCGAGAGGTGCGGAATCGGAGGGTGCGTTGCTCACGGGCCGAGCGACTTGTCCCTGTACGCCACTTTGCCGGCGACGACGGTGAGCAGCGCCTTCCCAGTGAGCAGCTGTCGGGGCGGGTCGTCGACCGGATCCACCGAGAGCGCCACGAAGTCGGCGTCCATGCCCGGGCGAAGCATGC
>Ga0126378_10004257_pt1 | contig 10885 bp, 7 predicted proteins | sample PanSoiMetPlot_23_FD_92587 | JGI IMG/M metagenome (GOLD analysis project Ga0126378, IMG submission 92587) | Tropical forest soil microbial communities from Panama - MetaG Plot_23 | ecosystem: Environmental > Terrestrial > Soil > Tropical forest > Bulk soil | place: Panama | collected 2016-02-17
GGCGTCGAACCACGATCAAGCTACTGGCCGCCGGGCTGCTGATAGCCGAGGCCCTCAACGTGGGTGCCATCATGACCACCACGTATTCCGCGCCGGCCAAGCTGCGGCAGGTGCACTCGCTCAACGAGCTGGTAGGCAGCCAGACCCGCCCGCCGCGGATCGACCCGGCGGGCCGGCCGCTGCGCCGGGTCCAGGCCGTGGTCATCGGCGACTCGACCGCCGCGGGAGCCGGGCTCCCGCCCGCGCCGGGGCTGTCCCGCTACGCCCGTGACTGCGGGCGCAGCGCCGACTCCTACGCGGCGGACCTGTCCGACGTCAACGGGTGGAGGGTGCTCAACCTCGCCTGCAACGGCGCCACCATCAGCCATGGGCTGCTTGGGCCGCAGGACCACAACGGGGCACGGCTGCCGCCGCAACTGGCCGAGGCGGAACGGGCCTCGCAGGCGTCGGTGATCATCGTCAGCGTCGGCGCCGACGACCTGAACTGGGCGGCGGAGGTGCGCTACTGCTCGGTCACGCCGAACTGCAACGACCGCGCCACGGCGGCCTACTTCCAGCAGCAGCTCGCCTCGTTCAGCAAGGACTATCTCGACCTGCTCAGCCGGCTGGCGGCGCTGCCCAGCCACCCCCAGGTGATCATCAACCGCTACTACAACCCGTTCGGCGCCCTGCCGGGGTGCCTGGGCAAGGAGGGGCTGACGACGGCGAACCTGCAGACGCTGACCTCCCGGCTGGACACGCTGAACCAGGTGCTGGCCAAGGGGGCGGCCCAGTTCCGGTTCGCCGCGCCGCAGCCCGATTTCGCCGGGCACGAACTGTGTACCGCGCAGCCGTATGTACAGGGCCTGAGCTCGCCGGCGCCGTTCCACCCCACGGCGGCGGGCCAGCTGGCGATCGCGCTCGCTGACCAGGCGGCACTGGCCCAGCCGATGCTCCCAGAAGCGCGAGCGTCGCGCCAGCCCGGCGCGTAGCCCGGGGCGGACTTGGTCGATGGTCGCTGTCTTGCTCGCGCTGGCCGCCGCCGCCGGATACGGCGGATCCGACTTCGCGGCCGGGCTGGCGGCGCGCAAGGCCAGCGTGGTGCGGGTGACCGTGCTCGTCGAGGTGACGAGCACGGTCCTGCTGATCTGCGTGATCCCGTTCATCAGCAGCCAGGCACCGTCGCTGGCGTCCGCGCTCTGGGGGGCAGGTGCCGGGGCCAGCGGCGTGGCCGGGGCATTGGCGCTGTACCTCGGGTTCCGGTACGCGGCGTTCAGCGTGGCAAGCTCGATCAGCGCGGTGGGCACGGCCACGTTCTCGGTGCTCGCGGGGCTCGCGCTGGGTGAGCGGCCCGGCTCGCTCTCGCTGATCGGCATCTGCCTCGCGCTGCCCGCGATCGTGGGCGTGTCGGCCTCCACCAGCCAGGCAGCCCCGGGCCAGCACCGCCATGCGGCCGGCGTGGGGCTCGGCCTGGCCGCCGGCGCCGGGTTCGGGCTGTTTTTCATTGGCCTCGACCGGGCCGGGTCGGGCACCGACCTGTGGCCCATCGTCATCTCCCAGGTCACCGCGACGGTGACCGTCGCGTGCGTCGCGGCCGCGACCCGCGATCTCGGCCTGCCACCGGCCGGGACCCGGCGGCTCAGCCTGCTGACCGGGGTGATCGGGGCCACGGGAACCTCGATGTTCTTCCTTGCCACCCACCACGGGCTGCTGGCCATCACCGCGGTGATCACATCCCTGTATCCGGCCGTGACGATCCTGCTGGCCCGGGTGCTGCTGGGCGAGAGGCTGACCCCGCTGAGGATCGCCGGGCTCTGCTTCGCCGCCTCCTCGGTCGGCCTGATCGCCGCGGGCGGGGCCGGCTGAGCCCTGGAACGTGCCACGCTTAGCGGATGGCTGAGCATGCCTCGGACCAGTACCTCGCCGAAGCGGCGGCCGATGACCCCGGCAGCGTCCCCAAGCTGCTGACCTGGGCGGCCCGCGCCTTTCGGGGGTCATGACATGGATGAGATCGGCGAGGCCGAGCTTCTCGCGGCGGCCGGTGCGGGGCGCGCCCTCGTGTGCGGCGACGGCGGCACACGCCGCCGCGTGGACGCCGCGCTGCTCCGCCGTTGCTGCCATGAGCTGCGGGACCGGATCGACCCGCGCGGCATCTGGCTACAGAACGCGGCGATTACCGGCTCGCTGGACCTGGCCGGGCTGGAGGTAACGTTCCCGCTGCGGTTCGAAGGCTGCCATTTCGGCGCACCGCTGCTGGCCGAAGGCGCCCGGCTGTACGGGCTGGTGCTGACCGGGTGCGCCGACCTGCCTGGCCTGCTGGCAAACGGGGTGCGGGTCCAGCGCGACCTCGACCTGTCCCGCACCCGGGTGACCGGGGCGCTCCGCACCAGCGCGAGCACGTCCAAGCGCTCGGCGATCTGGCTGTGCGAGTCGGAGATAGGCGGCCGGCTGCTGTGCGTGGATACCGTCATCGACGGCCGCGGCGAGCGCTCCATTCAGGCCGACCGCATGCACGTCACCGGGAACGTCAGGCTGCTGCATCAGTTCACCGCGCGCGGGGAGGTGCGGCTGATCGGCGCGCGCATCGGCGGTTCCCTGGACCTCACCGGCGCGTGCATCGAATCGTTCGGGACCGGGCTGGCCCTGGACCTGGGCGAGGCGGTAATCGAAGCCAGCGTCTTTCTGATCGACGACCCCACCGGCCGGCGCCCGCACATCCGCGGCCGGATCGACATGGGGCAGGCGCGCGTCGGCGGCCAGTTCCTGATCCGCAACGCCACGCTGGAGGCGCCCAGCGGCGCCGAGCCGGTCGGCAGCGCGTACTCCAGATCCCGGGTGGGCGGCACCGTGCTGAGCGCGCCGCGGCTGACCGTGGGCGCGGAGATAACCCTGGAGGGAACCTGCGAGGTGACCGGGGGCATTGATCTGTCGTTGAGCGAGCTGAGCAGCGTGTCCGTCCGGCCGGGCTGCTCGCTGCACGCCGCGGGGCGCACCGCGCTGGACCTGACCAACACCGAGCTGCTGTCCACCGTCACCGTGGGCCAGGGGGTGCCCGTGGCGGGCACGGTGCGGCTGAGCGGGGCGCGCATCCACGGCAACCTCTGCCTGCGCGGGGCGATGCTCAGCGCCCCGGAGGGCGGGTCCCTGCTGGCCGCGCAGGGCGTCAGCATCGACGGTGAAGCGGAACTGCAGAACCTGGCGGCAACCGGCGGCGACCTCGGGCTGCGGGCGGCCACGATCGGCAGTTTCGTGGACGCGGCGGGCGCGCAGTTGCACAACCCGGGCGGGTACACGCTGAACCTGGTGCAGGCGAACGTCAAGGGCTCGGTCCGCCTGGTCGACGGGTTCCGGTCGTGCGGCGAGGTCGTGCTCAACCGCGCCGTCATCGAAGGCCGGCTCATCTGCACCCAGGGAACCTTCGACAACCCGGCGCCGCCCGGCGGCGACGGCGGCGGCGACGCCATCGAGGCAATCTCGGCGACGATCCGCAGCGGCCTGGACCTGGGCTGGAAATCGATCTCGCCCAGCGTGGACCTCACCAACACCCGGACCTCGTTCCTGGCCGACGATCCGGGGACGTGGCCCGCGCGGTTCGTCATCGTCGGCTTGACCTATGACCGGTTCGAGCAGCCCCAGGGCAGCGGCTCACGGCGGCCGTGGGACCACGCGGCGCGCGCCGCGTGGCTCAGCCGCCAGGCGGCCTACGACGCCGGCCCCTACGAACAGGCCGCCCGGGTGTTCCGGGAGCACGGCTACACGGCAGGGGCCGAGGCGATCCTGATCGCCCAGCGCAGGCACGCCCGCCGGGTCATCGCCGGCCGCGGGGCCTCGCTCCGCCGGCTACTCGACGTCGCGTACAGCAGCACCGTTGGCTACGGCCACCGGCCCCGTCGCGTCCTGTGGCTGCTGGCCATCCTGCTCATCCTGGTCATCTTCTCCCTCGAAGCCCCGACGACCCAGGCGACGATGCGCGCCACCACCGCCGCTGGCCTGGTGTACACCACGCGCGGGCCGGCACCCGGCGCCGGCGCGCCCGCCCCGGTGGCCCGCGCCCCCGTCCCCGCACGCACCGATGCCTGCGGGGGCGGCCAGGTCCGCTGCTTCAACCCGGTGCTGTACGCGATCGACACGGTGGTCCCGCTGGTCTCGCTCGACCAGCGCTCGACCTGGTACCCCGATCCGAACCTCCGCGACGGCGCGTTCATGCAATGGTGGCTCAACGCCGCGACGCTGCTTGGCTGGCTGCTGTCCTCGATCTTCGTCCTGTCCCTGGCGCGCCTGTCCCGCGGCAGCTGAGCCCGGGGCCCTGGCAAGCGGCGAGGCGCCGGTGAAAGCGCGCGGGCCCACCGGGCCGTTAGACGTTGGACCTGATGATGCCGCCGTCGACCTGGTAGACGGCGCCGGTGATATAGGACGCCTGCTGCGAGGCCAGGAACGCGACGACGCTGCCGAGTTCCATCGGGTCGCCGAGCCGGCCGAGCGGGATCGTCGCGGCGGTGGGCGCCAGCTTCTCGTGCAGCGCCTTGTCGCCCTCGTGGCTGCGCCCCGCGCCCGCGATGAGCCGGGAGGTGAGGAACATGCCGGGGAGCACCAGGTTGATCGTGATGCCGTCCTTGGCCAGGTCCGGCATGAGGGATTTCGTCAGCCCGGCGATGCCCGGCCGGAGCGCGTTGGACAAGTCGATGCCCTCGACCGGCTGCTTCACCGAACTCGACTGGATCCCGACGATGCGGCCCCAGCGCTGGCGGCGCATGTAGGGCACGACCTCGCGGACGAAGCGGACGAAGTTCAGCGTGACCACCTCGAACGCCCGCCGCCAGTCCTCGTCGGCGAACTCCGCGAACCTGCCCCGTGCCGGGCCGCCCGAGTTGTTGACCAGCACGTCCACGCCACCGAACCGCTCGGCGGTGGCGGCGACGACGCGCTGGATGCCCGCCGCGCTGGCGAGGTCGGCCGGCACGGCCAGTACCTCGGCGCCGGTCTCCCGCCTGATCTCCTCGGCCGCCGCGTGCAGGTCCGCCTCGGTTCGCGCGCAGATGGTGACCCGCGCCCCCTCGCGGGCCAGCGCGAGCGCGGAGGCCTTGCCCAGGCCCTTGCTCGAGGCGGCAACAAGCGCGACCTTGCCTGTCAGGCCCAGATCCACGACTCTCCCTAGGGTGCGGTGGCGGTGGCCATGACCCGGCGGGTCAGGTCCAGTATCGGGAGCGCGCGCACGCCCTCCTCGTGGAACGCGCGCAGTGCCGGGTCGCCGCCCGGGTCGAGCGCCGCGGCCTCCTGCCACATGGCGCGCTCCCGGTCCCGCCAGCCGGGGCGCTCGCGGACCTCGATCTCGCCGAAGCCGGCGGCGGCCAGCCCGGCGCGCAGGTCGACGTGCCGTAGCCGGTCGGGCAGCCGCTCGTCGCCGGGGTGGCGCGGCTCCCAGTTGGTCAGCACGGCGCGCCCGCCCGGGGCCAGGATCCGCCGGATCTCGCGGTAGGCGGCGCCCGGCTCCGGCGCGAACTGGATCGCGTCGACGCACAGCACCGCGGTGGCCGACCCGGCCTCCAGCCCCGTCGCGGCGAGGTTGCCGACGCGGAAGTCCGCCGTGCCGCCGGGCCGCCGGGCGTGCTCGCGGGCCTGGCGTACCGCCTCGGCGGAGAAGTCGACCCCGATCAGCCGCGCCCCGGTGCGGGCCGCGATCTCCAGGCCGTACCCGCCGCGGCCGCAGGCCAGGTCCACCAGGGTGCCACCGGCGGACAGGCGCAGCGCCGCGACGGCCTCGGCGACCCCCTCCCAGCCGAGCGCGCTGGTGGACAGCAGGTGCGGCGGCAGCCCCAGGTGCCGCTGCTGGATCTCATCCTTGACCGGCGAGGTGGTCATGTTGGCGTACCACCCGTCGAAGTACTCGGCCAGCGGGCCTGGATCGAGTTCCATCGGCTACTCCGGCTCGCCGTTCCGGTGCGCCCGGCCCAGGTCCGAGGGGGTCACCGCCCGCTCACAGGCGCGCCACGCCGATCATCGAATCCCGCGTGACCAGCCCGGCCAGCTCCGCCTCGGTCTTGCCCTCGGTCCCCGGCGGGCGCTGCGGCAGGACCAGGTAGCGGACCTCGGCTGAGGAATCCCACACCCGGATCTCCATGTCCTCCGGCAGCTCGCAGCCCATCTCGGCCAGCAACGTCCAGGGCTCGCGTACCATCCTGGCCCGGTACGGGGGGTCCTTGTACCAGGCCGGCGGCAGCCCCAGGATGGGCCACGGATAACAGGAGCACAGCGTGCACACGATCACGTTGTGCACGGCGGGTGTGTTCTCCACGACCACCACGTGAGCGCCTTCCTGCCCGCCGAAGCCAAGCTCGGCGATCGCGGCCGTGCCGTCCTCCAGCAGGCGCCGCCGGTACGCTGGATCGGTCCAGGCCCGGGCCACCACCTTGGCCCCGTTCATCGGGCCGATCTCGGTTTCGTAGCGGCGGGTGGCCTCCTCGATGTACCCCTCGGGCACCAGCCCCCGCTCGGTCAGCAGCGCCTCGAGCGCCGCGGCCCGGTGCTCGACCGGCGCCGTGGGGGCCGGGTGGTGGACGTCCCCGCTCATGCTGGCTCCAGGTAGCTGTCCCACAGGTCCACGTGCACCAAGACGCCGCGCTGCCCGTCGCGCCACAGGCTTGCGGCGTCGAACCGGACCGAGTATGTCGGTTCATAACGCCTGGCGGGGCTGTGCGCCTCGATATCCGGCACCGAATGGGTGCCATCCAGCCGGACCACGACACCCTCCTTGCCCCGGACGTACCGCGGGCAGCGGGTGTGCCCGGGTGGATGCCATTCGCGCACCCGGACCCGGTCGCCGGGCGCAAAGCGGGGCTCGCTCACCCCGGGGCCGGCGTCCGCGACCGGGCGCGCGTGCGCCGGGCCGCTCAGCGGGAACCGCCCGCCGGCGCGCGCCTCCAGCTCCTCCCGGGTCACCAGCCCGTGCTCGACGGCCAGGGTCGCCGCCCCGGTCAGCCAATGCTCGTAGTAGCTCGACGTCAGGTAGTGGCCCGGGTCCATCCGCTCGATCGAGTGCCGGAACTCGCCCCCGCTGGCCTGCACCGCCGCCGCGACGCCCTCCAGCAGCGCCCGGGCTGTCGCCTCCCACCTCTCGTGGAAGACGGGCTCGGCCGGCGAATGGGCAACCGCCCCGAAACCCTGCATGCCGCCCAGGTCATGGATGCCGTCCACACGCGAGACTCTACCGATCCGCCCCGCCGCGGGCACGCCCGCGCGGATGCGCTGCGCCCCGCCGCCCGGCATCCTGGCGCTATGTGTCGTAGAGCTTCATCAGCCGGAAGCCGCCCGAGGCGAGCACGGGAACCTCCCGGCCGGCAAGTTCGGTGCAGCCGAGCCGGAAGGTCACCGCGCCGGTCTCCCCCATCCGCGACCCGGTTGCCCCGGACACCGGCGCGGCGCCGTAGCCGAACTCGATCGCGATGACGTCGCCCGTCACGGTGCCCTGCGGCGGGATGGGCGACCCGCTGGTGCCGGCCGGTGCCGCGGCTCGGCCGGCCACCTTGCCGGAACGGAAGGTCCCGCGGAAGGCCTGCCCGTACGCGCCCCGGGCCAGCGGGCTCATGCCCGCGTACCAGACCGAATTGTCAGCCTGGTCGTGGCGCAGGTAGTAGGTGTTGCCGACATCGTCGGTCCAGGCCCCGGACAGATTCGCCGAAAACGTGGCCGTTATTTTGTCAACGGAGTAGACCGGGTGTATTTCCAGCTTATCCGGGTCATCGTCGCCGTGGCGGTTGTCGAACACGAGCGCGCCGGTCACCCGGACGGGATCGCCGAACGACAATTCGGTGAGGAAGCCCGGCTCGGCGGGCACGTCACCCGAGTCCGCGGGCACAACGACCTGCATCGGCCTGCCATTGAACAGAACCGCATTGCCGCCGACGCTCTCGGCCCACCCCGGGAACAGCGGCGGTGACGTTTCCGAATGCTCGTCGCCGCAGTCCGCCGAGCGCCCGAACATGATGATCTCGCCTTCGATCGGCACGGCCAGCTTGCCCTGGATGTAACCCGCCTGGTATTCCACCCCGGCGTAGAAATCCGGCTGCGCATCGACTATCTGGCCGACATCGGCCAGGAACCAGAAGGTGACGTCGCCGCCGGGCTGATCCCCGCCACCCAGCGCCGAGCGCTCATTGAGGCAGATGAAATCGCGGTAGGTAAAGCGCCGCAGCGGCGCACCGGAGCGGGGGTAGCTTACGGTGACCGGCGGCTTGGCGTGCTCGCTGCCCGGTGCGACCGACGCGAAGACCGAGACCGAGTCCCGCAGCGGCCACAGGTTGTCGGCCAGCGTGCTCTTCTCGCCCCCGTCCCCGTTCCTGACGACGTTCTTGAGGGTCTCGGTGAGGGCGTCGTAAACGAAGATGACGGGCCACCGCGACGTGCTGGTCCGCCGCCAGATCGACGCACCAAAGCCGCCGGATTCCGCTACCCGGACAAGCTGGTCACCGCCAGCGGGCCGGAGCGTCAGGGTACCGCGGCCGGACGTAACCCCCCGCGGCACGTCAGACCATTCGCCGGTAACGGCCGAGCGGGTCACCGCGGCGCGCAGGACGTTACAGAACTCCAGTCCGGGGTGCATCAGGCCGGCGCTCAGGCCCAGCCACCAGAGGGTATTGCCGGTCTGCCGGAGGAAATACATGCCTCCGTCATTCGCCACCCAGGTCCCGGTCAGGCTGGAATCGTCGGCCGGCCCGCCGGACGAGGGATCGGAGGACATGGCGCCGGCAGGCCCTCTCGTTGATCATGAGCCGGATCGTTCCGCTCAGCCTGCCATTATCCCTCCAGAGAGTCAAGAGGTTTTAATGTAAAGGTAAAGAAAGGCAGGTCGCAGTGATCAGCCCCGGACTGGGCGATGATCCGTCAGCCGGGTCAGTGCGGCCTGGATCCGCTTCTCCGAGATGGCACCGGACGTGCCCAGCACCTGGGCGAAGAGGCTGACCCGAAGTTCCTCGATCATCCAGCGCACCGACTGGACGTCGCTCGCCGAGCGCCGGCCGGGCGGAAGCTGCTCGACGGCTTGCCGGTAGGCGTCCGTGGCCCGGTGCACGGCTGCCATCCGTTCGGCGTCGCGGCGCGGGTCCTTCGCCGCGGCCTCGAGCCTGCGGCTGATCGCCCGCAGGTAGCGGGCCAGGGCAGGCAGGCGCGCCAGCCCGGTCTCGCTGACGAACCCGGGGTAGACCAGCGCGGCGAGCTGGGCCTGCGCGTCGGCGCGCGCCGGCGCCAGCACCGGGCTGGTGGCGCGCTGTAGCGCGGACTCCGCCTCGTGCGCCGCCGCCAGCACCTCACCGGCGGCCTCCAGCACCCGCGACGTCGCCAGCGGCAGGGCGGACCGTGCCTCGGCCACCAGGCGGGCGAAGCCGTCGGCGTCCCAGGCCGGGCCTCCGGCGCCGGAGATCACCTGGTCCGCCGCGCAGGCCGCGCAGTCACCGAGCAGCGCGCCGATGCTGGGGTACGGGCTCCGGCTCATCGCCAGCTTGCGGCTGGTTGGCAGGCGGTCGGCGATCGAGCGCAGGCCGGTCGGCACCCGCAGCAGGATCAGCCGCCGGGTGCCGCGCACCATGGCCGCGCTGGCCTGCTCCTCCGTCTCGAACAGCCGGACATCGGCCGCGCTACCGGTGTCCTCAACCGCCGGGTAGGCGGTGAGCTGACCGGAGGTGAACACCCGGGGCAGCGTGCCGATGGTCCAGTCCGTCAGGCCGGTCCTGACGATGTCGCTGGCTGCCGCGGTGACCATTTCCTGCAGCCGGGGCCGCAGTTGCCGGCGCAGCGCATCCAGGTCTTTACCGCGGGCCAGCTCGCGGTTCCCGTCCAGCACCCGGAAGGTGATCCTCAGGTGGGCCGGCAGCCGGGACAGATCCCAGGCGTCCCGCGGAATCTGCACACCGCCGAGGCGGCCGAGTTCGGTCCCCAGCGCGGCCAGCAGATCCCCGTGCGGCTCGCCCAGCCGGGCGAGCACGGCGCGGGCCGCGTCCGGTGCGGGCACGAACGCCCGGCGCAGGTCTTTGGGCAGGGACCTGATCAGCTCGGTGACCAGTTCCTCGCGCCGGCCCGGCACCTGCCAGCCGAACTCCTCACCGCTTACCCGGTCCAGCTCGGCGAGCGGGATGTCCGCGGTCACCCCGTCCCCCGGCTCGCCCGGGGCGAACTCGTAGGACAGCGGAAGCTCGCCCCAGCAACTGGGGTAGTCGGCCGGCCGGATCTGGTCCGCGGCCGGGCCCTCGAGGTCGGCGGGGGTGAGCGTGAGCAGGTCAGGGGCCTGCGCGCGGGCCTTCTTCCACCAGGTGTCGAAATGCCGGGCGGAGGTCACATCCTGGGGGATCCGCTGGTCGTAGAAGTCGAACAGGGCCGCGTCGCCAGCCACGATGCCGCGCCGCCTGACCCGGTCCTCCAGCTCCCTGGCCTCGGCGAGCAGCCGCTGGTTGCGGTGGAAGAACCTGTGGTGGGTCTGCCAGTCGCCCTCCACCAGGGCGCTGGTGATGAATATGTCCCGTGCCGCCGCCGGATCGGCCCGCGCGTAGCTGACCCGCCGCCCCGCCACGATCGGCAGGCCGTACAGGGTCACCCTCTCCTGCGCCACGGCCGCACCGCGCTGCGCGTCCCAGTGCGGCTCGCTGTAGCTGCGCTTGACCAGGTGGGCGCCCAGTTGCTCGGCCCATTCGGGTTCAATACGAGCGGCCATCCTGGCCCAGAGCCTTGACGTTTCGACGAGTTCCGCGGCGACCACCCAGCCGGGCGGCTTCCTGGCCAGCGCGGAATCCGGGAAGATCGCGAATCGGGCACCCCGGGCCCCGGCGAACTCGGCCGGACCGCGGCGCTTCCTGCCGGGCTTCGGTTCGGCGTCCCGCATCCCGATATGCGAGAGCAGCCCCGCCAGCAGCGACATGTGCAC
>Ga0126378_10004258_pt1 | contig 10884 bp, 8 predicted proteins | sample PanSoiMetPlot_23_FD_92587 | JGI IMG/M metagenome (GOLD analysis project Ga0126378, IMG submission 92587) | Tropical forest soil microbial communities from Panama - MetaG Plot_23 | ecosystem: Environmental > Terrestrial > Soil > Tropical forest > Bulk soil | place: Panama | collected 2016-02-17
AAGAAGACCGTGGCCAACGACGTGTGGGAGCTGATGCGCAATCATCTTGCGCACCAACGTTTCATCGTCGTCGGTCACGATTGGGGCGCACCCGTCGCATTCCGCCTCACCGCAGACCACCCCGAAGCGGTCACTCACCTCGTCATGCTCGATGTGCCGGTACCGGGTGATCGCGCGCCGGGCGATGGCGGCCCCGTCGATCCGCGAGGCGCCACTCGCTGGCACCATCTCTTCCACCAGGTGCCCGACCTCCCCGAAGCGCTGACGGTTGGCCGCGAGCGAACCTACCTGGAGTTCTTCTTTATGAACGGTGCCGAACAGGCCGGCACGTTCAGCGATGCCGACATCGCCGAGTACGTCCGCACCTATTCGCAGCCGGGAGCGATGCGCGCGGGGTTCAACTACTATCGGGCGATGTCGCGCGACGTCGAAGACAATCGTGCTACGCTTGCGAACGGATTTAAACTTCCGATGCCGACGCTCGGGCTCGGAGGCGGCGGTCCACGCGGACGTGGCGAACTGGTGGTCCAGTCACTGCGAAGAGTCGCGAACCACGCCGAGGGCGGAGCGATCGCGGACTGCGGTCACTTCATACCCGAAGAAAAACCTCAGGAACTCGCACAACGATTGCGCGAGTTCCTGAAGTAGAAGGAACAGAATCTCCACTCTGCGAAGGCCGCGGACTTATTTCACGGAGCGCCGTGCGAAACCCCGCCGTCGTCTCCGGCGTACCTTGCTCGCTTCTCTCTCGCGACTGGTGACCAGGTCGATGAGCGCCTGCTGGCAGTTGTTTTGCCAATCGCCTGCCACGGTCCGGGTATAGGTCCCATCGCTGTGCATTTCCCACGTCGCATGATTCGGCCTAAGTTGCAGATCCAACACCGTGCGCAGTTCCTTGCGCAACGAAGGATCCTCCACCGGCGCGACCACTTCCACGCGGCTCTCGAGGTTGCGTTTCATGCAATCGGCCGAGCCGATGAAATACTCTTCGTTGCCTCCGTTGCGGAAATAGAAGATGCGCCCGTGCTCCAGAAAGCGCCCAACCACGCTTACCACCCGCACATTCTCCGAAAGCCCCGGTACCCCGGGCCGCAGCCGGCAGGTGTCGCGCACCACCAGTTCGATTTTTACCCCGGCTCGAGAGGCCCGATACAGCGCGCGGGTGATGTCCGCGTCCTCGAGCGCGTTCATCTTCATCTGGATCAAACCGGGGGACGAGGTCGAATGCAGTTTCGCTTCGCGCTCAATTTTTTCCAGCAGCGCCTTCTTCAGAATCGATGGCGCCGGCAGAATCTTCTTGTACGAACGGTTTCCGTAGTATCCCGTAGTCAGAAAGTTGAAGAGTTGGGTCAGGTCCTGTCCAATCGCGTCGGCGCAGGTGAGCAGCCCGAAATCTGCATAAAGGCGCGCCGTCCCCGGGTGGTAGTTGCCGGTCCCGATATGCGCGTAGCGGCGCAATCCATTGTAGTCCTGGCGCACCACCAGGATGACCTTGCTGTGGGTTTTGAAACCGACCACCCCATAGGTCACATGGATTCCGTAGTCTTCGAGCTGCGATGCGAACTGGATATTGGCCGCCTCGTCGAAGCGCGCTTTCAGTTCGACCACTACCGCAACCTGCTTGCCGTTGCGCGCAGCATCGCACAGATAGTCGATGATCTCCGAATCGCGCGAGGTGCGGTACAGCGTCATCTTGATTGCACGCACCTTCGGATCCTCGCTCGCTTCACGCAGGAAACGTCCGACCGAAGTCGAAAACGATTCGTAGGGATGCATGAGCAGGACCGAACCCGCCTCGCGAATCACGTGAAAGATGTTGCGCGATGGAGTCAACCGAGGATGGTCAACCGGATGATGCGCCGGATCGTGCAGCGCCGGATTATCCACCGCGACCAGTTCCATCAGATCGCGAATCGCCAGCATCCCATCCACTTCGAACACGTCACGCAGTTCGTGGAGGCCGAGCTCAGCCGCCAGCATCCCGCGATGCACCGGGTTGATACCCCGCGCCACTTCGATTCGTACGATCGGCGCAAACCTCCGATCCCGCAGCTCCGACTCGATCAGGGCCAGAAGATCGTCGGCCTCGTCCTCGTCGCGTTCCGTGTTCGCGTTGCGGGTGACCCGGAAGAATTCGTACGACTCGACCGTGATACCGGGAAACAGGAGATCGAGGTTGTGCGCAATGACGTCTTCGAGTGGTACAAAGCGGTTGGTCCCGTCGACTTGCAGGAAGCGCGGAATTCCCAGGCCGACCGGGACCTTGACGCGCGCCAACGAAGGTTCGATGTCTTCCGGCCCGCGCAGCGTCACCAGGAGATTGAGCGAGAGGTTCGAAATAAACGGGAATGGATGAGCCGGGTCCAGCGCTTGCGGCGTCACGAGGGGAAAGATGTTGCGAACATAGTAGTCGCGAATCGCGACTCGCTCTTCGCCAGTTAATTGCTCAAAGGAGAGTATCTGGACATCGTTCTTCTTCAGTTCCTCCAGGAGCGTCGGCAGCAGCGCTCGCTGACGCGGTTCGAAATCGCGAATCTCGGCGAGGCATTCGTCGATCTGTTGTTGCGGAGTACGCCCATCGACCGTGAGCTCCTGCAGGCCCGCGACGACCTGCTGCTTCAAACCGCCGATTCGCTTCATGAAGAACTCGTCGAGATTGGAAGCGGTGATCGCGAGAAACTTGACGCGCTCTAGGAGAGGATTGTGCTCGTCGAGCGCTTCTTCAAACACACGGCGATTGAATGCGAGCCAGGTCAGCTCGCGATTTAGGAAGAGTTCCGGAGCGCCGAGCTCGGCGGCTTCCCCCTTGACGGGTCGTGAAAGCTCCGCGCCCGACTGAGGGAGGGCCTCTTTGGGGAACACGCTTAAGGTGGAACTTGCCACGCCATTACCCTGCGACTGAAGTGGAATTGATTGCGAATCGTCCGTGACGACGGTCGTCGTGGCCTCATTGGGCATCCAGCGAATCCTCGGCCGCTCATTGTAGCTGATAGCGTATCTCTGCGCTCGCGTGTAACCGTCACAGTCGATTCCGCCGGGCGAAAAAATCGCGAATCTGGGTCAGACCTGGTTGCGATGGCCCATGGTAGAGTCGGTCGTGGAGGGAGCTAAGTGGCCAGTTACCTCTACGACGTTACCCGCCGCCTGATCGGGTTCGATACTGTCAGTGCCAACAGCGATTTGGTCGCAATCGACTACTTGGCCACCCAGTTCGAGGGCCTCAGGTTCAAGGTCGCGCAGCACAGGATCGAAGTGGGGGGCGTCCCCCAATCCAACCTGGTTGCTTGGGTCGGACCCTCGCGAGCCGACGGCCTGATTATTTCCGGGCACATCGATACCGTCCCCTTCGATGGACAGCCGGGCTGGACGCGCAGCGCACTGAAATTGGAGGACGCCGGCGAGCGGCTCTACGGGCGCGGAACTTCCGACATGAAGGGCTTCATCGCGGCGTGTCTGGATGCTGCTGCGCGAATCGATCTTTCCCGCCTTCGGCGGCCGCTCGTGTTCGTATTCACCGCCGATGAGGAGGTGGGATGTCTGGGCGCTGCACAGGTGGGGCCCGCGCTCAAGTCGATACTCGGCGAGACCCCGGTTCCGCGCATGGCCTGGATCGGAGAACCGACCTCCTGGCAGGTCAGCCACGCGCACAAAAGCATCGTGCTGTTCGACGTGATCGTGCGCGGCCGGGGCGGGCACAGCGGCGCGCCGGCAACCGGTGTCAACGCCATCGCGGTGATGGGCAAAGTCCTCGAAGCGATCGGCCAGATCCAGGAGCAGCGTAGATCCCGCCCGCGCCCCGAGCAGGCGAAGACATTCCCCGACGCTCCTCACGACGTTCTGAACTTCGGCACCATCAGCGGGGGCATGGCCGTAAACATGATCGCCGAGCAGTGCGTGCTGAAACTTAGCTACCGCGCCATGCCGGACGTTGAACCGACGGAGCTGTATCGCGAAGTGCAGCGCCGAATCCAAAGCGTCTCATTGCACGACTACGCCTCGCGTAATCATGACGCGGAAATCGAATTGACCTCCCCGGTGGTTACTCCGCCGCTCAATTCCCCGCGTGGAACTCCGCTCGAGGGGGCCCTACTGGAAGCGACCGGTGCGCACGACTCGGGCGGAGTTCTCTTCGGAACCGACGGAGGATTCTTCGCTCGCGCAGAAATCAATTCACTGATCTGCGGCCCGGGCGATTTTGAGCAGGCCCATCAACCTGACGAATACATCCGCCGCGAATCATTCGAAAAGACCACTCCCATCATCCTGAAAGTCATCGACCGCGTCTGTTCTTGACCCGTTGGGTTACCCCGGGGAGCGGGGTCGTGGGATTCGGTCCGTGGCCCCGGATTTCTGCCTTGCTCCTTATGCCTTCCGCCAATCAATGCTCTGCTCATAGGCTTGCCCAATCCGCAGCAGGGTCGCATCCTCGAAGTGTCGCCCTATGAGCATCAGCCCGACCGGCAGTCCCTTCGACATTGCGCACGGGATGCTCAGTCCCGGGTGTCCGGTGATGTTGAAGGGCGCCGTATTCGTGATCATCGAGTACGGTGCCTCAGAATCCTGCCGGGGCGCTTTCATCGGCGTGGTTGGCATCAGCAACGCGTCGCAGCGTTTCAGAGCATCATCGTACCGCGCTCTCAGCTTCGGACGATAGTTCTGCGCCCTTGCGTAGAGACGCCCGTTGTATCGTCGTGCCGCGAACCTGCCGAGCACGAACATCAGTTTTACGGTCAGCGCTTCCTTGCTCGCGCGCGATGGCAGGTGGGCGCTGAAAAAGTCAGCAAGACTCGGATTGTAGCTGCCGTTGAAGTGGACGCTCTGCAAGGCTGTATCGGCCAGCCACATCATTCCTTCCGGCGCGATTGCAAAGAGCAGTTCCGATGCATCGCGATGCTCCGGAATAGAAAGTTCCTGCACCGTCGCGCCGAGTTTTTCCAGAGCGGCGCCCGCGTTCCGCACGCACTCATTGACATCGGCTTCGGCACCGGAATGCGCGAACCCTTCTCGCAGAATGCCCAGCCGCAAACCCTTCACCCCCCGGTCGAGCAGCTCGGCGTAGAGTTCAGCGGGAACATTCTGTTGCCTCTGATCGAGCGGGTCCTTGCCGGCAAGCACCTCGAGCATGAGAGCACAGTCACGAACGTTCTTCGCCATTGGGCCGACGTGATCGAGAGAGGGGTCGATACTCATAACCCCTGTGTACGGAACCAGCGAGTAGGTCGGCTTGATCCCCACCACGCCGCTCCACGACGAGGGAATGCGGATCGACCCGCCCTGATCGGTTCCAATTGTGATGTCGATCCAGTCGTATCCCAGTGCGGCCGCAGACCCGCTTGAGGACCCGCCGGAGCAGAATTCCGGATTTACCGGATTGAGCGTCGGCCCACATGCGCAGGTCTTGCCGTTGCCGGACAGTGCGAGGTCGTCCATGTTCAGCATCGCGACGATCTCCGCGCCCGCGTCTAGCATCCGAGTGACGATGGTCGCGTCCGTGTCGGCGGTATAGCCTTGCAGCACGTGCGAGCCGCCGCTGGCGGGAATGCCCGCCACGCAAATGCTATCCTTTAAACCGACACGTTTACCCTTGAGCTTTCCTGAGGGCGCGCCGGCAACGTGGCATTTCCGCACCACCGCGTTGAGCGGATCGTCCGTGCGATTCATCGGCGCGCCCGCGTCGCGGTTCGGATAGCGAGCCGCAGAGGGTGATATATCCAAGGTGAACGCATCGACCCGTTCAAACAATGGAATCTGCGCACGGACCGCCTGCACCAGCGCATCAAGCTCGCTTGCGCTTAGTTCAAAGTGGCTCTCCCGCGCCAGTTCTCGAATTTCTTCCGCCGTAGGTGGTTTGACCGACATCACTCGCACCTCCAAAGTTCGCGACCAGGTAACCGTCTATCGCTTCGCTAGCAGAAATGCGTACGACGCGCACGGGTTTCGGCGTGCGCAAACTTCTTAGTTAGTGGTTGTTCCCGCTAAGAGGCAACCGCATTCATCCTGTTACCGCCGCTTTCTTGCTTGAAAGTGGAATCGTCGATCTGGCGACCGCTTTCTTCGCAGGTCAGGCGCTTGTTTTTCGGGCAGGGCGCAGCTCGCACTCGCGGCTGCATAGACGGCCCCAACCCCGGCGGATTGTCGACTCCAAAATTCGCAGGAGCCGTTTGGCGGCCACCATGGAATCGAGTTAAGTTGCGACCAGTAGCGGAGGTCGAACCCCGATGAGCACCTGGAAGATAGGAGACGTCACGGTCAGCCGCATCATTGAAAGCGAAGCGCCATGGCCGGGCACTTGGTTGCTGCCCGACGCGACAGCAGACAACATCAAGAAAGAGGCAAGCTGGCTGTTTCCTACCTTCAGTGACGAGAAAGGCAAGCTCAGGATGGCAATCCACGCGCTGGTCCTCGAATCTCAGGGCAAGCGCATAGTGGTGGATACCTGCATCGGCAATGACAAGGTGCGCAGCAATCCAGTGTGGAGCAATCTCAAGCTGCCGTTTCTCGACGATCTCAAAAAAGCGGGCTACGCGCGCAACAACATCGACATCGTCGTGTGCACGCATCTCCACGTTGATCACGTCGGATGGAACACCTCGCTGGAGAATGGCAAATGGGTCCCGACCTTTCCCAACGCGCGTTACCTGGTAGGCGGTACCGAGTGGGACTACTGGTCCAAGTCCGACAACAAAGACTCTCGCGATCCGATTGAAGACTCGGTGCGCCCGGTGGTCGATTCAGGACACGCCAAGCTGGTCGATTCGGACTATCGAATCACCGACGAGGTCTGGCTCGAGCCCACGCCTGGACATACTCCCGGACATCACAGCGTTCGAATTTCATCCAAGGGCGAGGATGCGGTCATCAGCGGCGATCTAATCCATCATCCCGTGCAGTTCCAGTACCCGGAATGGGACGATGCATTCGACAGCGACCTCGCGATGGCCAAGCGCACGCGGCGCGCGTTTGCAGAAAAATATGCAGACCGCGACGTGCTGGTGTTCGGCACTCACTTCGCCACGCCGTCGGCCGGCAAGATAACCCGGAGCGGGAACGCATTCCGGTTCAAAGCTGCTCTGTGAGCGAGGACGACAAATGAAACTCGCAACTTTCACGCATCAGGGAAGAACCGGCATCGGCGTCGTCACCGACGAATCGATCGTTGACCTTGCTGCAGCCGCGCCCGAACTTCCGCGGGAGATGATCGCGTTCCTGGGCGCTGGCGGCGAGGCTCTCGACCTCGCGCGCAAGGTCGTCGCTGGCAAAACCGGGCGGATTGCCCTCTCCGCGGTAAAGCTGGAAGCGCCCATTGCGCGCCCCCCCGAGTTCCTCGCGATCGGTTTGAACTATGCCGACCACGTGGCCGAGACCGGACGCGAGAAACCCTCCTTCCCGATGTTCTTTAACAAGCAGGCCACTTGCGTGGTTGGGCCGAATGATCCGATTCATCTGCCGCGCGCTTCAAAGGCGCTCGACTACGAGGGAGAACTCGGTTTTGTGATCGGTCGACGCTGCCGCCACGTGCCGCGCGATCGCGCTCACGAGGTGATTGCCGGCTATCTCATCGTCGACGACGTGAGCGTGCGCGACTGGCAGATGCGTGCGCCTACCATGACCCTGGGCAAATCGTTCGATACCCACGGCCCGATCGGCCCCTGGATCGTCACGCCCGACGAGATCGGCGACCCGCACGCGCTCGACCTCAAGACCTTCGTAAACGGTGAAATGCGCCAACAATCAAACACGCGGCACCTGATCTTCGATTGCTTCGCTCAGGTCGAAACCCTGTCGACTGTGTTTACCCTGCTGCCCGGCACCATCGTCTCGACCGGGACCCCCGGCGGAGTCGCAGCCGCGATGAAACCTCCAAAATGGCTGGTGGCCGGCGACGTCGTGAGGATCGAAATCGAAAAGATCGGTAAGCTCGAAAACCAGGTAATCGCGGAACCGGCCGAAACCGCTGTGACGTAGGCTGTTCGGTCTCCCACTTCGAGGGGGGCTCAAAGCGCCGCTGCCGGCGGTCATGACCGGTACTTCCCCAGACCATGATTGCACCCATCGGGAGCTTCAATCTCCCGACTTGTCGCAAGAAGGTTTGGAAAATCGGATGAAACCGGTCCTCCCAACGAGGCCTAAGACAGTTCCTCCGAAAACCGAATCGTGCCCTTCTTCAGTCCCTCCAGCACCACGTCAACTCCGCCCACCCGCATCATCCACTCGAGCCGATGATCACGATACTGTCGCTTGAAGGCCCCCGACTCGAGCATCGCGGGTAGCGCATCCATCGTGCCTGTAAATTGTTGCGTCGCCGCGATGGTCTTGCGCACGCTCTCACGCTCGTCCATCCGCTCCAGCCACGACGCGAGCTTCGATCCAGCCCCGGGTCCGGTGCCCCACACCACCGAGCCGTGCAGATATGGAAATACGCTCAAATCGCCGTGACCAAACGACGAGCCGTTGAACCACTGGCCGGTGCCAAGTTCTCGCTCCAGCCAGACAAATACTCCTGCCGTCTGCTCACGTGCGCGCTTCTCGATCGCCACGGCCTGATCACCGGTTACCCGCTTCCATGCGCGAACTTCCATCAGCCCCCAGTTGATCGCCTCATAGTACGTGTCACACAGGTCTTCGATCATCCTCACGCGCGCCCGCTCGCGCGGCGTAACCGGAAGCATCGGGGGATTCGACCACTTGTCCTCGAGGTAGTCGAGAATGATCGTCGAATCGAAGATCGCGAACCCATCATCGACCAGGGCTGGCACCTCCAGGCGCGGATTGAAAGCGCGGTACTTGGTCGGTGCGCCGCTGAACGCCTCGGGAATTTCGACCTCGAACGGAATGTTCTTCTCGTACAGCGCAATCTTGACCTTCTGCACGTATGGGGAAAATGGATGCTCGTATAGTTTCAGCATGGCGGGAAGAATTCCTAACCAGATGGTGTCGAAGCTCTTACCCTAACTCGATTTTCCCCTTGCGCAAATAGTGATAGTGCTCGGTCGATTTGCTGGAGACTGGAGGCCGGAAACATGGATTTCGGAATTGCACTCGCGTCGAATCTCGATGGCTGGAAAACGGTTAAACGCGCAGAGGAGCTCGGAATCTCGCACGCCTGGTTCTACGACTCGCAGATGCTGGCGCCGGATATTTTCGCCGCCATGGCGCTGGCCGCCGAGCATACTTCCAAGATCAAATTGGGACTTGGGGTGCTGGTTCCTACCAACCGCATCGCGCCCGTGACGGCCAACGGCCTGGCGACGCTCAACCGGCTCGCGCCCGCAAGAATTATTTTTGGCGCCGGCACCGGGTTCACTGCACGCAACACGATGGGCCTCGGCCCCATGAAGCTGGGGGAGTTCGGCGAGTATCTCCGCGTCGTTCAAGGACTGCTCAAGGGCGAGATGGTGGAATGGGAATGCGAAGGCGCATCCCACAAAGTGCGGTTTCTCAACCCCGAATTCGGCATGGTCAATATCAACGACAAGATCCCGCTGCACATATCCGCTTTCGCGCCCAAAGCACGCAAGTTGACCGCAGAAATCGCCGACGGATGGATGACCTTCCTGTCGACCATGCCGCGCGCGCTGAATGAGGCGAATCAAATTGCCGCCACTTGCCGGGATAGCGGGCGAAACCCGAAGTCGCTGTACCGTACGGTATTCACCCTAGGATGTATTCTCGATCCGGGCGAATCGCCGGCCGGCGTGCGTGCCCGCGCGGAGGCAGGCCCGCTGGCCACGGTGTTCTTTCACGGGCTGGTGGAGTCAACGCTTAACCTTCAGCTCCCGCCGCAAATTGCGCCGCTGATGGAAGAATATCGCCGTCAGTACGCGACTTATCTGCCCGCGGATGCACGGTATCTCCAGATGCACAAGCTGCATCTGCTGGCAGTGCGCCCGGAAGAGGAGCGCTTTCTGACCGAAGACGTTATGCGCATGACCACGTTTACAGCACCGGCTCCGGAATTAATCGAGCGAATTCGCACTCTGCGCGATGCCGGCTATGACCAGTTTACGATTCAGTTGGTACCCGGACACGAGACCGCCCTTGAACGATGGGTCGGCCTGTTCGAGAAAGTTTGATCGTTCTTGTCGTGAAGGAGCTCTGATATTCTTGAAGGGACGTCGAGGGAGACTTTCTCCATGCAAAAACCAACTGCGATTCTGGCCGCAATCGGCGCAATCATGATAGTCGCGATACCGGCCTTCGCGACTGACATAGGTTCCGTCATCAACAACAAACCCGAGCAGGATAATTTCCAGCAAATCCACGTCAACGATCTTGCCAAGTTGATGGGCGACCCGAACGCACACGTTCATCTCTTCGATGCCGACGGGCCGCAAGTGCGCAAAACGGAAGGGATGATTCCGGGAGCGCGCCCGCTCTCCTCGGACAGTCACTACGACGTGGCCGGGGAGCTGCCCTCGAACAAAAATGCCAAGCTGGTCTTTTACTGTCACAACCTGCATTGAATGGCGTCACACGAAGCCGCCCGTCGGGCGGTAGGCGCGGGATACACCAACGTGAGCGTGATGGTCGACGGAATTACCGGATGGCACAATGCCGGCAAACCAGTCGTAGCAGTCGACGGGACCACCGACAGCCTGTAGGCGCGCGAGTCGGCTGAGCCTTTGATCCAGGAAAACCGGTTCCCTTACCCTCTCGGGAACGAGTCAGGATTGGCCCCGCTCCCTCGCGTGTGTTCGCCCCCTTGCCTCGTCGATGACATATAGTTGCGCGGTGCAAGCCGCTTCTCCATCACCCCCGCTGCCCGCGCCGCGCGAACTGACCCCGCGCGGCATCGTGCTCGGAATCGCCCTCGCACTGATCCTCGGCGCCGCCAACGCATACCTCGGGCTGTACGCGGGTCTGACCGTCTCGGCCAGCATTCCG
>Ga0126378_10004259_pt1 | contig 10884 bp, 7 predicted proteins | sample PanSoiMetPlot_23_FD_92587 | JGI IMG/M metagenome (GOLD analysis project Ga0126378, IMG submission 92587) | Tropical forest soil microbial communities from Panama - MetaG Plot_23 | ecosystem: Environmental > Terrestrial > Soil > Tropical forest > Bulk soil | place: Panama | collected 2016-02-17
AGATTGCTGATGATCCATCCTATGGCTCCGCTCACTGAAACCGCACCAAGTGACATGCTGATTGCTTCTCGCCGCAGCAGGAAGCTAGCGGGGAAGCGGGTTGCCATGGTCACCTATTCGTCATATCCGGAGGATCCGCGGCCGCGTCGCGCCATTGACGCATTAGTTGGTGAAGGGATGAAGGTGGATCTAATTTGCCTTGGTGCTGGTGAAGGTGGTAACCAGAAGCAGAAGGACTCCGCAGGAGGTGTCAATGTCCTTCGCATACCCATGAAACATCGCCGAGGCGGCAAGATTACGTACATCTATCAGTACGGAAGCTTTATCTTTCTTTCCACTTTAATTTTTGCCTTGCGCTCATTCCAGCGACGCTACGATTTGGTTTATGTTCACAACATGCCGGACATACTGGTGATAAGCGCACTGATTCCGAAGCTCCTTGGGGCCAGGGTAGTGTTGGATCTTCATGATCCCATGCCGGAGTTGATGACAACGATATTTGGCTTGGATAAGAAAAGCGCAAACGTTCGGCTCATTCGAAGAATGGAAAAATGGAGCATCGCACGAGCAAATCTGGTAGTCACAGTCAACCTCGCCTGCAAAAAGATTTTTTCGGCTCGCAGCTGCAACGCAGAAAAAATTGCCGTGGTAATGAATGCGCCTGACCCGAAAATTTTCCCGTTTCGGCCTGCCGTGGAATCAACGAAGGTTGAGACACGTGGCGATCGCCCCTTCGTCTTCATGTATCACGGTTCGATGGTCGAGCGGAACGGCTTGGACCTGGCTGTAGAAGCACTCGGTTTGGTGCATGGAAAGATGCCTAACTGCCAGTTGCGAGTTTTTGGCCGGAGTACGCCGTTTCTAGAAGGCGTAATGGAAACGGTCCGGGCCAAAGGTCTTCAGAACACCGTCCAGTTTTTGGGGTCTAGGCGACTTGAGGATCTGGTTTCTGAAATTGAGGGATGTGACGTGGGGGTCATCCCAAATCAACGTAACCTTTTCACGGACATTAATACCCCAACGCGTATCTTTGAATATTTGGCGGTCGGCAAATCCGTCATTGCGCCGAGCACTTCGGGTATCCAAGACTATTTCAACAACGAATCGCTGATTTTCTTCGAGGCCGGCAACGCTGCAGACCTTGCTGACAAAATGGTATTTGCCTATTCCCAGTATGAGAAGCTCGCCGACATCGCCCGGGCGGGCCAAGAAATCTACCACATGCACACCTGGGAGCAGGAAAGAACGACACTCCTCGATCGGGTCAGTGGAATCCTCAACTAAGTCGCTTCTTCGTGATTCGAGGGATTTCGTCAATTGCCATGAAAAGACTTGCCCTTGTAACCGGCGCTGAGGGATTTATCGGGTCACACCTGGTCAAATTTCTGCAGGCAAAGGGTTGGGCTATTGTTGGAACCTTTCTCCAAAACCACAATTCGTCTTTTCCCAACTTGTCGAATTTGCAGTTCGAGCGATGCGATCTGCGGAATAGGCAGGCAGTTGCACAAGTTGTCGCTCAATACCAGCCCACGTACATTTTTCACTTGGGAGCGCAGAGTTTGCCGACCCTTTCCTGGGCCGACCCCGTTACGACGTTTGAGTCCAACATCATGGGGTCCTTGCATCTGTTTGAAGCAGCCCGCCGTTTGACCCGGCCTCCCGTAGTCGTATCGGCATGCTCCAGCGCTGAATACGGAAACGTGCCGGCTTCCGCGATTCCGGTGAAAGAAGAGCAGCCGCTAAAACCCTTGCATCCGTACGGCATCAGCAAGGTATGCCTGGATTTGTTGGCATGCGAATATTTTCTCGATCATAAGATTCCTGCGGTGAACATTCGATTGTTCAACACCACCGGCCCGGGCAAGACCAACGACGCCCCATCCGATTTCGTGCGGCAATTGGCACGAATTAAAAAGGGATTGCAGGATCCTGTAATTGAGGTTGGAAATTTGAAACCTCGCCGGGCTTTCCTGGATGTTCAGGACACAGTGCGGGGATTTTACCTTGCTGCAATAAAGGGGAAGCGAGGAGAGACCTACAATCTCTGTGCAAGCAGGACCCATCGCATTCAGGAAGTCTTGCGGACAGCGATTCGATTATCGGGTGTTGAAGCTGAGATTCGTCCGGTTGCCCGCCTGATGCGCCCGTCGGATGAAAAGATTATTTTTGGCAGCACCCGGAAGATCCGCAAGGACACAGGCTGGCGGGCACAGAATTCTATCGAGCAGACATTGCAATCTATGCTCGATTACTGGCTGGCGGTGCTTTGAGACGATTTCGGCAGAGCGTTTTGGCAGTAACCAGGACTGTTGAACAAAAATGGCTCGCATGCCCAACTCTTCACTTCCGCTGGATTCCCTGCGCAAAGATGTGCCGGCGGTGCTGTTGGTTGGAGGAATGGGTACCCGCCTACGGTCCGTGCTCTCGTCCAAACCAAAACCACTGGCTCCTCTCGGAGAGATGTCGTTTCTGGAGGTACTCGTTCAACAGCTCCGCACACAAGGAATGCGCCGTTTGGTAATGTGTACCGGGTTTCAAGCGGACCAAGTAGAAGAAGAGTTTGGCAACGGCAGCAGGTGGGATGTGGAGATCGCATATTCGAAAGAAGCATGCCCCTTAGGGACCGCTGGAGCGCTGAAGCTTGCTGAAAAGTCTCTTTTCCAGGCTGACGATTTCCTGGTTATGAATGGCGATTCGTTCCTGGAATGTGATTTTCACAAGTTGCTTCGCTTCCACAGAAAACACGGCGGAGAAGCGACCATTGCTGCCCGGCGGGTTCCGGATGCCGCGCGATACGGAACAATACTTGTGGATGAAGAAAATCGCATTGTGCGTTTTAGCGAAAAGGCGGGCAAGCACGAGCCGGGACTAGTGAACGGCGGGGTTTACGTCTTCAATCGGAAAGTTCTTGAATGGATTCCCGAAGGACCTTCGAGCCTTGAGCACGACATTCTGCCGCGGCTCCTCGAACGCGGGGTCTTTGCCCTCGAGCAAGAAGGAATGTTCATTGATATTGGGACGCCGGAGGATTACGCGCGTGCGCAATCCCTGGGCGAGAGGCTCGCGAAAGCTGCCCGGACCGAGCCTCACTCGGGATCCCAAACGCCGTGGCGTCCGTGATCGTGGATTCGTGAGAACCTTAATTCGGTGAAAAGGGGAACCTAGAGTATGATCATCACCCGTACCCCGCTTCGCATTTCTTTTTTTGGTGGCGGCACCGACTACCCTGTTTGGTACCGTGAAAACGGCGGCGCCGTCCTTTCCACCACCATCGACAAGTGCTGTTACATTACCTGCCGGCACCTTCCGCCATTTTTTGAATATCACAGCCGCATTTCCTACTCCAAAGTTGAGAACGTGAACCAAAACAACGCGATCGAGCATCCTTCAGTGCGCGGCTGCCTGAAGTTTCTGGGGATTGAGGACGGCGTTGAGGTTCATCACGTTGCTGACCTCCCGGCGCGAACCGGGTTGGGAACGAGTTCCGCGTTCACGGTCGGTTTTCTGCTGGGGCTCTACGCCTTAAGAGAGCAACTCCGCAACAAGCATGCTCTGGCGCTCGATGCGATTCATGTGGAACAAGACATTATTAAAGAAGCGGTCGGTTCGCAGGACCAGATTAGCGCCGCCTATGGCGGCTTCAACCGCATTGATTTTCGCACCGATGGTGGCTTTGATGTCAAACAGGTGATTGCACCGGCAGCCCGCCTGAAAGCACTCCAGCAGCACTGTGCTTTGTTTTTCACGGGATTTTCACGGACGGCCTCGGAAATTGCCAAAGAACAAGTCAAGGTGACGCCGCAGAAAAAACGCGAACTGGAAACCATGAAGCAGATGGTGGATGAGGCGGAAGCCATCATCAACAATCCCCATCGCTCGCTCGAAGAATTTGGTCAGTTGCTGAACGAATCCTGGCAAATCAAGAGAACGCTCACGCAGAACATCACCAACAACAGTCTTGATGAAATTTATGAGGCTGGCCGCAGCGCCGGCGCCCTCGGTGGCAAACTGCTGGGAGCCGGCGGCGGAGGTTTCATGCTTTTCTTTGTGGCTCCGGAGCGGCGGAAAGAGCTTCGCATGCGGCTCAAGAACCTGCTCTGTGTTCCTTTCTCATTCTCTAATCGGGGCAGCCATGTGGTTGTGCACGAACCCGAGGAAGTCTACGACAAATCGCTGACGGCGGAGCGCTCCGAAGTTTACGCGCAATCTTCCCGGAGTTGAGCGGCAATTTTTTCTCAAGGCACAGCAGCCATGGATAATATGCAATCCCTCCCGCGATATGTGCTGGTAACTCCGGCGCGAAACGAAGAGACGTTCATCCAGAAAACCATCGAATCGGTAATCCACCAGACCGTTCTCCCTCTGAAGTGGGTAATTGTAAACGATGGCTCGACGGATGCGACCGCCAGCCGCATTGAACCGTATCTTTCGAAGCATGACTGGATCGAATTGGTAAATCTTCCGGTGCGCAAAGAACGGAATTTTGCCGCCAAAGTGCACGCGTTCAATGCGGGGCATGAACGCGTGAAACATCTCGATTATGAGGTCATCGGAAACCTGGATTCCGATGTGTCTCTGGATCCCGATCATTTTGAGTTTCTGCTTTCCAAGTTTGCCGGGGAGCCGCATCTCGGCGTTGCCGGAACTGTGTTTCAAGAGGAAGGAGGCTACAATTCGGCGACCGACAGCCTCGAGGGGCAACTTCACGTTTCCGGCCAGTGTCAGTTGTTCAGGCGGCATTGCTTCGACGATATCGGAGGATACTTTGCAAACAAGGCTGGGGGCATTGATTGGATCGCTGTCACGACGGCCCGAATGATGGGCTGGAAGACCCGCTCGTATCGCGAGAAGTGCTTCTTCCATTATCGCCACCTGGGAACAGCGGAACGCAGCGTTTTTGCTGCGGCTTTCTCTTACGGAGAAAAGGACTACTACCTTGGAGGCCACCCCTTGTGGGAACTGTTCCGGGTCAGCTATCGGATGGTCAAACCTCCATACGTCGTGGAAGGCTTGGCACTGGGTTTGGGGTTCAGTTGGGCTGCATTGCGCAGGCTGCAGCGCCCCATCTCCAAAGAGCTTATGAGATTCCACCGCAAGGAACAGATGCGGAAACTCAAGGTCATTGTGAAGAGCGCTCTTACCTTGAAACCAGTGGATAAGTTTACCCTCCTGTCGGAATAGTGAAAAAGTCCGAATCAACAGCGCTATGAACACGACACAAGTGCAAGTAAACGACGTCGAGAAAGCACTCGGGTGTTTTGTGGACTGGCTCGACCGGTTCGGAGAAACCTCCCACGACCACCAGAGCTATTTCGCGAGCGACCTGGGACGCCGTGCTAAAGCCTTGTATTACCGCAGCCCCAAGTTGGGGATGCTGGCGGTTTCCCCTATGATTTTTTCAGAAGCGTTCGTGCCGTCAGCCCGCTCGCTGTTCTTTAAGCGCCTGCGGTTTCCGATTGCGGATGCCCACTATGCAATGGGCTTCGCTTTCCTTGCCGCAACTCACAGAAATCAGTTATACCTGGAGCGCGCCATACATTTTCTGGAGGTCTTAAAGACCACCCGCTGCAAGGGCTTTCGTCATTATTGCTGGGGATATCCTTTTAATTGGGAGACTCGCACAGGTACCTACCAGGAAGGAACCCCCATGGTCACCTCCGTGCCCTACATGTACGAGGCATTCCGGCAGGTGTATCAACTGGACGGAGATCCGCAGTGGCTGGAAGTGATGCGCTCGATCGCGGACCATGCGATGGAGGACTACGAAGACTTCGAGGTGTCGTCCGACGCTTCCACTTGTACGTATGTGCCCGACAGGCCCAACAGCGCAGGCGTCATCAATGCTAACGCCTACCGCGCTTTCTTGCTCACATGCGCTTCCGTTGATCTCTCGGAAGATAAGTACAGAAAAGTGGCGGAGAGAAACCTGAATTTCGTTATCGAATCCCAAAACCTCAACGGCTCCTGGTATTATTCGACTGACAACGTCCGCGATTTTGTGGATCATTTCCACACTTGCTTTGTTCTGAAGGCGCTCGCCAAAATTGAACAGCTCACAGGCTCCGAAGAATGCCGTAAGGCGATCGAACGGGGTGTCAACTACTATGTGGAAAACCTGTTTGATGAGAACGGATTGCCCAAGCCATTTTCAAAGGCGCCAAGACTAACGGTGTATCGCCGTGAACTCTATGATTGCGCGGAGTGTATTAACTTGTGCCTACTGTTGCAGGACCGATTCCCGAAATTGGACCAGGTTTTGTCTCTCGTAATCGGCGATATTTTGCGGCGCTGGAAGAAGTCCGATGGTTCCTTCCGTGCCCGTGAGCTCTTGATAGGATGGGACAATGTTCCCATGCACCGGTGGGCGCAATCGCAAATGTTTCGAAGCCTCAGCTTCTATGTTGCGAAAAATGCCCGAATTCTTCAGCAGGACCACCAGATTCTTTCAAGCCCGACGAGGGTCGGCAACTAGGAAAAGCCAATGTGCGGCATTTGTGGACAATTGAATTTCGAAAGTAGTGCGCCCGTCCGCCGCGCGGATCTGGAAGCGATGGCGCAATCCATCGCCCATCGGGGCCCTGACGATGAGGGCTATTTCATTGACGGGCCCCTTGGTTTCGGGTTTCGCCGGCTCTCGATCATCGATCTTTCCGCTGGACATCAGCCGATGTCCGATGGGGAAGAATCGGTTTGGGTGGTCTTCAACGGCGAGATATACAACTTTCCCGAGCTGAAGCGCGAGCTGCAGAGCTTCGGTCACGTGTTTCGCACCAACTCCGACACGGAAGTCATCATCCACGGCTATAAGCAGTGGGGCGACGATGTTTTGAATCACCTGAATGGGATGTTCGGGCTGGCCATTTGGGACGTTCACAAGAAGCGACTCGTTGTGGCGCGTGACCCGTTTGGTATCAAACTTGTTTACTACCACATTAAGGGAGGTACGTTGTACTTCGGATCGGAAATGCGCCCGATCCGCGCGGTTATACCGGGGAAAACGGGAATCGATACGACCTCACTGGACCTCTTTCTCCGTTACCGGTTTACACCTTCTCCCTATACGATACTAAAGGGAGTTCGAAAGCTCGCTCCGGGCACAAAACTGACGGTTCAGGATGGAAATTGGCAGGTTAGTCGCTGGTATAGGTTCAAACCCGAACCATTCAGCCCAGCAAAGTCGCCGGCAGAGGCGAAAGAAGAGCTACTGTCCATCTATAAGGCGGCAATCAAGCGCCAGTTGATTAGCGATGTGCCGGTGGGCTTGCTCCTAAGCGGTGGCATCGATTCCGGCATGCTGCTCGCCCTAATGAATCTCTGCGGAAGTTTCTGGCAGACTTACACCGTGGGTTATGGTTCGTCTTTTGCTGACGATGAACTTGCGGACGCAGCGGAAACGGCACGGATCCTCGGATCGAAGCACACGAGCGTCAACATTTCGAAAACAACGTTTGAGGAAGCACTGCCCAAAATCGTAGCTACGTTGGAAGAGCCCATTGCAGCTTCGTCTATCGTTCCGATGTATTTCGTCTGTCAAAAGGCCCGCCAGGACGTAAAAGTTGCATTGGTGGGACAAGGACCTGACGAATTGTTCGGTGGTTACAAGCGGCATCTGGGCGTGCGATACGGTGCCTGGTGGGCTGGATTACCGGGCTGGGTAAGAACACCGATCTCTTCGACAGTTGCCGCATTACCTCGAAATGAAATGCTCAAACGGGGGGTACACTCGCTGGACATCCCCGACCGTATGCGCCGGTATCAACATGTCCTTTCGCTCTTGCCAGGCGACGAAGTCGAGGGATTATTCCAGGAAGGAATCTTGCCGCCGAAAGCGGGGGACACCATTCTTGAATGCTGGCAGGAGATGAACGAACTGATGGGTGGCACCGATGAACTCGGAGGCTTCCAGTATCTGGAAGTTCGTTCAACCCTACCCGATGAACTCCTGATGTACGCCGATAAACTCTCCATGTCTCACAGTCTGGAACTACGTGTACCTTTCGTTGACAAAGAAATTGTTGAGTACGTCGAGAGGCTGCCGGCGAAGTTCAAGGTGAGAAATGGCTCCCGCAAATGGCTGCACCGGCAGGTTTGCGGGAATTTCCTGCCCAAATCGATTCTACAGCGACCGAAACGCGGGTTTGCCGTCAACGTTGTGGATGAATGGTTCAAAGGCGCGTTTGAGAATCAGATGGCGGACACCCTACGCGACCCAGAATCAAAGATTTTCCGTTATCTTCGTCCAAGCGCTGTGAAAGAACTGCTCGAGCAGCACGCTTCCGGGAGAAACGACAATCACAAAATCTTGTTCAGTCTTATCCTTTTTGAGCAATGGCTTCGGATGCAAGAGGAACCCGTGGCAGCGGTGAGCTAGGAGTCTCACGATGATTGGTATCATTGCTGACGCTGCAGACCGCGACGTAGTGCGCGAGTTCTTCGAACTCTTCAAAACCCCTTGGGAATTTATTCGGGAGAATCGGGAGTACGACGTTGTTCTATGTGTTGGAGATCATCAGTTTAGATCTTCTGCGAAGCTTATCATTGTTTACGCGGATAAGAAGATTAAGCAAGATGGCCATCAGTCGGTCCAGACACTACCCAAATCTGACATTGCGTGTTTTGTGTCTTTCGATGATCAGCGGATCCCCATTTACGGGGATTCTGTCGCTTTCACACACAAGACTGAGTGCCTTCTAAAGAAAGAAAGCACCCGGGAGTGTGTGGCCTATCGTGAGAGGCAAGGGGGTAAAGGGGTTGTACGCATAGGCTACAACTTGTTAGGGGAGATCCGAACCTTACTCACAGTTGGTCAGCCACATGGCAACGCCAGCATACCGACACTCGAGTTACACATCTCCTTCTTACGGAACTTAATTACTGGATCCGGAATTCCTTTGGTCGAAATCCCCCCAGTGCCAGCGGGCTTCCAGTTTATCGCCTGTCTGACCCACGACGTTGACCACCCATCACTGCGCCAACAGAAACTGGATCATACGCTCATCGGTTTTTTGCTGCGCGCCACATTGGGCTCGTGCGTGGACGTGGTTTTGGGCCGGATCTCGGCCAGCAGCGCAATAAAGAATTGGTTAGCAGCCATTCGTCTGCCCTTTGTTTACTTCGGACTTACGAAGGACTTTTGGCGTGACTTTGACGACCGTTATCTTGAAATCGAAAAAGATCTACCTTCGACGTTTTTCTTGATACCTCGAAAAAACTATCCTGGGAAACGCACCAACGGTCCGGCTCCAGCACTTCGTGCGGTTCGATATCAAGCCACCGATTTGACGCATAGCATTTCCAAGCTAAGCGCGGCGGGCCGTGAAATCGGACTGCACGGGATAGATGCCTGGATAGATAGCTCTGCTGGGCAAGAGGAGTTGGGGTCGATTTGCTGCCTGACGGGACTTGCTGATGTTGGTGTCCGGATGCACTGGCTTTATTACGATGAGAACTCGCCCCAGAAACTTGAAAGCGCCGGAGCCGCTTACGATTCAACGGTTGGTTACAATGCGACGGTTGGCTATCGCGCCGGTACGACGCAAGTATTCAAACCTCTTGGAGTTCAACGGTTACTCGAATTGCCTTTGCATGCAATGGACACGGCGCTCTTCTACTTGAGCTACCTAGGGCTCTCTCCACGGAAAGCAAGCGCCCGTCTCCGTTTATTGGTGGAAAACGCTGTTCAACACGGAGGCTGCCTCACAATCAACTGGCATGACCGCAGCCTGGCACCTGAAAGGTTCTGGGATGCACCATATAGAGACTTGTTGGAGAGTATAAAAAGCCGTCGAGCGTGGTTCGCAACGGCAGGGCAAGCAGTTTCTTGGTTCCGGATGCGTCGTTCGGCCACTTTTGGAGTAGAAAGTTCAGGAGAACAAAGTGTTTACGTAAATCTTCGTGAAGCCCAACCTGAAAACACACCTTCGCTGATACTAAGAACCTATCCGCAAAATGCACAACTGGTTCAGAACTTGCACTCGGGAACGAAATACTTCGACATTTTCATCCGCCAAAGCAGAGAAGCAGCAGTTTCCCCCGGTAACGGAGTATGAATAAATCCCACACAGATCCCATTACTCCAGTAGGCCTTGGAACCGAGGGCCCTTTTATCGTCTCGGCCGACGATCCGATTCTCGTAACCGGTGCAGCTGGCTTTATTGGATCACGCGTCATTGAGGGTTTACTGGATCGAGGCTTTCGAAACATTGTGTGCTTTGCACGACCTTCAGGAAAACTCGGAATTATCGAGGAAATCGCCCGGCGCCGCCCGGAAGGCAGTCAGGTTCTCCTAGTGAAGGGCAATCTTCTCTCACGACAAGACTGTGAAGCCGCGTGCAAAAATGCTGCAGTGATTATTCACCTTGCTGCTGGCACGGGAGAGAAATCTTTTCCAGATGCATTCATGAATTCCGTGGTGACCACGCGTAATCTGCTGGATGCCAGTCTGAAGTCCGGAAAGCTCCGGCGTTTTGTTCTGATCAGCTCTTTTTCAGTATATACGAATTGCCATAAACCTCATGGACAGCTTTTGGACGAGACGTGTCCTCTGGAAGATCATGGCGAGCTCCGAGGAGAAGCCTACTGCTTTGCAAAATTTCAGCAGGAGCAGCTTCTCGTGGACTACAACAAAAAATTCGGAGTGCCTTATGTTGTGCTCCGGCCGGGAAGTGTTTATGGTCCAGGGAAAGGGGCGATTCCCGGACGCGTCGGCATTGACACATTCGGGCTCTTCCTCCATATTGGCGGACCCAATACAATTCCATTCACCTACGTCGACAACTGCGCGGATGCAATCGTCCTGGCTTGCCTGGTCAGGGACATTGCTGGTGAAACATTCAACATAGTGGATGATGATCTGCCGACCAGCCGCCAATTTCTGCGTGCCTA
>Ga0126378_10004261_pt1 | contig 10883 bp, 10 predicted proteins | sample PanSoiMetPlot_23_FD_92587 | JGI IMG/M metagenome (GOLD analysis project Ga0126378, IMG submission 92587) | Tropical forest soil microbial communities from Panama - MetaG Plot_23 | ecosystem: Environmental > Terrestrial > Soil > Tropical forest > Bulk soil | place: Panama | collected 2016-02-17
AGCGCTCATAACTGCTCCAGATGGCAGGTCTCGACGCTAGCATCAGGCCCGAGCAAGCCAAACAGATTCTCGCTCTGCGAAACCGCAGTCGGCGGCTGTCAGCGCGCGGCGGATTGCTAGCCTTGCCGTGCCAAGAGACTGGCGCCATCGCCGCGGCCGGAGACCAGCGCTGTCATTTCCCTGCGGAACGGTACGGGCCTGGAGAGGGCGGGCGCGTCCAGCTCTTCGGCATACCGCCGACCCGACCAGACGGCCGCGGCAATCGTGGCAGGCGCCCAGGCGTCGCCGATCGCACGCACGGAAGTGATCCGGCTTTGTGCCCATTCCGGCTGCCTGGCCTGCAGCTCGCGGTAGGGCGCGTCGTCCGGCAGCCGCGCGGTCACCAGGACGACGGCGTCTGCTTCGGCCGTCTCCTCCTCGCCGGTGAATACACAGCCGGTGACCGCGCCGGACGCGCAGAGGCGCAAGACGGTCCGGTTCGGCTCTACAGCGACGCCTGCGCGCATCACCCGCTGCCGGATCTTCACCAGCTCCAGGGTATTGGCGGTCCACTCCGAGAGGCTGGCGGCCGGGGTGACAATCCGGACCTGGTAGCCCTCAGCGGCCAGCAGTTCTGCCAGGACCCCGCCGAGATAGTAATGATCGTCATCGAAGACGAGCACACGCGATCCGGCCGGCCTACGGCCAGCCATCAAGTCGTCTGGCGTAAGTACTTCTGGTGACCCTGCGGCTGGTATCGGGTGGGTGTGCCAGCGGCCCACCCCGTCGCGCCGCCAGGATGCTCCGGCGGCCACTGCCACGTGGTCGAAGCCATGCTCAAGGATGTCGTCTGCGCTCATCGGGCTCTGCAGGTAGATCTCGACGTTCGGCATCCGGCGCAGTTGCTGCTCGCGGTATTCAACGACGCGTTGCCATGCGTGCAGGCCCGGCAGCTGCGACTCGGCTGCGACCCTGCCGCCGAGTTCCCTGCGGGCCTCGGTCAGCACGACTTCGTATCCACGCTGGCCCAGCGCACGGGCGGCCTCCAGCCCGGCCGGACCCGCACCGACGATCAGGATCCGGGCGCTGGACTGCCGGGGCCTGATCCGCTCTGGGTGCCAGCCACGGCGGAATTCCTCGCCCATGGCCGGATTCTGGGTGCACCGGATGGGCGACATCGTCATGTCGCCTGACACGCAAATGTTGCAGCCGATGCACTCCCGGATGTCAGCCACCCAGCCTTCTTCGATCTTGCGCGGCAGGAACGGGTCAGCGATCGAGGGCCGGGCGGCGCCGATCAGGTCAAGGACGCCCTCCCTGACCTGGCGCGCCATGGTGTCAGGCGAGGTGAAGCGGCCGACACCGACCACGGGTTTGGTGGTGAGCTTCTTCAGCCCGCGCACGTAGGGCTCCTGTCCGGCCTCCGGGCCGAACCGCGAGGTGACCGAATCTTCCTCCCAGGTGCCGAGAACGAAATCCCACAGATCCGGCAGCTCAGCAAGACCGCCTACGATCTCCTCGATCTCGGCGCGGCTGATGCCAGCGTCCCCGATCAGTTCGTCGACGGTGATGCGGCAGGCCACGGCCGCCTTCCCCTCGGCGACCTCACGCGTGTCGGCCAGCAGCTCACGCAGCAGCCGGGCCCTGTTGTGCACGCTGCCGCCATACTCGTCGGTGCGCGTGTTGTAACGCGGCGATAGAAAGTACTGGATGCCGCTGAGCGCATGCCCAGCGTAGACGTAGACCAGGTCGTAGCCGACGGCCAATGAGCGGCGCACGGCATCCTGGTGCCAGCGCCGAAGGCTTGCGATGTCCGACTTGGTCATGGCCCGCGCCTGGACCGGGTCATGCCCCCAGGTGGCTACGGGAAGATTGACCGGGCCCAGGGGCGGTTCCCTGCTGGTGAGGTTCGGGCTGTTCATGCCGTTGTGCGCAAGCTCGATCCCAGCGAGCGCGCCACCGTCATGGATCGCTGTCGCGATCAGCTCGAGCGCGGGGAGGTCTTCGTCGTCCCAGATGCGCAGCTCAATGAAAGGAGTGATGTCCGAAGTCGGGTGAATCTCCACCTGTTCGGTGCACACCACAGCCCAGCCGCCCTCGGCCTTGACCCGCCGCATGGCAGCCTCGGCGCTGGGGTCCCGGTAGCCCATGCCGCTACAGTGAGGCACCTGGAAGAACCTATTCCGCGCCGTGATGGGCCCGATTTGCACCTGCTCGAATAGGACGTCATGCCTCGGGTCCCGCATGCGCTGTCCCTCCGTCAAGGCCGTTAGGCTCCGCCGACGTTCTGCGTGACGGTAACGCCGCGATCTCGCCATTCACAAGCGCATCTCTTCTGACGGAAAGGCTGGCGCGGAAGGCTTGCCGCCAGACGAGAAGTTCTTGACCGTGGTGAGAGAGACGATACAGTCTGCGATACCGCCGAGGGCTGGACGGAGGACTCCCATGGATCAGCAAGTAGCCGGCGGGCGCAGCTCGGTGTGGTGACGGCGGCGGCTACCGAAGAACGGAGGAAGTTCCAGCGCAGCCTGGGGCGACCGGACACCTCGTTCGGCCGTGCGGCGGCGGCCGTCTTATCGGTCATGTACTGGGAACGGCCTTTGGAGGGACGAGATGGCTGCAGTACGGGCGGACGAGGAGTTCATCGAGAAGACGACCACGCTAGCGCTCGAGGAGAAGTCGAAGCTCATAAAGTCTCTGCGGCGCTTCGACATGGTCTTCTTCACCGTCTGCGCGATCGTCGTGCTGGACACGCTGGGAGCCACCGCGTCGTACGGTCCGCAAGGATTCCTGTGGCTGGTTGTGCTGGCCGTGCTGTTTGTCGTGCCCTATGCACTGGTGATGGCCGAGGTCGGCGGCACATTCACCCAGGAGGGCGGCCCGTACGAGTGGACCAAGCTTGCGTTCAACCGCTTCCAAGCAGTGATCACGTCGGTGCTCTACTGGATCACGAACCCGCTGTGGATAGGGGGCTCGCTTGCGTTCGTCGCCACCGCGGCGTGGAACGACAACATCGCGCACGTCTCGTCGGGCTCATTCTGGGATTACGTCTTCAAGTTGTTGTTCATCTGGTTCTCGGTCGTCGCGGCGATCATCGCGCTACGCCGCGGTAAGTGGATCCCGAACGTCGGCACCTACCTGCGTGCGTTCGTGCTCGGGTTCTTCACGATCACCGCGGTCATTTACGCCATCGACCATGGCGTGCACGGCTTCCCCGTCAACGACCTCAAGCCCACGGGAGTCATCTTCCTTGCGCTCGTCCCCCTGCTGCTGTTCAACTACTTCGGATTTGAGCTTCAGAATGGCGCGGCCGAGGAGATGGAGAACCCGCAACGCGATGTCCCGTTGGCGGTGGTCCGCAGCGGCGTCATGGCCGTGTTCATGTACGTGGTCCCCATCCTGTGGATCCTGCTCGTCCTGCCTGGTAGAGCCCTGTCCGGCATCGGCAGTTTCCTCGACGCGGTCACCGCTGTCTTCTCGGTTTACGGCGGCGCCGCGCACGCCTTGCGCGTCGTCATGGCGATCTGCTTCATCGGGGCCCTAATGACCGCCGGTTCTGTATGGCTGATCGGCTCGGACCGAGTCTTGGCGGTGGCGGCCTACGATGGCGCGTTCCATCCCTTCTTCGGCCGCTTCAACCGGAGGTTCGGCACCCCCGTGCGCGTGAACGTGATGTCGGGCATCATCGCGAGCATCTTCATGATCATCGCCGTCGCAGCCTTCAACGGCGGGACCAACTCGAAGTTCGTAGTGGTGCTCGACATCGCGATCTCCTGCACTCTGCTCTCATACCTCTGGATCTTCCCCGCGGCGCTGAGGCTCCGCTACAGCCATGGTCACGTCCACCGGCCCTACCGCGTGCCCGGTGGACAGCGCGGGATGTGGATCTCGACTGCGCTGATCACGGTCTGGGTGGTACTCGGCTCTTGGGTAGCCGTGTTCCCCGGGACGCTCGAGAAGCTCTTCGGGCTGAGCTACGACTTCCACGGCACCTGGGGCGTAAGCCGCGGCACTTTCGAGGCGCTGACGCTCGGCACGCTCGCAGTCGTCCTGCTGATCGCGATCGTCGGCTACGCCGCCGGGCGCCAGGTGCGCAAGACGGCGGTGGAAGTCCCGATTGCCGAGCAGGCGGGTCCGGAGGTCGCAGCGGCCGGATAACGCTCGTTGTCGGATCCTGTCTTGGCGTTCACATCATTCTGTGCGCCTTTCTCGCTGGGTGAGATGCACTTGCGCACTACGGAGGACGGTTCTACGCTTTCCCCACCTGCTGCCGAGGAGACCGATATGAGGCTGGCCAGGGCATCCGCCTGACGGCCACGCTCGAGCAGTGCACAATCTCGGAGATCCTGGCCAGCGAGCGACACCGCAGGCCGGTGATCTGTTCACCATCTGGGGACTCGGGAGCCAGGTGCCAAGGCCGGCAGAAAGGCGCGAGTGATGCCACTTATAGAGGTCAAGGCCGTCGACCGCCGATTCGATGACCCTGCGACGAATGAGCGGCTGATCGCCACGCTCACCGAGGCAGCGTGCCAGGTGTGGGGCGAGGAAGCGCGTTCCCAGATCTGGGTGGTCCTGGAAGGGGTACCCGCCGCCAGATGGGGGATCGGCGGCAAACCCCTGTCATGACCGGGCGCAGACGACTCTTGTCGACCAGCCTGACCGCTGGTGAGTCCCAGGACCTGCGCGTGGTAGGCGGGCACGGTGTGTGGTTTCGGCTTGCCGACGGCCGCGAGGTGATCGACGCGAGCAACACCGCCGCGCCGCTCGGGCACTGCCATCCAGAAATCATGGAGGCGGTCCGTCGGGCGGCTGACGCGCCAGTTCTCAACGAAGGATGGCGGTGGGCCGAGCGCGATGAAGCCGCTGAGGACCTGATCAACATCGCCTTCGCCGGCGAACAGTGGGCCGCTGCGGTGCGATTCTTCATCAGCGCGAGCGAGGCCAACGACGCAGTGCTCGCGCTGTGCCAGGCGCTCACCGGCCGGGCTGCGCTGGCCACCAGGGAACGCGCCTACCATGGCGGCGCCGGGCTTGCCCGCGATCTCACCGTCCAGCCTCAGTGGCACGGCGGGCTGTCTTCGGCCGCAGGCGTAGCCGCGCCGCCGCGGCTGGCCACCGTGCATGAGCTACCCGCGCCCCGCGGAGCCCGGGTTACTGGTCAGGCGGATCCGACGGCGGGCCCGGAGTGGACGGCCGACGCGAGAGCCGGCTTGGCGGACAGTGCCGCGGTCCTACTCGACTACAGCCAGGGCGGCATCTACCACACTCCCCGGTACCAGGACCACGTGGCCGCGCTCGCCCGGGAGGCCGGGGCGTACTGGATCGCGGACGAGACGGTGACCGGGTTCGGCCGGGTCGGCGGCTGGTTCCAGTTCCAGCACGGCCAGGCGCGGCCGGATTTCGTGACCCTCGGCAAATGCATGAGTGCAGGCGGGGCGCCCGCCGGTGCCGTCGTCCTGTCGGAGGAGGCCGTCGACCGCCTGGCCGGGACTAGCTGGCAGAGCTACTCCACTTACCGAGCGCATCCCATGGCAATGGCGGCGCTCCGCGCCCACCTCCATGTATCCAGCCGTGACAAGATCCACGAACGCGCTATCAGCCTGGACGAGTACATGTTCGCCAAGCTCTCCGACGTGGCTGCGCAGCACCCGAGCGTCGAGCGCGTGGACGGCCGCGGACTGCACTGGACCGTGGAACTGCATGGGCCCGACTGGCGCGACTGGCGCGGCGAGGAGGCCGAACCACTCGCGAGCCGGGTCGTGGCCAGAGCCCTGGATGCAGGGGCCGTGATCGCCACCAGCAGCGAGCAGACATCCTTGTTCATCGCGCCACCCCTGGTGATCTCAGAGGCCGAACTTGACCAGGTGTTCGATGCTCTGCATCACGGCCTAACGGTCGCCGACCAGGAATTCGCCGCAAATCGATCCTGAGCCGCTGGGAATAAGGTGATCCGTCACGCGAGGTTCAAGTGCTCGTCACGAAATAGCTGGTCGCTGGCTCATGTAAAGCTCCGGTCGGCAGGAGCGCCTGAGCAATGCGGCGAACTTGCGGGCTTCTTCGTCCTCCGGTGATTCTTCCAGGCGGCAGAGCAACAATTCCGGCTCGGGAGTCTGGCCAGGCTCAGCGCGTCTGGCCGACGGTGATCGTGCACAGCACGCCGCCGTAGGCGTTGATGGAGTTGGTGTTCATGATGCCGATGACCAACACCAGCATCACCAGCCAGCCGATGCCGCCGAACTGCTCATTGCTGCTCCTTGCCCGCCTCGGCGCAGAGGTCGCCGCGACAGTAGCTCTTGATCTCGTGTCGCACAAGAAGTTCTCGTAGCACGAGATCAGACCTCGACGGGCCCGGCGGCGTGCATGCCACGCGCTAGAGCCGCCGGGCCGCCGCCAGGCGATGGGGCTAGCCTGACTGAACTGGTACGTCCGTGATCAGGACTGAAGAGGTGGGGACGCTGTCCGCGGCACTTCGTGATCGTGCGCTTCGTGCCGTGGTCATCGTTGTCCTCACGCTGGGCGCTACGAGCGTCATCGTGTACTGGGTCAAGTCGGTCAACCCGGTCGATTTCCTTGTCTATCGATACGCGTCAAGGATGGCCCTGCACGGTGCGGACGTCTATTCGCACAACATCATCGGGCCGATGATGATGAAGGGTCCCGGTCTGCCCTACACCTACACGCCGTTCGGCCTCATCGCCTTGCTGCCAACCACGCTCGCCGGCTGGCGCGCCACCTACCTGGCCTTGTGTCTGGCCGACGTCCTGGTCATCGCGTTGGTCTTGGATGCGGTAGTGGCAAAGGAGGTGCCGGTCGGGAACGGTGTTCGCCGAGCGGTCATCTTGGCGGTCGCACTTGCCTTGACGGCGTTCTCGACCATCGTTGTCTTCGAGGTCTCTTTCGGCCAGATCAATGGCCTGCTGCTCGGCGCCTCCCTCGCCGACGTGTTGCGATCCCGCCAGGGGCGGCTGGCCAGGATTCTGCCGCCCGGGTCGCTGATCGGTGTCGCGACCGCGATCAAGCTCCTCTCGGGCTTGCTGATCTGCTACTTCATCCTCACCCGCCAATGGCGGCTGGCCAGGAACAGCATCGTGACCTGCGCCGTGTGCACGCTGATCGGTGGCTTGGTCTACCCCGGCATGACCGTCAAGTTCTTTACTGCGGTCGTCTGGCAGCTGCCGCAACGGGTCGCGATCGGCAGCTTCGCCTCCTCGGGTAACAATTCTGTCCAGGGATTTCTCGCTGCCCTCGGCGTGCAGCCCGGGCTCTGGCGAACCGCCGCTTCGGTCGCCGTTGCGGCCGGCGGCTTGTGGGCGGCCTGGGCTTGCCATCGGCGCGGGCGTGAGCTTGAGGCGTGGCTGACCGTGGGTATCGCGGCGCAGCTGGCCTCACCAGTTAGCTGGATTCACCACTGGATGTGGCTCGCGCCGGCCGTCCTTCTTGTCGCACTGCGCTCGCGGAGCTATCTGACGTGGGCAGCCACGGGCCTGGCGAGTGCTGTGATGCTGATAGGCGGACCCCAGGCTGGCACGCAACTGATTGTGCACGGCCCGACCTGGGCGCTTCCAGTTGGCGCCCTGCTACGTGAGTCGCTGGTGGTTACCGGGATCTGGTGTATCGCCATGTTCCTCGCCCCCGCGCCGCGGACATCCGCGCCCTCGGAGACCGCCACGGGCGACCCGTGTGAGGCGCTAGCTGATCAAGATGCCGCTTTGCTCGGCGATGCAGCCAAAGAACATGTCCCAGGGACTAGCGCGCTGACCGCGAAGGCGAGCAGACAAGATCCGCGTGCGCCTGCCGGGCCGAGAACTCTGCGCCAAGTTCCCGCACGAGCGCGATCCGAGGAGTTGCTCCAGTGAGCTGGGTCTCTAACGTCATGGTGTCAGTTATGGGAGAAGACCGGGACAACGCGGCACGATTCGCCGCGCTGATCATGGAGAAACCGTACCTTCACCTGGACCGGAAGAAGTGGCCGCAAATACCCGATCCCTGGCCGGAGGACGAGGAATACAAGGGTCCTTACAACGCGGGACTGCAAGAGAGTCCAATTACGGTGTGGCCTGGCTCGAAAGCACCAGAGTGCTACGTCTGGCTTGGCGTACTTAACAACTCCGACCTGGATAGATTCCGCGCCTTGTTCGCCGCAGTCCCTTGGAACGTCCCTAACGCCGTCCAGCTCATGCTCATGGATCAGGAAGAGTTCTATTTCAGACTGTGGATGATCCGAAACGGACAACTCCAGCAGTACGCGCCGCAGCACCCGGACGAGGACGACGACGAATTCTGGCCCGTGTAAGTGAGTACCAGTTCCCGCCCCTCCGTGCAGGGTGCGTCGTCGACCCCCGCTCGCAACCGTTCGGCTACCCGTATCGCCTCAGGCCCTTCTAGCTGTCGTTCACCGATCAGACCGGTGGCAACCGTCGTGTATCCAGTCGGACTCGCGAACGAGGCGTGCGGCCTGGAACCCGTCGGTCATGCCCGCTCCCCTTCCGCGCACGATGTCGCACACGGCACCGAGCCGATAGCGTCAGGTGCCCTCGGGCGCCTCACGCGTAAACCCAGTATCGGTTGCCGGTTCAAATCGGGCCACCGCTGGAAGCTACTATCTCCAAATAACGGCATATTCGGTGCCGCGTTCAGGCCAAAGGGGGGAGAGCGAGGAGGCTCTCTGTGGGCAACTGGCAACTGGACCCTTATCACACGCAGGTCGAGTTCTCCGCCAAGCACCTTGGGATGATGACGGTGCGAGGCTACTTCGATGAGGTCAGCACCGTCGGCGATATTGATCCTGATCACCCAGAGGCCTCATCGGTCGAGGCGACCATCTCGACTGCCAGCCTCCGCACCAACAACGGAATGCGGGACAACGACATCAAATCGTCGAACTTTCTTGAGGTGGACAAGCACCCGTTCATTACGTTCAAGAGCACGAGCGTCGAGCCGTCCGGGCAGGACCACTACAAGCTGACCGGCGATCTAACTGTCAAGGGGACCACGCTCCCCGTAGTGCTCGACGTGGTGAAGTACGGGGAGTTCAACGATCCGGGCATGATGGGACACCGGATCTCCTATGGCGCCACCACGAAGATCAACCGCAAGGACTTCGGGCTTAGTTTCAACGCCATCCTGGACGGCCGGATGGTCGTCAGTGAGGACATCCAGATAGCGATCGAAGGCGAACTCGTCGAGCAGCCGGAGGCGGCCGCGGCAGGCAGCTGACATCGCGCTCGTTGCGTCAATCGCCCGCTCGCCTGATGGTCGACGCCTAGGACTTGGCGGCCAATATCGGCTAGTGCGGCAGCGTGCGGGACCGGAGGCGGAGCTTGTGGACAACACTGACCGAGGCAACCAGCTTGACCGTGCTGATCATGACCCGCGCTCGGCGGCGGTCACGTTCGTGACCACCGAGCACTTCGCGTTGCAGGGTGCTCGCTCGTCGACGATCTCGGAGTCGACCAGCAGGGCGAACGTTTTCCTTGGAGCGGTATCCGGCGGTCTGATCGCCCTTGGACTCGTCGCAACCGCCGCGAGGACCGGCTTGGCGTTCTACATGTTCGGGCTCATTCTCCTGCCGACGTTGGCATTCGTGGGGCTGGCAACGTTCCACCGGGTGCTGCAGACAGGGACCGAGGACCTTGCATACGCGCGCCGCATCGCGCAGCTCCGCGACTATTACTTCGAGCACGCTCCTGAGCTGGCCGGCTACCTGCTCAATCCCGCGGAACGGCTGCCCACTCCGGGGCTAGGGATCCGCCTGTGGCAGCAATTCGTGACCGTCGCCGGGATGGTCGCCGTGGTTACCGCAGTGCTGGCCGGCTCGGCCGGCGGGCTGCTCGCGGCCGTGGCCTCGGGCAACTCGCTCGTAGCGGCGCTTGTCGCGGGCGTGGTCGTCGCGGCCACGGCACTGAGCGGGCTGATGCGGTATCAGAATTCGGCCTGGATCAGGGGCAGCACGGCATCGTTGCTCCCCGGCACAGGAGCACGGCCAAACTGAAACCGTTTCCGCTGGCCGGCCGTCAGGCGGTTGCGTAAGACAAGTTGAGCACGCCGTTGCGGCGCTCGGTGACTGAGACCAGGCGCATGTTGATGCGCATGCCGGGACGGAACAGCGTTTTCCCGCTGCCCACCATGACCGGGTTGACGACGAAGTTCAGCCGGTCGACCAGCCCGTGCTCAAGCAGCGTCTGGGCGAGCTGGCCGTAGCCGTAGATCACCAGGTGCCTGTCTCCCTGCTGCTTAAGCTGCCGTACGGCGGCGACCGGGTCGCCCGGGATGACCGCGGTGTTGGTCCAGTCCGCCGCCGCCAGGGTCGACGAGAAAACGTACTTGCGCATCTCGTTGATCCGCTCCAGGTAAGGCCCCGAGGGCGACGAGAATGAGGCGGCGAAATATTCGTAGGTGGTCCGGCCCATCAGCATCGCGTCACTCTCGACCAGCAACGCGAGCGACTCCTCCGCGGCCTGGTCGTCGAAGTAATCCCCGATCCACGACTGCGGATCTCCGTGGACGCCGTCGAGTGATACCAGACTGCTCACGATCAGTTTGCGCATGTCACCTCCAATAGCTGGCGAGCCAGTTTCCCAAGGCTGTCGTCGATATTCAGACTGATACCCGGTGGCGTCCGGCGTGCCATGCACCCTGGCCGAGCCGTGAAAGGGCGATCACCCCGAAGCCGATCAAGAAAGCGCGCCGGGCGTTGGACCCGATCGACAACGCAAGGTACTCGGTAGAACGCTCAATCGCGACCGCACTCAGATCCGGGCGGAGCGCCTGTCGGCGTCGCATGGCACGCTGGTCCGGCTGAATGTCATCGCATCCGAAAGGACTGCAGCATGGAAACCCCGCAGGACGCTCCGGTCATAGACGAGCAGGGCCGCCCTGAACCCCCGATAGCCGCTGACGAGACC
>Ga0126378_10004262_pt1 | contig 10883 bp, 9 predicted proteins | sample PanSoiMetPlot_23_FD_92587 | JGI IMG/M metagenome (GOLD analysis project Ga0126378, IMG submission 92587) | Tropical forest soil microbial communities from Panama - MetaG Plot_23 | ecosystem: Environmental > Terrestrial > Soil > Tropical forest > Bulk soil | place: Panama | collected 2016-02-17
AAATTCTTCCTGGCGCTGGGCGTGCCGCTGCTCCAGGGCTACGGCCAGACCGAGGCCTCGCCGGTGGTGAGCGCCAACCCGCCCAACCGCATCAAGATCGAAACCGTGGGTCCGCCGCTCGACGGCGTGGAACTCAAGATCGCCGAGGACGGCGAGATCCTGGTCCGCGGCGAGCTGATCATGAAGGGATACTGGAACGATCCGGAGTCGACGGCGCGCGCGCTTCAGGACGGCTGGCTGCACACGGGCGACGTCGGCATGCTCGATCCCGACGGCTACATCAAGATCACCGATCGCAAGCGCGACTTCATCAAGAACTCCGGCGGCGACATGGTGTCGCCCGCGCGCGTCGAGGGCTATCTCACCATCGAGCCCGAGATCGGCCAGGCGATGGTCTATGGCGATCGGCGGCCCTATCTCGTCGCAGTGATCGTGCCGCACAACGACTTGATCCAGAGCGTGGCGCGCGCGGCGGGCGTGAAGCCCGAACTTGCGGAGCTCCAGGAGCATCCCGACCTCATCAAGTCGGTCGCCGCCGCGGTCACGCGCGTCAACGCCGAGCTGTCGCCGATCGAGCGCGTGCGCCGCTTCATCCTGGCTCGCGAGCCCTTCACCACCGCCAACGGCCAGATGACGCCGACCCTCAAGATCAAACGCCATGCGATCCGCCAGGCCTACGGCGAGGCGCTGGTCAGGCTCTACGAGACGAAGGCGGCGTGAGCCCTCAGTAGCCGGGCGGACCCGGCGGCAGGGGGCCGGAGGGCGCGAGCGAGCCATCGGCGTCGTGCAGTTCGTCGCCCCGCAGGGGCGGCGAGAAGATGCTGAGGATGTGGAGGTCGGTGACGGCCTTGAGGTTGTGCCGATCCTTTGGGCCCACGTAGTAACCCATGCCGGGCTTGAGGTGCCACGACTGCCCGGTCGTGAGGTCCGTGAGCTCCGCGCTGCCCGCAAGAATGTGGTTCGCTTCCCAGTGGTGCTTGTACCAGAGGGTGGCCTCGTTGCCGCCGTCGAAATGCACGTCCGAGAGGCCGAAGCCGACGTTGTCCGCCTGGGTCAGCATGCGGATGGTGCGTGCCTGGCCATTGGCGGCCACCAGCTCCTTGCCCTGGGCGCGCATCTCGTCCGCGCGCTTGACGAACATGCGCATGTCGGTCTTCGGCACGGGCCCGCTCGCGGCGTAGGCGCCGTCCGCATCGTGGCGCTCGTCGCCCTTGAGCGGCGGACAGAAGACGCTGATATGGCGCTCGGGAGTCGCGGCGGAGATGTGAAAGCGATGCCGGTCGTTCGGCCCCACGACGTAGAGGACGCCGGGCTCTAGCGCCCATTTCTGACCGCTGGCGAGATCGGTCACCGCGCCCTTGCCGGCGATAATGTAATTCGCCTCCCAATGATGCTTGTACCAGAGATTGATGTCCGAGCCGTTGCCGATCCGGTTCTCGTTGTAGGAAAAGCCCAAGCCATCCGCGGAGGTGAGGAAGCGCGCGGATTGCGTGGTGTTATTGACGAGCGATTTGACCATGCCGGCCGCCTGCCGGTCCTCGAAGCTGCGGATGAACATGGCATGGCCTCCCTTCAGCCGGACGAAACGCGTCACACCCCGTGATACCCGCGATACCACTGGACGAAGCGCGGCAGGCCCTCGTCGATCGTGGTCTTGGGGCTAAAGCCGAATTCGCGGGACGCGGCGTCGATATCGGCGTAGGTCGCGATCACGTCGCCGGGCTGCATCCTCACCAAATCCCGGCGGGCGGGCTTGCCGAGCGCACGCTCGAGCACGGCGACGAAGCGCTCGAGCTCCTCGCTCCGGTGGTTGCCGAGGTTGTAGACGCAGTGCGGCGGCTCGGCGCTGGTGTCCGCGGGGGGCTTCGAGAGGCAGGCGAGCACGCCCGCCACGACGTCGTCGATATAGGTGAAGTCGCGCCGCATCTTGCCGTTGTTGAAGAGCGTGATCGGCTCGCCCGCGAGGATCGCCTTTGTGAAGAGCCAGGCCGCCATGTCCGGCCGGCCCCAGGGTCCGTAGACTGTGAAAAAGCGGATCCCGCTCGTGGGCATGCGATAGAGATGCGCGTAGCAGTGAGACATCAGCTCGTCCGCCTTCTTCGTCGCGGCATAGAGCGACTGCGGCGTGTCCACGGAATCGCTCTCGGAGAACGGCAGCTTGGTGTTGCCGCCATAGACCGACGAGGAACTCGCATACACGAGGTGCTTGAGGGAGGATATCCCGCGGCATGCCTCGAGCACCTCGAGGTGACCCACGAGGTTCGCGCTGACATAGGCACGCGGCTCGATCAGCGAGTACCGCACCCCCGCTTGCGCGGCCAAGTGCACGACTCGATCGATATCGCGCTGGCCGGAGAGGAGCTTGCCCAGCGCGCCACGCTCGGCGATGTCGAGGCGCTCGAAGGCGAAGCCCGAAAGCCCCCGCAGCTCCGCCAGCCGCGCCTCCTTGAGGCGCACGTCGTAGTAGGGGCTCAGATTATCGACGCCGAGCACGCGCTCGCCGGCATGCGCGAGCGCGGCCGCCACGTGAAATCCGATGAACCCGGCGGCGCCGGTGACGAGAACGGTCATGCAAGCCGATCGCTGCTGCGCCTTCGGTGGGCTTATAGCTCGGACGCGATAAACTGTCATCGCTGCGGTCCGCGCCTAGGTTGACACCGGCCGCTATCCGAGTGCTAGGCTCGCTTTCGCCCGACATGCCCGATGAAATTCGGGACGCGCGGCAGCCGCGGTCCCCGGCCGGGCGGACGAGACAACGACACAAGAAGGGAGCTCGATCATCATGGCCATCTCGATTCATCCCGCCGTGGATCACGGCTTGAAAGCCGGAGCGAAGGATTTCGCCGGCGGCACGCTCGCTTGCAAATGCGGTCAGAACGCGGTGCAGGTGTCGATCAAGGGCCAATGCGCCTTCAACCACGTCTGCGGCTGCACCAAATGCTGGAAGCCCGAGGGCGCCACCTTCTCGCAGATCGCGGTCGTCCCGCGCGACAACCTCAAGGTCACCGCGCACGCGGAGAAGCTCAAGGTGGTCGATCCCTCCGCCGCGATCCATCGTTACGCCTGCAAGGACTGCGGCGTCCACATGTACGGCCGGATCGAGAACAAGGGCCATCCGATCTACGGCTACGATTTCATCCATACGGAGCTGTCGAAGGACAGCGGCTGGGCGCCGCCGGAGTTCGCGGCCTTCGTGTCCTCGGTGATCGAGTCCGGCACCAAGCCCGGCCAGATGGGCGCGATCCGCGCGCGGCTCAAGGAGCTCCGCCTCGAGCCCTACGACTGCCTGTCGCCGGCGCTCATGGACATGATCGCGACGCACACGGCGAAGGCCAAGGGAACGCTGCGCGAATAGTCGCGCGCGTCCGCAGCGCTTGACGGCCCGCCGCGCGGCGAATGCCGCGCGGCGCGGCCGGTCGAATCCAGTTCAAATCGAAGACAGGAGAGGACTCATGCAGGTTCGCGCGGCGGTGGCGCACAAGGCGAAAGAGCCCCTCAGCATCGAGACGGTCGAGCTCGACGGGCCCAAAGCCGGCGAGGTTCTCGTCGAGATCAAGGCGACCGGCATCTGCCACACCGACGCCTACACGCTCTCGGGCGCGGATCCCGAGGGCCTCTTCCCGTCAATCCTCGGCCACGAGGGCGCCGGCATCGTGGTCGACGTCGGCAAGGACGTGACCAGCCTCAAGAAGGGCGACCACGTCATTCCGCTCTACGTGCCGGAATGCCGGACCTGCGACTATTGCACGTCGGGCCGCACCAACCTCTGCCAGGCGATCCGCGTGACCCAGGGCAAGGGCCTGATGCCCGACGGCACCAGCCGCTTCCGCATCGGCAAGGAGCCGCTCCATCATTATATGGGCACCTCGACCTTCGCCCAGTTCACGGTGGTGCCGGAGATTGCGCTGGCGAAGGTGCGGACGGACGCGCCCTTCGACAAGATCTGCTACATCGGCTGCGGCGTGACCACGGGCGTCGGCGCGGTGATCAACACCGCCAAGGTCCGGCCGGGATCGAACGTCGTGGTGTTCGGCCTCGGCGGCATCGGACTCAACGTCATCCAAGGGAGCCGGATGGTCGGCGCCAACATGATCGTCGGCGTCGATCTCAATCCCGCGCGCGAGAGCCTCGCCCGCAAGCTCGGCATGACGCACTTCGTCAATCCCAAGACGGTGAAAGGCGACCTCGTCGCGCACCTCGTCGAGCTCACCAACGGCGGCGCGGACTATTCCTTCGAGTGCATCGGCAACGTCCAGACCATGCGCCAGGCGCTCGAGTGCTGTCACAAGGGCTGGGGCGAATCGACGATCATCGGCGTGGCTCCCGCCGGCGCCGAGATCGCGACCCGGCCGTTCCAGCTGGTCACCGGCCGCGTCTGGCGGGGCACCGCCTTCGGCGGCGCGAAGGGCCGGACCGACGTGCCCAAGATCGTCGACTGGTACATGGGCGGCAAGCTCAACATCGACGATCTCATCACGCACAAGATGCCCCTCGAGAAGATCAACGATGCCTTCCACCTCATGCACGAGGGCAAGTCGATCCGCAGCGTCGTGATGTTCTGAGCGGGCTCGAGGCGCCGGTTAGACAGGAGCTGGTCCTATGAGAAGCTACGAGGTCGTCGAATTCCGCGCGCCGCTCAAGGTGACCGACCGGCCGACGCCGAAGCCAGCGGGCTCCGAGGTGCTGGTCCGCACGCTCGCGGCCGGCGTCTGCCACAGCGACATCCACATCTGGGAGGGCGAGTACGACCTCGGCGGCGGTAAGAAGCTCAACGTCAGGGATCGCGGCATGACGCCGCCCTTCACCATGGGGCACGAGATCGTGGGCGAGGTCGTGGCGCTCGGCCCCGAGGCCGAGGGCGTCAAGGTCGGCGACCGCCGCGTGGTGCATCCCTGGATCGGCTGCGGCGAGTGCGTGGTCTGCCGCAAGGGCGAGGAGCAGCTCTGCCTCAAGCCACGCTTCCTCGGCGTACACAAGCCCGGCGGCTACGCCGACCACGTGCTGGTGCCGCATCCGCGCTACCTCGTCGATTTCGGGAGTCTGACACCGGAGCAGGCGGCGCCTTACGCCTGCTCGGGCGTCACCACCTACGGCGCGCTCAAGAAGATCGATCCCGCCGTGCGCGCGAGCGAGCCCGTGGTGCTAATCGGCGCGGGCGGGCTCGGCCTGATGGCGATCACGGTGCTGAAGGCTATGGGCGGCCATGGCGCAATCTCCGTCGATATCGACGCCAAGAAGCGCGACGCCGCGGTGCGGACGGGCGCACTCGCGACCATCGACGGCTCCGCGCCGGACGCCGCGAAACAGATCCGGACTGCGACCAGCGGCGGCGCTTACGGCGTGATCGACTTCGTGGGCTCGGGCGCCACGGCGCGGCTCGGCACCGAGTGCCTCGCGAAGGGCGGGCATTACGTCATCGTGGGATTGTTCGGTGGCGACATCACGCTCTCGACGCTGTTCTTGCCGTGGCGCGCGGTCTCGATCCAAGGCTCGTACGTTGGCAGCCTCCGTGAACTCACGGAGCTGATGGCGCTCGCAAGGGCCGGCAAGGTGCCGCCGATCCCGGTGATGCGCCACCCGCTCCACGAGGCGGGCGCCACGCTCGAGAAGCTGCGCCGGGGCGAGGTGATCGGTCGCGCGGTGTTGACGCCTTAGCCCGCCGCTGTCGGCCGGAACCGCACCGGCAGCGCCTTCACGCCGCGCAAGACGAAGCTGTCGCTCCAGTCGGGCGTCTCGGTCGCGAGCGCGAGCTCCGGCAGCCGCTCGACGAGCGCCTTGACGGCGATCTGCCCCTCGAGCCGCGCGAGCGGCGCACCCAGGCAGAAATGGATGCCGAAGCCGAAAGAGAGATGCCGGCTGTCGCCCCGCGCGGCGTCGAAGCGGTCGGGCTCGGCGAAGACCGCGGGATCGCGATTGGCGGCATTCAGCAGCGCGAAGACGCGGTCGCCGGTGCGGATGACGGGGCTCGTCTCGTCCAGCCGCACGTCCTCGAGCGCGATCCGGGTCATCGCCTGGGTCGGGCCATCGTAGCGCAGCATCTCCTCGATCGCGCTCGGGGCCAGGCCGGTGTCGCGCCGCAGCGCTGCCAAGGCTTCGGGATGCCGGAGCAGCGCCAGCATGCCGTTCCCGATCAGGTTGGTGGTGGTCTCGTGGCCCGCGAACAGCAGCAGGATGCAGCTCGCCACCAGCTCGTCCTCGCTGAGGCCGGAGCCCGCCTCCTCCGCCGCGAGGAGAGCGCTCAGGATGTCCTCGCGCGGTCGCTTGCGATGATCGGCGATGATGCCGCGGAAATAGGCGGACATCTCGCGGGCACCCCGCTCGCCGCGCTCGCGCTTGTCCGGCGTCGCCAGCGCGCTGCCGACGAAAGCCGCGATCTCGTCCGACCAGGTCTTGAAGCGGTCGAGGTCCTCGATCGGCACGCCAACCATGCCGGCGATCACGCTCGCGGGCAGCGGATAGGCGAAGGCGGCGATCAGGTCCATCTCGCCGCGCGTCGCGACGCGTGTGATCAGGTGCGCCACGATCCGCTCGATCAGCGGCCGCAGCGCCATTACGGCGCGCGGTGTGAACGCCTTGTTGAGGAGACCGCGGCGGCGTGTGTGCGCGGGCGGATCATTGAAGACGGCCCAGAGGCCCAGCGTCTTCAGGAGCTCGGCCACCTGCGCGCGCGCATCCGGCTGCAGGTGATCGCGGAACGGCGTGATCCGGTCGGCGCTGAAGCGCAGATCATTGAGCACCTGGCGCACGTCGCGATAGCGCGTCAGCACCCAGCCGCCAAGCACGTCGCTCCAGTGCACGGGGTCTCGCTCACGCAGCTCCCCGAAGATCGGGAACGGATTGGCGATGACCTCGGGGCGCCGCGGGTCGTAATCGACGGTCATGACGGCGCGGCGACGCGCACCAGCTGCTTGCCGCGATTCTCGCCGGCGAGCATCCCGATGAAGGCACGCGGCGCCGCGGCGATGCCGTCCGCCACGTCCTCGCGGAATTTGATCTTGCCCTCGCGCAGCCACTGCGCGACGTCGCGCCGGAACTCCTGGGTCTGGTGACGCCAGTCCCAGACCAGGAAACCCTCCATGCGCGCCCGCTTCACCAGCAGCTGCCGGTTCCAGCGGATGCCGGTGTCGGGGGTCTCCAGCCGATCGTAGAGCGAGATTCCGCCCACGATGATCACCCGTCCGTGCAAGGCCAGGTTCGCGAGCGCCGCGTCGTGGAGGGCGCCGCCGACATTGTCGTAGAAGACGTCGATGCCCTTGGGCGCCAGCTCCCCTAGCTCCGCGCCGAGCGCGTCGCGGTCCTTGCCCTTGTAGTCGATGGCGGCATCGAATCCGAGCACCTCCCTGACGTAGGCGATCTTGTCGGGCGCGCCCGCGGTGCCGATCACGCGGCAGCCCTTGATCTTCGCGATCTGCCCCGCGACTTGTCCGACGGCGCCCGACGCCGCGGAGATGAGTACGGTCTCGCCGGGCTTCGGCTGGCCGATGCCGAGGAGCGCGCAATAAGCGGTCTGCCCGGGCATGCCGAGGACGCCCAGGAAGTACGAAAGCGGCATGCCCTCGGGGTCGATGCGCTCCACCTCGCCAGCCGGAAGGGCCGCATATTCCTGCCAGCCCGCCCGCGCCAACACCCTGTCGCCGGGCTTGAGCGCGCGCGCACGCGACGTCACGACTTCCGACACCGTCTCGCCGGTCATGACGTCGCCGATTTCCACCGGCTTGGCATAGGACCGGGCGGCGCTCATGCGCCCGCGCATGTAGGGATCGAGCGAGAGCCAGAGCGTGCGCAACAACACCTGACCCTCCCCGGGCTCGGGGGCATCGACGGTCTCGACCTTGAAATCGCTCTCCAGCACGCGTCGATTGACCGGGCGATCGGCGAGAAGCACACGGGTATTATTGAGCGCGGGCATGGGCACCTCGGTGGCGGCGGGTCAGGAGCGCGATCTTAGCGGCGCCGGCGGAGCGCATGAAAGCCCTGCCCCACACGCTCGGATACGATAGGATTGCCGGCGTTGGGGCTATCGCCGGGGACAGACATGAAAGGGGCTTTCACCGCGTTCGTGCTTTGCGGGGCGCTTTTCGCAATCAGCGCCGCCGCCGCCGGAGAAGCATTCCTTCCCGCGATCGTTTATGACGTCGGCGGCAAGGCCGATAAATCCTTCAACGAGGCGGCCTACCGCGGCGCGCGACGCTTCCAGAAAGAGACGGGCATCGCGGTCCGAGAGTTCGAGATCACCAACGAGACCCAGCGCGCACAAGCCTTCGCCAACATGGCGCGGCGCGGCGCGACTATCATCGTCGGCGTGGGCTTCACCCAGCGCGCGGCGATCGAGACCGTGGCGAAGCAGTACCCCGACAAGAAGTTCACGCTGATCGACGCCACCAGCGAGCTCCCGAACGTGCAGTCGGTCGTATTCCGCGAACAGGAAGGCAGCTTCCTCGTGGGCGTGCTGGCGGCGCTCGCGTCCAAGACCCACAAGCTTGGCTTCGTCGGTGGCATGGACATCCCGCTGATCCGGCGCTTCGCCGCCGGATACGCCGCGGGAGCGCGCTACGCCGATCCCCGCGTCGAGATTCTCGTGAACATGACGGGCACCACGCCCGCCGCCTGGCAGGACCCGGCTCGCGGTGCCGAGCTCGCCCGCAGCCAATTCGACCGCGGCGCCGATATCGTCTACGCCGCCGCGGGCTCGACGGGGCTCGGCGTGTTGCAGGCGGCTGCGGACGCCAAGAAGCTCGCGATCGGAGTCGACTCCAACCAGGACTTCCTGCACCCCGGTACCATGCTGACTTCGATGGTGAAGCGGGTCGACCGAGCGGTCTACCAGGCCTATCGCTCCGCCAAGGACGGCACCTGGCAGGCGGGCATTCGCAGTCTCGGCGTCGCCGAGGACGGCGTCGGCTTCACGCTCGACGAGTACAACGCCACTCTGGTGACGCCGGAGATGCGGGCCAAGGCGGAGGCCGCTCGCGCCGACATCATCGCGGGCAAGATCGCCGTCCCGGACCAGCTCGGGCCGTGACCGACGCCATGGCCGCGGTGGAGCTCCGCAGCATCGATAAGCGTTTCGGCCCCGTCCACGCCAATCGCTCGGTCTCGCTGAGCTTGGCCCGCGGCACGATCCACGGTCTGATCGGAGAGAACGGCGCCGGTAAATCGACACTCGCCCACATCCTCTACGGCACCCTGATGCCGGATGCGGGCGAGATCCGGATCGGCGGCCGCACAGTCGCGATCCGGAGCCCCCGCGACGCGATGGCGCTGGGCATCGGCATGGTGCACCAGCATTTCATGCTGGTGGAGACGATGACGGTGCTGGAGAACCTGATGCTCGGACAAGAGGGTGGTCTCGCATTGGGAAAGGGCGAGGCCGCCGCCCGCGCGACCCTCGCCGGCTACGCCCGCGGCCACGACGCGACGCTCGACGCGGGTGCGCTGGTGGAGCCACTGCCGGTGGGTCTCAAGCAGCGCGTGGAGATCTTGAAGGCGCTGCACCGCGGCGCCGAGATCCTGATCCTGGACGAGCCCACGGCAGTCCTGACGCCGATCGAGGTGCAAGCGCTGTTCGAGGAGCTGCGCGCCCTCGCGCGCACGGGCAAGACGATCCTGCTGGTGACGCATAAGCTAACGGAGGTGATGGATGTGACCGACGCCGTCACGGTCATGCGGCAAGGCGCCGTAGTCGCGGAGCGCGCGACCAAGAAGACGAGCCCGGCGGAGCTCGCCGCCCTGATGATCGGCCGCGCACCTCGGCCGCCGGTCAAGGCGGCAACGGTGGCCGGGACGCGCGCGCTCGAGGTCGAGGCGGTTACGCTTGCCGATCCGGACGGAGTCAAGCGGGTCGACGGTCTGAGCTTCTGCGTGCGCGCCGGAGAGATCGTGGGGATCGCGGGCGTCGCCGGCAACGGCCAATCCGAGCTGATTGAGGCGTTGATCGGATTGCGGCCCGTACAAGCTGGAACGATCCGGATCGGCAGCACCGATGCCACCTCGCTCTCGATCGCCGCCCGTCGAAATCTCGGCCTTGGTCACATCGCCGAGGATCGCCTGCGCCTGGGCGCGGTTGCCGCCTTCACGGCCGTGGAGAATGCAATGCTGGGTCGTCAGGACGATGCCGACTGCTCTCGCCGCGGCCTGCTGCGCCGCACGGAGATCCTGAGCACGCTCGAGGCCTGGATGCGGGCTTACGACATCCGCCCGCCGGAGCCGCGGCGGCGCCTCGCGCTGTTCTCCGGCGGCAACCAGCAGAAGCTCGTGGTCGCACGTGAGCTGGAGCGGCGTCCGGCGGTACTCGTAGTGGGGCAGCCGACCCGCGGCGTCGACGTAGGCGCGGCGGAGTTGATCCACGCGCGCTTGCTGGCACTGCGGGCCCAGGGCGCCGGCGTCCTACTGATCTCGGCAGACCTCGACGAGATCCGGCTGCTCGCCGACCGAATCCTGGTCATGTATGCCGGCCGCATCGCGGGCGAGGTGAAACCGGAAGCCGCCGAGGAGCGGCGACTCAGCCTGATGATGGCGGGCGCCGAGGCGGCATGAAGCGAGTGCGCTCGCTGCTGCGCCGGGTCGAGCCGGCTCTGATTCCCTTGATCAACCTATCGGCCGCGCTGGTGCTCTCCGCGCTGGTGGTGCTCGTGACCGGGTCCGACCCCATCGCGGCAATGATCGTGCTGGCGACGGGGGCGGCCGGGGACGGCGGGAGTCTCGGCTACACGCTCTACTACGCCACCAACTTCATCCTCACCGGCCTCGCGGTGGCCCTGCCTTTCCACGCCGGCATCTTCAATATCGGCGGCGAGGGGCAAGCCTACATCGGTGGCTTGCTGGCCTCGCTCGTGTGCCTGCTCATGGGACCGGCGCTCGGCTGGGCCGCGATCCCGCTGGCG
>Ga0126378_10004264_pt1 | contig 10881 bp, 7 predicted proteins | sample PanSoiMetPlot_23_FD_92587 | JGI IMG/M metagenome (GOLD analysis project Ga0126378, IMG submission 92587) | Tropical forest soil microbial communities from Panama - MetaG Plot_23 | ecosystem: Environmental > Terrestrial > Soil > Tropical forest > Bulk soil | place: Panama | collected 2016-02-17
CTCCCGCTCGTCGTGACCACCGCCCAGGCCGGCGCCTCGCTGGCGGCCCACGGCGTCGATCTCGTCCACGAAGACGATGCAGGGGCTGTTCTTCTTGGCCTGGTCGAAGAGGTCGCGCACCCGGCTGGCACCGACGCCCACGAACATCTCCACGAACTCGGAGCCTGAGATGTTGAAGAACGGCACCCCGGCCTCGCCGGCCACGGCCTTCGAGAGCAGCGTCTTGCCGGTGCCGGGCGGGCCCACCATCAGCACCCCCTTCGGAATCCGAGCCCCCAGTGCCACGAACTTCTCGGGGTACTTCAAGAACTCGACCACCTCGGTCAGCTCCTGCTTGGCCTCGTCGACCCCGGCCACGTCCGAGAAGGTGACCTGCGGCTTGTCACCGGCGATCATGCGGGCGCGGCTGCGCCCGAAGGACATCGCCTGGCTGTTGCCGCTCTGCGTCTGGCGAAGTATGTAGTACATGAACCCGCCGATCAAGAGCAGGAAGATCAAGCTCGGCAGTAGGCTGGCGACCAGGTAGCCGAGCGTGCCGCCGCTCGATTGATACCTGACATCGACGCCGTCCAGTGTCAGCTGCTGGGCAAGCGAAGCCGTGTTGGAGGGCAGCTGCACGGCAAAGCGCTTGCCATCCTGGTCAAGTGCCGTTCCGTCAGTCCCATTGATCGTGACCGACTTGATCTTGCCCGCCTGCGCTCGGTTGACGAGATCTGAGTAGTTCAACGCCGGCGCCTGCTGGCCTCCCGAGATCGACCAGGTGAGGATCAATCCTCCGACCAGGACGACGAGCAGGACAAGGTAGGTGAGCGGCCGGCTCCGTCTCATAGGGCTCTACTCGCAACCTTCAGGACATGTCGACAGGGGCGCCACAAGGGCGCCGAGACGCACACTCTAATCCAACGAACGGGGCTCCCTGGAATCACCACGCCGTGCTGCTGAGAGCAACGCTCCTATTGAGGATCATAGGTCGAAACCAGATCTGACGAAATGCCCTGGGGCCCCTCGAGAGCGCCTGCAGTCGAATCTGGAAGGTGTGGTTGTCACCCAGATCGGGAGGGCGGCGTGCGCGCCGCGACCCCTGAGCTGGTGGTCGAGGTGGCGGATCCCGACAGCGCGGAGGACGCCGTGAACCAGGCTGTCTTCCGCCTCAGAGTGGGTGATCGGTCGCTGGCGGCGCCTGGCTCGGGTGAACCGCCCGAGGGCGCAAGCACCTTTGACAGGACTCGCTCTGCCAGGAGGTACGCGATCACGCTGTAGGCGATCCCGATCAGCACGTCGATCACGTAGTGCTCGCCCATGTAGATGACAGCCAGCCATACCGACGCCACGTAGGGAAAGACCGCCAGTCCTCGCTTCCCGAAGTACCGCACGGCGAACAGGAGCATCAACGTGGGGTAGGCGGCGTGGACTGATGGGATTGCAGCCACTGGGTTGGGATTGAATGCCTGGTAGATGCCTGGGAGGCTGAGCCGCGCCGGGAAAGCCTTGAGGGTGTCGGCCAGGACCTGGTGCACCGGTGGAAGGTAGCTGTGCTGGGCAGCCATCCAGGGCGGAGCTGCGGGGAACAGCACGTAGGTGACCAGGGCCGCGTACGACAGCAGGACGAACGCCGCCATGAACTTCTTGAATTGCGCATAGCTGCGCAGCCACAGCAGCAACGCGAAGCTGAGTGGGGTCACGAAATGCATGAAGTACACGACGGTGGCGACGTAGTCGTAAACGTGCGGGGAGCCCGGGTGATAGAACCAGCTTTGCAGCGCCACTGTCGGCACCGTCGAGAACACTAGAGAATCAGTTCTGATCGAAAAGAGATAGTGCACGTGAGCGCCGAGAATCGGAGCCATGCCGCGAAGGAATTCGTAAGAGAACAACAGGAGCAGAAACGGCACCCAGTCCATCAGATAGCGTCGCGCTCGACCCATCAGCAGCACTGGAAGAAGGAGGATGAAGAAATAGCGGTCGGGCTCGATCCCAACGCCGAGGACGATGAGGGCGACGGTGAGCACCGTGATGTAGAGGCCGAACACGATGAAGACGACCGAGCCGTTAGACCACGTAATCCTCAACCGCTCCGCAGCTCGCGTCGACACTCCAGCCAACTCAAACAGCGGCCTCTTACAGCTTGCTGGGAAGAGGCTGTGAATTTGCTGAGCAAACGCAAAAGCTGACTGCCGAGTGCCGCCTGGCGCGCAGCGAGCGTGAGCTTGTCAAACAAATCCTGCGGGCGCATGATCTGGTCAACGCCATCAATACGTGGGGAGGACATGCGATGGACGACATTGATGGGCGGTCCCACGGCGAGGGGCCAGACCCGGACAAGCCCCTGACCGACCGCACGGAAGCGGGCCAGGGCCCTAATCGATCCCGTCGTGCAGCCATCGGCGCCGGCGGAGCAGCGGCTGCCGTGGTCGCACTGGGCGCCGGCGCCTACCTGGCTGAGCGCGCTGGGCTGCTTCCAGGCGGTGGTCTCACCATCAAGGTGAACGGCAAGGACCACGCTGTTCAGGCTGACCCTGACACACCACTCCTCTATGTGCTCCGCAACGAAGTGGGCCTCAAGGGCCTCCGCTTCGGCTGCGGACTCGCTCAGTGTGGCTCATGCACGGTGCAGCTGGACGGCAAAGCAGTCCGGTCCTGCCAGACCAAGGTCAGTGCGGTTGCCGGTCGAGCCATCACAACGCTGGAGGGACTCGGCACGATAGCCCACCCGCACCCGCTGCAGAAGGCGTTCATCGACCAGCAAGCAGCGCAGTGCGGCTACTGCATCCCGGGCATGATCATGGAGGCCGAAGCATTCCTCAGGTCGAAGCCGAAGCCGACTGCGGCCGAGATCAAGACCGCCCTCTCGGGCCATCTATGCCGCTGCGGCACCCACTATCGCATAGTCCGGGCGGTGCAGGCTGCGGCGGGGACGCTTCAGGCCGGAGCCGGGGCGCAACAGGGAGGATGACGATGGCCGAGCTAAGACACCTCACGCCGACCCGGCGCGCCTTCATGAAAGCGGCTGGGGGCCTTATGGTGGGGATCAGCCTCCCGGCCTACGTGGGCCAGCTACAGGCCGCCGCTGCCGCACCCGCACCCGGGACTGCTCCGTTTGGTCCTTTGAACGTACCGGTGGACCAGCTCGATTCCTGGCTCGAGGTCGCGAAGAACGGCACAGTCACAATCTTCACCGGCAAGGTGGAGCTCGGCACAGGGACCCTGACGGCCACCCGGCAGATCGTCGCCGAGGAGCTGGACGTCCCCTTCTCCGCGACCGAGATCGTCCAGGCCATCACTGGCAGGACCGTCGATCAGGGGGTCACAGCGGGCAGCCAGACCATGCGCACGCAGTGGGCTACGGGACTCCGCCTCGCGGCCGCGTCCGCGAGGCAGGCCCTTCTCGGCATGGCCGCGACCAGGCTGGCTGTCACCCCCGACAAGTTGAGGGTCCAGAACGGTGTGGTCAGCGTGCAGGGTGACAGCAGCAAGTCGGTGTCCTACGCCGACCTGGTCGGCGGAGGCAAGATAAGCGCTCAACTGTCCCGGACTGCGAAGCCGAAGGACGCCAGCACATATCAGGTGGTAGGCCAGTCCATCCCGAGGGAAGACATTCCGGCCAAGGTGACTGGCGAGTTCACGTTCGTGCAGGACGTAAGGCTGCCCGGAATGCTGCACGGGCGGATCGTGCGTCCGACTCGCCCCTCACCGCTCACGAGCGGGCCTACGGCGCTGGCGAGGGTGATCAAAGGCACACTCGCCAATGCCACGCTCGGAAGCGTGGACGAATCCTCCATTGCCCATCTAAAGGGAATCGTCAAGGTCGTCACAAAGAACAACTTCGTGGGCGTTGTCGCGGATCGTGAAGAACAGGCCATCGCGGCGGCGCAAGCGCTCAAGGTGACATGGAACGACCCGGCCAACCTTCCGGAACAGTCGACGCTGTATGACACCATCCAGACGACGAAGGTGAACAACACGCGTGTGATCGCAAACGCCGGCGACGTGGAGTCGGCACTCGTCTCCGCCACCAAGGTGCTCCAGGCCGTCTACATGCACCCCTACCAGATGCATGGGTCGATCGGACCATCGTGCGCCGTCGCGCAGGTTCACGATGGCCTGGCCGAGGTCTGGTCTGGGACTCAGTCCGTCTACGCGCTGCGGACCACCCTGGCGACCCTTCTGAGCATCGATGCAGCGAACATTCGGGTGAACTACGTCGAGGGCTCGGGCTGTTACGGGATCAACGGCGCGGACGACGTGTCGCTGAGCGCAGCGCTGATGTCCCAGGCGACCGACCGGCCGGTGCGGGTGCAGTACATGCGCGCCGACGAGATGTCCTGGGAGAACTACGGCAACGCGATGGTCCTGAGCCTCAAGGCCGGACTGGACGCCGGCGGCAGGATCGTGGGCTGGGACTATCAGAACTGGAGCGCGAACCGCGGCGGCCGCCCGGCACCACCGGGCAACGTTCCGGCCGGAGCCCTGGCCGGGTTCCCAGAAGCAACGCCGCCGCAATCACCGCCACCGTCCCCACCCCTTGGCGACGACGGTTCCAACTCGCTGCCCTGGTACACGTTCCCCAGCCAGCGCGTCCGGTCCTTTGGCGTCTACCAGCCTTGGCTTTTCACAGGGCCGCTTCGTTCGCCGGCCCGGCTTCAGAACACGTTCGCCATGGAGTCCTTCATGGACGAGCTTGCCGCCCTGGCGGGCGCCGACCCGGTCGCCTTCAGGCTTCTCCATACCAACGACTTCCGGCTCACCGACGTGATCAACGCGGCCGCCCGGAGGGCGAACTGGCAGCCTCGGCCATCGCCCGCCCCTGCGCAAAGCGGGACCACCAGGACGGGTCGTGGCATCGCCGCGACGCGGTACGAAGGCAGCTCTTCATGGGTTGCCGCGGTGATAACGCTCACGGTCGACACGACCTCAGGCGTGGTCAGGCCGACGCAGGTGGTGGCGTCGCAGGACTGCGGAGTCGTCATCAATCCTGACGGCTGCAGGGCCCAGATCGAAGGCAACATCGTGCAGGGACTGAGCCGATCGCTCAAGGAGGAGGTCAAGTTCGACCGGTCCGGCGTGCTCAGCGTGGACTGGGCTTCCTACCCGATCATCACCTTCAACGAGCTACCCGACGACATTCGCATCGAGCTGGTCAACCGGCCCAACCTGCCCGCGCTGGGCGTGGGAGAGGCGGTGATCTCGGTCATCGGAGGCGCCATCGGCAATGCGATTTTCGACGCCACCGGTAAACGCCTGCGTCAGCTCCCCTTCACCCCGGAGCGGGTCAAGGCGGCCCTGCAGGCCTGAACAGGCCCGGTTCTAAACCTGGGTGCGGGCCATCACCACGAGTGCCCGCATCCAGGGGCCGTCCTGCGTCGGATCATCCGGAGGCGGCTCCTCCGCCCACCGCCTCACCTGAGACGACGCACGGGGGTGTGCCTCCTCAAAGGCTCTCGCGAGGGCCAGCATGAGCGTGCGAAGCGTGGTTCTGATCGTGCCCACGTCCAGGAGCTGGGCCAGCCACCTGGTAGCGCGCTCGTCCACGTCGCCCAGCGGCCGGCTGAAGGGCGGGAAGTTATCCATGTAGACCTTCGCGTAATCCAGAGTGGCGGCGACATCGAGGCCGGCCAGGGGTACCAGGCCGCTCGCAATCGACTCGAGCCAGACCTGGCCTTCCTCGGTGGACGCCCATTTCGGGTCGTCCTGATCTTCCTCACCCGGAATCCGCTGGTCCAGCTCGGCCATGGCCTGGGTGAAGTCCTCGCGTCCGAGTCTGGCCGACACCCCGGCCCAGTAGACGAGCGTGGGTTCGATGTGACCCAGCTCCGGCCCTGGGTCGACCTCGGCGGCGACCGCGCTGATGAGCTCCAGCGTCGCTGCCGGCGCGCCGGCGGCCAGCGCGTCGGCCACCTCGTCGATGCGCCCCCGCAGCTCGCCGTCAAGCGCTTGCTCGGAGAAGCCCTTCAGCCGGTCTGCCACGATGGGGCCGGCAACCGCATCGAAGCTCGCCGTCTCGGGTGCGCGGTCGGCGGCGTGATCCACGTCGGATAGTTTCGGCGGTTTGCGCGCTAAGCGCAGGCTGTCGGCCTCGGGTCCTGCAGATTGTGTGTTAACCGCGGCTAAAGCTCCCGGACGACAGCAGCTCTCGCAGGACGCCGTCGGCCGCCCCGACGAACGCCTTCAGCTCAGCGTCGCCCATCGGCGTGCAGAGCGCGCCCAACCCGCGGCCGGCTGTCAGCACACCATGGTTCAGCATCCCGAGAAAGAAGCGATGCGCGAGGCGCGAATCGAGCGAGCGCCGCACCGACCGATAGCCGGACAGCTCCTCAGCCGTGAAGTGGATGTTGAACAGTGAGCCCAGGCCCGTCACCTGGGCCTTGACGCGGTGGTCGGCGAAGAGTTCTTCGAGCTGGCCGCGCAGCCAGTCGCCCTGCCGATCGAGCCGCCCGAAGGCATCCGGGGACAGCTGTCTCATCGCGGCCAGGCCTGCGGCCATGCCCAGGGGATGGCCGTTGTAGGTGCCGCCGTGCGGCACAGATGGCTCATGGTCGGGATCGAGCAGCTCCATGATGTCGCGCCGCCCGCCGAAGGCGGCTACCGGCAGCCCGCCGCCGATGATCTTGCCGAGCGTCGTCAGGTCCGGCTGGATTCCGTAGAGGCCTTGAAGACCAGCTGGGCCGACACGGAACGAGATGACCTCGTCGAAGATAAGCACCATGCCCAGCTCTTCGGTCAGCCGGCGCAGCCCCAGCAGGAACTCGGGTCGGGCCGGGACCAGCCCGGTTGCGCTCATCAGGGGGTCGATGATCACCCCGGCCACGCTGTGCCGGTGGCGGCGCAGGATGGCGGCTGTGGCGGACAGGTCGTTGTAGGGCAACACGACCGTGGCCGCGAGGACAGGAGCCGGGATGCCTGGCCCCTCGGCCACGGGAATTGGTGCGTCATCGGGCCCCGCCACCTCCAGGCGCGGTGCGACGCTGACCTCAGCCGCGTCGTGGGTGCCGTGGTAGCAGCCCTCGAATCGGGCGACGGCCGTGCGGCTCGTGAACGCCCGCGCCAGCCGCATCGCGTACATGGTCGCCTCGGTTCCGGAGTTGGCGAAGTGGAGGAGCTCGAGCCCGGGCACCCGCTCACACAGCTCGCGCGCCAGTGCGATCTCGTGCTCGTTCGCCGCCGCGAAGGCCGTGCCTCGAGCGAGCTGGTCCTCGATGGCCCCGACGACGGCCGGATGACGGTGTCCCAGGATTAGCGCTGTGTAGTTGCCGATGAAGTCCAGGCGCTCCGTGCCGTCGGCGTCCCAGATGCGGGGGCCGTCGCCCCGGCTGGCATAAAGCGGGTGCGGCGCGAAATGAACGGTCGTGCGGGTGACGCCGCCTGCGATGTACCGCCTCGCCTCCTGGTAGAGGCGGGCGGAAGCGGGCGTGCTGCGCTCGTAGCTCTCGTCGACGGGCCGTGTTGTCGTGTCAGTCATGACCTGTCCAGCTTGCACCTTCTCGATCCCTTTCCGGAAAAGGTGCCTCTCCGCCTGGTGGATTGGCTCCTTTCCGGAGGAGGCGCGAGCGGTTCAGCGCGCCTCCGCCGACTCCGCGCGGTCGCGGACCAGCGCCGCGAAGCGGTGAATCGCGTGCACGAACTTGCCGTAGGGGGCCGTCACGAAGAGACCGCCGACCGCTCCCAGGTGCGCCACCAGCAGGGGGCCCATCGCGGGCGTCGCCCGCACGACCAGCAGCAGCAGGCCCGTTACGGCCACCGACTCGACGAGGACCAGGAAGGCCACGTCCAGCGCCCGAAGGCCCGGCCCGGCCAGGTCAGGGGCTGCAGCCCGCTCTCGCCGCTTCAGTGCGAGCAGCCCGCCCGCCCCGGCCATCACGAACAGTCCACCGGCGATCCCCAGGAGAACCGGTGCACTGAGGATCGGGTATGGCGGCATCAAGCCGAGCACGTCCTGCTCGAAGGCGGCCGTCACCGTTGCCGCAAAGGCGAGTGCGAACCCAGCAACCAGTACATGGTGATGTGCCGGCCTCGCCTGGGCCGGCCGAGCGGGATCAGGGTAGTGGCAACCACCTCCCCCACCCCGTAAGTAGCGGAGTTGCGCGGCGTCGCTCAGCGCGCCCGCCCAGAGGCCCAGGTCGAGCAGCTGCCTGCCGCTGCCGCCCGCCTCGCGCCAGAGCCGGTAGAAGCCGCCGACCAGCACCGTGACGGCTGCCGCCGACAGGGCCAGCCCCGCCGCCACCATCAACTCGTAGGCGATCAGCCGGTAGAACGCGCCGGGTCCGGTCTGCGCGGCGACCAGCCCCCGGACCCCAGTCCGGACGACCACCGCGAATAGAGCGAGCACTCCGATGAGCAGCGACGCCCCCGCCGCCGCCCAGCGAGGATGGTCGAAGAGACTTGCGAACGCTCCCGGCCAGGCGTATCGCCGGTAAGACTCGAGGCGGCCCCGGCTCAGCAGGGCGGGCACGTTGACGCCGAATTCGTGAGGCGGCGCGTACATGCAGGCCTGGTAGCAGGCTCGACAGTCGTGGCAGAGGTTGGCCAGCAGGGCCAGGTCGCCTTCCCGCAAGATCGATCGCCGCTCCAGTGCGGGAAAGACCGCACAGTACCCCTCGCAGTATCGACAGGCATTGCAGATCGTGAGCTGTCGATTGGCTTCGGCGAGCAGGTCAGGCAGCCCTGGCATAGGCCGCCGCCTCCTCTCCCGCGATTCGGCCGAAGACCGTGCCGATGGTCAGCCCGACGCCGCCCACGTAGCCGTTGAGGAGAATGTTGCCGGCCATCACCTCGCCGGCCGCGAAGACGTTCTCCAGAGGACGGCCGGAGCGGTCGAGGACGCGGGCATTTCTGTCCACGCCGACCGCCAGGTAGGTGAACGTGATGCCTGGCCGCATCGGGTAAGCGAAGAATGGCGGCTGCTCGATGGGCAGCGCCCAGTTGCTCTTCGGTGGTTGTAGACCGCGTGTCCCCCGCCCGTCGAGCCGCCGGAAGTCGAAGGGTATCTCACGCCGAACGGCGCCATTGAACTCGCGCACGGTTGTCGCCAGGGCGACGGGATCCACGTTAATCTTGACCGCCAGCTCGTCGATGCTGACGCCCTCCAGGGCTGGAAAGAGGGGCGGAATGAAGAGACCAAGGACCTGGCTGTCGAAGACTGAGAAAGCCAGCTGGTCGGGCTGCAGGGCGATCAGCCCGCCCCAGGTGGCATATCGCTTGGGCCAGAGGTCCTGGCCCTCGTCGCCAAATCGCCTTCCGTCGCGGTTGACCGCGATCCCGAAGGGCAACGAATCGACTCGAGTGACTATGCCACCCTCGTAGCGGGGCGAACGGGCGTCGCAAGCGACGGCGTGGAAGCCCCGCGGGTTGCCGCGCTGCAGTGCGCCGGCGCTCAACAGATCGGCCAGCAGCCGGCCGTCGTTGGCGCTGGTGCCGCGGATGAGGTAGTTGTCGACGGCCTTGCCCCAGTAACGGCTCAGCCACTCCAGGTTGGACTCGAAGCCGCCCGATGCAACCACTACCGCCGGTGCCGCTACCTCTCGCCGCCCCTCTGGCACATCGACTATTGCGGAGCGAAACCGCCCGCCCATCAGCTGCAGGGACACCACCTCGGCGTGATATCGCACCTCGACGCCGCCCTGCTGCGCCCGGTCGTAATACGTGTTGAGCAAAGCTTTGCCCCCACCGAGGAAAAAATGGTTGGTCCGCGCCAGCTGCAGAGTGCCCCGAAAGGGAGGCTGCCAGCCGACACCGTGGGCCTCCATCCATCGGGAAACTCCACCTGAACGCTCGATGACCAGCGTGGCCAGGTCCAGGTCGATCTCCTCACCCGTCACGCCGACCAGGTCGGCCAGGAACTCCTCTTCAGAGTAAGTTGGCCCAGCCAGCCGGATGTTGCGGGTGTACTTGCTGTTGCCGCCTCGCCACTCGGCGCTGGTCTTCTCGAGAAGCAGCACACGTGCGCCTCGGTCGGCTGCTGCCAGCGCAGCGCAGAGGGCGGCGTTGCCACCACCGATCACGAGAACGTCCGGCGCGTGCAACTCGCCTCCATGGTGGCGGTGGAGATCAGCACCGCGCTTTGACACCATCACCCGACGGTGTTATACCGGGCGTTCCAGGTATCGCTATCGCCGGTCGTCTGCCCACGTGATCAAGGAGGAGGGACATGGTGCCCGCCGCGTTCGACTACCGCGCCCCGACGTCTCTGGAGGAGGCGCTCATGGTGCTCCGGGAGCATGGCGATGACGCCAAGGTGATGGCAGGCGGGCAGAGCCTGATCCCGCTCTTGAAGCTTCGATTGGCCTCGCCCGCCCTGGTCGTGGACATCGGCCGTATTCCTGGGCTTTCAGGCATCGAGGCCGAAGACGCGACGCTCAGAATCCGGACGCGCACGAGGCACTTCGATCTCGAGCGTGATACGAGCCTCGACAGCGTATGCCCGATCCTGCGTGAGGCGGCACGACAGATCTCCGACCCGCTGGTTCGCAACCTCGGGACCGTCGGCGGCTCGCTCTGCCACGCCGACCCGGCCGGTGACTGGGGGTCGGTGATGCTGGCTCTCGACGCCCAGCTCGTAGCCCGGTCCGCTTCGGGCGAGCGGACGATCGCAGCCGGCGACTTTTTCCAGGGGCCGTTCAGCACCGCCCTTCGCCCTGACGAGGTCCTGACGGAGATCCGGATTCCCCGCCCAGGGGCCGGGCGCCGCAGTGGGGGCGCCTACCTGAAGCTGGAGCGTAAGGTCGGCGACTTCGCAACAGTCGGGGTGGCCGTCCAGGTCCAGCTGACCGACGGCACCGTTGAGAAGGCCGGCATCGGGCTGACCGCGGTCGGCCCGTCCAACCTGAAGGCACGCTCGGCGGAGGAGGCGCTGACCGGCCGCGAGCCGACTCCCGGCGCTATCACCGA
>Ga0126378_10004265_pt1 | contig 10879 bp, 10 predicted proteins | sample PanSoiMetPlot_23_FD_92587 | JGI IMG/M metagenome (GOLD analysis project Ga0126378, IMG submission 92587) | Tropical forest soil microbial communities from Panama - MetaG Plot_23 | ecosystem: Environmental > Terrestrial > Soil > Tropical forest > Bulk soil | place: Panama | collected 2016-02-17
AGGTCGATCTAGCGGGGAATCTCTACGTTTTTGGCCCGGGTGGAGTTTGGATTGTCTCCCCGCAGGGAAAACATCTGGGAATGATTCAACCGACCCAGCTGCCGGCGAACATGGCGTGGGGCGATGAGGACGGGCGGACGCTGTACATGACGGCGCGAACCGCCGTGTACCGCGTGCGATTGAATATCGCCGGTGTGCGACCGGCGGTGAACCGAGCTGTCCTGGCCGATGGCACCAAGACTTGAATCGCCGGCGTTTGGGCTGCCGCACCTCGGCGTGGGTATCGGCTTACGACCCCGCCACTATCGGGACGTGCTCACTACGCGCTCTGTAGTCCCTTGGTTCGAGGTGATTTCCGAAAATTTCATGGGCACCCGGGGCGGCGAGGGCGGTCGGCCGCTGGAGATACTTGAGCAGGTGCGCGAGAACTATCCGGTTGTTTTGCACGGTGTCTCGCTCAACATCGGCTCGACGGATCCCATCCGGCTCGATTATCTCAGCCGTCTAAAATGGCTGGTGCGGCGAATCGAGCCTGCCTGGGTCTCGGATCACTTGTGCTGGACTGGCGTCGACGGTGAAAACCTGCACGATTTGCTGCCGCTGCCGTACAGCTCCAAAGTCGTGCGGCACGTCGCCGAGCGGGTGGCGCAGGTGCAGGACGTGCTGGGGCGGCAAATTCTGCTCGAGAACGTCTCCAGCTATCTCACGTTCATGCATTCAGAAATGACGGAATGGGAGTTTCTCAGCGAGGTGGCGCGCTGCGCTGACTGCGGAATTCTGCTGGACGTCAACAACGTCTACGTCAGCGCGACCAACCATCAATTTGATGCGCGCGAGTACTTGAATGGGGTTCCGGCAAGTCGCGTAGGACAGCTGCATCTAGCAGGGCACGACGATGGGGGATCATTGCTTATCGATACGCATGATCGGCCTGTGTCGCGGCAGGTCTGGGAGCTCTATGAATACGCAATCGAGCGCCTTGGCCCAATCAATACGCTGATCGAATGGGACGACAAGCTGCCCAGCCTCCCGAAGCTTCTCGAGGAAGCTGCCCGCGCACGTCGAATACAGGAGTCCGTTCTTGGACGCGCCGTTTCTCAACGCGCCGCCGCTCGCTGACCTGCAGCGCTGGCTCCGCTGGATAATCACCGATCCCCGCGGCGTGGATGCGGCGTTGGCGGGGCAAGCTGGCGAGGTGGACGCTGGTTGGATTGAATCCGAGCCAAAGCCGCGGCAACTCGGGATGGTCGTTGCAACGCCGACCGCGTCGAGCGTCGCCCGGGTCGGGATCTATGCTTCCGGGTACTTCTGGCGCCTCCACGACGCGCTCGCTGCAGATTTTCCTGGCGTTCGCGAGATATTGGGCGCGGGGCGTTTTCAGAGGCTCGCCGCCGAGTACCTAATCAAGCATCCGTCCAGGTCGCCGAATCTGGCAGATCTAGGCTGCTCGTTCAGCAGATTCTCGCTCGACCGCGAGCTGCGAGAAGAGTTTCCATTTTTGCCGGACCTTGCGTCGCTGGAATGGAGCATTCATCTCTCGTTGCTTGCTCCGCGAGGGCGGGGCTCCGCGTTGACTTCTGTGGGCGCAGGCGACTGGAGCTCCGCCCGACTTCGGCTGGATCCGACGGTTCGTTTGCTGACCACCGAATGGGCCGTCGCATCGTTTTGGAGACGCATCTTCGCGAAGTCGCGTCCCGCTGCTCCGCAGCGCAGACGACAGTGGCTGTTGGTGTATCGAGATGACGTCTGGGTTCAGGTCAAGGCGGTCACTCGTCCCCAATGGTCCGCTTTGCTCAGGCTTCAACAGGGATGTCCGCTGGGATGGGTCTGTGAACAACTTGCCGCTGAATCCCGCGGAAGTCACCTCCGCATCCGCGAGTGGTTCCGCCGGTGGATCAGCAGCGGACTGATTTCGGGCGTCGAACTAGCCGCATGATGCAGCGGCGCTTGGGCTGTAACGCTTTTCGGCGTGACGCGTACCTAGATGCTGTAACGCTCTTCAACCCCAACCACACTTACCGGCCATGAATCGAACCCGCGCACAAGCTATCGCCCGAATTTCTTCCCCCATCCTCCTGCTTTCCACCATCGTGTTTTCAGTCCAGGCACGCGCCGAAGACCTCAAAGTCAATCCAGACAACGGGAACAACACATTCACCGCCATCTTCGATGCGCCCCTGGGCGAGCGAATCACCGCAGTGTCCTCATCCGTGTCCTGCGACATCGCTTACGACGAAAAGTCCGCCACCGCGTCCGGCCGCTGCAGCGTTCCACTCACAACCGTGATGGTCGACAACGAGAAAACCAAGACGGAGCACTTCCGCGACTGGGCCACCAACAAGAAAAGCAAGCCGCAAGCCTGTACTTTCGAGGCAAAGTTCGCCGATATCAAGTTGAGCGAGCCGCTCGCCCCCGAGAAGAGCGCGAAGTTTTCCGCGGATGCGCCGTTCACCATCTGCGGTCGAAATCGCTCCGATGGAGGCAAAGAGCACGTCGAAGGCTCGGCAGTCCTCGTCTCCGCCGAAAGCAAAACAATTCGCATTCGCGCCCGCGTCCCGAAATTCAACCGCGACGCATACCAAATCGGTCCTAAATATACGGATGGGTGGTTCGCCAGGGTTCAGTCACTGGCAAAGGTGGTAGCTGAGGAAGGCGAAATCGAGCTGACCCTCTTCGCCCGTCCGAGCAGCGCACAGCACAGCAGCAGATGACCGAAGTCGTTGACAAACGTTGTTTCAAAACCGCAAAGGAGAACAAAAAGTGAAGAACACGGTGAAAGGTGCGCTGATTGCCTCAGCAGTCTGCGCGATGTTTACGGCGGGCTTGAGCCACGCCGGCGAAGGAAAAGCAACCAAGGCAACGAGCAATGAAGTGAAGTGTGCCGGCATCAACGAGTGCAAGGGACATGGCGCCTGCGCCGGCGCGAACAACAGCTGTTCAGGCGAGAACGGCTGTAAGGGGCAAGGCTGGGTGAAGGTGAAGAGCGACAAGGAGTGCACCGACAAAGGCGGAACCATCGTCGCCAAGAAGTAGCCTCTGGGCGACGAGCTTGGAGCGAGCTGGCCTGCGGCATCGCGCCCGCGGGCCGGCTCTTTTTGCGAATATCACGCGCGTCGAAACCCGGCGATTAGGACGCCGCGCCGGGGGATGGACATTGAATGATCGCACCGGGGGTGGTATCGGGAATCCCACCCGATGGATGCTCCGGCGTCTGAGAACGAGGCGGGGCGACTGAACGCGCTGCGCGGCTACGCCATCCTTGACACGGAGCCGAGCGAGTCCTTCGACCACGTCACCGAACTCGCCGCCGAGCTGTTCCAGGTGCCGATCGCGCTGATCAGCCTGGTGGACCGCGACCGGATCTGGTTCAAGTCGCGCTACGGGCTCGACGCCCGGCAGATTGCACGCGAAGCCGGCTTCTGCGCATCCGCCATTCTCTCGCCGGACGTGCATCTGGTTCGCGACGCGGCGAGCGACCCTCGCACCATGGGAAACTCGTTGGTCGCCGGCGAGCCGCACGTGCGCTTCTATGCGGCGGCGCCCTTGCGCACGCGCGACTGCTTCGGCCTCGGCACGCTGTGCATCATCGATAGACAGCCCCGTGATCTCACCCTATCCGAGCGGGCGATGCTGGCGAAGATGGCGTCGGTGGTGATGGACCAGCTGGAACTGCACCGGGCGGCAAGGAAGCTCGCCGAGCTGGAGGAGTGGCAGCGGCGAAGGACCGAGGAGCTGCGGCACGCGAACCAGGCCCTGGCCGAAAGCGAGCAGCGATTTCGCGATCTGTTCGACGACGCGCCCATTTCATACGTGCACGAGGGCCTCGACTCTCGCTTCATTCGCCTCAACCGCGCGGCGATGCGAACCCTGGGGATCAAGCCAGAGGACGTGGCCGGCACGTACGGGAAGGACCTGGTGCCCGACACGCCCGACGCCCAGCTCCGCGTCCGCGAGGCACTCGCGTCGATCGGCCGGGGGACGGACACCAGCGGCGTGGTGCTCGAGCTTCGCCGCAAGGACAACGGCAACCCGGTCTGGATCCGGTGGTGGTCCAAGCCGGACGCCAGTGGCGGATACACCCGCACGATGTTCATCGACATCACCGACCGCGTCCTGATGGAGCAGGAGCAGAGCCGTCTCCGGGCCCAGAACGCCTACCTCCAGGAGGAAATCCGCAGCGAGCGTCACTTCGGCGAGATCATCGGCAACAGCCAGGCGCTGCTTCATGTACTGCGCCTGGTGGACCTGGTCGCTCCCACGGATTCGACGGTGCTGATCATTGGCGAGACGGGCACTGGTAAGGAGCTGTTCGCGCGGGCGATCCACGACCGCAGCGCCCGCAAGGGGCGGCCGCTGGTGAAGGTGAATTGCGCCGCGATCAGCCCCGGCCTTGTGGAGAGCGAGCTGTTCGGCCACGTGAAGGGCGCGTTCACCGGCGCATTGGCGAACCGCGACGGCCGCTTCAAGGTGGCGGACGGTGGCACACTCTTCCTCGACGAGGTGGGCGATCTCCCGCTGGAGACCCAGGTGAAGCTCTTGCGCGTGCTGCAGGAGCAGGAATTCGAGCCGGCGGGCAGCAGCAAGAGCATCCGCGTGGACGTGCGGGTGATCGCCGCCACCCACCGCAATCTCCAGGAAGCGGTCGGGTCAGGTCGCTTCCGCGCCGACCTCTTCTATCGGCTGAATGTCTTCCCCCTCCACTTGCCTCCGCTTCGAGAGCGAAGCTCTGACATCCGCCAGCTGGTGACCTTCTTCCTCTCGCGCTTCTCGCAGCGGTTCGGCAAGAGAGTGAGCGCTGTTTCCGAGGACACGATGGAGCGGCTGGTCCGCTATCCGTGGCCGGGAAACGTCCGCGAGCTTCAGAACGTGATCGAACGCGCAGTCGTGCTTGCCAAGGGACCGGAGCTCGAGCTTGATGAGAAGCTCGGGCCTGGCGAGAGGGAAAGCAGCAGCGCCAAGGTCGAAGCCATTCCGGTGCCGCCGGCGAATCTCGCCTCGCTGGAAGAGATCGAACGAAGGCACATCGTGGCGATCCTCGAGCAGGCGGACTGGGTGATCGAGGGACCCAAAGGAGCGGCCTTCGTCCTCAAGCTCCACCCGAACACGCTTCGCAGCCGTATGGGCAAGCTCGGGATCCGGCGCGGCGGCAAGGCTTCCTAGTCCGCGAGGCGCGGCGGATGCCTCGTACTTGCCTGGGCCGAGCACAACACAGGTGCACCCGAGCTGGCTGCCCGAGGCCGTTGCGCGGATGACTCTGCATCGGAGGGCAAACGCTGCTTCGCTCTCTTGATCGAGCGACGTTGACCACCTGCCAGCGAAGGGGAGCACCTCGGCCAGCGACACCAGCGCGTCTGCATGGGGCGTAACGAAACGGAGGCTGCCACCAACTTAGCGCCAGAATGTTGGCCTTGCTCCCAACCACGCTCCCGATCGTAACCGCGACGAGAGCGCCGGCCTCGCACCTCATCGCCTCGGCCAACTTCCTCGACCGCACTGCTGTTCCCACGGGCCGCAGTTCAAGGGCTTTTACGTCTCCTATTTCGAAGGGGTGAATCCATGTCAATCAAATTCATGTCAATCAAATCCATGTCAATCAAGAATACCGATGGCCAGCCGTTGCCCGCACGGCGGGTGGTCGTCGTCTGCTCTTCGTCCCTCCTAGCGTGCTCGGTCGGGCTCGCCGTCCTCCAAGCCGGCTGCCAGAGCGACCCAACCGCGGGCCCAACGACGGAGGAGCTCCGGAGCAACGCGCAGGGGCTCCGCGAGTACATCGCGCAGCAGGTCGGCGGGCTCGACAAGCTGACGGTTCCCCCCGATGACGCCGCGATCCCGCTGCCGCCCGACGATCCGAAGCGCCCCGGCCGCTACAGGACGACCGAGGCTAAGCGGTACCTCGGCAAGCTGCTCTTCCACGACCCGGTCCGGGCCGCGCGCATCAACATCAACACGAGCGTGCCCGTTGACCTTCCCGCGGGGACGGCGTTCGGCGGCACCGTGAAAGCCTCGGATCCGAACATCCAGAGGATCGTCGATGCGGAGAAACAGACCTCATCTTGTGGCAGCTGCCATATTGGCGAGGCCGCAGCCAAGGCCGGTCAGCTGATCAACTTCGCCAGCGGCGGCGAGGGCCGCGGCTATACCGACGAGGACGGAAACTTCTTCCCCCGCCGTCGGCCCCACCAGTCGATCCTCACGAAACTGCGCGCCGAGCCCATCTTCCCCGGCGACGCGCTGGTCGATGCGCTCCCGACTCTGACCGATGTCGTGTCCGCCGACGGCCAGCGAGACGTCACCACGCCGGCCCGCTATCATCATGAGCCGCCTCCGGACGCTCTGCTTCAGACCGGCCGGCTCGACGAGCTGGACAGCGTGGCGCGCCAGTCGCCGTCTCTGATCGGATTCGCGTTCAACAACCGCCTCCTCTTTGGCGGTCTGGGAGGGGAGCCGCAGGCCACGCCGGGCGGGCTGAACCCGTTCGACGATCCGGCCGGGGAGAACATCACGCTCCTGCTCCTGGACGCCCATCGCATGCTTGACTTTCAGTCGGCGGAGCTCCTCAAGATTCCCGCTTTCGTGAAGCTGTTCCGGGATGCCTTCCCGGACGAAGCCGCTCAGGCCGAAGCGAAGAAGGACCTGACGATCCTCGTGAACGACCAGACCGAGTTCCGGGCGCAGGCCACCTTCCTGCGGACGGTGGTGACGCGGAACACGCCGTTCGATCGCTTCCTCGCAGGGGAGAACCACGCGCTGACCGCGAGCCAGCGGCGCGGTGCACGGCTCTTCTTCACGAAGGCCGAGGCGGGCGGTGCCGGCTGCTTCAACTGCCACAGCGGGCCGATGCTGAACAAGCAAGCCAATGACCCTGACGTGGCCGGGATCGGACAGTTCGTCGAGGAAAACTTCATCAACGTCGGTATCGGCGACCACCCGCTTCGAGCGCTGAATGCCGCGGCGAGAGGCCAGCTCGACCCCAACCAGCTAGGCAGGGACGGTTTCCCCTACCACGCCGACGACACCGGGCGGCAAGAGACCACCCACAATGTCGACCACGCGTTCAAGTTCCGCAGCTTGACGATGCGTCAGCTCAAGGACGCGCGAACCTTCTTCCACAACGGCTCGTTCACCAAGGTCCGGGACGTCGTGAGCTACTTCAACGCAGGTATCCCGCAAGACGCCGTGGCCGGCGCTGCGCCGACGCTGGACACGCGGTTCACCAACCCCCGCGAGGACAACGCGCCGCGAGGCCTGGGCCTCAGCGAGCGGCAGATCGACGAGATCGCCGACTTCCTTGAGAACGGCCTCTACGACCCGTCATTCGCCCAGAGCTTCCAGCCGAACGAGGAGGACCTCGCCTATTCGAAGAACCGCCCCGACCTCGCCGCGCTCGGCGCCAAGGACGGGCAGTTGCTCAGCGGTCGCGCGATCGACGACAACGACCCGCTCTCGCGGCGCGACCAGGGCCTCGAATTCCTCGACGTGACCGGGGAGGTGAAGCGCGAGCTCGTCGAGCCCGAAGGGTCGGGGCGGAACGCAGGGCACGTCTGGCGGTTCACCAACACGAGCGAGAACGTCGTCGACACCCACCTGCTCGTGATCGTCAGCGGCTTGCCGGCGAACGTCCGCCTGGTGAACGCCAGCGGGACCACGAAGAGCGGCGAGCCCTATATCCGCGCCTTCCTGCCCGATGGCGTGATGAACCCGGGACAGTCCATCACCAGGGAGCTGGTCTTCGACCGCGCGCGCGGAACGAAGGCTGGCTCGTACACAATTACGCTGCTGTCCGGGCAGGGCAACCCGTAGCAGCGACACTTGCGCCGGGCCCGGCTCCCGCACCGGATCTTCAGGTGCGAGGCCGGGCCTTCCGCTTCTGCGACAAAGGGCGCCTCTCGGCGCTGATGGCCTCGATCCCGGTCCGGCTGGCCCCGGAGCCCAACGCCGCTGGTCGGCGCGGCGAGGGTTGCTCCCTCTGACTGCGTTCTTCAACCTTGCATGACGGCCGGACGATTCCGCCTCTGGCTCGGCCGGGGGCCCACCGCGGACGATGGTGCCCGGCTCCGTCGTGGCTCGGAGCCACGGCGGGTGGTGGCTCCCACGAGCGGTCGTGACCACGCGAAGCCGTGATTCCCGTAATTCCGCCGAGGTCGCCGTGGCACCGCATTTGCGAACATCGCGGCGGATGCTGCGAGTCCATACCGAAGCAGATCGGAACCGCGGAATGGTGATTCGCCTCGAAGGGTCGCTCGTCGGCCCCTGGATCGACGAGCTCCTCCGCGTGCTCGATGGGGTGCCGGCCGGCGCGCTCGCAATCGACCTCGCCGCGCTGGCCTACGCCGACAGGGACGGTGCACGGCTGTTGCGCGATCTCGCTGGGCGGGCCGAGCTGCGCGGGTGCTCCCCGTTCCTGGCAGAGCTGCTTCGCGGGAGCCAAGGACCATGAGCTCGGCTGCTGGGGAAACATGGACGCAGCTGCGCCAATGCGACGACGCGCGCCTCGTCCGCGATGTGCTCAGTGGCGACGAAGATGCTTTCCTTCGCTTGGTGCGCCGCGAACAGGCGTCGATGATCCGGTATGCGGAAGTGTTTGTCTCTACCCGCGCGAGCGCAGAGGAAGTCGTCCAAGAGGCGTGGGTCGGTATTCTCAGAGGTCTGGACCACTTCGAGGGTCGCGGCTCGCTTCGCTCCTGGATATTCGGCATCGTGGCCAACTGCGGAAGAGCGCGCGCCCTCCGCGAGGCTCGAACCATTCCAATCTCGGCACTGGGCGAAGAGGACTCGGAGAGTTCGGTTGACGAAGTCCGCTTCTCGCCTGCGGGCTCGCCGCAGGCTGGTCAGTGGATGGAGCCGCCCCAGCTCTGGCCGGAGGAATACGTCGAGCGGGCGGAGACCCTCAGGCTCGTTCGAAAGTGCATCGAAAAACTCTCCGGTCTTCGGCGGCACGTGATTCATCTGCGAGACGTGGAAGGCTGGAGCGCAGGTGAGGTGTGCGCGTTGCTCGGCATCAGCGAGTGCAACCAACGCGTCCTCTTGCACCGGGCACGCTCGCGCATCCGGGCTCAGCTGGAGCACGATTTCGTCGTCTGACGGCGATCGCGCGGATTCGCGGTTTCATCCTGCATTCGTGCAGTTGCGTCAGCTCCTCAATGCGCACTGTACGGCCCTCTCGATCTCGGCTCGGGTATCCGGCGTAACGGAGCAAACCAAAGAACACTCTTAAGAGAGAACCCGCAGGACAAAGCAGGCGTGTTCGGAGCGAATCATGAAGGGCGTGATCACCAGCGCAGACATACTGCGAAACATGCGACTGATTTGGCGAGAGTTTGGGCCACTCTGCCTGCTCCGGTGCTTCTGCGCGATCCTCCGTTCCGAGCCGACGACCTTCCTTCAAATCGCGGTTGTGCCGCGCGCCAGAAGTTGACGGCTCAACCGAATCGCCGGCCCCGCCATGGGCGACGAACGGTCCTCCTGGCTATCGCGGGGGAGGGGTGGGCATCGCCGACGAGTGGTGATCCACAATCATCCAGTTCCCGCCCTGCTTCACGAACGTGAAGCTGTACCGCGCTGGCAACGTCTTGTTCTCGCCGTCCTTGACATAAGAGAACGTGTAGTAGCCAGTGTTGACGGCGGTGTTGCCATAAACGCGGATCAATTGTTCGCCGAAGGTAACCTTGAGGCTTGGCAGCAGTTTGAACGCAGTGACGAAATAATCACGCAATGCGGCTCGATCCGATCGCACCGTTGGCGAGAGCGTTCCCCAGAGGACTCCATCCGTGGCGTAGAGAAGAACAATCTTGTCAGGGTCATTCTTCGCCAAGGTCTGAGCCCATTTCGTCGTCGCGGCTGCGACGTCTTCCTTCGGCCCGGCCAAGGCCACGGATCGCGTTAACAACAAACCGCAACCGAGTACGAAGAGCACGGCCGGTTTCGATAGCTGGAATGGCATGCTTCCTCCTCCCCGATGAAAGGGGCGTCAGCACACCCCGGTCGCCCCACGACCGGCTCCTGAGAACCGCGTCGACTCTACCCACCCGTCGATTCGTCAGCAACAGAATAGATCTGCGCGTGCTCGGAAGCGCCGCCGGCGCTTTCACCATCTTCGGCGCGTCACCTCATGAAAAACGGGAGTGGAGGCGGGGGGAATCGAATTGTAGCAAGGCGATAAAAAACTCTTTGCAGCACGCGCGTTTGCCTCATATCGCTTTGATTTCATTTCGATTCGCCTTCCGCCTCATTCCTTCTCGTTCCGTCCAGTTTCGTGCCAATCCACGCCCGCACGGCACACTGACGGCACATAGCAGCGCCCCCTGGACTTAAATGCGAGCCTCAGCCCTCCGCCGTCTTAATCCCGTAGACGCGACGAATCGCCAGCGCCAGCTCCCGCTATCGCCGACGCTTTGGGAACGCTATGTGCTTCAGTGAACTTTAGCAACGCTTTTGAAGCCCCGACCAAGCCAGGCCGGTGCGGTCAATGGAGCAAGTTTGTTCTCTTCCCCATCTCCGTGTCTCTCGTATCTATTGTATGTTCACGAACTACGTGCCGGCTGGCGAGCAACGCCACGGGATACAATCAGACGCGAGCAATAAGCCCTGGCGCACGTTGGCTGCGTTCGACGAGCTGGCAGAGGCTGAGAGGTTTGCTCGGCAGAACGAGGGCGCGAGAATCATTGACACTGTCGCCAGCTTCCGCAGCAAGCAAAGGCCTCCCTGGCCGTGACCAGCTGGCTCTTCGCACCGGCGCGCGACCGCCCCGAGCGTGCGCGGAACGCAGTGCTTTCCGCGTATCAAAAGACCGACACCGTCAGTGGTGCCGCGAAACTGCTCGGGGTCAGCACAGCCACGCTACTCCGGTTTGTTGAACTTCTGAATCTGCGGGAGCAATGGC
>Ga0126378_10004266_pt1 | contig 10876 bp, 10 predicted proteins | sample PanSoiMetPlot_23_FD_92587 | JGI IMG/M metagenome (GOLD analysis project Ga0126378, IMG submission 92587) | Tropical forest soil microbial communities from Panama - MetaG Plot_23 | ecosystem: Environmental > Terrestrial > Soil > Tropical forest > Bulk soil | place: Panama | collected 2016-02-17
GACGTCGACGCGATCCTCGACGAGATCGACGAGGTCCTCGAGGAGAACGCCGAGGAGTTCGTCAGGTCGTACGTGCAGAAGGGCGGCCAGTAACCCCCCAGCCCCGCCCTGGCAGTAGGGTCAGTGGCGTACCTGTGGGCACCAGGAAGGGACTCCCGTGGGTTCTGACTCTCACGCCAGGTTGATGAGCGCGGCCTACCTCAGCGCCAGAACCTCCTCGTTCAGCGAACTCCTCACCGCAGCAGCGCCCGAACTCCTGCCAGGCGCACCCGGGCTGACCGTGCCGACCGGCGTGGTCGCCGACCTCCCGCACGGCACGACGATCGTCGCCGCCGCGTTCAACGGCGGCGTCGTGATGGCCGGCGACCGGCGCGCGACCTCGGGGAACATGATTTCGCAGCGTGACATCGAGAAGGTGTTCCGCAGCGACGAGTACTCCTGCGTCGGGATCGCGGGCGTCGCCGGAATCGGCGTCGACATGGTCAGGCTCTTCCAGGTCGAACTCGAGCACTACGAGAAGCTCGAGGGCAGGGCGCTGTCCCTGGAGGGCAAGGCGAACCGGCTCGCCGGCATCGTGCGAGCCAATCTTGGCGGCGCCATGCAGGGCCTAGTATTCGTGCCGATCTTCGCCGGATACGACACCGACGAGGGCGTCGGCCGGATCTTCAGCTACGACGTGGCCGGCGGCCGGTACGAGGAGCAGCGGTTCTACTCGATCGGCTCTGGGTCTGTCTTCGCGCGCGGCGCCCTGAAGAAGCTGTACTCGGACGGGATGGAGGCCTCGGAAGCCGTGCTCGCCTGCATGCAGGCGCTCTACGACGCCGCCGACGACGACTCGGCCACCGGCGGCCCCGACATGACGAGACGGATTTACCCCATCGTCGCGACCGTGACCGCAGACGGATACCGGCGGCTGACCGAAGAGGAAGCAGGTGCGGCCGCCCAATCCGTCGTCGACGAGCGGATGAGCCAGCCCGATGGCCCGCCTTCGGCTCTGCGCCGCGAGCCGAGGGCAATCGAGTAGCGGGACAACCCGCGCGTCAACGCCGATAACTCGAGTAAGGAAGCATCCGCGGTGACAATGCCGTTCTACGTGTCGCCTGAACAGGCGATGAAGGACAAGGCCGACTATGCGCGCAAAGGGATCGCGCGAGGGCGCAGCGGCGTCGTGATCCAGTACGACGCCGGGATCCTGTTCGTCGCGCCGAACCCCTCGCGGGCCCTGCACAAGATCAGCGAGATCTACGACCGGATCGCTTTCGCCGCCGTTGGCCGCTACAACGAATACGAGATCCTGCGCAAAGCCGGCGTGCGGTACGCGGACATGACCGGCTACCAGTACGACCGCCAGGACGTGACCGCGCGCGGGCTCGCGAACTGGTACGCGCAAACGCTCGGGACGATCTTCACCGACAGCCCCAAGCCGTTCGAGGTCGAGATCGTGGTGGCCGAGGTCGCCGAGGCGCCAGCCGAAGACCAGATCTACCGAATCACCTTCGACGGATCGGTCAACGATGAGCACGGATACGTGGCAATGGGAGGCCAGGCCGAGGCCATCGCGACCGTGCTGAAGGAGCACTACGCGGACAACATGACCCTGTCAGGCGCACTCGCGGCCGCGATCGCCGGTCTCGCCGCCCAGGCCAACGGCGACCGGATGGAGATTACGGCTGCCCAGCTCGAGGTAGCGGTGCTCGACAGGAGCCGCGACCACCGCACATTCCGCCGGCTGACCGGCGCGCGGCTTGAGAGCCTGCTCGCCGAGGCGGCACCCGCGAAGAACGAGGCAAGCAAGGGGCGCAAGGCCGCGGCTGACGCTGAGAGCGGGGACTCCACAGATTCTCCGAAGCCGGAGAAGGCGGACTAGTCTGCTGCCGTGACGCCCGGCATCACCTGGTATGACATCCTCGGCGTGCTGCCTGGCTCGACGCAGGAGCAGATCCAGAGTGCCTACGAGTCGAGGGCCAGCCTGCTGCGTCCTAACCTGCTGGCCGGCGCTGCCTCGCCAGTGCTCACTGCTGCGTCGCGGGCGCAGTGTTTGCTTGATGAGGGCGGGAGCGTGCTCGGCGATCCGCGAAGCCGCAGGCGCTACGACGAAGCCGTTGGCATCCGCCGCAGCGGCGGCGGCCTGTCGCCGCCCGTGAGCATCGCGTCCGAGCCTGGCTCAGACTTCGATTACGTGCCCGGCATCTCTGCCGCGGCCGCGCTTGGCGTGCTGATGGAACTCTCCGAATGGCTGGCACCGCGGCCCGCGCACCGGCCGACCGGGATCGAGGTGCCAGACGTTCGCGGGCTTTTCTTTAGTGTCTGCCGCGAAATCGTCGGGCGCCTAGACCTCCGCCTCGCGACGGTCAGGCTGACCGACCATCCGATGCCGGTCGACGGCCTCGTGGTCAGCCAGTCGCCGCGCCCGCCTGCCAAGGTACGCAGGGGCGCCGAGCTGACGATCCAGGTGTGGCATCCGTCGAACCGGAGCTGTTGACCTCGACCACGGCGGGGTATGACTCGAGCCGTTGGTAGTGTCGGGCTTGGCGGGCCAATTGGCTCGCGACCGGATGAATTCCTGGAGGAGCCGTGGCCGCCGACCTCGCAACGATCACGGGCATCACCGCGCCCACGGGGCTACTAATCGGCGGGCACTGGGGGACCGGCCGCGCGGGCGTGCTCCCAGTGATCGACCCGGCCACCGAGGACCCGATTGCCGAGGTGGCCAGCGCGACTGCAGAGGACGCACTCGACGCTGTCTCCGCCGCGCATAGGGCGCTCCCCGGCTGGGCGGCCACACCACCCCGCGTCCGAGGCGAGTGCCTGCGGCGCGCGTACGAGCTGATGATCGCCGACGCCGAAGCCCTGGCGAAGCTCATGGTGATGGAGAACGGCAAGGCGCTCCGCGACGCAAGGGCCGAGATCACCTACGCCGCCGAATTCTTCCGCTGGTTCGCTGAGGAAGCCGTGCGCATCGACGGAATGGTGACCAGAGCGCCGGCCGGCACGAACCGGATCCTGGTCCAGCACCAGCCGGTCGGCGTGTCTGTCCTCGTGACACCTTGGAACTTTCCCGCTGCGATGGCCACGCGCAAGATCGGCCCGGCACTGGCCGCTGGCTGCACCGTCGTGCTCAAGCCCGCCAAGGAAACCCCGCTGTCAGCGCTCGCCGTTGCCGCGATCCTGGCCGAGGCAGGCGTGCCTGACGGGGTGTTGAATGTGCTGCCGACGACGTCGCCAGGCCCGGTTGTCAGCGCGATGCTCGCCGACCCGCGCGTGCGCAAGCTCTCCTTCACCGGATCGACCGAAGTGGGCAGGATGTTGCTGCACACCGCGGCGGATACGGTCACCAACTGCTCCATGGAACTCGGCGGCAACGCGCCGTTCCTCGTCTTCGGCGACGCCGACATGGACGCGGCGATCGACGGCGCGATGATCGCGAAGATGCGCAACGGCGGTGAGGCATGCACCGCCGCGAACAGGTTCTACGTCCACGAATCGGTCGCCGACGAGTTCTCGCGCAAGATCGCCGCCAGGCTGAGCGCGCTCAAGGTCGGACCAGGGCTGGAGGACGGCACAGAGCTCGGCCCGCTGGTGAACGCGGACACCAGGACGAAGGTCGCGACGCTCGTGGAGGAGGCGGCCAAGGACGGCGGCCGCGTTGTGACCGGCGGGCGGGCTCCTGAGCGGCGCGGTTACTTCTACACGCCGACCGTGCTCGACGACGTGCCGCCCTCCGCGGGAATACTCAGCGAGGAAATCTTCGGCCCGGTCGCCCCGATCGTCAGGTTCGCCGACACCGACGAGGCGATCGCCATGGCCAACAACACCGAGTACGGCCTGGTCTCCTACCTGTACACCGCGGACCTTCGGCACGCGCTGCAGGTCGCGGAGGCGCTTGAGTCCGGCATGGTGGGAATCAACAGGGGCGTGGTGAGCGACCCGGCCGCCCCGTTCGGCGGAGTCAAGCAGTCCGGTCTCGGCCGCGAGGGCGGCCACGAAGGGCTGCTCGAGTTCACCGAGACCAAGTACATCGCCGTGGACTGGTGAGCAGCACCGAAGTGGACAGGCGAATATTCGGGCTAGAGAACGAGTACGGCGTCACCTGCACATTCCGCGGGCAGCGCAGGCTCTCTCCCGACGAGGTGGCAAGATACCTGTTCCGGCGGGTGGTGTCCTGGGGCCGGAGCAGCAACGTCTTCCTGCGCAACGGAGCGCGTCTGTACCTCGACGTCGGCAGCCATCCCGAGTACGCCACGCCGGAGTGCGACAGCCTCACCGACCTGGTCACGCACGATAAGGCAGGCGAGCGGATCCTTGAAGGCCTGCTGGTTGACGCAGACCGTCGGCTCCGCGAGGAAGGCATCGCCGGGGACATCTACCTGTTCAAGAACAACACAGACTCGGCGGGCAACTCCTACGGCTGCCACGAGAACTACCTCGTGGCCAGGCACGGCGAGTTCGGCAGGCTCGCCGACATCCTGATCCCGTTCCTGGTCACCAGGCAGATCATCTGCGGCGCCGGCAAGGTGCTGCAGACCCCGCGCGGCGCGGTGTACTGCGTCAGTCAGCGCGCCGAGCACATCTGGGAGGGGGTGTCGTCGGCCACGACGAGGTCGCGGCCGATCATCAATACCCGCGACGAGCCGCACGCGGACGCTGAGCGGTTCAGGCGCCTGCACGTCATCGTCGGCGACTCGAACATGAGCGAGACCACGATGCTGCTGAAGGTCGGCGCGACCGATCTGGTGCTGCGGATGGTCGAGGCCGGCACGGTGATGCGCGACCTCACCCTGGAAAACCCGATCCGGGCGATCAGGGACGTCAGTCATGACATGTCGGGCAGGCGCAAGATCAGGCTGGCGAGCGGGCGCGAGATGAGCGCACTGGAGATCCAGCACGAGTACCTCGCCAAGGCCAGGGCGTTCATCGACGGGCGCGGCGCTGACAAGATCACGCTGCAGGTGCTCGACTTGTGGGAGCGAGCGGTGCGGGCGGTCGAGACCGGCGACCTGGACCTGATCGCGCGGGATATCGACTGGGTGACGAAGTATCAGCTCATCGAGCGGTACAGGACCAAGCACGACCTGCCGCTCGCGTCGCCACGGGTGGCGCAACTCGACCTGGCCTACCATGATTTGCACCGGGGCCGCGGACTGTACTACCTGCTCCAGCGGCGCGGCTCGGTCGAGCGGGTCTGCAGTGACCTGGCCATCTTCGAGGCCAAGTCGGTCCCGCCTCAGACGACGCGGGCGAGGCTGCGCGGCGACTTCATCAGGCGCGCACAGGAACGCCGCAGGGACTTCACGGTCGACTGGGTACACCTCAAGCTCAACGACCAGGCGCAGCGGACCGTGCTGTGCAAGGACCCGTTCAGGTCGGTCGACGAACGGGTCGAGAAGCTGATCGCCGGGATGTAGCTCAGCCGTGCTGGCCGATGACCACGGTCATTCCCGGAGGCAACCAGAACTTCCTGACCAGCAGGTGGGCGGCGCCAGGATGCCAGGTCGCGATCTGTGTGACCTTTCGCCCGGACACGGCCGCGATTAGGGTATTGCCGCGGTCCTGCCAGCCGACGATCAGGGCCTCGGGCAGGTCGGTGCCTACGGCGCTGCCACGCAGGATCCGCAGCTGCCCGCTGCGCAGGTCTATCACGCCGACCCGCGCGAGTGTGGAGTATCCGTTCCGCGTGACGCCGCCGCTCAAACTGACCGCGAGGAGACGGCCGTTTGGACTGAACATGCCGTCGTAAGCCCAGTTTCTGGCCGGAACGCTGACCGTCGTCGTGACGCCCGTCCGCGCGTCGAGAATGTGTACGCTGCAGCCGGCGCAAATGCCCCAGGCGACGTGGGTGGGGCTAGCCGCAATGACGTTCGCGAAGGTTCTGACGACTCGGCGCGTCCCGGGATCCCAGAGCTTCAGGATCACCTGACCTGGGCCCTCAACATCAGGCTGCAGCAGCAAGTCGCTTCCGACGGCTTGCAGGATGTTGTATCCGGTCGGCAAGCGCACAGGCGACCCAAGCTGCCGCCCTGAACTGGTCACCTGCTGGGCGGTGGCCGCCGCGGCTGTCACGTCAGTCGTCCCGCGCGGAAACGTCTCGAACCACATCGTGTCGCGCCCGCTGCCAGGACTGAGCCACTCGGTCACGCCCGCGCGGCGGTTACCACGCGAACGGCACGTACTTCAGCGAGCTCCAGAAGCTGCGCTCGCTCCAGCTTGTGTAATGCCCAGCCCGGCTGCTCCCGAAGTGGTTGCCGCACGAGGTGACGACCTGCTGTCCTGACCGGTCCGCCCAAAGCACGCCACAGAGCGAGCCCATGCCGATCTCTGATGACTGCGTGATGACTCGCTCCGGCCTGCCTGTGCGCGCGGAGAACTCCACCACCGCGAGGCTTCTGCTGGCGGGACCGCGAAGCGGCACAGACATGAGCGCGAATACTGCCTGTCCCGCCGCCGTGATCGGTGCGCGGCTCAGGCCCCTGTACCGGCCGAATCTGGCGGTCGCAGGAACGAGCGGACCGGACCGCTGCAGCAGCCTGCCGCCCGCGCTCGCCGTGTCGAGCACCCGGATCTGAGGCCTGCCGCTGCCCGGTGGTGTCCACAGCACCGCGAGCGTCTTGTCGTCTTGCCACGACACCATGAGCAGCTGCGTCGTCGGGCCAGGCGCCGACCAGGCACGGACGGCCCCGGTCGCGAGCGCAACGACCCCGACGCTCATGCCGTGCCTGACCTGGCCGACGACGGCGAGCTTGCTGCCGTCTGGCGAGAGCGCCGCGACACCGAGGCCGCCCTCCGGCCGCGCGGGCAGGCGGAGGCGCAGCGGCATCAGGCTGCCAGGCCGACCAGCCGCACTCAGCCTGAGCTCGTAATACCTCGTCAGCAGCGTGTGACCGCGGAAGTAATTGCCGGTAAGCAGGAACGTCCTGTCATCGGCTGCCGCGGTGATGTCGGTGAGCGTCACGCCACGCGGCGGCCAGACGGTCGCGATCCTGCGCGGAAGCGGGTGAGCGGCGGAGACCCGGTAGACGACGGCCGGCGAGGGATCGAGCTGCAAGTCCAGCATCACGAAGTACGGCGCGCTCGCCGGGCCGGCGCCCTGGCCAGGCAGCGATCCGGCCGGCCGCCAGCCTGTCGCGGTCGCTGACTGTCCGTGGCCGAGCGCGATCCCTGGCAGGACCACCGCCAGCGCGACGCATGCCAGGGCACTTGCGGTGACAGCGGCGGCCAGCCGCCGCACGCGCCGGCGCGCGCGCAGGCCGATGCTCTCGATCGCTGGTGCCGGTGCGCTCTCGATTGGCCGCACCCACGCCGCCAGCCGGTCTCGCAGTTCCTCATCCGTCATCGCTCGACACCTCCCGGCGCGAAAATGCCTGCTCACCAGGCGCCGATAGCTCCCGCTCCAGGCGGCGGCGGCCGCTAGCCAGCCGTGCCTTCACGGTGCCCTCCGGCAGCCGGAGTTCCCGCGCGATCTGCATCACCGTCAGGTCGACGTGATAGTGCAGGAAGACGACCACCCGCTGAGGCGGCGGCAGCGCGAGCATGGCCCGGCCGACGGCGAGATCCGTGAGCGGATCGGCCGTCGTGTCAGGGCAGGTCAATGCCGCGGCCGCCCTAGCCGCGCGCTTCACCCGGCGGCGCGAGTCGATCGCGAGCCGCAGCGCGACCCGCCTGATCCACGCCTCCGGCGAGTCGTACCGCCGCAGCCTTGTCCATCGTGGCAGCGCGCGGGCGAATGCCTCCTGGGCGATGTCTTCGGCTTCGTGGCGGTCAGCGAGCATCGCCGCCACGAGCGCGACCGTCCGGCCATAGTTGGCCGCGTAGAAGTCAGCGAAATCGCCGTCCTCGCGCACCAATCAGCTCCTCGGCCAAGCGGGCACCGCCAGCACGATCATGACCTATACACGCCGGCGTACCAGTCCTGGCTAACCCAGCAAGGTAACGATCCGATCTCCGCGGTACGCCAGATCGTGATCTCGAAGGATTGTCCGGCAACCAGACGGAAACCTCTTCAAGATCACTGGCGAGCTAGCTCAGGTTGGTCACGACACGATTGCGATTCAAGCGCTGCGGAGCTTGGCATTACTGATCGTCATTCCTCGGACACTCACTGTCGCTACAGTCAGGTCAGGCAGAGGAACGGGGGACCTTTGTGACAGGGAGATTCGCGCGTGACGCCGTGATTGTCGGGGGCTGCGGGCACGCCGGGCTGCCGCTGGCCGTGGCGCTCGCCGATCGGGGGGCGAGCGTCACGGTCTATGACATCGCCGCTGATGCAGTCGAAGCCATCAACGCGGGCCGGTCGCCATTTTGCGAGCCAGCCGCAGAGGAGCCGCTGCGCCGCACGGTGTCAGCCGGGCGGCTCGCGGCGTCCACAGATCCGGCCGTCATCGGCGCTGCCGAGCACGTCATCGTTATGATCAGCGGGCTGGACGAGCACGCGAGGGGCCGCCCTGACGCGATCCGCGCGGCGCTCGCCGACGGAGCGGACATGTTCCGCGATGGGCAGATACTGATCCTGCGCAGCACCGTCACGCCGGGGACGACCGCGATCGCCGAGAAGCTCGTCGCTCGGCGGGGCCTCGATATGGACGTGGCATTCTGCCCTGAGCGGATCGCCCAGGGCCACGCGATGACGGAGCTATACGAGCTGCCGCAGATCGTGTCCAGCAGGACGGCCCGCGGCCTGGCGCGGGCCAGCAGGCTGTTTTCGCTGCTCACGCCCGAGCTGGTCCCGATGACCGTCGAAGAGGCCGAGCTCGCCAAGCTCTTCACCAACGCCTGGCGGTACATCAAGTTCGCCGCGGCGAACCAGTTCTACATGATCGCCAGTGATCTCGGGCTGGACTACGAGCGGATCCGCCAAGGCCTGGTCCGCGGATACCCGCGCGCCGCGGACCTCGCGCCCGCCGGATTCGCCGCGGGACCCTGCCTGCTCAAGGACACCGCCGGGCTGGCCAGATCGAATGCGGGCTTCACGCTCGGCCGGTCAGCGATCGCCGTGAACCAAGGCCTGCCTGACTACCTGGTCACTCGGCTCGAGACGCGCTTCGATCTCGCCGCCATGACGGTCGGAGTGCTCGGGATGGCGTTCAAGGGCGGGTCCGACGATGCCAGGGCTAGTCTCGCGTACCTGCTCGCGGACTTGCTTGCGGCCAAGGCACGGGAAGTCCTGTGCACCGACCCGCTGGTCAGGGGCGACCCGGACTTGCTGCCATTGGACGAGGTGCTTGTCCGCGCCGACCTGCTTGTGATCGGCGCTCCGCACCCGCAGTACCGCGAACTCAAGACCGACAAGCCTGTCGTCGACATCTGGAACCTCATGCGCCAGGGCGTCACCGCGTGACCAAGCCGGCCTGCCGCGTGCTCGTCACCGGCGCCGCTGGCATGATCGGCGGCTTCGTGGTGTCCGAGCTGCTCGACCGCGGTTACGAGGTGATCGGCCTCGATAACTTTTCCAAGTACGGGGACCGTGGTGACCACGGCCGGCCTGGCTATCGGTTCGTTCGCGGGGATGCCAGGGACTGCGCCCTGGTCACCAGCCTGCTCGCGGGCTGCGAGCACCTGATCGCTGCAGCGGCGATGGTCGGAGGCATCGGGTACTTCCATCGCCAGCCGTATGACCTGCTGGCGACCAACGAACGGATCATGGCTGCAACATGTGACGCGGCGATCGGCTCGCACCGAACCGGGACGCTGCGCAAGGTCACCTACCTGTCGTCTTCCATGGTCTACGAGAACGCCAGAAGCTGGCCCTCACGCGAGGGCGAGCAGCTCAGCATGCCGCCTCCGGCGACCGCTTGCGGTTTCCAGAAGCTCGCCGTGGAGTACTTCGCCAGGGCCGCCTGGGACCAGTACGGGCTGCCGTTCACGATCGTGCGTCCGTTCAACTGCGTCGGCGCGGGGGAGGCCCGCTCAGCTGGCCGGGACCTGGCTGACAGCCACGTCGTCCCCGACCTAGTCTTCCAGGTCCTGACCGGCCAGGATCCACTGCGCGTACTCGGCTCAGGCAAGCAGGTACGGCACTTCACCTACGGCGGCGACCTCGCGGAAGGCATCGTGACCGCGATGGAACATCCAGGCGCAGCCGGTGAGGACTTCAACCTCGCGGCCGACCGCGGTACGACCGTTTCTGAGCTCGCGACGCTCATCTGGCGCAAGATTCGCGGGCCAGACTCGCCGCCAAGGCTCGTATTCGACGCGCCTTACCCTGACGACGTTCAGCGCCGTGTTCCCGATACGGCCAGGGCGCGAACGATCCTCGGCTTCACGGCGCAGACCACGCTCGAGCACATGGTCGATGAGGTCATCAGCGAGGTGCGGTCAGCGACCTTCCAGGCTTAGCGGGACTTCCGCCAGCCGGCTAGGCGGGTACCGCTGACGAGTGCCGGCGCACGATCCCGATAGCCTGGCCACTTGCGTTCTTACGGGGGGACACCGAAATGCGACGCCTGATCGCTGCACCGCTTGCTCCGCTCGTCATCGCCGCGGCGCTGGCCGGATGCTCATCATCGCCCGCCGCGACCAGCGCCAACCAGGCGGTGAAAGTCGCCGGGCCGCAAGGCAAGGCGCCGACCGTGCACATCCCTGCTCGGCAGCCGGACCGCAAGCTCGTGACCAAGACCCTGGTCACGGGGAATGGCCAGAAGCTGACGACAGGCGATTCCTTCCTGGCGAACTTCAACCTGTACATCTGGCGCGGCAAGACCAACAAGCTCCTCTTCTCCAGCTTCAAAACCATGCCGCAGGTCTTCCCGGTGTCCATCGGACTGCCCGGCCTACAGAAGGCTGTTGCCGGCCAGCGAGTCGGAAGCCGGGTGCTTGCCGTGCTGCCCCCGAAGTACGGGTATGGCACCCGGGGCAACGCACAGATCGGCGTCAAGCCGACCGA
>Ga0126378_10004269_pt1 | contig 10874 bp, 12 predicted proteins | sample PanSoiMetPlot_23_FD_92587 | JGI IMG/M metagenome (GOLD analysis project Ga0126378, IMG submission 92587) | Tropical forest soil microbial communities from Panama - MetaG Plot_23 | ecosystem: Environmental > Terrestrial > Soil > Tropical forest > Bulk soil | place: Panama | collected 2016-02-17
CAATAAAGATGAGGGACGGGCGGTTGCTCTTAGCGGTGTCAAACAGGTCGCGGACACGACTGGCTCCCACGCCGACAAACATCTCCACGAAGTCCGAGCCGGAGATGTGGAAGAACGGCACGCCAGCTTCCCCGGCCACCGCGCGGGCCAGCATCGTCTTGCCGCAACCGGGAGGGCCTAAAAGCAGCACGCCCTTGGGAATCTTGGCGCCCAGCGCCTGGAATTTTTTGGCGTTCTTCAGGAACTCGACGATCTCCTGCAGCTCCTGCTTGGCCTCCTCGATGCCGGCGACGTCGTCGAAGGTGACGCGCCCGACCTTCTCGGTCAGCAGCCGCGCCCGGCTCTTGCCGAAGCCCATGGCCTTGCCGCCGCCCGATTGCATCTGGCGCATGAAGAAGATCCAGACGCCGATCAGGAGCAGCATCGGGAACCAGGAGATCAGGATGTTCAGCAGCGGGTGCATGTTGTCGTCGACCGGCGCGGCGTTCACCCGCACGCCATTGGCCATCAGCTTGCTCACGAGATTGGGATCGCTCGGCGCATAAGTGCTGAAGGCGGAGCCGTCCTTCTTGCGTCCGCTGATGTTGGGGCCCTGGATGGTGACGTTGTCGATGTTCTTCTGGTCGACCTGCTGCAGGAAGTCGGAATAGGCGATCGACGTCTCCGGCCCGCGGGGCTGGGACCCCTGGAACAGGTTGAACAGCACCACCAGGATGACGGCGATGGTGACCCACAGGGCCAAGTTCTTGGTAAAGTTCAAGTAATCCTCGCTTTCGTCCGACCCTCGTGGCCGACGCGGCGCCCTGCGGGTCGCCTCAGCTGTCTACATAATGTTCACATCCAATTTAGCAACTGTAAAGCCGCCGGGCACCAGCGGCGGGCGCGTCCGGGGGCGGGCAAGGGCGGGATGTTCGCCCTTGGCGGCGCCAATGCGGGACTGCCTGCCGGCTTCCGCCAGAATCGTCACCCGGCCTCGCCGAACCGCCACCCGGCAGCCGCCGAGCGTGCGCGCCGGGCCGCCGGCCCGCAGGTTTGCGAGCAGCCGCTCCAGGCTCTCCCGCCGCGGCGGATATGGCTCGCCACCAGCCGCCATCACTATGCGGCCGAGTGCCGCAAGCGCGAGCTCCGGTTGCGCGGCCATCAGGGGCTCGAGCCGGAGGTCGAAGGAGCCATCCGGACGCGGGTGAACTTCGGCCAGCAGCTCGGCCATGTGGCGCTCCCTTTCGCAGCGTTCGGCACCGATCTCGGCCGCCGCTCGCGCGATAGTAACCCGCCCCCCGGGCGGAACGATCCGGCGCCAGCGGATCCGCTCGAAACGCTCGTCGCGGTTCGAGGGATCTTCGATCCAATCCTGGCCAGTCTCGGCGAGGCTTGCCCTGAGGCGCCTGGGATCGATCAGCAGGAGCGGGCGGATGAGGCGCACGCCTTCTCGCGCCAGGCTCGCGGCCATGCCGGCCAAGCCGTCGAGGCCGGCACCTCGCGCCAGGCGCATCAGTACGGTTTCAGCCTGATCGCCGGCGTGATGGGCGAGCGCCAGATGGAGAACACCGCGCCGGCGGCACCAGCCTGCAAGGAGCCGATAACGCTCCTCGCGGGCCCGGGCCTGCAGCGCCGAGCCGGGCCCGCCTGCGTGTCGCTTCCAGACCAGGGTTCGATGGGCGATGCCGCGGGCCGCGAGCCAAGCCGCGACCTGCCGCGCCTCTCCGACAGATTCCGGCCGCAGGCGATGGTCGACGGTCAGTGCGAGGGCCTCTCCATCCCGGGCGCGGGCCCAGCGATGAAGGAGCAGGGCCAGCGCCATGCTGTCCGCCCCGCCCGAGACGGCGGTGGCAACCACCGGCCGGTCTTCAAAGGGGCCGAGCGCCGCCATCAGCCGGGCGAATTCGGCTGCCCGGATCGGTGCGATCTCGCCCGCGGGATCAGCGGCAGGCGTAGCGGCGCTTCTCTTCCCTGAGACGCGTGGCGACGCTGTCCGGCGCGCTCGGGAATTTCTTGGTCAGCTCGGCAAAGGCGACGCAGGCATCCGCTTTCTTGCCGAGTTGGCCGAGGGCCATGCCGAGCTTCAGAAGATTGTCCGGCGTTTTGCTGCTGTTGGGATACTTCTGATAGCCCTCGGCGAAGGTGACCGCCGCGTCCTGATAGCGGCCGCGCACATAATAGGTCTCCCCGAGCCAGTACTGGGCGTTGCCCGAGAGATAGTCATTGGGATGCTGGACGAGGAAGGAGTGGAACGCCTTCTCGGCATCATCGTATTTGGCCTGGCGCAGCAGGTTGAAGGCATATTCGTACTGCCCCTCCACGGTATCGCCGGGGAGCGGGACAATGGGGCCGGCGGGCGGCGTCGACCCCGCCTCGGTGGCGGCGTTCGCGGCGGCACCCGGCGCGGCCTGGACGTTCGCGGCCTGCATCTGGCTCTGAGTCAGCGTCCCCAGGGTCTTTGGCTGAAGCGAGGATTGCTGCAGGGGCTGGTTCGGGTTGATCGCCGGATTCGTCGACTGGAGCGGCTGGACCTGCTGCCCCGAGCCCTGGTTTGCATCCCCGCCCCCTGGCGCGGCCGCAGCACCACCGCCCGGCTGGCCGTGCTCCAGGGCGCTCAGGCGGTAATCGGTATCCTTGGACATCTTGTCCAGGCGCGTGGAGAGCTGCTGGACGCTGTTGCGCAGCTCCTCGATCTGGCCGGTGAGATTGCTCATCTGGCCTTCGAGCTGCTGGAGGCGGACCTCCTGATTGGCGGCGACACCACCGGAGGGCTGGACGCCGCCGCCCGAGGGCACCTGGCCGTTATAGACATTCTTCTCCAGATCGGCGAGCTGCTGCTGCAGCCGGTCGACCTTCTCCGACAGGGCCTGGACATCGTCCTGGGCGCGCGCGGGCTGCAGGACGGCGAGGAAGACCCCGACCGCCAGACCGATGGCCGCGAGGGGGAAACGAATGGCTTCGAGAGGGCTTGAAGACTGCGTCATCAGATCACGCTCGGTATCCGGGCCTGGAATGAGTTCCCGCCGTCCAGCCAAGCTGCGACGGCTTGGCGGCGAAAATAAGGCGCCGAGTGCCTTTTCGGCAACAGTCGGCAATGCCGGCTCTAGAAAACGGCTGCGGCGCCTGCCGGTTCCGCCGAAGCGTTCCGACAGGCGCCGCAATGGCCGATAAAAGCGTAGCGACTAGTGCTGCAGGACGATGACGTCGCGACGATTCTGCGCCCAGCAGGATTCGGTGCTCTCCGTGCAGACCGGCCGCTCCTTGCCATAGCTGATCGTCTGCATGCGGTTCGCATCGATGCCGAGGGCGACCAGATAGTTCTTGGCCGCGGTCGCGCGCCGCTCGCCGAGAGCGAGGTTGTACTCGCGCGTGCCACGGTCGTCAGTGTGACCTTCGATCACGAAGCGCCACTGCGGGTAGGTCTTCAGCCAGGCCGCGATCTTCTGCAACTGGCCTTGGGCCTCGGCCGTCAGATCATAGCGATCGAACCCGAAGAAGATCCGGTCGCCGACCACCGTGGTGAACTCTTCGGGCGAGCCTGCGGCCGGGCCCTGCGGCACGGTCGCCGTTGAAGCGGGAGGCGTGGTCCCGGAAGTATTCGCGTTGCCTGTATCGGCCGGCTTGCTCGAGCAGGCGGCCAACAAAAGCACCGCCGAGATCGCCATTACTACTTTGAATCGCATCTTCGAACCTTTCGAACCTAGACCCCTGGGGGAAGCTTTCGCCCAATCTGGGCAATTGTCGCGACAAAACCTTCCGGTCGAAGAGGCACGACAGGAGGGTTAGACTTGATTCGCCGCAACAATCTTATCCAGCAATTTGTTGTGAATCAAGCACACCTTCTACTGAATCAAAGGTGACCAGGCGGGGTCGGATGCGTCCGTCGGGGTCACCAGTTCACGCTCGTTGTACCCAGTGACGTCGATGCTGTAGAGGCGTACCTGGCCGCCCGGTCCCGCCTGCTTGAAAAAGGCGAGTACGCGACCATTGGGTGCCCAAGTGGGGCCCTCGACCAGATAGCCCTGGCTAATGGAACGCTCACCCGACCCGTCTGGATGCATGACGCCGATATAAAACATGCCACCCTTTATGTGGGTATAGGCGATCTGGTCTCCGCGGGGCGACCAGACGGGCGTTCCATACTTGCCCTCGCCAAAGCTGATCCGGTGAGGATTACTGCCATCTGCATTCATTATATAGATCTGCTGTGAACCGCCGCGGTCGGATTCGAAGGCGATCTGGCTGCCGTCCGGGGAATAGGACGGACCGGTATCGATGGCCGGGGCGTCGGTCAGCCGGCGCACCTTCCGGGTCCTGAGGTCCATCTCATAGATGTCGCTGTTGCCGTTGACGGCGAGGCTCATCACCACCTTCGTGCCGTCGGGCGAGAATCGGGGGGCGAAAGTCATTCCGTTGAAATCGCCGAGCACTTCCTGCTGTCCCGTCTCGATGTTCAGCAGATAGACCCGCGGCCGGTTGTTGCGGTAGCTGAGATAGGTGATGTCCTGGCTGCTCGGCGAGAAGCGCGGCGTCAGCACGAGATTGCTGCCGTCGGTCAGGTAGCGGTTGTTCTCGCCGTCCTGGTCCATGATCGCGAGGCGCTTGGTGCGGTTGGTGAAGGGGCCGGTCTCCGCCACATAGACGATGCGGGTCTCGAAATAGCCCTCCTCGCCCGTCAGACGTTTGTAGATCTCATCCGCCACCTTGTGCGCGATGGCGCGCCAGTTTTCCTGGGTGCTGGTCACCGCCTCGCCGATCATCTGCTGCTCGGCGAAGACATCCCACAGCCGGAACTCGACGCGAAGCCGCCCGTCCGGCTGAGTTTCCACCGTGCCGCTCACGAGTGCCTGGGCGTTGATGGCGCGCCAGTCGGCGAAGCGCGGCATGGTCCGAAGCGAATCGGGAGTCTGGATGAAGGCCTTCTTGTCGATCGGCTTGAACAGTCCCGAGCGCTCGAGATCGGCCGAGACCACGCCCGCGATATTGCTGCCCGACTGGGCGTCGTTGGGTTGCTGGCCATAGAAATCCACGACGGCGATCGGCATCGGCTGAACCGTGCCTTGCGTGATGTCGATGCGAAGATCGGCATGGGCCGCGGCGGCGGTGAAGGCGAGCAGAAGAAGGACCGCGATGGCGGCCGGCAGGCGATTCAGTCGGGGCATTGTATGACCTCGTTTTTCTTAGACATTGCGGGGCGTCAGTTTCAGCGTCAGTTGCTTCCAGGCGGCATAGTCCGCCGCCGAGAGTGTAAAGGGCGCGCATTGCAGCACGGCCTTCGTCGCCGCCGTCGCCGCGGCGCGGTAGCCGGCCTCACCGGCGAAGCGCTTCTTCTCCACCGTCTCCACGGCGCCGACGGTGCCGTCATCGGCGAGCGTGAGGCGGAGCAGAACGGCAGGGGCGCCGGCGGCACCGGGCCCCTTCCAGCAGGCACCGATCTTTTGGCCGATGGCGGCGGCTGCGGCCTGCGCTGCTGGCGCGCCGGCCGGATCGGCGAGCGCAACGTCGAAGGTCGTGTCGCCAGGGGAAGCCGGTAGCTTGGAGGTCAGCTGAACCGCGTTCGTCGTCGTCCCGGTCGCCGTGCCCGTCGCCGGCGTGGCACCGGCGGGCGCGGACGTCGGATGTGACGACGAGCAGGCGGCCAGCCCTAGAAGGGCGAGCGACGCCCATATCCCTCGCGCTGTCATGCTCATGCCAAGGCTCCCCCTTTTCCTAAACCGCTCCGACGCCATGGCTCTATCCGAAGAACCCGGACGGATTGAACCGGAAGATGGTCGATTTCCAGGTGTCGTATTTGTCCGGCGGCAGCTGAAGCTGGTGGCATTTCAAGATGGCTCGCTTCGCTGCTTCCGCGGCGGCTTGATAGACCGGATCCGACATACGCGACTGGTCGACGATGTTCGCGGTCTGCACGGTCCCGTCAGGCGCCAAGGTGACCGCGACCTCGACGATGATGGTGTCGGCGCCCTTCTTGCCGGGATCGATGTACCAGCAGCCGGCGATCTGCGATCGCACGGCGTCGAGCTCACTCGCCGTCAAATTCTGCCCGATAGGCGCTGAGGGCACCGACGAGGGCGGTTGCTGATCGGGCTGCGGCGGTGTCTGGTCGACCGAGGCGGTCTGCTGGTTCGTCAGGTTCTTCAGCAGCGAGTTGAAATCCGCCTGCTGGGCCGGCTTCTTCGCGGGCTTCGGCTTGGGCTGGTCGGGTTGCGCCGGACGGAGTTGAGGGAGCGGCGGCGCCTCCGCCTTTGCCTCTTGCGGGGGCGGCTGCTCCTGGGTCTTGTCGGGGATCACCACCGGCTGCGGTAGATCCGGCAAGGTCTCGGCCGGCTGCGGCTGCGGCGGCGTGGGCGGCGCCGGGGGCGGCGAGGCCGTCGCCTCCTGCGGCTGCGGCGGCGTCTGCGTGGTCTGCGGCGGCGCGGGCGGCGTCGGCGGCGTTGGGGTCGGCGGCGCCTGGGGCGCGGGTGGCGGCGGCGTATCGGTCGGCTTGACCTCGGGCTTCGGAACATCCGCCGGCTTGGGCGCCGTGGTCAGATCCGCCACGGTCGCGAGCTGTACCGGCACCGGCTCGACCACCATCTCGTCGGAGGCGAAGAGATCGGGCAGGCCAAAGAGCAGCAGCAGCACGATCGCCACATGGAAGATGAAAGAGAGGATCGAGCCGACACGCATGGATTACTTGCCGGTTTTCTTCTTCTGGTCCTGGGGTTGCGAGGTCTTGTCCGACGGCATGTCGACGACGAGGGCCACCTGGGTGAAGCCGGCCGACTTGATCATGCCCATCACCTGCATCACCCGGCCGTAGTCGATGGCCTTGTCGCCGCGCACGAAGATCTTGGTGTCGGGCTTGTTGGCGGTGATCGCCTGCAGCCGCGGCACGAGGGCCTCGTCGGCAATGGAGGTTTCCTGCAGATAGATCTCACCCTTGGCATTGACCGTAACGACCAGGGGCTCGTCGGGGTTGCTGAGGGGTTCCGCCTTGGTCTGGGGCAGGTTGACCGGAATCCCGACGGTGAGCAGCGGGGCCGTCACCATGAATATGACCAGCAGCACCAGCATTACGTCGACCATCGGAGTCACGTTGATCTCCGCCATCGGCCGGAAGCTGGCGCGCCGGCCGCTCCGCCCGTTCCGGCCGTTGCGCTTGGTGGTCGTCGATAGGAAGCCCGCCATCTAGCGCTTCTCCTCGAGCTGGCGCGAAAGGATGGCGCCGAATTCGCCGGCGAAGGCTTCGAGGCGGTTGCCGAAGCGCCCGATATCGCCCGAGAGCTTGTTGTAGGCGAGCACCGCGGGGATGGCCGCCACGAGACCAAGGGCGGTCGCAAACAGCGCCTCGGCGATTCCGGGCGCGACCACGGCAAGCGTCGTGTTCTTCGAGGCCGCGATGGAGGCAAAGCTGTTCATGATGCCCCAGACCGTTCCGAAGAGGCCGACGAAGGGCGCGGCCGAGCCGACCGAGGCCAGGAAGATCATATGCCGCTCCAGGTGGTCCATCTCGCGACCCAGCGTGATTTCCATGACGCGCTCGATGCGCTCCTGCAGGCTCATGCGCATATGCTCGGTCTGCACCAGCCCCTTGGCGGCGCTGCGCCGCCACTCGCGCATGGCGGCGACGAAAAGGGCGGACATGGGATCCAGCGCCTTGGATTCGAGCCGGTCGAACAGAACCTCCAGGGATCCGCCCGACCAGAAGGCTTCCTCGAACTGCTTCGCCTGGTTGCGCAGGCGCCGCAGCCTGAGCGCCTTGTCGAAGATGATCGCCCAGGTCCAGAAGGAGGCAAGCAGCAGCAGGATCATCACGATCTTGACGATGGTGTCGGCCTGCAGAAACAGGTTGATCACCGAGAGTTCCTGACCCGGCGGCACCCCCGGCACGCTGCCGGTCAACATCCCCGCCTCCAGCGGGGCGGTCGGTGTGGCGGGGAGAGTCTGATCCATCGGCTAAACGAGCTCCTTGGAAATGCGTACACTGGTAAGGGCGGCGCGCATCGCGTCGGGCAGACGCACGGGCCGCCCCTGGCGGCTGACGCAGGCGATGCGCAGGCGAAGCCGCGCCAGCAGATCCTCCCCGCGTCGGACCTGCTGGTCGAGGCGAATGACGGCGGCGCCGACGTCGAGCACCCGGGTCTCCACCATCAGGAGATCGTCGAGCAGAGCCGGCTTCAGATACTCGATCTCGCAGCGGCTGACGGCGAAGGCGGCATCGAATTTCTCGGCGAGCTCGCGATGGTTCGAGCCGGAGGCGCGCATCATCTCGGTCCGCGCCCGCTCGGCGAACTTCAGGTAGTTGGCGTAATAGACGATGCCCGCGGCATCCGTGTCCTCGTAGTAGACGCGGATCGGGAAGCGATGGACCTCAGTCATCCTCGCCCTCCGCTCCGCTCTCGCGCAGAAGATCGAGCTGCGGCGAGCGCGGGGGCTCCGCCAGGCCCAGATAGCGGAAGCCGCCGGCCGTCAGCATGCGCCCTCGTGGCGTCCGCTGCAGCAGGCCTTCCTGGATCAGGTAGGGCTCGATCACCTCTTCGATGACGTCGCGCTGCTCGGAGAGCGCGGCGGCCAAGGTCTCCACGCCTACAGGGCCGCCGCTGTAGTGGGTCGCAATGCAGCCGAGATATCGCCGATCCATGGCATCGAGCCCACGGCCATCCACATCCAGCCGATTCAATGCCCGATCGGCGATGCGCGAATCCACTTCGCCCTCGCCCGCCACCGCCGCGAAGTCACGGACCCGGCGCAGCAGCCGGCCAGCGACCCGCGGCGTGCCGCGGGCGCGCCGGGCGATTTCGCCGGCCCCGCTCGACGAGAGCCGGAGGCCCAGCAGGGCCGCAGCTCGGCCGACGATGCGCTCGAGCTCGGCCGGCGTATAGAAATTCAGTCGCAGCGGGATGCCGAAGCGCTCCCGCAAGGGGGTGGTGATCAGGCCCGATCGGGTGGTCGCCCCGATCAGGGTGAAGGGCGGCAGATCGATGCGCACGGAGCGCGCCGCCGGCCCCTCGCCGATGATGAGGTCGAGCTGGAAATCCTCCATGGCGGGATAAAGGATTTCCTCCACCGCCGGGTTCAAGCGATGGATCTCGTCGATGAACAGCACGTCGCGCGGCTGCAGGTTGGTGAGCAATGCCGCGAGATCGCCGGCCCGCGCGATCACCGGGCCCGATGTGGCGCGGAAGCTGACGCCGAGCTCACGCGCGACGATCTGGGCCAGCGTCGTCTTGCCCAGCCCCGGCGGGCCAAAGAAGAGCACATGGTCGAGAGCCTCGCCGCGGGAGCGGGCGGCGGCGATGAAGATCTTGAGATTGGCGCGAAGCTGCTCCTGGCCGACGAAATCCTCGATCGACTGCGGACGCAGGGTCGAATCGGCCCGATCCTCCGGCACCGGCTCGGGCGCCACCATGCGCGGCGGCGGCGTCACTGGCTGAGCTCCTTGAGGCCGGCCTTGATCAGCTGATCGACCTGCGCCCCGCCGCCCAGGCGGCGCGTGGCCGCAGCCACCGCCTCGAAGGCCTCGGCGCGGCGATAACCCAGATTGACCAGGGCCGAGACCGCATCGGCCTCCACACCCCGCTCGGGCAGTGCAGCGATGGCGGGACCAAGGGCGACGGCGCCGACCTTGTCCTTGAGCTCGGCGGCGATGCGGCCCGCCAGCTTCTGGCCGACACCCGGCGCGCGGGCAAGGCTCGCCTTGTCGCCAGCGGCGATCGACCGGGCGAGATCATCGGAGCTCAGAACGCCCAGCACGGCTTGGGCCAGCTTGGCGCCGACCCCCTGCACGGTCGTCAGCAGCCGGAACCAGTCGCGCTCCGCGACATCGGCGAAGCCATAGAGATGGATGTGGTCCTCGCGCACATGGGTCTCGATCAGGAGCGAGGCGGGCGCGCCCTTGGCCGGCAGCCGCGCCAGCGTGCGGGGCGAGCAGAAGACGAGATAGCCAACCCCGTTGACGTCGAGCACGACCCCCTCTGCCGTCGCCGCGTCGATGAGCCCGGTCAGCTTGGCGATCATGCCGTGACCCCCGCCGCGAGCCAGCGTTCCCGGGTCGCCGCGTGATGGGCATGGCAGATGGCGACAGCCAGCGCATCGGCGGCATCCGCCGTTTCCATCAGGCAGCCCGGAAGCAGCCGGCGGACCATCATCTGGATCTGGGGCTTGGCGGCATGGCCGGCGCCCACCACCGACTTCTTGATGAGATTGGCGGGATATTCGGCCACGGGCAGCCCGGCGAGCGCCGGCACCAGCAGCGTGACACCCCGTGCCAGACCCAGCTTCAGGGTCGAGGTCGGGTTCTTGTTGACGAAGGTCTCCTCCACCGCCGCCGCATCGGGCTTGAAGGCGGCGATCACCGCGCTGAGGCCCTCATGCAGCTGCACAAGGCGCTCGGCGAGCGATCGGTTCCCATCGGTATGGACAGCGCCATCGGCGACATAGCGCAGGCGCGAGCCGCTCGCCTCGATCACGCCCCATCCCGTATGGCGCAAGCCGGGATCCAGTCCGATGAGGCGCATCCCTGGGGCCTCAGGCCGTCAGGCGGGCCAGCACGTCGTCGGCGACCTCGAAATTGGCCGAGACGGTCTGCACGTCGTCATTGTCTTCCAGGATATCGACCAGCTTCAGCAGCGATTCCGCCGCCGTGGCATCCACCGGCACGGTGGTCGTCGGCCGCCAGACCAGGCGCGCCTCCTGGGGGGCGCCGAACTTGGCCTCAAGCTGGTCGCGCAGCCGGGCGAAATCCTCGGGCGCGCTCGTCGCCTCGTGGCTTTCGGCGTCGCTCTCCACATTCTCCGCCCCCGCCTCCAGCGCGGCGTCGAACATGGCCTCGGCGCTAGCGGCCTTGGCGGGATAGCGCACCATGCCCTTGCGCTCGAACAGGAAGGAGACGCTGTTCGTCTCCCCCAGCGCGC
>Ga0126378_10004270_pt1 | contig 10874 bp, 15 predicted proteins | sample PanSoiMetPlot_23_FD_92587 | JGI IMG/M metagenome (GOLD analysis project Ga0126378, IMG submission 92587) | Tropical forest soil microbial communities from Panama - MetaG Plot_23 | ecosystem: Environmental > Terrestrial > Soil > Tropical forest > Bulk soil | place: Panama | collected 2016-02-17
CGGAGCCCCGGGGTCCCCGCGAAATCGAAGATTTCGTGGGGTGGGAGATGGCCCGGGGAAAGGGGCCCCCACGAAGTGGGGATGCAACGGGCCGTAGGGGCGCCAGAGGTCCGGTCGGGCTTTTCGGCGGCATCTCTATGATGCGGTCACGGCATGGACTGCCTCGGCCAGCTGCTCCGCCTCGAGGATCTGGCATTCCTCATATCCGCGGAGGGCACCGGCGGGGTCGGCGACTACACCCTGGAGTGACTCCAGCGAGACGCACCCGGTGCCGCGCGCGGTGGCCCCCAGGAGCGGAGCTGAGATGCCGCCTCCGACGGCAGCAAGCTCGGCAGCCCCCTCGGTCGAGAGGCGGTCATAGCCGAGGCCGGTGAGATTCTTGTACAGCCAGCGCTGACTGTCCTGGCCCACGGCGTCGACCACGACCAGGCGCTTCACCTTTGTGAGGTCAGGCAGAAAGCGCGCGAGATACTTCGGATCGCGCTTGGAGTTGACCACTACGACGCCCTCTCCCGGCGGTGTCGTGCGCGTGTAGTCCACGGCTTTGATCAGGGTCTCCTCGACCAGCACGACGATGTCCGGGTGCGGATTCTCGTAAGTGAGGGTGTCCTGCATCTCGGCATCGCTGATCCGTGCGTACTTTCGCACGAGGCAGTTGGTGCGGTCAGGTGAATCGATGTAGTCGGAGATGTAGATCGCGCGCCGGCCGTCGCGGCGCGCGGCCTGGGACAGGGAGTTCGCGATGTCGCGAGCCTCCTTGTCCATGATGATGCCGCGCGTCCAGACGGTGATTTCGTGATACATGGCTCAACCCTCCTCATCCCCCTCCATACTGAACACCCGCTCCTCGATCTCACGAACGTGCTGCAACATCTCGGCTCGGGCCGCGCTCGCGTCGCGGCGCCGCAGCGCAGCCAGGATGCGTACGTGCCCAGCGTGCGAGTAGGCGGGCCGGTCTCGCTGCTGCAGTGACTGCTCCCGGGATTGGCGCAGCAGGTCCACCAGCGTGTCCATCACTCGAAGCATCACACCGTTTCGGGCCGCCCGGGCAATGCCGTAGTGAAACGCGGTGTCCTCCTCGAGCGCGATGAACCCCGCCTCAACCTTGCGTCGTTGGACGTCGAGGACGGACTCCAGCTCGTCCAGCTCCTCGTCGGTGATGAGCGCCGCCGCGGACTCGGCCAGGGCTGGCTCAAGGACTCGGCGCACCTCCCACAGCTCTCGCATCTGGGTGTGACTCTGGAGGAGGCAGAGGGCCAGGGGCTCGGTCAGCTCGTCGGCGCTGACCGTTCGGACATAGGTGCCGTCGCCCTGCCGGCTCTCGATCAGGCCCATCTGGTCGAGTACCCGAATGGCATCCCGCACGGAGTTGCGGCTAGCCTTGAACAGGTCTGAGAGCTCCCGCTCCGGTGGAAGCCGGTCGCCCGGCTTGATTCGACCCTTGCTGATCAGATCTTTGATCTGATCGACGATCTCGTGGTAGACCCTGGTTTTCCGGACGTGCCTGATTTCGAGGCTCGCGGTCATCTGTGTGGGTCACCCACAATTGGCACCATGGTAGGACCATTGTGGCCACGGCCAATTGCACCTGTCAAGGAGAGGCTCAGTCTGCCGGAGGCGCGACGGCCGAGCGGAGCTGCTGCACGTCCTGGTGCAGCCTCTGCTTGATGTCACGCAGAAAGGTGAAGTCGGGACTCGCCAGGTTGGGAAAGAGGCTGCCGTCGAGGAGGTCCTCGAGGTATGCGTCCCTGTGCGCACGGCTGAGGTAGCCCAGGATCTGGGCGGCGGCAGGCGAGCTCATGACGCCGTCCTCCAGGGCGTGCATCAGGGCTCGTCTCAGCCGGAGCCGAATCAGCGGCGCCAGCAAAGCTTCGTACTCGTCGGCCGTTAAATCGGGCCGGCGTCCCTCGACGAGCTCGCGATCGAGACTCTGGACCCTCCGCTGCCACTCAGGAGCCGTACGGAGCCCCAGCAGCTCCCGCAGCGCCTTGCTTTGCTTCTCGCTGACACCAGCCACCCCTTCGCGATGGTAGCGCGGGCCACAGGTGAGCTTCGACGAGAAGAACTGCTTGGTGATCGGTGACGCTGGCCGTCAGCCCTTGTTGTTGCTGACGGCGGAGCCTGACTCCGGTTGAGCGAGCCACCGCTCAAACTCCCGCCAGCCTTCCCACTCGGCCCGGTAGCGGACCGCAGGCCCCGACTCGTCAGGGATGAACAGGCCGATCAGTTCGTCCGGCAAGGGGCCGCCAACGAACAGCGACACGAGGTCGATCCCTTCAGCGAGCTGTGAGAAGACCCGATCGGGATCCAGGTCACGGAACGCCGACTCATCCCAGCCCAGCTCTCCGCCACCAGCTCCAAGGACTCGCAACAGCAGCCGCTGCCCACGGCGAGTCAGCCAGAGCGACTCGGGCTGATTCCGCACCAGCGCCTGAAGCTCGAAGTCCGCTTCAGGGTCCCTCAGCCGCTTGAGAACTGCCCTTGCGACCTCCGCGAGGGTCATCGAGCCACCACGCGCCCGGCGGGCGGTCGTGAGCCGCGCGTGCCGCCCGCGTCAGCCGTCGCCGCCAGCTGAGCGTCCCGTCTTTGCCGCGGTGGGCTCATCGTGACGGCGGTAATAGCTGATCGCGCCGGTAGCTTCGAGGTCGCCGAGGTGGATGGCCTCGACGTCGACGACGATCTCGATCTGGCTGCTCACGACGACGCCATCGTGCGGCAGGTGGCTCTGCCAGGAGACTCCGAAGTCGTGGCGGTTGATGGCCGTCCGGGCCTCGAGGCCAATGCGCCGCATCGTGCCTTTGTTCTCATCGCCGAGCCAGAACGGGGTCTCCCACTGTCCCAGGTACGCGACGTCCAGCGCCACGGGCCGAGTGATACCGCGAATGCTGAGATCGGCGCTTGCCTTGAAGTGGCTGTGGCCGATGCGCTCGGTGCAGCGACCCTCGAATGTGATGAGAGGATGGTTCTCCACGTCCAGGAAGTCGGCGCTGCGGAGGTGCGCATCGCGGTCCGGCTCGCCCGTCCAGATGCGGGTGGCGTCGATCTGCCCGAAGAAGGTCGACGCCAGTGGGTCGTCGAAGTTGATCTCCATCTGGCCGTGGATGTCTTTGAACAGGCCGCGGACCCAGGTGACCATCATGTGGCGGGCGCGAAAGGCCGCCTCAGTGTGTCCCGGTTCGAAGATCCACGTGGTCGTGGTGTTGTCCTTCGGGGCGTCGTTCAGACCGGTCATACGTTGATCCCCAAGGCTACGCAAACCTGAGCGAGGGCGGCTTCGGCCTGTGTTCACGATTATCTGGCGCGCACGCCGGAGGTCGTGTCCACGATGGAACGAGTAGGCATCCGAGACCTGAAGCCAAACGCGAGCGCCGTGGTCAAGCGGCTGGAAGCAGGCGAGACGGTGGAAATCACCGATCGTCCTGCTCAGCGGCGGATGATGGCCCCCTTGGTACCCCCCGTCAAGACGTCCTTCCCGTCCTGGTTCGAGCAGCGGACGTCGAACTCTATGTACATGCGGTCGCCCCGATCCTCGACGACGGTCGCAGTGCAGATGCACTCCACGCGATCGCCGGTGAAGACGGGCCGGTGGAACCGGAAGGTCATCTCCTGGGCCAGGTAGTCGAGTTCGCCTCCAAGCTTGGTCGGAATGGTCGCCGTCAGGAGGCCATGGACTATCAACCGACCGTTTGGATCGACCTCGACGTGGTGGACCCCTCGATCGTGGGAGATGCCCGCGAAGGCGCGCACGTCGTCGATGGTGAAAGTCCGAGCATACGTGCGAGTCTCGCCCTTCCGAGGGATGTCACCTCGGGAGTGACTGTCCAGTGGCGTCGACACTCCGCTGACGAGCAATCATGCCATGCCGGCGATCGAGAGCCCCGCCGGCGTGCCGGTGCTGAGTGACGGGTCGCGTCAGGCAGCGTTTGGGCACAACGCCATCCACCACCTGTGGGAAGGCGGCTACCTTCTGCGTCAGCACGGAGGCGGTCAGGACCCACGGTGCCTTGGGTGCACCGCCTGAGCGTTGAGCACACCACGCCTCCGGCTCGGATATGTTCCCCACGCAATCAGGGCTCGACACGGCGGACCATTGTGTGCCTCCTCAGCCTGGCGTCAAAGCGATCGAAGCTCAGCAGTTGATGGATGCCGATGTCCTCGCCCCTCGCCACCAAGTACGCGTCGGCGAAGTCGAAGCCAGCCAGATACAGATCGAGACAACGTCTGACCACACCTTCATGCTCCAGACGTACGGCGGCCACGCCCAGAATGGAACGCACGAGCTTGACTACCTCGCTTCTCGATTGACTATATGGGCCCTCCAAAACGTAGACGCATTCGGCCACATGCAGGTCGAGCAGGAGCAACTCGTTGGGTGCGGCCTCGCGTATGCGAGCAGTCGCCCGAGCCGCCTGGCCAGCCGGGTCTCCCGTGAAGTGGCGGATAAGGACGTTGGTGTCGAGAAGAACCGTCACCGGGCAGCGGCTGCACGCTGCTCGCGCGCCCGGCGGCGGATTGTTCCCCAGGAAGCCCCCCTAAGTCCCGCCGGAACGGGCACGCTTCCGGCGAGATCGAAAAAGTCGGGGAAGCGCTTGACCACAACTCGGCGCCCTGAGGCCGGCTCCTCGATCACTAGCTCATCGTTCTCGATTTGAAAGAGCAGCCTGGACCCGCGCCGGATGCCAAGCGCCTCGCGAACACTGGCAGGTATGGTCACCTGGCCCTTGCTGGTAACGGTTGCTGACGCCTTCACTCTCCTTACTTTAGCGCGAAGTAAGGGGTAAGGACGCATCGGGCCGATCGACCGTCCGGCGGCTAGGGCTCACCCGGCGGGGTGCCAGGAACTGGCAGCAAAGGTCATCCGGATCGAGCCCGAGCGCGCACGGATCCCTTTTCCAGCTTCGTCGTGCGGCGACCACATCGTATCGACGGCCCAGCCCCGTTGAAGCAACCCGGACGGAGACCGACTCCACAGACGCATGGGCCGGATCGCCAAGACCCGGATCCGGCTCCGGACCCGGCGCTCGGACGATTGCTGCCTGGTCATCTCCTGTTCCATTCAACTCGCAGGACTTCAGGACTCACGCTCTCGTCACCCCGCCGGGAATGGGCAAGTGACCGGCCTCCCGAGAAGTCGGGGTTCCTTTACCCGCGCAGTGCCGGCGGCGTGAGCGCCGGATTGGGGGTCGGGCGTGGGACGGCGGCCCTTGAAGGAGATAGCCGCCTTCGGGGGCCGTGTCGAGCGACGGGTACTCGAGCCTGCTTGGGGAACTGGCACGCGACTCGGCGTACCCTTCGCCCGACATGCAGGCCGTCAGCCGCCCCTACCCGCCCGCGCCACGCCTTGACACCGTGGACGAGCTCCACGGCCGTCTCATCCCGGACCCCTACCGCTGGCTGGAGGACCCGGCGTCAGCGCAGACCATCGCCTGGTCCGAGGCGCAGAACCGCCTCTGCCGCGAGCTGCTGGACGCCCTCCCTGGCCGCGAGCACCTCCGCCGGCGCTACCGAGAGCTGTTTTCAGTGGGTTACGTCTCCGGACCGCACTGGCTGAGCCACCCGGAGCGCTACTTCTACACGCGGCGGCTGGGTGGTGAGGAGCACGCCAAGCTGCTCGTCCACGAGCCCGACGGCGACGAGCGGGTGCTCATCGATCCCATTGCCATCGACCCCTCGGGAACCACGACCCTCGACATCTATTCGCCGTCCTGGGAGACGGAACTGCTCGCCTACCAGCTGTCGAGGGGCGGCGACGAGGAATCCACTCTGTACGTTATGGAAGTCGACAGCGGCCGCCAGGTCGAAGGGCCAATCGATCGCTGCCGATACTCCGGCGTCAGCTGGCTGCCGGGCGGCGAGGCTTTCTACTACACGCGGAGGATCCACCCTGACCGGTGCCCGAACGGTGAGGAGCAGCTTCACCGCCGCGTGTACCTGCACCGTGTCGGCGCCGATCCCGAGCAGGACGATGAGGTCTTCGGTGACCGCCATGGGCGAGGGTGGTACTTCAGCGCATCACTCTCCCGACCGGATGCGCGCTGGCTATTGATCAGCGCCTCAATGGCCGGCACCAATCGCAGCGACCTGTACATCGCCGACCTGCGCGCCAACGGCGCTGTGACCCCGGTCCACGAGGGGATCGCCGCGAAGAGCTACGGCCAGGTGGCGCACGACGGGCGGCTGTACATACACACCGACCTGAACGCTCCTCGCGGTCGCCTGGTGGTCGCCGACCCCACCAGCCCCCAGCCCGAGCACTGGCGTGACCTCGTCCCGGAATCCGACGCCGTGCTCGGTGGATGGGACGCGCTCGCGGACGTGCTAGTCGTCGCTCATCAGCGCGACGCCATCACCACCGTCGCGCTCCACGACCGCGAGACTGGATCGTTCCTCGAGCAACTCGAGCTGCCAGGGGCCGGCTCCGCGGCGGCCTACGGGCGGCCCCAGGGTGGGCACGAGCTCTGGTTCTCATACACGGACTACGCCACCCCCGAGCGCGTCTACCACCATGACCTCCGGTCGCGCGAGACCCGGGTGTGGGCGGAACCGCCGGGCTGGTCGGTTCAGGCCGGCATGACCAGCCGTCAGGTCTTCGTGACCTCAAAGGACGGGACCCGGATCCCGATGTTTCTAGTACACAGGGACGGCCTCGAACCCGACGGCAGCCGGCCTCTGATCCTGACCGGGTATGGCGGCTTCAACGCCTCGATGGCCCCCGTCTACTCACCTGGGTACCAGGTATGGGCAGAGGCGGGCGGTGTGTATGCGATCTCCGGCTTGCGCGGGGGTTCGGAGTACGGCGAGGAATGGCACCGCGCCGGCCGCCGCGAGTGCAAGCAGAACGTCTTCGATGACTTCATCGCATGTGCTGAGTGGCTGCTCGCCACTGGCTGGACCGACCGCGAGCACCTGGGTATTAGCGGCGGCAGCAACGGCGGCCTGCTGGTCGGCGCCGCTCTGACACAGCGGCCGGAGCAGTACCGGGCTGTCGTCTGCTCCGCCCCGCTGCTGGACATGGTCCGCTACGAGCACTTCGGGCTGGGCTCGACCTGGAACGATGAGTACGGCAGCGCGACAGCTCCGGAGGAACTGGCGTGGCTGCTCGCATACTCGCCCTACCACCGGGTTGTGGCGGGCCTGTCCTACCCGGCAGTGCTGTTCACCATCTTCGCGTCGGACACCCGGGTTGACCCGATGCACGGTCGCAAAATGTGCGCCGCGCTCCAGTGGGCGACCACCTCGGATCCGGCCGAGCGGCCGGTCCTGCTGCGAACAGAGACCGAGGTCGGCCATGGCGCCCGCGCGCTCAGCCGGTCTATCGAGCTGGCCGTGGACACGGCATCCTTCCTGGCCAATCAGCTGCGGCTGGAGCTGCCCCCGGCGTGATCGCTTAGCGATTAGCTACAAGCAGTTCCAGCGAGTCGACCAGCCGCGGCCCGGGCCTGTTGAAGTAGGCAGATCCGTCCAGGACGACAACGCGGGCAGCGCCCACGGCGTCGATCTCGGTTCTGACCAGCTCCGCCTCCGCCAGCGCCCGATCCCGGGTGAACCCACACGGCGCGAGAATCAGGAGCTCTGGGTGGGCAGCGGCGACGTCGGCCCAGGACACGGGGACGGACGCGATGCCAGGTCGTGCGAGCGCGTCTTCGATGCACGCCAGCGCGAGAATGTCGGGAGTCCAGTGACCGGCGCGGTACGGCGGGTTGATCCATTCGAGGAAAACTCCACGGACCGGCGCAAGCCGGCGCGCAGTCTGCGCAGCGGCGTCGATTCGAGCGCGAAGACTCGCCATGAGGGGCGCAGGGTCGGTACCGCAGACGGCGCCCAAGTCCTGGATGTCGGTGAGGACGTCCTCCAGTGAGTGAGGGTGCTGGCGAATGACCTGGATTCCTTCCAGGTCAGGTGCAACCTGGTCGGCTGTGACCGCACAGACCCGACATACGTCCTGCGCCACCACCAGGTCGGGCTCCAGCGCGCGGATGGCCTCGGTGTCAACGACATAAAGCGAGCGCCCATCCATGGCGGCAAGGGACACCGCGACCTCGATACTGGCACTTTCCTGGTCCTGAAGCGTGAGCGTGGACCGCGTCACAATGGGTAGCGATCTTGCTGCGGGTGGGAAGTCGCACTCGTGAGTCACCGCCACGACCTTGTCGCCAAGTCCAAGAGCGAAGAGGGTCTCGGTTGCGCTTGGCAGAAGGGAGACGATCCTCATCAGCTCAGGAGACCACAATCGAAGCAGCGCGAGTGGCCAGGCTTATCTGAAATGAGTGGCAGGCATGCCCTGATGTGGTCGGGCGGCAAGGACAGCGCTCTGGCGCTGCACCGGGCGAAGGCCACGGGCATAGAGGTGAGCCACCTCGAGCCAATCTGGGGTGAGCCGCCGGCCGAGCTGGTGCACGAGTTCGTCGAAACGGGAGGCCGAGCTGTCGTCACCTGCGTGGATCTGACCCGGCTGAAGGCTTCGTGGCTCGGGCGCACGGTCGACGAGCGTTTCGTCGACGAGATCGCTGCCACTGGGGTCGATCCCTGCGGTGAGAACGGCGAGTACCACTCCTTCGCGTTCGAGGGCCCCGTGTTCGCTCATGCGGTCGCCTGGCAGCCGGGCAGGCTGCGGTCCGAGGAGCGATTCAGCCAGCTCGACGTAAAGCCGCTGTAAAGGCGAAATAACGAACCCCCTCCCCCGGCTTCGCCGGGTACTCCCCCGACGTCGCGGGGGAGAGTCCGGGCAAGCTTAGGGGAGCGCAGCCTGACGATGCATTGGCTACAAAATCTATAACCCAGGGTAGAAGTTTTTCTGGCAAGAGCGTATAAGAACTCCTATGAGTAAGGATGTAGTAAATCCAGAGGTATTGACGGCTATTGCCGCTAGTGCCCAGGAGGCGATGGACACCGTCGCCGCATCGCGGCGCGGGCAGCCCACAGATGACGTATTTGTGGCACTCAAAGCTGAGCTCGCTAAACGGGCCGTGACTCATGCGATCTCGAATGAGGCGCTACGCTCGTACGCGGCTGCCATCGCCGTTGGCCGCGAGGTCATCTTGGACCCCGATGATCTGGAGGCTCAGGCTTAGCCGCCCCCGGGCGCCATGGGCTGGCGCAGCATCAGCGCTGGCCGAAAGGCTTCAATCGGCGAGCAGAAGCGCCGATTAACGACAGGCTTGACGTTCGGCTCGCGCCGGCCCGCAACTGCTGGCCGGGCCGCACCGTGGTGGTGACCAGGCCATGCATGGACGTGCATGTGGGGTAGGGTCCAGCTGACAAAAGACGCGACAGGCTCGACACCTGATGTGCGCAAGGCCCCTCAATCCTGATGACGGAGGTTCCGACGGTGGCAGTGCAGTTTGACCGGGACGGACGAATCGCGACCATCACGCTCGATCGGCCGGAGAAGCTCAATGCGATGGACCGCGAGATGTACCGCGACATCTCCGACCGGCTAAATGAGATCGACCGCGACGACAGCATCTGGGTCGGCATCGTGACCGGGGCTGGCGACAGGGCGTTCACCGCGGGAGCCGATCTGGTCACCGTTCACGCTCCAGACGCAGAAGCCGATCTCGGGTGGCGGGCCTCGCGTCCGGATCGCTTCGATCTGGGGCTTGAGGTCCAGAAACCGCTGATTGCAGCGGTCAATGGTTACTGTCTGGCTGGCGGTCTAGAGCTTGCGCTCGTATGCGACATAAGGATCGCGTCGGAGCGCGCCCAGTTCGGCACGCCCGAGGTGAGGTGGAACCTGCTCCACGGCTTTGGGGCTCAGCTGCTGCCCCAGATCGTAGGGCTGTCTAACGCCATGTACCTCCTCCTGACGGGGCGCTTCATAGATGCCGCAGAAGCGCATCGGATCGGCCTCGTGCAGGAGGTTGTGCCACACGAGCGGCTGATGGCGCGGGCCTATGAGCTGGCCGAGCAGATCTGTGCCAACGGTCCAGTGGCCGTTCGCATGACCAAGGAGCTTGCACTCCGCTCGCGGGACTTGAGGACCGTTGACGGCATTCGCTACTACCAGGCGCTGCAGCGTTTGATCGAAGCGTCAGAGGACCTGGAGGAGGGGACGCGGGCCTTCGCGGAGAAGCGGGCACCAGCCTTCAGCGGTCGATGATGAGCCCTTTGAGAGGATTTCTTTCGGGCCCGGCTTGCCTCTGAAGTAGGATCGCACCGTGCCGCGGCTCAAGGTCGGCCTCGTCCTGCCCACGTGGTGCTCGCCGCCGGACCAGCTCCGGTGGCACGACCTTCTGGATCTTGCGAAGCAGGCCGAGGCTTGCGGCTTCGATTCGGTCTGGGCAACCGACCACCTTCTCCTGGAGAGCACGAACGCCGAGCTCAGGCGGCGGGCGGGCGGTGATGTACCGCCTGGTGCTGAGGTGCTTCCCGAGGGCTACATGGAGGTCTTCTCGACGCTCGCCGCGCTGGCCGCAGCCGTACCGGGGCTGGAGCTCGGGAGCCTCGTCGCGTGCACCGGCTACCGCAACCCGGCCTTGCTGGTGAAGATCGCCGACGCCCTCGACGAGATCAGCGGCGGCCGCTTTACGCTGGGCGTCGGCGCAGGCGACTCCCAGGAGGAGCACCGAGTCTTCGGCTTTCCGTCCGACAACCCTATGGGCCGTTTCGAGGAAGCGCTCGAGATCATCCGCACGTTGCTCCGGGAGGGTAGGCTCGACTTCGACGGCAGGTACTACACGATCAGGGGCTGCGAGCTGCTCCCCCGGGGGCCGCGGCCGCACGGCCCTCCCGTCCTCATTGGCACTCTGAGGCCGAAGCCGAGGATGCAGCGTCTCGTCGCGCAGTACGCGGACATATGGAATGGCTGGCTCGCCTACGGCGTGAGCTGGCCGGAGGCTGTGCCCGCCGAGCGACAGATCATCGATCAGGCCTGC